>Ga0172375_10002386_pt1 | contig 29261 bp, 20 predicted proteins | sample LakKiv1m_FD_114537 | JGI IMG/M metagenome (GOLD analysis project Ga0172375, IMG submission 114537) | Freshwater microbial communities from Kabuno Bay, South-Kivu, Congo - kab_092012_11.1m | ecosystem: Environmental > Aquatic > Freshwater > Lake | place: Democratic Republic of the Congo... | reverse complement strand
ACTCATAGCCGAAGGGCGCGAGTCGGGTGTCACCATCTTCAGCCTTGAGGTCAATGTTCGTAACGCTGGCGCCATTGCCATGTATGACCGTTTCGGCTTTGCCGGTTTCGGCCTGCGTAAAAAATATTATAATGATACGGGTGACGACGCCCTGCTGATGGAGCTGAGAATATCGTGAGTGAAAAAGCAGTCTGTAAAATAATCAAGCACGAATGGATAGCGCCGGATCACTATATCCTGCGCCTTGAGGATAATCTGTCCGTAAAATCGCTGCCTGGTCAGTTTGTTATGATTTCGCCGCGCACGCCGACGGAGCCTTTCTTCAAGCGGCCATACTCGATTTTCCGTCGTGCCGACGGAGAGCTGCATCTGCTGATTAAAATTGTCGGGCGCGGTTCCAGGCAGACTTCGGAAATGCCTGTCGGCTCCGAAATCGAAGTGGTCGGCCCGCTGGGCAATCATTTCGACCTGGAAGCCCGTGAGCATCTGTCTGTGCTGGCTGGTGGTGGAATCGGTATAGCTCCTCTGTATGAACTGGCCGAGACTCTTAAGCGCAAGGGCGCGCGCGTGGCGGTTCTTCTGGGTGCGCGCAACTGCGGGTTGATATTGGTAAAGGATTATTTCGAGCGTCTGGGAGTCGAAGTGCTTTGCGCTACTGACGACGGCAGCGAGGGTCTGCAGGGCAACGTGGGCGATCTGCTGCGCAAATATCTCGATCAGCAGCCGGTGGAGAACGTAAAAATATATTCATGCGGACCTGAAGTGATGATGCGCAGCGTGGCGGAGATTGCAGCACAGTATTGTCTGCCCTGCGAGCTTTCACTGGAAGCCCACATGGGCTGCGGCTTTGGCGTCTGCCTGGGCTGTGTGGTCGAAAATCATCAGGGTGAATACCGGCGAGTCTGTAAGGACGGTCCGGTTTTTGACGCCCGCGAAATATATGGCTGAGCGCATCTGAAGCGTATTATCATAAGTCTGGTTGCCAGGAGCATGACATGAGTTTACTACCCGAACAGGTGGACATATCGACTGAAATCGCCGGAGTGAAATTTACAAATCCCGTTATTGCGGCTTCAGGAACTTTCGGCTACGGCGAGGATATGAAGGAATTTTTCGATCCCGGTCTGCTGGGCGGCATTTCCACCAAAGGGCTTTCGCTCCAGCCGCGCATGGGCAACCGTCCGCAGCGCATTGCCGAATGCTCCGCCGGGATGCTTAACGCCATCGGCCTGAACAATGTTGGCATCGATAAATTCATCTCAGACAAGATGCCCTTCATACGCGGTCTTTCTAAAACCGTCTGCATCGCCAATTATTTCGGCAGCACGCCGGGCGAGTACGCCGAACTGGCGGCGCGTTTGAGCGAGGTTGAAGGCGTGCACATGCTGGAAATGAATATTTCCTGCCCCAACGTCAAAGAAGGCGGCATTCAGTTCGGAGTCGATCCGAAGCTGGCCGCCGAAGTGGTGGCGCTGTCGCGTAAAGCCACGCACCTGCCGCTGATCGTCAAGCTGTCGCCCAATGTTACCGATATTGCTCTGATGGCTGAGCATGTGGTCGATGCCGGAGCCGACGCCATTTCGATGGTGAACACCTTTACCGGCATGGCGGTCAACATAAATACGCGCCGTCCGGTGCTTTCCAATATAGTGGGCGGTCTGTCCGGCCCGGCCATAAAGCCCATAGCCCTGCGCATGGTGTGGCAGGTCTGTCAGCGCGTAAAAGTGCCGGTTATCGGCATGGGTGGCATTACCACTCCTGAAGATGCACTTGAATTTCTGCTGGTGGGCGCCAGTGCGGTGCAGGTGGGCACCGCCAGTTTCATTAATCCCTATGCCATGCCCGAAATGATAGACGGCATCCGCAGCCTCCTGGCCGCCCGTGACATCGCTTCGCTCAAAGACTGGATCGGCAGTCTGGAGACGAAAGTCTGATCAGCCAATGCGCGCGCGAAGCGCGCGCATGTCCGGCTGCTGCATACTGGTTATTCTCAGATGTATATCAGCGATTACCTCAGCCCTGCTCTTCGAGCTTCCCCTCTCCACTGTGGAGAGTGGATAATAGATGTGAGGTTCTTCCTCTTGCAGTGGCGGTTGCCTGGGGTCTAAAGTTGCGTTCTGTTGCCAATGCGCGCGCGAAGCGCGCGCATGAATTCATATCAGGCGTCTGCGAACAATAAGCAGGAGCGCCAGCGGCAGCAATAAAAGCAGACCCGCCGGATTATCCGCACTCTGATGGCAGTTACAGCCTGAGTCGGCATCACTCTCATCTATGGCATTGCCATCCTGATCCTGCTTGGAATCCTCTTCTGATACTGCTTCAGCTTCCGGCTCAGTATCCAGCTCTTCATCGCCATCAATGACATCTTCAGACTCGTCTTCGAATTCTTCTTCCGCCGCCTCTTCGGAAATGATGTCCAGCTCTTGGTCGCCGTCGCTTTCACTTTCCATTTCGGTTTCAGCCTCCTGCTCTCCTTCTTCTGCAGGCAGAGCGTGGAAACGCAGCAGCAGTTCAGCAGTTTCAGCGTCGTCCTGTGCGATTACTTTTACGATGTAGTCTCCGGGATAGTCAGGCGTAATGCTCATGCCATTGGGCGTTGCGCTGCTGTACCAGGGCTGCTCGACGATTTCCAGACTGCTGTCAAGCTCACCGGAAATATTGCAGGAAGATGCCAGATCGATTGTTACCGGCTGCTTTTCCATAACGTGCGGCACAGGATTCCAGACGTTAAGCGCTTCCACCTGCGGTGTGATCTGTGCCTTCAGAGTAAGGTGACAGATGTTCATTTCGGAGGGAGCAATTTCGAAGTCGCCGCTGTCGACCATGCGGAAACCGCTTTCTGTGCAGCACAGGCCGCTGATCTCGGTGAACGCGGACAATCCTGAAATTGCAAGCTGCGCTGTGTCGCCGCCATCCACGCTGTAATGTCCGCTCAGACTGCCGTCACCCCAGCGGTCACGTTCGATCAGCGCCGTTATAGGGCGGTCGGATTCGAGCATATCGACCTCAAGACGTTTCAGGCTTGTGCTGTGGCCGATATATATTGCACTGACGGCAGACCATGGATTGTCGTCTCTGGCTTCCGGGTCGCAGAACGAGGCGAACTGCTCGCCGTTGGATGACAATGCATCGCAACCGGGCATATCAGATGCTTCATCCGAGCGCGGGCGGGCATAGACTCTGTCATGCGGGCCATCGCCGCTGTTGTTGGGAATTATATCCGCGCAGGCCAGATGCGCTGCCTCGCAGGCATGTGACAGCGTATGCAGATCGGCCTCGGCAATCTGGAAGGGGAAGAGCACCGAAGCAAAAGTAGTCTGAGGAGCGTCGATACTTATCAGCCAGCGGTTATGTGTTTTCTCGGCCCAGCCGCCGGCGTCGTGGATTTTCTCGTCAGTAGCATATGCAGGAAAACCGCCTGTGGCGTATGAGAATACATCCACACCGGCATCGACATAGGTCCAGCGCACCGGATTGTATGTGCTTATATCGAAGGTCCCGCCGCTGGTTCCACCGCCGTTGCCATGCCACTGCATGGTCAGGGTATGACTGCCGCCATCCAGCACTTCGATTTCATCGTAAACCACAAAGTAACGCTGACGTGCGAATATTACAGTGCGCGTCCATTCCGTATCGGGGACTTTCTCGAAGTAGCGCGTGCGGATGCGTGCCATTTCAAAGTCATTGCCATCGAAGCTGTCAATTATATAAGCCTCGCCATCGTCACCCGGCACCCAGCCGCCTTCGCTGCCTTCCACAATTACCAGCTCGCCGTTTTCGTCGAAATCAAATGTGGGAGGAATAAGGTAGGGCAGTTCCGGGCCCTTGTCGTCAACCAGCAAAATATTGTGGTTATCGGCCTTGCAGACTTTATCGTGATTAGGCCAGCCCAGATAACCGCCGTCGATCAGCAGCGGTCTGCCGTAGGCGTGCAGCGAAATATGTCCGGGGTCGTTATGATCGTGTCCTCCGGTACCTTCGATGATGTCGTAATCTTTTTTCTGCGACCAGCCTGCCGCTTTGCCATGTTCAGCAGCGACCAGCAGGTACATGGAGTCCGCTTCCCAGGACTGGCGGAAAACGGCCTGTCCGCCGTCGAAAAGAATCTGTGTCGGCGACCAGCCCGTTTCGTCAGGCGATACCGGCAAGACTGCGTCGTCGTATGCGGCGATGGTGAAAGCAGTCTGGTTGATGGAGCCGCCCGAGTACCAGGACTGCGGCAGATGCTGCCAGGCCCAGTTGTATAGTCCGCTGTTGGGCAGATCGCCCATGACTCCCCAGGCATAATGACCGCCGGGTGAGCCGTCGTCGAAGGCCGGAGCGGTGCCGTCCGGCATGCGCACGCGCAGCAGCCAGTCATGAACCAGTGCATTGCGCGGATCAGTGTACAGATCGTCGTAATGCACTCCGTCCACATCGATACCGCTGCCGCCGGTATAACGGTTCAGGGCCCGCATGAAAGGCTCGTGGTTTATGGCCGTATAGCTGTAATAATAGGGACCTTCGGCATAGGAGCCCTGGCGTGAAATCAATGCATCCAGCACTATGAACTCGGTACGCTTAACGGCGAACTTAATCCACTCTTCCGGCTTTTTGTAACCTTCCAGGTCGTCGGTCGGATCGGGTTCGTAGCCGTTCATCACTATGGCTGCCACGCCCATGGCCGAGCCGGACTTGGACATGTGATTCTCGTTATAGGCGTTCATGGCGCCTTTAAGATCGTAAGTCCAGTCCTTATAAAAATCAGAAGCCAGCGCCACGATATTTTCGCGCACCAGTGCTTCGTCCTGGAAGGGATAGCCCGCTCCGCGCAGTGTGTCGTAAGCGGTCGAATAAGTGACAAGCTCCTGCGAAGTCAGAATATCCAGCCCGGCGTTGTCGAAGCCCTGCATGCGCGAAAGCGTGTACATGTTCGCCAGCAGCGTTTCCGAAAGCCTGCCATAGGCCAGACGCTCGTCTTCACTGTCGAACGGCACAACACTGCCGCCCGAAACCTGGCGGTCAATGGCGTAGATGAAAGCCGCAGAGCAGGAAATATTGGCCTTCTGCTGCTCGGGTCCGACATCGTGGTTTTCGAGATCGTAAGCTTGTCCGGCTTCCGACTGCAGGCGGGTGTATAAGGTTTTATAAGGCTCGCGACTCAGGCGTTCGCGAATGACGGCTTCATCTCCGGGGCCGTAAATTATGCGTGGAACACTTTCCCAGTCCATGCCGTTTCCGTTGGACCAGTAGGCTTCAGCTTCCGGCGCGAAAACAAATATAAAAAGCAAAGAAAACAGAATGAGACGTTTCACGGCGTCCCCCTTCCTCATTAACAGCACTGCGGGCATATTGTTATTGATGCAGCCTGTCCAGCTCGCCCCTTAGACGGGCGGTAAGAACCTTTATGACTCCGATGGCGATTTCGTTGCGCTCGTGCAGCAGATCGGTGAATTCCTCGCGCGATATGTAAAGCGCCCGGGTCTGTATCAACGCCGTAACGGAAGCTGTGCGCGGGGAGGCATCCAGGATGGCGATTTCTCCGACGCACTGATTCTCGCTCAGGAATGTAATATCCTGATCTCCGACATGCACACGTACGCGGCCCTCGATTATGAGATACAGCGAATCGCCCATGTCGCCATAATTGATGATGCTTTCTCCTTCGGCGAAGGAGATTTCGCGGGTTATGCGGGCGATGCGGGCCAGCTCTTCTCCGGGCATGTGCCGGAAAAGCTCAACCTGTTTTAGAAACAGAACTTTTTCTACTGTAGACAGCATGGCGTAAACATCGCACTCCGCTTATGAATCAGAGCTGAAAAGTAGCAGAATAAACGCCGCTGTACAAGAAAATTAACAGACGGCTGTTTTACTCATACCACAAATTGCCGCTTCCGGGAGTCGGCTCGGCCAGAATGAAGTCCAGGCTGTTGTCGTCCATATCGGTATTGGTAAAGTCGCGCTGCAGCGACATTCCCACCGGAGGATACAGCGCCGGCGCACCTTCGCCCATGAATACATTATCACCGAAATCGCCGTAACCGAGCGCGTCGTAAATGTAGTTCAGTTCAGGTTTCTGCAGCAGAATATTGCTGACGCGACGCTCTTCAAACATCCTGGCAAAATCGACAATTTCAAAATCGGCCTCAGGGCCGTCCGGTCCGGCCAGCACCATAATGCCGTCTTCGGGAGCTATCAGACCGTCCAGTGCGAAGACTGCCTCGGTTGGAAAACCCATCTGATCGATTTCGGTTATGTTCATTCCGCTGAAATCATAGCCCGGTGTGGCGTAGAGTTCTATGAATCCGCCGCCCGTCTCCACTCCCATGTATACCTCTGAAATAATCGGCAGGTCGGTAAGCGCGGCATTGTCGACCGAAAAGGTGTCGGATACCTGCTTTATTTCCGGGTCCAGAGGCTTGCCGCGATAGTCAAGCAGCGTCAGGCGCAGCAGAACGTCACGACGTTTCTTTTCTCCCAGATCCGCTTTGCCGTCCCAGAAAAACACATGGCGGCTGCCTTCCGGCAGACCGGAAAGATTGCGCGTCATATCGGCCCGGCTGATGAACTGTGAACAGACATTGTAAGTCTCGCCGCCGTCGCTCGAAAATTCGACCTTAAGCGCATAACGGCTTTCGGGGTTGCCGTAAATGTCGAAGGGTATGCCTGAAATTCCACGCTGAGTGCTGTTTATGGCCGCAATTTCCAGGCGCGTTTCCACCAGATTCGCTACGGAGAAGACATCCGACAGACGTATCGGCCCGGCGCCGAGTTCATCAAAGGCCCGCACGCGCAGCCGCACAGCCGGATAATCAGCGTAAGCAATGTCGGCGGCGCTGTCCCAGTGCAGAGTGTGCAGTCCGTGGCTCTCCGAATTGAGCAGCCCTGTGCTTTCGCCGCTTATTGTGGCATCGCGCCAGACTTCGCCGCCGTCAATACTGTATTCAAGCTGCACCGAAAGCGGTTCTTCTTCTGCGTCAGTTGTGGCCAGACGCACCAGAACCATGTTGTCGTCCTGTTTTTCGATACCGGCGAAGAATGCCAGTGGCTCGGCATTGTCGTTGGCCAGCGAAAATTCCGGGCTTCTGGCCTGAGCAGAATTGAAAGGATTAGCGGCGCGCACTCTCAAACGTACTTTGCCCGCGAAATCATCGGTGTCAGCCTGGCTGTCCCACATGAAAACGTGATCGACGCCTGCCAGACCGGCTGAAAAACCGCTGCCGGAACCTGCATCGGCTGTCGGTGTCGCCGTCTGCCAGTCTCCGCCGCCATATCTGTATTCTACGCTTACCTGCAGCGCATATGCGCCGGAATCCACCAGTGTGAAATGCAGCGGAATCTCACCGCGCATGACGGCTTTCTCGACTGAAACATCCAGTACCTGCGGCTGCGATTCTTTGCCGCCGTCAACGGCGCAGGCGCTTACCATAAAAAGCAGCAGAAGACATATTGTCGAAAGTCGAAAGCCCATGCGTTCTATCGCTTCCCCAGCAGTTCGATGAGCTTGTTTTTAAGCCCGCCGAAACTGCGATTGGACATCACCACTATATTGTCGCCCGCTCTGGCTTCATGCAGCAGCAGAGCGGCGATTTCGTCGGCATCCTTCCCATGATATGCCGCAATGCCGTTCTGCTGCAAATCTTCAGTAAGACGCCCAAGATCCAGGCGCTCGGAAGGCACAATGCGGTCGGAGCGCGAAGGCGGTCCGAAAACCACCACATCGGCGCAGGCGAAGCACTCGGCCAGTTCCTTCTGGAAGAAATTGCGGCTGGTGGTATTGGTGGCCGGGTCGAAGGCCGTCAGCATGCGTCCTTCCGGATAGGCGCGACGCAGGCCTTCCAGTGTGTAACGGATAGCGGTGGGATGATGAGCGAAGTCGTCTATCACACGCACCCCGGCTATGGGCCCGTAGACATTCTGCCGCCGGGCCACGCCTTTGAATGATTCAAGCGAAACGGGCAGCAGAGCCGGGTCGAGACCTCTTTCGACCAGCAGCGCACAGGCCGCCGTGATGTTCAGAATATTATGCTCGCCGCTCATGGCCGTTTTCAGGCGCACAATTTCGCGTCCTCTGTTCATCAGTGCGAAGGTCGTACCTTCCGGGCTCATTTTTATCTGCGCGGGATGCCAGTCGTAATCGGACTTCAGTCCGTAGCTCAAAACACGGCAGACGGCTTTTCCGGCTGCACGCCGGACCCTATCATTTTCGAAATACGCCACCAGTACGCCGTCCGACGGTATGAGTGCTGCAAATTCAGCAAAACGTTCTTCGATTTCATCTACCGAGTCGTAAATGTCGGCGTGATCGAATTCGATGGAAGTAATTATGGCTCCATGCGGACGGTAATGCAGGAATTTGGGCGCTTTGTCGAAATAGGCCGAGTCGTATTCGTCGCCCTCAAGCACAAAATCGTGTCCCGTACCCAGCTTGAAGCTGCGTCCAAAATTGCTGAGCACGCCGCCGATCATGAAACCCGGATCCCTTCCGGTGGCCTCCAGCAGCCAGGCCAGAAGCGAACTGGTAGTGGTTTTGCCGTGCGTACCGGCCACCACCAGCGAAAGACGGTCGTTGAGAAAAAAGCGCTCGATGGCTGATGGAAGCGATTCGTAGGGCAGGCCGCGACGTTGTGTCTCGACCGCCTCGGGATGATTGCGCGAACATACGTTTCCGATAACAACGGCATCAGGCGGCGGGTTGAGATTTTCTGCCGCAAACGGCGTGTGAACCGCTATGCCCTGTTCGGCTAACTGATCCGACATTGGCGGGTAAACCTGTTCGTCGGAACCGCTGACTTGAAATCCGGCCTCTTTTAACAGACCCGCCAGCGAGCCCATGGCGGTTCCGGCCACTGCCGAAAGATGAATGTGTTTTGCCGCATCCGCTGCAATACGTTTGTATGGCCCGCGCGATACTGCGCCGCATTCCTCGAAGATGCATTCATGCAGACGCCGACGCAGAGCAGCCATTTCATACAGACTGCACGTTCCGGCGGTTCGATTTGTAAGAAAGACCACCGAAAGCTCGTGGTCAGGGTCTATCCAGCAGCTTGTGCCGGTAAATCCAAGATGCCCGATGGCATGGGGTGAAATATAACGCCCGGCATGGGAAACCTTCCAGATCGGACGATCCCAGCCCAGCACATGCCCGGAGCGCGGCAGTTTGTGGAATGGGTGCCAGAAATCAATTACTGTATCCCGCGGCAGCAATTCCGACTGACCCGCCAGTCCATGCCGCCACTCCCAGAGCATGCTTTCAACCGCTTCGACTGTGCCGAACAGTCCGGCATGCCCGCATATTCCGCCGACTGCGGCAGCGTTGTCGTCGTTTACCGGAACCAGAATGCAGCCTGTTCCGTCCTGCGGTCTGGATGTCACCAGAGTCCGGCCTGCAAGCTTTTGAGAGTTGCCAGAGCAGGTCATAGGCAGAAAGAAAAGATCGCTGATTGCCAGTCTGGAGTATATTTTTTCTTCAACAAAGGCATCCAGGCGCGTTCCGGCCACTTTTTCGATTACGAACGAAAGCAGCATGAAACCCAGGTCGCTGTATGTTTCAACCGTCTCCGGGAGGTTTTCCAGCGGCTCTTCCATGAGCAGTTCCAGCAGGCGCTCGCGGGCCGTACCGCGTCCCATGCCAGTCAGACGCTCATAATAGGGCTTCCAGGCCGGCAGGCCGGAAGTATGATTGAGCAGCATCTTTAAAGTAACGGTTTCTTTGCCGTCACCTTTATATTGGGGAATAAACTTACCCAGAGGCGCATTCAGATCTATTTCTCCTGCCGCCGCCAGCACGGCGCAGGCTGTAGCCGTAGCCAGAGGCTTGGTCAGCGAGGCCAGATCGAAGAGGCTGTTGTCTTCTAGAAGGATAGCTTCGGCGGAAAAAGAGCTGCTGCCGTAAGCCGCTCCGAATATTCGCCCGTTATTGTCGCTGACACTCAGTTGCGCACCCGAAAAAAGCCCCTGCGCCAGGGCTTCAAGAACTATGGCATTGCTTTTTTCAAGCATGAAAAAAGGCTCCTTCTTCATATTGTTAGCGCTTCCAGAGCTTCCAGACGACCGTTTTCACCATCCAGACGCGCCTGAATTCCACAGGGAACAGGATAATTTCCGGGGATGTGACCGACCGGCAGACCGGCCAGCAGCGGATAGCCGTATGCTTCTGTAAGCTCAAAGGCGCGTTCCGCCACCAGTTTGTCATGGACTGCCTGATTGCCGGTTAAAGTAAAAGCGCCCAGCGCCAGACCAGCCAGCTTTGAAAGCACTCCGGCCAGTTTCAGATGTGTCAGCATGCGGTCAACGCGGTAAGTTTCTTCGTTTACATCCTCTATGACAAGGATGCAGCCATCCAGATCCGGCATATACGGCGTTCCGAGCAAATTTGTCAGCAGGCTCAGGTTTGTGCAGATCAGCTTTCCTTCGGCCAGGCCCGAACGCAGAATCTGTAACCTGCTGTCAAAAAGTGAACCTGCCGCAGTTGGATCGGAAATCATTCTGAAACAACGGGATACCACTTCTCCGGGAGAGTCCGGCAGTATCAGAAAGTGCGGGCCGTGAATACATTTTGCATCGCATTTTGCCATTAAAGCCAGCAGAAGTGCCGAGTTGTCTGAAAACCCCATGAATATCCTGGGGTTGCGTTTAATAAGTTCGAAATCCAGACTTTCGAGCAGGCGCATGTTGCCGTACCCGCCGCGTACCGCCACAATGGCTTTTACCTGCGGATCGCCGAAAGCCCACATCAGCTCGGCGGCTCGACGCTCATCTGAGCCGGCCAGATAACCGGCAACTTCAAAAATATCGTCGCGCCAGACCGGCTGATAACCCTGCCTGCCGATAAAATCTTTTGCTCTTTCCCAGCCGCTGCGCTCAAAAGCTCCGGCGGGGGCCACTATGGCGATGCGTTCGCCCTCGGAAATATGAGCAGGCTTATTTTGAGCTGCCGACATTGCCATTACTCCGCACCTGGGTTAGAATCGGTTTCAGGAAAATGATCGCTTAATGTTGATATTCAGGTTGCAAAACCATATCAAGCGGCATTTTCGCCTTTAAGCGTGTCAAAGTCAAATCTGCGGGGGTGTGTTGCGCTCTTCTCTGAGTAATGCCTAATCGTGGATTTTGATTGACTTATTTTTATGTGACCTGATATAAGCTGAAGTTCAATGATTGAGTTGCAATTTGTGAAGGGCATTTTAAGCTTTCTAAAGCAGTAATGTATACCCAATTATCTTCAGGAGGGCACCATGGGGAAAACAATAATGAGGAGTCTGCTGATATCGATGCTTCTCATCCTCGTATATGCCTCGGCTTATGCCGATGATACTCGCAACAGCGCTGGTTCCGGTGCCGGTGAAATCGACAATCAGTCGCCCGGTCAGCTTTCAGGTGCGGACGAAGCCTACGAAGTAAAACTGAAAAGCCTTGAAGAAAAGGTGAATCAGTTGAAGGAAAAAATCTTCCGCTCCAAGACCCGTCTGATGCTGTTGCAGGAAACGCTCATGCACGGAGTCATCGCCGGTTCTAAGATTGTGCTGGCGCATCAGAACGAAATGAAGGGCCCCTTCAAACTCGAGTCTGTGGCCTATTATCTGGATGGCGCTCCGATCTTTGGAAAAATCGACATCGACGGCGATCTTGACAAACGCAAGGAAATCGAAATCTACAACGGTTCGCTGGCTCCGGGTAACCATCTGGTTTCCGTTTATATGGTTTATCGCGGACAGTCCGGCTTCTTCTCATATGTGGAAGGCATCAAGGTCAAACTGAAATCCAATTACAGCTTCCGCGCTGAAGAAGGCAAAATCACCAAAATCGATGTTATCGGCTACGATAAGGGCGGCGTAACATCGAAATTCGAAGAACGCCCCGCCGTCAAGTACAAAACCAGCCTGATGGATCTCACCGAAGAGGATATTGAAGACGTTCAAAAACCCAAAGAACAGGGCTGACGCTTACAGAAGAATACGGCTTCTATCTGAAAGGAGATAGGGGTAATTGATTATAAAGATCATAAAGATCGGCAGTGTGCTGCCTGTTATGCTCGCCGTGATTCTGATCTGCCGGGAAGGGCGGGCGGTTGATCTGGAAAAACTACGCTTGGATGTTGACGCCTCCAGCGCGCGCGTGGTCGGCTATGAGGAGCAGATAAGCCAGATGGAAGGGCGCTATGTAAAAACGCTCACCACCGATAAGGCTTCCATGTTCGATAACCGATACAATAATGCCGCTTTGCTTTACAAAGCCGGCGATTTTGTTCACTCATCCATTATCTTTTCCGATCTTCTGACCTATCCGAACGTTAAAGCCAAGACTCAGTATTACAGCATGCTTTTCTACCTTGGAAGTTCGCTTTACCACAGCGGCAACTACATTTCGGCCCGTCAGTATCTCGAAGAAGTCGTTAATGTCGGCGAAACGGGACGCTACTTCCGCGACGCTGCTCTGACAATGATAGATATTCACGTCCGTCAGGATCGTTTTAACGAAGCCGAACGCTTCTACAAACTTATCTCTCGCGTTTCGGGTGCGGAAGGCTGGGACAGCATTCAATACGCTTATGGCAAACTGCTGCATCGCGAGAAAAAACTGGATCTTTCACTGCGCACCATGGATCAGATTCCAGTGTCAAGCGAATACTACCCCAGAGCCCAGTATTTCAAGGGCGTAATACTGATCGAAAAGAAAGACCTCAAGCAGGCCCTGGAAATTTTCGAACGACTGCGCACAATCGAAGTCCAGACAGTCAAGGATCGACGCCTTAACGATCTTTCTACACTGGCCGTAGCGCGCATCAAGTACGATCTGGGTCTCTTCGACGAAGCGCTTTCAATCTATCGTCTCATTCCCGTTGATTCGCCCTTCTTCGATCAGGCCTATCACGAAATCTGCTGGATCTATGTGAAAAAGGCTAAAAAGGAAGAAGCCGCCAACACACTCGATATTCTGCTGATCGCGCGACCAGACAGCATGTACGAGCCGGAATTAAGACTGCTTAAGGGTGACATTGCGCTGTGGGCTCTGAAATATTCCGTGGCCGAGAATTCCTTCATGCATGTAGCCGACAAATATCATCCGGTGGTCATGCGCATGGACGAAATTCTGAAAACCGCCAGGGGAATGGGGGCTGAAGCCATCGAACGGAACCTCATGGGCAAAGACGCCAGTCTGCCTCCCATCGTCCGGTTGTGGCTGTCACAGGAAGAACTGGTTTCGGATTCGCTGCTGGTCAATGAGGAACTTTCGGAAAGCGGCATCGATCTGAATGAGTCGCAGAAAATCATCGATACGCTTACTCTGCATCTCAATCAGAAAAACAAAGCCAATCTCTTCCCGCAACTTAAAGAAGGTCGCGACACCGGAATGCAGCTTAAAACCGAGCTAACCAGAGAAAGCGCCACACTGGCTTCTCTGGCTGCGGAGCTTTTAGGCGAATACGCTCCGGATCAGCAGAGCAAGCTGGAAGAAATACGCAACAAACGGCTGGAACTGGAAAAGAACTACGAGCAGATTCCGCGCACAGCCGAAGGTCGTCAGGAAAGACGCCAGCGGCACGTTGAACGTATGCGCCAGGTCGATCAGGAAATATACAAGCTGCAACTTCAGCTCGAAGGTCTGAACGAAATCGTGGCCGAAATCGGACGGCGTCAGGAAATGATGCGCGGCGATCCGACCATGAGCCAGGATTATCTGCAGCGCGTAACCGAACGCATTGGCGGCGAGCAGCAGGAAATGAAGGCCATGATCGGCGAACTGGACGGTCTGGCAAAAGAAGTTAAGACTGAAACTGAAATGGCCATGATCGGTGAAGAATCCGATCAGCGCGACGTAGCCATTATGAAGCAGATAAAAGAGCTTACCCGGCAGGAAGAAGAGCTGGTAGCCAGCCTGGGTGCCGGTTTCTCGGATGAAGGGCGCCTGCTTCTGCAGCAGATCGAAGACAATCGCAAGCGTACCGACGCTACCGATGATAAGATCGAAAAATATTTTGCGGCGCTCGAAAGCCTGGTATCGGGTGCAGTTGCCGAATACAGCAAAGCGCTCGAAAACGAAAAACTCCTGATGAAGGCTTATCTTAACGAAGTAGATCGCTTCCAGCGTGAATCGCAGTTGCTGTCCGGCCTTATCGCCTACGACAACCTGCGGGCCGTGCGCAATCGTTTTTACGATTATGTGCTGAAAGCTGATATGGGTGCGGTCAATATTGCCTGGGAGAAACGGCAGGAGGTTCGTGGAAAGATCGACGAGCTTCTTGACATGCGCGCCAAAGATCTCGAAGCGCTTGAAGAGGGATTCAGGGCCATCCGTGAGGGAAGCCTATGAAACACTATATAATCAAATCGCTCAGAATGCTGCTTATCGCTTCGGCTCTGATCCTGGCGACGCAGATCGTTTTTGCGCAGGAAAAAGGAGCGGATGTTCAGCCGGCTGAGCAGAACGCCGCCGGTTCTGAAGCTCCCAGCGCTGAAGACATTTCACTGAGTCGCAAGGATGTGGACGAAACAGTAGACCGTTTCACCATGCGCGTCATGGAATTTCATTCCGACATCGCCCAGCAGGTGGAGGACGAATACAAGCGTCTCCAGAAGTCCATCGAGAACAGGTACGATAAAGATGTAAAGAAGCTGGAAGCTGATGAACGCATCGATATTGAGCTCGCAATCATAAAATTCGAGAAGTTCATAGCGCGCTATCCGTCTGAAAAACTTTATACTCCGGATGTCATGTTCCGCCTGGCCGAGCTTTATTACATTATCGATAAGGACAAGTTCGACAAGAATTCTCAGGTCCTCTGGGCGAACTACGAAAAGGAACTGGAGCGTTTCGACGAAGGTCTTGTAAGCGTCGAGCCGGTTCAGCCGCACGCTGACTTCTCACGTTCGATAGCTCTCTATACTCAAATTGCAACAGTATTTCCTGAATACCGCTACATCGACGCGGTTTACTACCTGCTGGCTTACGCCTACAAGCAGCACAACAATCTGCCCAAAGTGCGCGAGTCTTTCGAAAACCTCATCGCGATGCGACCCGATTCGAAGTACATAGCCGAAGCTTACCTATATATAGGCAACGCCTACTTCGACGAGATGATGTATGAGCCGGCTCTGGCGGCTTATCAGAAGGCGGCCAGTTTTAAGGACAGCCGTTTCTACGACGGCATTCTGTACAAACTGGCTTCGACCTACTACATCACCAACCGCTTCGGTGAAGCAGTGCGGGCCTTTGCCGACGTATGCGACTTCTCGGAAGAAAAAAACAAGAAGGATGGGCGTCACAGCTACTTCCGCCAGGAATCACTTGACTACATCGCCTTCTGTTATTCGCAGGGTGCGGAGTACTGGTCGCAAGTGGGCGTAAGCGGCCTTAATTCATTCTTCTCGCAAATCGGCAGCCGTCCCTACGAATCTTATGTGTACACCAGACTGGGCGATAACTTCCTGCAACAGACCATTTATCCCGAGGCCATTCAGTCATACAAACTGGCCATCCAGAAAGATCCCTGGAACAGAGACAATCCCTTCATTCAGAAGAAGATCATAGACATCTATATCGTTCTGAAAGACAACGAACAGGGCAATATCGAGCGTACCGCGCTCATCAACAATTACGGCGAAGGCTCCGAATGGGCCATGCAGAACGCCGACGATCCCGACGCAGTCAAGGCGGCCTGGGACATGGCGCTGGACTCACTCAAACAGTGGGCCTATTACCAGCACGCTCAAGCACAGCGCTACAGCGAACTTGAAAATTACGAAGGCGCCAAGAAATTCTATGTCGCCGCAGCCGGAGCCTATCAGGACTTCCTGACCAAGTTCCCGCACGATAAAGAAGCCTATGTGCTTACCTATCGTATGGCTGACGCTAATTACTGGGCGGGTGAATACGCCAAGGCCGCGCCGATCTTCCTGTCGGTGCGCGACGACAAATCCAACACCGAATATTTCGACCAGTCGGCGGAAGCTTTAGTGTTGTGCTATTGGGAAATGATTGAAGCCGAAGGCGGGCGTCTGACCCAGACCGAAGAACAGCACAAGCAGTTGCAGGAAGCTCGTCTTAAAGGCGAGACGGCGGAAAAAGAAATTCCGGCGCTCAAGCAGCAGTATATCGATGCCGGCGACTTCTATGTTAAAAATTCCAAGTCTCCGCGTAACCGCGAAGGCATCGCCTACAACATCGCGGAGATTCTTTTCGAGTACAACCGTCTTGAAACTGCCCGCGAGCGCTACATAGACATGATACAGCGCTTCCCCTCCGGCAAGAATGCCATCGCAGCGGCCAAGCGCATCGTCGACACCTACACCGTCGTGGAAGACTGGGTCAAGGTGGCCGAGTGGTCCGAAAAAATCGCCAACATGGAACTGGGTGAAGGCCAGGCTCGCGGCGAGATGGTGGCGGAGATGAAGCGTATCCGCGGTTCGGCTATTGCTTCCTACGCCTTCGAATTGCAGAAGCGCAAAGAATACTACAAGGCCGCCGAGCAGTTCTTAAAGGCCGTCGAACAGGATCGCGGACACAAAGACGCTCCGGCCATGCTGTATAACGCCGCCGCCAACTATTCGGCAGCCAACCGGCCCGCTAAAGCCATGGAACTCTTCGAACGCATGGTGGCCGAGTATCCGCAGGCCGAATTCGCGGCAGAATCGTTGTTCTACGTCGCCGAGAATGCCTACCGCAGCTTCAACTTCGACAAGTCATCACAGGCTTTCGCACGACTCTATCGCGAATATCCCAACATCGAACCCAAACGCAAATGTCAGGCCATATACGCTCATGCGCAGGTCATGGAATTCAACCACGACTACCGCAATGCCGCCGGAATATACGAAAAATACAGCGGCGAGTGCGCCACGGTCGAAGACGACAGCGCCATTACGCTCTTTAAGGCCGGTGCCATTTACGAGAAGCTGGAAGACTGGCGCAACATGACGCGCCTGTATGAAGACTTCATCGTTCGTTACGGCAAGGACCCGGAAAACTATCGTTTTGTGGTTATGGCCTACTCCAAGATGGGCGATGCCTTCGCCAAACGACGCGATATGCGCAGCGCCAACAGCTACTACCAGAAGGCCATCGACTTCTTCAAGTCGAAGCCCAGCATCGAAAAAGACTTCATAGGCAACCAGTTGGCAGCCAAGGCCAAGTTTGAGCTTCTGGAGCAGGATTACGAAAGATACAAGGCCGTCAAGGTGACGGGCTCCGGTAAGAAGCTGCAACAGACTTACGAGGCCAAGACCACCGCCATGACTGAAGTTGTAAGAATTTACAACGATGTGCGCGCCTACGCTTCACCGGAATACTGGGTGGCCTCCAAGTTCCGTCAGGGTGAAGCCATCGAGTCATTCGCCGACCAGCTCTTCGACGCGCCTGTGCCGCGTGAGGTCAAGAACCTGGGTGAAGACGCAGTAATCATGTACCAGCAGCAGTTGTTCGATTTCTCGCAGCCGCTTTACAAAGCCGCCGCTCAGACTTTCATGGAAGCGCTGGATATAGCCAAGACACAGAAACTCTTCGGTTCACCGTGGACGCAGAAGGTGTTCAAGGCTCTGGCCCATCCGAACCTTTCCATGTTCCTGACCGGCGAATTCAAGATGCGTAAGAAGGAAAAAGCTCTCTTCCAGGAAGATGCGCGCATTCCGCTGCCGTTTGACAACGGTTTGGAGCATGTAAAGGAAACGAAGATCGAAGACAAGAGCGCCGGGCAGCCCAAAACTGGCGAAACTCCGGAAGGAACTTCGACAGGAAACCCGGCAGAGACTTCCGCAGAGCAGGAGGCCATAAAGGCCGCCGAAGAGGCCGCCGCTCCGCAGTCCGGGCAGGAGGTTCAGCCATGAGGAAAGCCACAATGGAACGTAACATGAACAAGCTTTCCGGAATCATGAATCCAGCGCTGTTCCTGGCTGTAGTGTTGCTCTTATCTGCTTTTGGCTGCGCCACAACCAAAGAAGCCCGCACGCCGGACGAGTCTGCAGTTGAAGAGGCTCCGCCGGTCGAGGAAGCCAAACCGGAGCCCAAGGTTGAAGAGAAAACCGAAGAGCAGAAGGCCGCCGAGGCTGCGGCTGAAGCCGCAAAATATCAGTTCGAAGCTGATCCGCTGTGCAAGGACGACCTGGATTCCGGCGCAGCCATTGCCGCTCATCATCCCGAAGACGCACGCAGCTATTTTGAAGCAGCCATAACCAAGTTCCCGAACTGTTATCAGGCTTATAACAATCTGGGTCTGCTGTCGCTTTATTCCGGATCAACCACTGAAGCCATCAGCAACTTCGAAAAAGCTTCCAGTATCCGTCCCGATTATCCGCAGGCCATCATCAACCGCGCTTCGGTGGATGTTTACCAGGGCAATTTCGGACGCGCCATATCCTATCTCGACAGCCGTCTGGCGGCTTCGAAGAACTCGGTTGATGTGATGGGTTACAGGGCTTATATAATGGTGCTCAACGGCGATATAGAAGGCGCCATTGACGCCGCCCGCCGCGCCCTTAAGAAGGACGAGCAGAACACCAACGCTCTGCTGGCCATGGCCTGGGCTTTCTATCGTCAGGACAAAACCGAACTGTCGGAGATGGTTTTCAAGCAGATTTCAGAAATCGACGCTACCGTAGCTGAAGCACACTACGGTATGGGTCTGATAGCGCTTAAAAACAAGAATATGAGCGCCGCCCGCGACGCCTTTATAAAGGCTGTGGAAAAGCGCCCGACTTTTGCCGAAGCTCATATAAATCTGGCGAATTTCTACCTCGACGATCAGGATTTCGCCAAGGCCGAAGAACATTATAAAGAAGCCATAAAGTTCAACTCCGGTCTGGTCAAGGCTTACATCGGTCTGGGCAACGCCTACGCCGGTCAGGAGCGCGAGCGGGAAGCTCTTGAAACCTACCAGAAGGTTCTGCAGATGCAGCCGGGTAACAAGGAAGTCATCTTCAACCAGGGGCTTATATATCTGCAGCTTGATCCGAAACTTAATGAAGGTGCAACGGCTCAGGACGAACTGGCTTGGAACCAGATTGTTATCGGTCGCATGCAGACCGCTAAAACCTTCCTGATGCGTTATCGTGATGAAATCGGGACTCTGCCGGAAGAAGATCCGACGCCGGAATATATCCGCGAATGCGACGCCCGTATAAAGGATCTTGAGCGCGCCAACAGCCGCATCCAGCGTCGCATTGAGCGCGACGAGCGGGCCATGAAACGCGAAGCCGAAGAAGCAGCCGAAAAAGCCGCTGAAGATGCTGCCGCAGGACAGGAAAACGCTCCCGAAGGCGAGGCTGCGACAGATGGTGCGAGCCCTGAAAACGCGGATGAAGAGACCCCGGGCGGTGAAGACGAGGCCGCTGAACCTCCGGCCAGTGAAGAAAAAGCGGCGGAACCGGGCGAAGGTATGTCGGAAGAAGAGCGAAAAGCGCTCGAAGAAGCTGAGGAATCTTATCAGTAGAAGACTCCGAAGCAGTGATATTTGTTAGTGAAACAGCCGGAAAGCCTTGATACATTTAGTATAAATTGCAAAAAGGCATAATAAAGCTGTGGAAAAATCTTGAAATCGTTTCGCGGATGAATTATGATCAGTCACCTTTTTAAAAAAGGTTGTGCGGATGAACATGGGTCTGGTTAAAATAGCAATTGTTTTGCTGCTGGCGGTTCTCATTCTGGGAACGGTCACAGCCTTACCGGCAGAGGCCGCGCCGCGAAAGAAGATAACCATTTCCGATGAGGAGGCGGCTATTGTTCGCGGTAAGATCATGCGACCCGAACTGTCGGTTATTTTGCAGCGTTCGAAATTCAACTACGAGGCTCTGAAGGAAAAGAAATCCTTTTTGAACGAAGTAGTCGACTCAATAAAGCAAGATCTTTTCTAGGAAACTGAAAGATCAGAATCTAATCGAGAAACTCAAAGAAGGAGGAACCCTATTATGTTTGGTGCTTTACAGAAATTCATGGAAGACGGTGGAGCGTACATGTGGGTTATCGCTCTGGTGCTGCTGATCGCCATCGCAGTCATGATCGAGCGCATTATTTTCTTGTTCTTCCGCTTCAACATCAATGCCAACGCATTCATGTCGCAGGTCCAGAAGCTGGTCATGTCCAACAACATCGACCGCGCAATAAAGCTGTGCAACGCCGCCGGTAACGCCGCGCTGCCGAAAGTTATCAAGGCCGGTCTGACCAGAGCCAACAAGAGCGAAGTCGAAATCTCCAATGCTCTGGAAGAGACTTCCCTCGAAGTTCTGCCCCTGATCCTTAAACGCACCAACTCCCTGGTAACGCTGGCTCAGGTCGCCACCTACCTCGGACTGCTGGGAACCATCGCCGGTATGATCCAGGCCTTCGACGCCGTGGCCAACGCCGCCCCCGAACAGAAGGCAACCGCTCTGGCAGCCGCTATTTCGGTCGCCATGTTGACCACCGAGTTCGGTCTGATCGTCGCCATTCCGTGCATGGTAGTTCATCTTCTGCTCTCCGGTATAACAAACAAGATCATCCAGGAGATCGATCAGTACTCCGTGAAGCTTGAGAACCTGCTCGTTTCCAGAAGCAAGGGCACCACTTCTCTTTAATAAATTCACGGAATAAAAGTTTTCCACTGCAAAGGCGGTGGAATGCTTCAGGAGTGAGAGATGGGAAAACGTACTGACAGATACAAAAAATTAGCAACAGGCAAGGACGTCGACCTCGTTCCGTTCATGAACCTGTTGGCCATCCTGGTCCCTGCTCTGCTGGTTTCGACCGAGTACATCAAGATCGCCATGATCGCCGTTTCCTCTCCTCGCATCGGTCCTTCTACCCCGACTACTCAGGAGCAGCCCGAAAAACCGCCTCTGAACCTGACTGTAGCCATTTCGTCTCTGGGCTTCTATATTGCCTCTGCAAGCAATGTTCTGCCGGGTGCTGAAGATCAAGCCGCCCAGACCGGACCGACCGTTCCCAAGGTTACTGTAAAGGTTTACAAGGCCCGGATGGCGGACGGAAAAATAAAGGAAATGATGCGAGTCTGGGACTACAACGGTGATAAATATCTACTGGGTGTCAACAAGATAGAACCGGCGGCTCTGGATACAAAGATCAACGATATTAAGATTATGAATCCAAGCCTTCAGGTTACTGAAGAACTGGATCACAATTATCCGGCACTCAAGGATAAGCTGGTCAAAATCAAGAAAGATTTTGAGAACGAAAAACAGATTATCGTGTCGGCGGAGCCGAATACCGATTTCACAACAATTATTCGTGTAATGGATGCTTCCAGAAAATACAAAAAAGAACCCACTGACGAGAAGGACAATTTAATGTTCCCGATCGTAGTCCTGAGCGCAGGCGTCGTATAACAGTTCGGATTGTTGGAAGTGTCGGGCCTTTTTACTGGCTTTATTCCTGAGAAGGGGATGATCGATGGCTGAAGAGCAGAAACTAGAGCTTTCCGTAGAGGAACTTGAGGCTCTTGAGGACGTTAAAAAAATCCAGGCGATACGCAAAGAAAAGCATAAAGCGCGTCGCCAAGGAGAAGCCCAGCAACTGTCCATTACATCTCTTATGGACATCATGACCATTCTGCTGGTCTTCATGCTTATGAACTACGCCACAGACCCGTTGAACATCAACCCGTCGGATGAACTCCAACTGGTTCCATCGGTGTCGATCGACAAGGTGCATGAGCGCATGACTACCATGGCCATCACCAAGAATCACCTTCTGGTCGATGATAAGCCGATAGTGCAGGTCAAGGATGGCAAGGTTCCAGTCACGGCCAAACGCGAAGGTGAAGATGGCTATTTCATTACTCCACTCTTCGACGCTTTAAAGGCCCAGGCCGATAACTTCAAGAAGCTGGCGACCTACAATAAGTCCCTTAAATTCAAGGGCAATCTGATGATTATCGGTGACGAGCAGGCTCCATTCCGTCTGCTTTCAGAAGTCATGTACACTGCAGGTCAGGCAGAGTTCGGCGAGTTTGAGTTCGCTGTAATCAGCAATCAGTAAGTTTTTCAGCAGGTGATCCCCTTCAAAAAATGCTTAATACGCTGAAGGGGATCCCTGCTTTTTTTTGAAAAATTGCGAATTGGTATTTTCTGATTATAATATAACTGCGGGATGACGGGACGCTTGCCGGCGATTTCGACGGGCCACCTGAAAAGGGGGAAAGGATTAATCGTATGGCCGTAAAAGCTGTGGCGCACGGTGGCAAAATTCTCAGGATAGGCGTTATCCAGGGTGGTCGTATAATTGAAGAAAGACTGCTCAGGAAGAACGACTCTATCACTGTAGGCGACTCTCCCAAAGCCACTTTTATTCTGCCGTATTCCGAAACTGTTGGACCCAAAATGTTTCCGCTGTTCCCTTTCAAGGGTGACGGCTACCAGCTTGCTTTTACCGAAAAGATGACCGGAAAGGTCTCTGTCGGTGCCGATGTTTTTGATATTCAGGATTTTGTAAAGAACGGAAAAGCCAAAAAACACGGATCTACCTTCGTCATGTCGCTGAATGCTGACATGAAGGGCAAGATTCAGGTCGGCGAAGCCACCTTCCTTTTCCAGTTCATTTCGGCGCCTCCTATTCCGCCGAAACCCAAACTACCGGCATCAATCAGAAACGGCTGGGTCAAGGGTATTGACTGGCCTTTCGTTATCATATTCAGCATTTCATTTTTCGTACATGCTGCTGTCTTTGGCTATGCCTCAACCCAGCCGGTACCTAAGAAGGTTGCGCTGGAAAAACTGCCAGAGCGCTTTGCTCAGTTTATTGTTGAGCAAATGCCGGAGGAAGAAAAAGCCATTGAAGTTAAAGATGGTGAAGGCGATGCCGTCGCTAAAAAGGATGATGGCGAGAAAGTCGCCCAGGAAGATCAGGCCGACGACAGCGACAGCGGCGATCAGAAAGAGCTGACGCCTGAAGAAGCAGCCGAAAAAGCGGCTCGGAGACGGGCAGAAATAGCCCAGAAGGTGGCCGGCATGGGTCTTAACGCCATGCTCACATCCAAAGGCCCCGGCGGGGACAATGTAATGGCCGCAGTCGGTGACGCGCTGGCCGAGGGCGGTCGTTTCGGCGACATCGACGACACCATGAGCGGCATCACCGGCGTAGGCGTCATGGCCAAGTCAGCCGAAAAATCGCGTATTGGCGGCGGCGGCGGCGGTCCGCAGTCGAAAGACATCGACAAGGTCGGAGTCTCAGGCGGCGGCGGCAAGGCCAAAATGGAAGGTCGTCAGGAAGAAAAAATCCGCGGGCAGGTTAAAACCGGTGCCGGCATGGATATCGACGGTTCGCTGGACTCCTCAGCCGTCAAAAGCGTGGTTAACCGCAACATCAAAGCTATTTACTTCTGCTATGAAAGCGAACTGCGCCTTAACCCGAAACTCGAAGGTAAAGTCACCGTCGAGTTCACCATTGCCCGCACGGGTACTGTAACGGAAGCCAGAGTCATTTCTTCGACGCTGCACAGCGCCAAAGTTGAAGGCTGTATGGTAAAAACCATTAAACGCTGGCGCTTCCCGAGACCGGACGATGAGGCGATTATCGCCTATCCGTTCGTGTTCCAGGCTGCAGATTAATCTCATATCAGGCTGTTTTCTGGTCTCGACTACAGAGAAAACAGCAGTTTTCAGCCATATTTGATGGCTTACATCTAAAAGATTTTGAGCAGGGGGCCACTACGTCGGTTTTATTTACAAAGGTGTTTTATCTTGATTTTCCCTTGTATCCGGCTGTATACTTACATGCTAGGGACTTGAGTATGTCCGCATACTCATATTAAGGGGAATTGCAATGAAAGCGTTTTTGAAAAAATTATCATCAGTGGCGATTGCAATTACAATTGTGGTAGTTTCTGCAACCGCTTTCACTCAAAGTCTCGAAGCTTCGAAGGAAGACGCGCTGAAGTCTGCCGATGAAGTTCTGACATACATCGGAAAATGGATTCGCGAATACGAAGTTCAGTTGCGTGAATCCGATCCGATAGAGAAGGCCAAATACGAAGAATGGCTCAATGAACTCAAAAAACTCCAGGAGCTGGTTCTTGAGGCCGCAGAAAAAATTAAAGAGTGCCAGACGGTTGATTGTGTCAACGATCAGGCCAGCCTGATCGCCGTTGCAAGACAGCAGGTGAATCAGCTTATTAAAGAGGCTGAAGAACGCCTGGGCGAGAGCGCAAGGTTTGGTGAAGAAACCGGTAGAGAAGTTACCGAAGATGAGGAACTTCTTGGTGATAATACTTTCGATCAGAGCGGCGACCCGTATGACGCATTGGATCAGACAACAGGAGATGAGGCCAACAGTTCTGACGAAAACGAAGGTGCGGGAGGAATTACCGGAGGCGATCTGCTGGGTCAAACGGGTATGGACCAGTTACCTGGGTCAAATCCCATTGATGAAAGCTCGCTTCAGTAACTTAAAAGATTCACATTAGCCCGAAAATAAGGGTATAAATTGAGGGGTGGCGCCATCTATAAGATGGTGCAACTATAGGTCGGAACAGACGAAGCACACACCCAAATGAGGTATTTTAAATCGGATTATTTATCCGGTAGTCATCTGTTAATATTCTGCTGAGTGTAAGCTTTGAAGGATTATGAAAGAATGAATAAAATCATTCGCTTACTTATGGCGCTGACGTTGATGGTCGCTGTGGCTTTCTTCGTCTGCGCCATTCCTGCATTCGCGCAGGATGAAATGGCTGCGGAGGGATCCGCAGATGCAAACGAAAAAGGCTTTAAAGTCGGGCGCGCCAGAATTCATCCTGCTCTGGCAATCCAGAATATTTTCGACACGAATGTTCAGAACACCAGCGATAAATACAACAGCGACACACTCAAGCCCTACTACGACGACATCCTGCGCATTGTCGGCGGACTCAAATTCGACTACCCGCATCCGACTATTGCAGTAACTCTCTTGGGTGAAGCCGGTTATGCGCGTTACTTCGGCATTGACAGTTCCAATACTACCGATCTTTCATCCATCACCGGCAGAACCCGTCTTTCGGCGACGCTTTTTCCGGATGGCTTTTTCTCTTTCGGAATTCATGATACCTACACGCGCGAATCCACGCCGCGTCAGGTAGCTCTGGCTCAGGTATATGATCGCGACCACAACCGCGCCATGGCGCGTCTGGCTTTCAGACCGGGCGGCAAGCAGTTGCGTTTCTTCATCGAATACACCAACGATCTCGAACATTACGCCGACAGCGATTTCTCTTACCTCAACTGGATGGATCACATCTTTGGCTTCCGCTGGGAGCTTGAATTCATGCCGGATACGGCAGTTTACATGGACAGTTCCTTCGCGTTACGCAGCTACTTCGATTTTAACAGGGACGATGCCGCAACACAGAGCAACTCCGAAAACCCGGAAGCCATGCCGTTACGTGTACTGGTAGGCGTCATGGGTCGCGTCACCAGCAAAATACTTATCAATGTAGCCGCAGGTTACGGCAATTCTTTCCATAAAAACTTCAAAGACTACAACATGGTTCTGGGCAAGGCCGAAATTTCAGCCCGTTTCACTCCCAGAACCCAGCTTAAGTTTGGCTATGAGCGCAGCTTTGCTCCCATAGTTACTTTCGCTTACCGTGTCGATAACAGCATTTATACCGAGTTCAAGCAGTGGGCTTTCAAGGATCAACTTAAATTCTACCTGCACGGTTCCTTCAACATCGTCGAATACGGTGAGGCCGACCAGGGTGTAGTTCTTGATGTCAATGCAGCCAACCCGGATCCGGCAGCGCGCCTGCCCAAAGACAGACTCGACTTCGAGGCGTCCTTTACTCCGACTCTGCGTTATGAGCCGCTGGTCTGGCTTTTCCTCGAAGCCGCATACACCTTTACCTATGTGTGGAACGACAACGATTACGAGGTCAGGCGCATCGACAGTTCACAGGCAGGAACCGATCAGTATATCCAGGGTATCGGTTACTTCGACTATATGAAGCACCAGGTGTTCTTCACTCTGGGATTCGCCTATTAACCCGACAACATGGAAGAACGCCGCAAGGCGATGCATAAAATCAATAAAACCAATTCAGCAATCATCATAATACTGACGCTGCTTTCACTGGTGGTGAGCGGGTGTGTCTGGAACAAAGATAAAGCTCCAGACAAAAAGGAAAATTACGCCGAACAGGAAGCGCCTCAGGCCGATGGTCGACTGCGCGATGTGGCCGCCACGCTCGGCGCTGATGATGTCCTTGACATTACCGTCTTCCGGGAGAAAAACCTTTCGGGAATTTTCCGCATCAGCCCGGACGGCAGCATTCAATATCCGCTTATTGGAACAATCGTTGCCGAGGGCAGAACTCCCGCTCAGATCTCGGATGAAATACGCAGTCGTCTATCTGAAGGTTATCTGAAAGAGCCGCACGTAAGCGTCTTTGTCAAGGAGTTCAACAGCAAGAAAATCTTTGTATTCGGACAGGTGCAGAAACCCGGCACTTTCCGTTACGAAGAGAGCATGAATATAATCCAGGCCATTACTCTGGCTGGCGGTTTCACAAAAACGGCCAATGGTTCATCTGTCAGCGTAACGAGAAAAATAACAGACGGCGAAAAGCGTTTCAAAATCTCGGTTGATGATATAAGCAAAGGTGAGAAACAGAATTTCATTCTGCAACCAGGAGACATAGTATTCGTTCCAGAGACGCTTTTCTAGAAAGTCGGGAAAATGATGGCGCCGTTGGATAGACTACGTCATCTGTCGGTCAGGTTGTCTTCTGCCGGTAGCGCGAGCGTCATTCTCTTTTTCCTTATCCTGCTGGTTTATTTTCCCGGCACGTGTACTCATCCACACTGGGACGACAGCGCTGAGTTCGTCTTTATCTCTCATAACTGGGGCATTGCACATCCTTCGGGTTATCCTCTATACACCATAATAATCAATCTGCTCGAAATGCTGTCACTTCCTTCCGCATGGAGCATCAGCCTTTTTTCGGCGGCAGCGGCATCGGGAGCGATAGTTCTGTGGCACCTTATTCTCGTTCGATTGGGTGCACACCGGGTTTTCGCTTTCGTCTGCGCTCTGGTGCTGGCTCAGGGCACCAGCATGTACGAACAGGCCGTCATCCAGGAAGTGTATACCTTCAATATCTTCCTGCAGATGTTGACACTGCACCGCGCAATTGTTTTTACCGACAGCAGGCGCAGGCTGGATCTTTATCTGTGTGGTCTTTTTCTGGGCCTGAGCTTCTCGCACCATCTTACAAGCTTCTGGCTGGCGCCGCCGCTGATATACCTTATATGGCCGGAGATTAAAAAGATCGATCGACCGCTCCGGGAACTTATTACTGTTGCGGCCTGTATGCTGGCCGGTCTGTCATTCTATCTTTATCTGCCAATAAGATCTGCAATGCAACCGCTCTGGGATCAGGGCAACCCGGAAACTCTGTCCAATCTGCTGGCTGTTGTAAGTGGTGACGTATTCCGTTATCGTTTGTTTTCTCTGGGTCCGGGCGAAATAGCCGCTCAGATGCGCGACTGGTTCAATTCGGCCTGGGAGCAATGGGGTCTTCTTTTTCTGCTGTTCGCCATTCCCGGTCTGTGGCGTGTAGCACAGTTTAATCGACGTGTTTTTACAACTGTCATCCTGTGGCTGTTAACTGCTCTTGTATACTGTTTCAATTACTACATTCCCGACAAAGACGGCTATTATCTGCTTCCGCATATGCTGGTTGGAACATTCGCTTTGTCCGGTCTGTCGATGACTTTGCGTCGCATGGAAGCCGTTCTGCCGCAGAAAATTACAAGCATCATCGCGCCGCTGGTGCTGATGCTGCCTCTACTTGGTCTCCTCTTCATGGAAGAAAGCGGGCACAACCGCAACACGTCATTGCAGGATCTCACCTATGATATCTGGAGCGAAGTTCCGACTGACTCGCTTCTGTTTTCCGAAGATCTGAATATTCATTATTCGACCGCACTGCTGCAGGCCGAAAAGCAGCTTTCCAGTGATCGAGTGGCAGTCGCGACCTATCTGCTTTCCTTCAAGTGGTATATCGATTTTCTGCGGAAACGCTGGCCGAGTTTTGCCTGGCCGGGCAGTATTGAAATGGAAATAGACAAAATAGAAACTGCGCTTAAACGATATCCTTCCCGGCAGGCCGGAGACATCCGCCAGCAGGGGATAGACAGGATCGTCTCGCAGATTGCAGCCGCCAATATTGATAAGAGAAAAGTATTTGCCTTCCTCTACGAACCTGAATCTGAAACCGAGCGAAAATATGGCTTCCGCCTGCAGAAGTGGGGTCTGATTTACCGTCTGATGCCGGGTGAATCGACTGAGTCGCATGTGTGGAACTGCGATTATTCGCCGCGCCATATGGTTGGCAAAAAGAATCTTCTCAACAGTCGTGAGAAACACATAGCTTCGCTTTATGCCACATCCTGCAATCGCCTGGGAATTCAACTGGCCAGCGCAGGCCAACCCGAAGAAGCTGTCGAAACAATAAATAAAGCTCTGCGCTATGATCCGGATTATCTGCCGGCCATGAAAAATCTGGGCGCCATAATGGTTCAGCAGCTCAATCAGTTTGGTGAAGGACGGCAGGTGTGGAATAATTACATCAACGCTGCGCGGGAAGCAGGAGAAGAGCCTGATCCGCGAGTGCTGGAATGGTTGCAGAAGAACAGATGAGCGACGAAATATACAAGCAGGAAAGCTCAGTTCTGGCGAACTTGCTGGAAGAGAAAAAGCGCGAGAATTCGCGCCTGCGTACCGACCTGGCCGAGTTGAAGCAGGCCGCCACTCGTCTGCGCAATCGTTTCAACGAAATTCTGCAGAGTTCCCATGCTCGTGGCGCTGTTCCTAAAGAGAGCGAAGCGTCCATTGAGCTTTATGCCCGTATCGAACAACTCGAACGCGAGCGGCTGGAACAGACTAACCGCCTTGAAAACAGCGAGGACCGCAACAGCCTGGCGCTGTCCCGTATTCGCCAGCTTGAAGAAGATAAGCAGGCTGCGGAATACCGCGCCGCAGCAGCGCCGGATTCAACTGAAATAAAAACACAGCTTGCCGCAGCCTTAAAGCAGTCGCTTCTGCTGGCTCAGGTCTTGGATGAGCGCGCCGTTGCATACAACCGCCTGCTGCATGATATTGAATCCGAACAGGAACGCAGCGTGGAAATAGAAGCGCAACTGGAACGAAAAAGCAGCATAGCATCCGAACTGGCGCAGCGCGTGGAAGCATCCGAAGCCCGCACACAACAGCTTGAAAGCGAAGCCGCTGAACTACGCACGCAGTGCGACAGACTCAAAGCCGAAGCGGCGGAGAAAGATAATCTCAAAGTCAATCACAGCGCCGAGCTTGAAAAACGGCTT
>Ga0172375_10002384_pt1 | contig 29297 bp, 30 predicted proteins | sample LakKiv1m_FD_114537 | JGI IMG/M metagenome (GOLD analysis project Ga0172375, IMG submission 114537) | Freshwater microbial communities from Kabuno Bay, South-Kivu, Congo - kab_092012_11.1m | ecosystem: Environmental > Aquatic > Freshwater > Lake | place: Democratic Republic of the Congo... | reverse complement strand
TAACGCTTTTGGAGGCCAGGCATTAACTACCAATACAACAGGTACTACTAATAATGCCTTTGGGTATGCAGCGTTACAACTTAATACAACTGGAGCAGCGAATGATGCCTTTGGTCATGGTGCGTTACTGGCTAATACTACGGGAAGTTATAATGACGCTCACGGCTATTTAGCTTTGACCGCGAATACGACAGGAGGCGCAAACAATGCTTTCGGGTATCAAGCTTTAACTGCGAATACCACAGCTAGTTATAATAATGCTTTTGGAGGTTATGCTTTAACTGCCAATACAACTGGTGACCTAAACAATGCTTTTGGATATAATGCATTAGCTGCAAATACAACTGGTTATGCTAATAGTGCTTTTGGGCAAGGCGTTTTAGCTACCAATACAACTGGTCATGCTAATGATGCTTTTGGGTATCATGCATTACTTGCCAATACAACTGGTGCCGCAAACAATGCTTTTGGATATAATGCATTGGCTGCAAACACGACAGGAAATTATAATGACGCTTTTGGGCATGGCGCTTTAGCTGCCAATACAACAGCTAATAGTAATGATGCTTTTGGGTATCATGCATTAATTGCGAATACAACTGGTCATGCTAATGATGCTTTTGGAACAAACTCTTTAGCTACCAATACTACTGGTTACGCTAATAGTGGTTTTGGATATGCGGCATTAACCGCCAATACAACCGGTTCTTACAATAGCGCTTTTGGTTATAGCGCGCTAAAAGCTAATACAACGGCTAGTGATAATAATGCCTTTGGGTATGCTTTAGTTACCAATACAACTGGTGCTGCTAACAACGCTTTTGGACACGGAGCATTATTTACCAATACAACCGCTAGTTATAATAATGCTTTTGGATATTATGCCTTAATTTATAATACGACCGGTGCTCAAAATAGCGCTTTTGGGCATGGCGCTTTAGCTGCCAATACAACAGGAAGTTATAGTAGTGCTTTTGGGTATCATGCATTAAAGGCCAATACAACCGCTGGCTATAATAATGCTTTTGGTAATAGTGCTTTATTAGTTAGTACAGCAGGCCAACATAATAATGCTTTTGGTAATGGTGCTTTAGGATCATCAACAACTGGAAATTTTAATAATGCTTTTGGTGGAGGTGCATTAATCTATCTTACAACCGGGACCGGAAACGACGCTCTTGGTTTTTACGCAGGACCAAGTGCTTCTCATCCGGGGCTCAATTATACTCTTGCTTTAGGATATGAATCAGTTCCTTGGACAAGTAATCAGGCTTTATTTAGCAGTGTATATTCATATGTTGGCGGCTACGTCGGCTGGAGCAATTGGTCAGATAAACGCATTAAAAAAAATATTTCCGATTACACTCCAGGATTGGATTTCATTGAAAAACTCAAACCTGTATATTACCAATTGAAAGAAGAACCAGGAAATGCCAAAGGAAAAGTATATGAAGGCTTTATCGCCCAGGATGTTAGACAGACGATTCAAGAATTAGGAATTACTTTTGGCGGTCTTTACGATCCGCCCAATGTAAGTGAAGAAGAAAAAACACTTGGCCTTGATTATTCCAAATTTGTCGTACCTTTAGTCAACGCAGTCAAAGAACAACAACGGGAAATTACCGATCTCAAACAAAGATTGGATAAATTGGAAAAAATAGTTAATAAAATTGAATTAAAAAAAGACAGTGACCTCGAAAATTAATATTATTCTGGCAACTCTTTTAATCATCGCTATTTTAGTAGTTATTTTTTTGGCAGGATTTTATTATGGCCGTAAGCAATCAGCCCCTAGCTCAACTATTGCCAATTATTTAAAAACTTCTTCTTCAAAAATTAATTCCCTCTCCGGTATTATTACTCAGATTAATACTTCTGGCACTAATCAATATATTATCATTAATAAAGTAAACGTTAAAAATGAAGGGTTAATAAATCCTCAACCGAACCAAGAACTACAAAAAATAAATTTAAAAGTAAATTTAAAAAATACTGAAATATCAATTATTCCCACAATCCAATTGCCGCCTTTTCCTCTTCCCGACGGTGAGATAAAAAACAGTCAACTCCCAAGCTATACAACTCAAAAAGGCAATTTGAACGATCTAAAAATAGGAAAAGAGATTTTTGTCGAATCAAAAGAAAATCTAACAGAGTTATCTCAAAATGAGATTACCGCAGTCAGTGTCCAAATATATATTAATAATTCTGTTACTGGAAAAATCACCCAGCTTACCAATAGTGAAATTACCGTTCAATCAAATAATGCCAATTACCGTTTTTCTCTTTCTTCAAATACTTATTTCTTTGATCTTCTCAAATATTCTCGTTTAGATTTGGAAAAACTAAAAACCGCCGACCAGGTTAAGGTAATTACTAATACTCAAATTGAGAATAATCAGATTTCACCTGCTTTATATATTGATATCATTAATCCCGTTGTTTTTCCGGTACCGGTAAAAAAATAATATGAAATTAAAACACGCTTTTACTCTCATGGAAATACTGATTACCATTACCCTGATTGCAATCGTTGGTTCTGCGCTTTTGATTTTGCTTAATCCTTCCGATCAAACTGGTAAATCATATGACGCCCGCCGGAAAAAAGATCTTGATACTTTTCGTAAAACTTTAGAGGATTATTATAATGATCATGGTTGCTACCCTCAACCAGAAGCAGTTTGCTACGATAGCGCCGTTACCATCTGTAAAAGTAAATTTGTGGCGGAAGGCTTTGCTTGTCATATCTGCGGACTGGAAACTACTTCGCCTCATTTTAAACCCTATCTTGATCCTCTTATCTGCGACCCGCAACAACCTAAATATAAATATCTTTATGAAGTTGAGGGTGATAATAAAACTTCCTGTGCCGCTGCTCAGCGTAAAACCTGCCCTCAATGGTATATTCTTTATTCGGTGCTTTATAAAACTCCAGATAAGCAAGTAAAAGGCTATTACGGTTTCCGGGAAGGAAGTATTTTAAATCCTCCTTCTGATTACAACTATCCTTATGGACACGACTACTACGTATCGGCCAACAAAGGTCCAAACTACCCTACTTCTATTTACTGTATTACTAAATCAAATAGCACCTGTGATAACTGCGGTTCATCATACCTCGAATGTACCCAAGTGGGAACTCTTTGCAAAAACGACAAATTTTATGCGACAAAAACCCTCTGCTGTGCCGCGGGTGGAACTGGTTGCCCTCGATAAATATCTCTTGCTATTTAAATCTAATTTTGTTTATAATGAAAATTATGTTAAAAAATATTAAGACTGGTTTTCTTGCTCTCACGATTTTTCTTTTTCCTTTATTTTTCTTGACCACGACCCAAGATCCTTTTACAACCAATAAACTTTATTTTCTAGCTGCCGCTTCGCTTGTCTTAATTTTTATCTCAACTTTAGAGTTTATTACCAGTAAAAAAATAGTTTGGGAGAAAAAAACTTACGATTACCCCATCTTGGCTTTTATAATTGCCATTATTATTTCAATTGTTTTGACTTCGCCAAATAAAATATCCGCTCTGCTTAATGTCAATCTTGGTTTAATCAAAATTTTACCCTTAGCAGTTATCTATTACTATCTTTCCCGCAATAAAAGCCAATTGGTTCATAAAGCTTTTTACTTTAGCGCCGTAGTCGTATCCTTGATCAGTTTGGTTTTTGTTTTCCAACCTTTAAAAAATGTCAATCTTCCTCCCAGTTTACAAATCTTAAAAATCGCCAACTTTACCCCCTTAAGTAATTACCTTGAATTGGCAATCTACTTAGGATTTATGATTGTTTGGGAAATTTCTCAAATAATTAATAAAAAAAGAGATGAAAACAATAAAAATGTTTCTAAATTTTCGTTTCTGGTAATTAATATTATCGCTTTTGGAGTCGCTGTGTTTTTACTCGTTTCTCCTTTAAAAAACCAGCAGTCAATCTTTAATATCTTATTTTATCCTTTTAGAATTGCTTGGTATGCCGCAGTGGAAATTATCAAAAATCCATTGAGTGCTTTTTTCGGAGTGGGAGTAGATAATTTCAGCGCAATTTTCACGCGCGTAAAAGATGTTGGTTACAATCAATCTGGTTTTTGGCAGATGAATTATTTTACGATCAGTCGTTCATTATTACTCCATGTTTTTACGGAAACAGGGCTATTAGGACTGGCTACCTTTTTATGGCCGATTATTTTGGTTTTCAAAAAAACCAAAACCAAACAGTCGCCGCTCTTTTTACTGACTATCTATTGTATTGTCATCGCCATATTTCTTCCACCAGCGCTAACCAGCATATATATTATTTTTATGCTTTTTGGCTTAGCTGGTCAAGAAGAACATAATACTAATCCCCATGTTACCGACCTAAAATCCGAAATTCCTCTTATTTTAATTCTTTCTATTTTAAGCTGTGCTTTCCTGGGAGCAGGTGGTTATTTTGTCGGACGTGCATATTCTGCTGAGTTATATTATCAAAAATCCGCTTCCGGAGTTACCCTAAACAATATGAATATTGTTTATGACAATTTAAAAAATGCTTTAATTATTAATCCCTATTCGGAAAGATATGCTACTGACTTTTCGCTTGTTAATCTCCAATATGCGATGAATCTTATCGCCAGTAAAAATGAAAAAAAAGAAAAATTAACTGATCAGGAAAGAACTTCTATCACTCAAGCTATTCAACAAGCAATTTTAGAAGCAAAACGCGTCGTTGAACTCAACCCCAATAAGGCTGCCAACTGGGAAAATCTGGCAATAGTCTATAAAAATATTATTAATATTGCTCAAGACGCCGATGTTTGGACAGTTTCCGCTTACCAAAGAGCCATTGTGGCCGACCCTCAAAATCCCATCTATCGAATTAATTTAGGAGGTGTTTATTACTCACTCAACAATTATGAAGAAGCTACAAAACTCTTTGAACAGGCAATTTCTCTTAAACCAGACTGGGCAAATGCTTATTACAATGTTGCTTGGTCAAATTACCAACAAAATAATCTTTCCAAAGCCGTCAATGCGATGGAAAATACTATCAAATTACTTGACCCCAATAAAGATAAGAGCGATTTGGAAAGAGCAAAAGCTGATTTAGACACATTCAACAAAAAACTCAAAGCCAATGAAGAAGCTCAACAGGCAACTAAAGAAGCTACTCCAAAATCAAGTCTAGATCTACCAAAAAAGAGTGACGGTATCGATCCAAAGTTGGATATTAAAAACCAATAACTTACTTCGCTGCATATTTTGGTAAAATATAGTTATGCAGCAATCTGGATTAAGAGAATATTTAGCTTTTTTACGCCAGTATTTTTTAGCCAAACTTTTAGCTTTTGGTAGTTCGTTTGAAAAAGTCAAAGATATTATTGTGGCTTTTTTAATAGCTAAAAGAGGGAAATACTCGACTTCGTTTTTAAATACTTCTTTTTTTATTTTAGTAATCGCCGTGATTATCGCCGGACCATCAATCGCCCAAAATAACCCTTTTATTAATTCTTACAATCAACAAGAAAATAACAATTATCAAGCAGCGATAATTTCTTACAACCCTTATGAAAGCTCACTTACTACTATGGTCGATTTAAATAAACCACGCGATAAAACTATTGACTATAAGGTGCTCGGTGGTGATACTCTGGCGTCAATTTCTAAAAAATTCGATGTTTCAATTGACACGATTAAATGGGCAAACGATTTAAAAAACGACACGATCAAAACTGATCAAATTTTAAAGATTCCACCCATTACCGGAATCGTCCATAAAGTAAAATCAGGAGACAATATCTATTCAATCGCCAAAAAATATAAAGTTGACGCCCAAAAAATTGCCAACTATCCTTTTAACGATTATACGGACTTAAATACTTTCTCTCTTAGCGTCGGTCAAACGCTTTATGTTCCGGACGGTGTCATTGAAGAGGAAAATGTCTTTTCACCTGCACGTTTCTTTGCTCAAGTACAAGCAGGAGTTAAAGGTACTTCCAGCTTTATTCAACCAACTACAGGTATTATTACTCAATATTATATTTGGTACCATCAGGCAATCGATATTGCCAATAATGCCCTTCCTCCTGTTTTAGCTTCAGACACTGGAACAGTTACTTACGCCGGTTGCTTGAATTGGGGTTATGGCTGTCACATTATCATCGACCATGCCAATGGTTATCAAACACTTTATGGACATTTATCGGTAATTAGCGTATCTCCTGGTCAAGTTGTATCTCAAGGACAGAGGATTGGAACTATGGGATCAACTGGAAGATCAACCGGACCACATTTACATTTTGAAATTAGATTTGGAGGCCAACCACTTAATCCCCTAAATTTTTTAAGATAACGCCGAGACTATTCTGGCAATTGCTACTTCAAAAGCAGCTTGTTTGAGAGAAATTTTTTGTGATTGTGATTTTTCCCAAATTGGTAGAAAAGCCTTTTTCATCATTTCCTGGAGTTTTTTATTTACCTTTTCTTCACTCCAAACCAAATTATGCATATTCTGATACCATTCCAAATAAGAGACAGCCACTCCGCCGCTATTTGCCAAAACATCAGGAACAATGATAATTCCTTTTTTTGTCAAGTATTCATAGGCTTCTTCCGTGATCGGACCATTGGCCATCTCAACGATAATTTTTGCCCTGATTTTGCTCATATTTTCCCTGTTAATGACGTTTTCCAATGCTGCCGGTACTAAGATATCAACCGGTAACTCCAATAGCTCTTCATTACTAATTAATTTTCCCTGTTTTGCATCGCAAACTCCTCCACTACAATAACAACCAGCGAGAGTACCTTTTTCTTTTTTACATTTACTAATTAATTCGATATTTAAATCTTCTAATTTAGATTTTGCCACAATTCCGCCTCTGCTGTCGGAAACTGCCACCACTTTAAAACCTGTCTCTTGGGCAATTTTGGCAAAATAGTAGCCTACGTTACCAAAACCTTGAACAGCAATTGTTTTTGGAATTTGGGATTTTAGTTTAGATAATAATGCTTGCAGCACAATTACCCCTCCTCTTCCTGTTGCCTCTGTTCTTCCTAAACTACCGCCGATACTCACTGGTTTTCCAGTAAAGGTTGCTTTCATTTTGGGCTTTTTTGCGTACTCTTCCACCATCCATTGCATAATTTGCGGATTTGTATTGACATCCGGTGCCGGCACGTCAATTTTCGGGCCAATAAAAGGGGATATTTTTTTGACAAACTCTTTTGACAAGCGTTTCAGTTCATTTTGGGAAAGCTTTTTTGGATCAACTACGACTCCACCTTTACCTCCTCCAAAAGGTAAATCGGCAACCGCACATTTAATCGACATTAAAGTCGCTAAAGCTTGGACTTCCTGTCTATTGGTTTGAGGATGAAAACGAATTCCGCCTTTATACGGACCTAAGGCACTGTTGTGTTGAATTCGGAAACCTTTAAAAATTTTGTTTTCTCCATTGCCCATTTTTACCGGAAAATTAAATTCATGGATCATTTCCGGTTCAACTAAGCGTTTAATTAATTCTGGATCTAAGCCCATTTTTCTTGCGGTTGTAATAATTATATTTTGGGCACTTTCCAACATTTTTTCACCATTATTCATAGAGTTTTTAGCCATCTTTCCGCGTCAATTGCCGCAGCTACACCTGTTCCTGCGGCAGTTGCCGCTTGGCGGTAATAAGGGTCAGCACAATCGCCCGCAGCAAATACACCCGCAGTGGACGTCATTGACGGAAAATGAACATCAAAATTTTTTAATAAATAACCTTTTGTATCTAATTTCAATTGGTCAACAAATAAACCCGTATCCGGCTTATGACCGATTGCTACAAAAACACCGGCAACTTTTATATTTTTTGAATTCAACTCTACTCCTTCAACTCTTTGCTCACCTAGAATTTCTTTTACCTGAGCGTTCCAGATCACTTCAATTTTTTTATCACTAAATACCCGCTTCTGCATCACTTCGCTTGCCCGAAAACTCTCCCGCCTGTGAATCAGATAAACTTTATGCGCAAATTTTGCCAAAGTCAATGCCTCCTCAAGAGCTGTATCTCCTCCGCCGACTACCGCCACATCTTTCCCCCGGAAAAAAAAGCCGTCACAAGTAGCACAAGCAGAAACACCCTTTCCCCGCAATCTTTTTTCCGACTCCAACCCTAGCCAGATTGCTCTTGCGCCAGTTGCGATAATAATGCTTTGCGATAAAACTTTCGTCGAATCAGCCAGATAAATTTCAAAAGGCATCTTAGAAGCATTTACTTTCACTACATTTTTATCCATAATTCTTGCTCCAAACTTTTCCGCCTGTTTCCGTATTTTTTCCACCAGTTCCACCCCTAAAATCGCCTCTTGTCCTGGAAAATTTTCCACATCACTAGTTAAGGTCAGCTGTCCTCCCGCAGGAGAGCCGGCAAAAACTACTGGTTTTAAACCTGCCCGAGCTGCATAAATAGCCGCAGAAAGTCCTGCCGGGCCGCCACCAATAATAATTATTTTTTCCATAATATTATAGATTAATCGCTCTTTCCATCATCCTCTCCACTTTGCCGACTTTATTTTTGGGAATTAATTTGCAAATATCAGATATTACTACTTCTCTGGATAAACTGTCAATCGCTTTTTTAACGGCAGACATCTGTTGTAGAATTTCGCTGCAATCTCGTTTTGCTGTAAGCATTTTTTGGATGCCTTTTAATTGACCAATGATACGGTTAATACGTTGAGAGGTTTCCATATATTAAGATTTACTAATATATAACTATATACTAGTAGGGAGTATAGGAGGATTTTGTAAAAATGTCAAGAATTAAAATTACTTATTCAGACTTTCCAAAAACTCAGCATTATTTTTAGTCTTAGTTAACTTGTCAATAATGCCGGTAATTCTTTCCTCTTCATTCAAAAGCGACAACATCCGTCTTAAAGTTGTCACTTTCTTCAGAGTCTTCTCATCAAAAAGTAATTCTTCATGACGTGTACCTGATTTTTCAATATCGATTGCCGGATAAATTCTTCTGTCGGCTAATTTTCGATCCAAGTGGATTTCCAAATTGCCTGTACCCTTAAACTCTTCATAAATCAGATCGTCCATTCTTGATTCAGTACCAACCAACGCAGTTCCGATAATGGTTAAACTACCACCTTCTTCACAGTTGCGCGCGGCACCTAAGAATTTTTTTGCCGGATAAAGAGCTTGTGGGTCAAAACCTCCGGAAAGCGATCGACCGCTACCGTTATTACTGACTGATAAATTGTAAGCACGCGCTAAACGTGTAATTGAATCCAAAAGAATAATCACGTGATTTCCCATTTCCACCAAGCGACGAGCACGATCCAGCGCTAAGTTAGCCACCTTGACTTGTTGGCGAGGTGATTCATCAAAATTGGAAGCGGCAACTTCCCCTTTGATAAATCTTTTTATTTCCGTCACCTCTTCGGGTCGTTCTCCAATCAGGATTGCCATTAGTTTTACTTCAGAAAAGTTAGTATTAATTGCCTGAGCGATTTCTTTAAGAAAAGTGGTTTTTCCAGCTTTTGGCTGAGAAACAATCAAAGCTCTTTGACCAAAACCGATCGGAGCAATTAAATCAATAATTCTTGTTGACAAAACATCTTTTGTCGTCTCCATTTTAACCTGTTTATCAGGATGAAGTGAGGTCAAGCTATCAAATTGTTTTCTGGTTCGGCTTTGTTCTTCATTCATCTCAACCCCATTGATTTTTTTGATTAAAAGCAAGCTATGAAAACGTTCTCCTTCTTTAGGAGGACGAGCTAAACCCTCAACTTCATCGCCACGACGTAGCCAAAAACGGCGAATTTGAGAAGTGGAAACATAAATGTCACGATCCGGATTAAGAATGTAGTCTTGACGTAAAAAACCATAACCTCCAAAAGTAACATCAAGTATTCCTTTGGCAGGATAACTGATTTTTAAGTCTTCTTTTAAACGCTCTTCTACTGGTTTTGTGGCTGCAGGAACATTTTTTTTCACTTCTTCAATTGCGGTAGCCTTTTCTTCGTAGGGAAGAATCGGTTTTGCCTCAATATTTTCTAAAATCGAGGACATGTCTAACTTTGCCTCCTCCTGAACTTTCTCCGCGTCTTTCTTTTTGGCAATCATAAAAATGGATATAAATTTTTAATTATTAATGTAAATTTTCGTATTACGTATTGATCTTTTAAATACTAAAATGATCTTTTGTTACATAAAGCTGAAAGTGACAACTGGAAGCAATGATTTCCTTTGAATAAATAGCGATCCCCCAGAATAAGGCAATTTTGGAACTTTTTCACTCAATCATAATGGGGAAGCGGAAAAAAAATACCACTTCATTTCCCAATAAATCTATCGGGATTACCCTAGTATTTGATAGCGTAGAGAAAAAGTTTTCAATTTGCTCCTCATTAGGAGGATCTAAAACCTATTATAATGCATGTGTTTTGAGTTTGTCAAGCGATAAAAGGTTAACTATAATTGATAGTAACTAATGAATAAATACCTCACTATATTTAACGTTACTATTAAAGAATACTTTGCCTACCGGCTGAGCTTTGTACTTTGGCGTTTCCGAACACTGATTAATTTAATTGTGATTTTCTTTTTTTGGTTTGCCGTATCGGCAAAATACACCAACTTTGCCGGCTATTCCCAACCGGCATTGCTTTCGTACATTTTGTATGCGAGTTTGATCTCGGATTTTGTTATTGGCACCAGGCTCGGCGATATTGCTGCAGAAATTAATAATGGCAATATTATCAACATAATTTTAAAGCCAATTGGCTTTTTTAATTATTATTTTGCTAGAGACCTCGCGGACAAATTTATTAACATCGTTTTCAGCTTTGGGGAAATCTTGATTGTTGCTTACATTGCCCGCATTTCTTTATCAACTCCACAAAATCTTATCTTGTTTGTCTTGTTTTTTTTGTGCGGTTTAATGATTTCTTATTACATGAACCTGATTATTGCTTTTCTTGGCTTTTGGACCACGGAAAGTTGGGCTCCCAGGTTTATTTTTACGATTTTAATTTCTTTATTGTCTGGGAATTTTTTTCCACTGGACATGTTACCGAAAACTCTCTACCAGATCGCGCTTTTAACACCAATCCCTTACCTTTTCTTTTTACCGACCAAAATCATTCTTGGCCGAATTGACAATTATTTAATTTTAGAGGCTATGATGGCTTTTTTTTGGCTATTGATCAGCCGAAGCATTGCTCATTTTATCTGGAAAAAAGGTAATAAAAGTTTTTCTTTTTGGGGAAGATGATCAACAAAAATAAAATTAAAAGGAATTGGAAAATCTTTTGGCTATTTTCCAAATTTGCCTTAAAAACCACTTTCCAAACCCGCTGGGGCGTGGCTTTTTTCATTGGTGGAAAATTAATGCGGTTCTTTTTCCTGCTCGGGTTTTTGTTTTTGGTTTTTTCCAAAACCAAAAGTCTTTACGGATACAGTTTCCAGGAAGCGGCCATCTTTTTCATGACTTTTAATCTAATTGACAATGCGGCGCAGTTTCTGTTTCGGGAAGTTTATCGTTTTCGGCCACTTATCACCTCAGGCGGATTTGATTTGGTTTTAATTAAACCTTACCATCCATTTTTAAGGATTTTACTCGGTGGAGTCGACTATATGGACTTATTAACTTTGGTGCTTTACTTATTAATTACGCTTTATTTTGCTTTTCAACTACCTTATTTATCATTTATTAATCTTCTGCTTTATTTATTACTACTTACTAATGGCTTAATTATTGCAACAGCCTTTCACGTGATTGTTTTGGCTTTAGGCATTTTAATAACCAGTGTCGACCACACGATTATGATTTACCGTGATATTACATCTATCGGCCGCTTTCCTTTGGATATTTATCGTGAGCCGATCCGTTTTGTCTTTACTTTTGTTTTTCCCATTGCCCTCATGATGAATTTGCCGGCGCAGGTTCTGATCGGTAAATTTAATTGGGAATTAGTTGTTGTCGCGATCGTCTTTGCGTTTGGTTTGTTAGGTTTTTCCATGTTATTATGGAAGAAGGCAGTTAAACATTACCAAAGCTGGGGTGGATAGCTCTATGATTTCCGTAAAAAATCTCACCAAAACTTATCTTGTCCATAAAAAACAAAATAATTTATTAAAAGATATTTTTTTTCGGCAGTATAAAAAAGTCGTTGCGCTTGACGATATTTCTTTTGATATCCGCGATAATGAACTCGTCGGATTTATCGGACCCAATGGCGCTGGTAAAACTACTACCTTAAAGATTCTTTCCGGAATTCTCTATCCTACCTCAGGTAATATCAATATTCTTGGGTATATCCCTTTTTCAAAAAACCCGGAGTTTTTAAAACAAATTGCCTTTGTCGCCGGTCAGCGCAACCAACTCATCTGGGATCTGCCTGCCAGCGATAGCTTTAAACTGAATCAAGAAATTTACGAAATTAACGAACAGGAATATAAAAAAAACGTGGCGGATTTGGCGGAAATACTTAACTGTTTAAAAATGATCGATAAACCGGTAAAGACCTTATCGCTAGGAGAAAGAATGAAAATGGAGCTTATCGCCGCTCTCCTTCATCGTCCAAAACTCGTCTTTCTGGATGAACCGACAATTGGCCTTGATCTTTTTTCCCAGCAAAATATCCGCCATTTTCTAAAAACTTACCAACAAAAATATCAGGCAACAATCATACTTACCAGCCATTACATGGAAGATGTTAAGGCATTGGCCAAAAGAGTAATTATTATCAACCACGGAAAGATTATCTACAATGACCAACTAAAGAATATTATCGAAAAATACTCTTCGGAAAAGATTATCAAAATAACTCTTGATGATAATTGTGATGAAAAAAATTTAACTTTAAAAGAAAAACCATTTTTCTATTCTTTTCCGGAAATTATCTACAAAGTTGATAAAAAAACTTTGCCGGAAAAAATTAAAATGATTACGGAAACTCTACCTTTTTCCGATCTGACCGTCGAAGACAAACCTATTGAAGAAGTGATCAAAGAGATGTTTAGAAAATCCTAAGTATTTTAAGTTATAATGTATCTATGTTGCGTAAACCCGGTCCTTATATTTTATTAATTACTCTTTCTCTTATTTTAATTTTTATTTTAGGGGTACGTTATGGTCAAAGCGTCGAAAAAAATAACGAAAAGGTCGATTTTTACCTTTCGCTTCCTCCAACCAAAGCACCTCCAACTCCTACAGCCATGATTTACCAGGAATCCAAAAGTAAAAAATCCAATATCAAATACACTTTTCCTGCCAATCTGGAAATGAAAGAGTCAACTAATTCCGCTTCAGTTTCCTTTGAACTTAAAAAATGAAAAAACTGACTTTGGCTTATTTCGGCACCCCTGATTTTTCCGCCAGATTATTGGAAAAATTAATAATAGACAAATTGGTTGATATAAAATTTGTCCTGACCCAACCCGATAAACCAGTCGGCAGAAAACAAATTCTCACCCCTTCACCGGTGAAATTAATGGCGGAAAAATATAAAATAAAGACTATCACTTCTCTGAAAATAGATTCCGTAGATTTAGTATTACTTTATGCCTACGGAAAAATTATTCCGGAGGAAATTTTAAATCTGCCGAAGTTTGGTTTTTGGAATATCCATCCATCTTTACTGCCTAAGTACCGTGGTCCGTCCCCGATTGCTTTTCCATTAATTAATGGGGATAAAAAAACCGGTATGACTTTGATGCAAATGGATAAAGAGCTTGATCACGGCCCGATTATTGACCAACAAGAAATTAATATAGAAAATGGTGATAAACGCCCGGATTTGGAAAACAAATTAACAGATTTGGGTTACGAATTATTTAAAAAAAATCTACTCAAACTGACGACCGACAATTTACCTTCTACGCCTCAAAACCACTCTCTTGCCACTTTCACTCATTTACTGAAAAAAAACGATGGCTATTTGGACTGGAAATCTTTGACGCAACCGGAAGATCCGGAAAAAATTTATCAGCTTTTTCGTGGTTTGTTTCCCTGGCCAGGGATTTGGACGAAAATAAATATTAATCACCAAGAAAAACGTTTGAAAATTCTCGACCTCCGACTTCAAGACCATCAGCTCACAATTACTCAAGTTCAACTGGAAGGAAAAAAACCCGTTGACTTTGCGACTTTTAAAAAGGCTTATCTACCAGCCTGAGTCCACAAATTATCAAATTGGGTTTTTAACTGGGCAACCAATTCACTTTCGCTGATTACTAAAGCCAAAGGACTTTCCGGGTTATAAGAAACCAAGATTGCAATATTATCAAAAATCAATAAATCGCTTTCGCTTGGGCAAAAATCCTCGATAAACCGTACTTGGTTTTTGGTCTTGTCTTTTGCACCTGCCGATTGACGATTTTCCTGATTGTCCGGCAGAATTTCACGCGTCTTTGTTTTTCCTGAAAAAAGACGCGGACTGTATTCTTTATCAAAATAGCTGCCGATTACCTGCTCATAATTGCTCGACAAACACATAACGTCAAGTTTTTCTGAGTGTAAAGACATTTCATAGGCTTTTTTGATTTCCTCTTTGCCCATTAATATTTGGATTTGATTATTCATATTTTTCACCTCCTTTCTGTTTTAGATTTGAACAAATAACTATAATATGTTAATATTGAAATATAAAATAGTAAAACTGTTGTCCAAATTATGAACAACTCAATCATTATTAGATTTTTATCTGAGCTTGGTTTAACCACCGAAGAGATAAAGATTTACCTTACTCTTACAGAAAAAGGATCTCTTACTATTCTTGAATTAGCTCGAATTACGAATATAAATCGCACGCGCGTCTATCGTCTCGTGGAAGTAATGCATAAAAAAGGTTTACTTGAAGAAATTGTTGAGGAATACCGCCAGCAGGTCAAAGCGGTTGACATCCACCAGTTAGACTTATTGATTAAGGAAAAAGAAAGACAGTCTGGTTTTCTGCGCGAAGCATTTCCTCAAATTGGCAATTTAATTACCCAGCAAAAAATACTTCAACAGCCAACTACAAAAGTCGTATTTTATCGTGGCGTTGAAGGAATTAAACAGATGGGCTGGAATACTCTGCAGGCAAAAAAAGAAGTATTAGGTTTTACTTACCGCCAATATTCAGAAATTGTCGGGGAAAAATTCACTCATAAATGGTATGAAGAAATGTTCGCCAGAAAAATATGCTTCCGGGAAATCTATTCTGATACCTATTTAAAAAGTTTAAAAACCCCGCTTACCACTAGTAAAGATCCTCTATTCCAACAACGTTACATTTCCTCAAAAATTTTAGATATTAACCATCAAAGTGATATTTACAACAATGTCGTTACCCATTACAACTGGTATGAAGGAGAAATTTTTGGAGTGGAAATTTATAACGAGAAAGTTGCCCAGATGCAAAAACAGATTTTTAATATTGTTTGGAAAATGGCCAAAATGAAGAAATAATCTCAAATTTGATCATTCTTAATTAACTCGCGGATCAAGACGAAATATTTTTCCATTATTGTTAAATTATGAATTGTTGCCAAAGTATAACCCAATAACTCTCTTTGTTTAAATAAGTGATATAAATAAGCCTTGGTAAAATTTTGACACGCATAACAATCGCAATCCTCATCCACCTTTGACAAATCAGATTTATAAATCGATTTGGTAATATCGATTTCATTATTTTTTTTCGAACCATAAATCACTCCCATTCTCGCCATTCTCGTCGGCTCCACACAATCAAAAGTATCAATCCCATGCACTACCAAATCAAGAATATCATCAAATCCGCTCACTCCCAAAAGATGCACTGGCTTATCCGCTGGCAAATATGGAGCTATCCAAGCCACCTGCTCCCGCATTTCTTTTTTATTTTCACCCACTGACACACCCCCAATTGCCACACCGGCTACGTCTTGTTTACTAATAAACTGCGCCGACTTTTTCCGCAAATCCTCATAAATTCCGCCCTGTATAACGCCATATAAATATTGAGGATATTTATCAGCGCGATAGGTGGCACGGATGAAAGGGATCCCGACAGCGCGCACGTTAGGAGCACTGGCGGGAATGAAACCCGGGACAGAATCTATCGCGCGATTTTTTACATGATACTTTACACATCTTTTTAACCATTTATGCGTCCTCTCCATCGCTTTTTCCGCATACTCATGCGTCGCCGGATAATAAGTACATTCATCAAAAGCCATAATTATATCCGCCCCAATCTTTTGTTGATACTCCATAGACTTTTCCGGAGTAAATTCAATTTTTTGTCCGTCATAAACCGAACGAAAGATTACTCCATCTTCAGATATTTTTATCACCAGTGGCTCTTCCTCTCCATGAATTTTTGCTTGCCTTTTATTTTGTGCCAAAGAAAATACTTGAAATCCGCCTGAATCAGACATTAAAGGCAAATTAAATTGGCTCAAATTGCGGATGCCACCGGCCTTTTCGATCACGGAAATTCCCGGATGAGTAACTAGATGATAAGTATTAACGAAGACAAACTGCGTCCCAATATTTTTTAGATCCTGCGGGGATAAAGATTTGACTGTGCCTTTTGTGCCGGCAGTGATAAAAGCCGGAGTAGTGACTTTTCCGTGAACAGTATTGATTTCACCTATTCTGGCCTTAGATTTGCCAGATCTTTTTTTAACAGTAAAAAATGCTTCTCCCACTTATTTATAAAGCTCTTTGATTTGAAATAAGATATAAAAAGAAATCAATGATCCGATAATTAATCCGCCCAAGTTAAAACTGATTAAATTACTCACGGCATTTAACAAAGTGGAGTAATAAAGCAAATTCCAACCTTTAATTGATCTTTTTAATAGACCGGGAATTGCCATGGCTTCCAAAATCAAAACAACTACTAAAACAAGGGTGCTTAAAATGCTAAAAATACTTAAGCCGGCGCCGGCTAAAACTCCAAGAGGAGCAAGTACTGCTCCCAAACCAAAAGCGGTTAAAATCATCGGTAAAGCAAAAACGATTCCGATCAAAATTAACCAAGGACCAAACTTAGCGATTAATTCCTTAATGTTAGCGGGAATTTGAAAAGGCGCTTTTTTGACCAAATAGAGTTCAAGCGTCTCTTCTAATTTTCCCAGCGAGGTTTTAGGATCGGCGGAATTTTGGTTTTTCATATGAAATTATCATAAATAAATAAATTGAACATGTCAAATGAAAATATTTTTAATTACTGACTTCGTATACATTTAATAATGTGTAATCTTTATCTTCAACTACTAATTTTAATTTTTTATTCTTTAAATAATTTTTAATTACGGCTTTGTTCCTGTCTCCAAAAGAAATTATATGCAGCAGCTGACCATCGTATTGGTAATAAGGAAAAGTAATCGCCTGCTGGGTGATAAAAACCCGTCTTCCCAATTGAAGATAACCGGTAATTTTATCTTCAATCTTCTTTTGAATTAACTGATCGCCGTTGATAAAAACTGCATTCGGATAAGGAAGCTGCGGTCTCTGATAATCAGACATTATTAATAAATCGTTATTGTTAATTTGGGCTTTTTGGATCAACTCGGCCTGAATTAAAGGAATTGGCTTTTTTCGATAAGCTAAAAACGTAAAAATAAAATTAACTAGCAAACAAATTATTAATAACCAATAAAGTATTTTTTTCCGGTAAAACAAACCAAAAACCAGCGCATATAAATAGCTTATCATGACGCTATAACGACCATAAAAACCTCCGTACCAGAATTTGCCCGTGATCAAAAATAGCAAAAGAAATATAAAAATAAAGACCAACCTGCTCCACTGACGTTTTTTAAAAAAAGAAAATAAAACGAAGAGAAGGGGAATAAAGACAACGGGCGAATAACCAAAAACCGTAATTAAAAAAATATTTCTCAACGAACGCAAAAGGGGAGCCATCCCCCATTTTTGTACTACCGCTCCCCCACCGTATCCCAAAAATAAAGTTGTTAATCTTTCCTGATAATTAATTCCGCTTATCTGCATCAAAATTGCCAGGATAAAGATCGCCAGCAAACCGGAAAAAATAATTACCGCAAATCCCCGCAAAACATTTTTCCAGTTGAAATATTGTCTTTTTAGAAAAACCAATCCGATGATTAAAGGAAACCAAATGACTACGCCGACAAAGTTACAGATTGCTAAAGCAAAACTAATTGTGGCTAAAACTAAAAAATACTTCTTAGACCCGGCAAGGTATTTCTGCCAACAAAGCATTCCCAGCAGGAAAAAAGCCTGCTCGACCGACTCATGCATGATATTAGTCTGAATTAACCAAAGATGGGAAAAAAATATTAAAGGCAAACAGGCGTAAAAAGCGGTTTTTTTATTAAAAAGGTTTTTGATTAAATAAAAAAAACTAATGAAACCGACTAACCCGAAAACTGCGGCAACTAAACTGGGATGAAGATAATAATTGAGAAAAAGTGAGATCGGATGAATTGATTCATGGGCGCCAAACAAAGTCTGAGAAAAACTTGTATGAAAGATGGCTTGTTTTAGATATTCTGGACTGTCATAAAAATGCGGATAAAAGGCGAGAAAACAGAACCGACTAACTGAATACAGAATAATCAACCAACCCAATGGTGGAAATTTAAAGTTCTTCCACGTTATGCGATTTACTTTCTCGGAAACCCGCCGCCGTGATTTTGATAAATCGGGCATTTTTTTGTAATTCTTTGATGGTTTTAGCGTTGCAGTAACTCATGCCAGAACGCAAACCACCGGATAACTGATAAATTACATCTGCCACTCTACCTTTGTAAGGAATTAATGCTTCCACACCTTCGGCGACAATCGTGTTTAATTTTTTTTCACTACCATTTTCCAGTTTTATTTTACGATCGGCAGTAGCCAAAAATGAAGCTGAACCCCGGTGGACTTTATATTTCATGCCTTTGCGCATAATAATTCCACCCGGGCTTTCATCAGTTCCGGCAAACCAACCGGCAAGCATACAGCTTGACGCACCTGCGGCCATAGCTTTAGCAACATCGCCAGCGTAATTAGTTCCACCATCGGCAATTATCGGTATTCTAAATTTTTTTGCATATTGAGAACATTCCATCACCGCACTTAACTGCGGTACACCCACTCCGGCTACCATCCGTGTGATACACAATCCTCCCGGACCAATCCCAACTTTAACCGCATCCACTCCCCTTTCAATTAAGTCACGCGCTCCTTCTTTAGTGGCAATATTCCCTCCAATTAAATCAATATGTTTAAATTTTTTGCGCACTTCTTTGATCGCCCGCAAAGCCACATCATTGTGACCATGTGCCACATCAACTACTAAAGCATCTACTCCTGCAGCTACTAAACCCGCAGCCCTGTCCAAATAATCTTTAACTACACCGATTGCCGCTCCGACTCGGTAACGACCTTGACTATCTTTTGTAGAAAAAGGATATTTTTCATAGTTGGTTACTGATCTGGCAGTAATCAAACCTTGCAATTTTCCTGATTTATCAATCAAAGGCAATTTTTCCACTTTGGCTGACTGAAAAATTGTTTTCGCTTCGGAAAAAGAAATCCCTACCCGGGCCGAAATTATTTTTTTTACCGGCGTCATTAAATCTTTTACTTTTTTTGTGCCATCGGTTATAAACTGGTAGTCCCGATGACTGATAATCCCTAAAACTTTACTGTCAGTGTCAGTAACAATAAAACTGTCAACTCCATACTTTCGGGTTGATTCCCAGATTTTTTTGAGAAAATAATCAGGCGAAATCGTATATGGTTTGTCGAGAATAAATCCTACCTGGCGTTTTACCTTTCTCACTTCTTCGATTTGTTTTTCCACAGTCATAAAACGATGAATAATACCGATCCCTCCTTCACGCGCCAAAGCAATGGCCATCGCCGACTCAGTTACCGTATCCATGTTGGCAGAAACAAAAGGCAGGTGCAGCTTAATGTTGCGGCTGAGATAGCTTCTGGTTGAAACATCACTGCGATGGTCAATAAATGATCTTTGCGGAACCAATAAAACATCGTCATAAGTCAAACCTTCGCTGATTTTCATAAAAATATATTTGCCTCCCTTTCCGGACTAACGGAAATAATTTTTAAGGGAACTTGTAATTGTTGAGCAATAAAATTTAAATAAATCCGGGCAGTCAAGGGTAATTTTTTAAAATCTCTGATTTTGGAAATATCTTCTTTCCATCCGGAAAATTCCCGATAAACCGGTTGGCATTTTTCAAAATCACCAATTAAAGCCGGTACTTCTTTGATTAATTTTCCGTTAAGGCGGTAGCCGACACCAATCTTTATTTTTTTTAGACCGGATAAAACATCCAGTTTGGTAATGGCTAAAAAATCAAAACCTGACCAACGGCAAGCAGAACGCAAAAGGCAAAGATCAAGCCAACCACAGCGGCGCGGCCTTTTGGAAACCGTGCCGTACTCGCCGCCTTTTTCTCTTATCCCCTCGCCTATTTTATCAAATAACTCTGTAGGAAAAGGGCCGTTGCCGACTCGAGTCGTATAAGCTTTGACAATTCCCAAACTGTAAATTTTTTGGGGAGCAATACCAACTGCCGTAAACACAGTTCCGGAAATTGTGTTGACCGCAGTCGTATAAGGATAAGTGCCGAAATTCCCATCCAAAAATGTGCCGTGCGCGCCTTCAAAAAGCACTTTGTTTTTAGTAATATTTTTTTGAATTGACAAAGAAACGTCAGCTAAATATGGCTTTAATTTTTTCCCATATTTAACGTATTCTTGATAAATCCGGTCAAGATTTAAATTGGTTTTCTGGCCAAAAACTTTTTCAATCTGAAGTTTTTTTAAAGGAAAAAATAAAGTTAATTTTTCTTTTAACCGTGTCGGATTAATTAAATCTTCAAAGCGAATTCCAAAACGATTGTTGCGATCTTCATAACAATAACCAATTCCCAAATGCAAACTACCGGTAGCTTTTTTTCCTTTCCATTTTTCTGTAGCCGCATCAAGCTCTTGATGGTAAGGCATCACGATATTGCAGCGCGGATCAATTTTTAATTTTAAAGCAATCTTTTCTTTTTGAAAAAAAGCGATTTCTTCAAGTAAAACGCGCGGATTAATCACGACTGCCTGAGATAAATAAAGCTGTTTTTTGTGTAAAATCCCCGCGGGTAAAAGCGAAAGTTTGTATTTTTTTCCGTTTAAAACCACGCTGTGTCCGGCATTATTGCCGCCGTTAAAACGGACTATGTCATCAGCCTGACCAGCCAAAAGATCAACAACCTTGCCTTTGCCTTCATCCCCCCACTGCGCTCCCACCACGACCAAAGGAAATTTTATTTTCATAAGATTTGTTCAATTAATTTTTCAGCAGCACCTGTGTAATTTTCCGGTGTTAACTGTAATAATTTATTTTTATCTTGATCTTTAAGTTTTAAACTGTTAATAAATTTTTTTATTTCTTCCGGTCCGCAGCTTTTTCCCCGGAAAAAGATTTTTGTCTGATCGTAAGCTTGTTTATAACCTTGATTCCTTAAAAAATTTTGGATCGCCTCCGAAAGAATTTCCCAGTGCCTGTGCAAATCTTCGTGAAGACGAATTTTATTTGGATGAATTCTCGCTAAACCTTCCTGCAAACTTTTGTAAGATAGTAAACTGTAACCAAAGGCAGTCCCAAATGACCGGCGTACAATACTGTCGGAAAGATCACGCTGCATGCGCGAATAACTTAATTTTCTGACATAAAATTCCAGCAAAGCATTGGCAATTCCAAAGCCACCTTCAGCTCCTTCAAAATTAATCGGATTTACTTTATGCGGCAGTGCGGTCGAACCCACTTCCTGATCGATTACCTTCTGACTGAAATAACCCAAGGAAATATAATCCCAAAGGTCAATACATAAACCCAATAAAATATTATTAATGCGGATTAAATTACTGAAAACACGCAAAAATGAATCGTAGGGTTCAATTTGAGTTGTTGCTAAATCAGGCTCTAGGCCAAGCTCTTTGACAAATTCCCGACTAAATTTTAACCAATCTATTTTTGGATAAACAAAAAAATGGGCGTTAAAATTACCTACGTTTCCGGTAAGTTTTCCCTTAAGCACTGATTTTTTTAGTAAGTTTAATTCTGTCTTCAGACGTTCATGATAAACCAAAAATTCTTTTCCCACCGTCGTCGGCACTGCCGGCTGACCATGAGTATGACCCAACATAGCAAAGTTTTTATACTCGCGGCAATTATTTTTCAAAAACATTTGGACTTTTTCCAGCTCGGAAATAATTACCTGAAAAAGCCCGCCTTTGACCATTAATCCATAAGCCAAACTGTTGATATCGTCTGAAGTTAAACAAAAATGTACCATGGAAACCAAATCTTTTAGAGAAGTAGCAGTAATCTTATTTTGGAAAAACATTTCCACCGCTTTCATGTCATGATTGGTAGTTTTTTCCAAATTTTTAACGGAAGAATAACTTTTTTGATCAAAATTATTAGTAAGATTATCCAGAAGCTTTATTTCCGATGGCGTCAAACGACGGATAATTTTGATTTGAGCAAGTTTTTTAAAATATGCGACTTCCACCAAAAGCCGGTATTTTGTCAGGGCAAAATCGGAAAAATACAAAGCCAGCATTTCGACTTTTGGCCGATTCCTTCCGTCTAACGGAGAAATTGCTTCCTCGACCGAGTATTTTAAGGGAGGATTAATTTTCATCAAATAATTTTTTTGTGCTCTTTAACGTTCTATTTGTACCAAACCTATTTGCAAATGTCAACTTTTAAAATAACGTATAATACTCTATACAAATGAATATCGGCATTTTCGATTCCGGTCTCGGCGGCCTCACCATCTTTAAAGACATTCTCACTGTCTTGCCGGAATACAACTATCTTTATCTCGGCGATAACGCCCGCATCCCTTATGGTAACCGTTCTGCCAACATCGTTTATGAATTTACCCAAAAAGCCGTTAATTTTTTGATGGAACAAAATTGCAGTTTGGTAATACTGGCTTGCAATAGTGCCACTGCCACTTCCCTCTACCCGCTTCAAAACGATTACCTGCCCAAAAACTATCCCCAAAGAAGAATTTTAGGAGTGATTAAACCCACAGCCGAAGCCATCATCGAATCTCATTTTAAAAAAGTTGCGGTCATCGGAACTCATGCCACCATTGAATCGCAAACCTTTGTCCGGGAAATCCATAAACTAAATCCGGACATCACTATTTTTCAACTGGCGACTCCGCTTCTGGTACCGCTGATTGAAGAAGACCAAATCAACACTCCAAAAATGGATCTGATTATCCAAGAATATCTGGCGCAAATAATTCCCCAAAAACCAGAGGCCTTAATTCTTGGTTGCACTCACTATGGTTTAATCGCCCACAAAATTGAGAAACTTTTAGGGGAAAAAATCCAGATAATCAGTGAAGGAAAAATTGTGGCAAAAAAATTAAAAACATATTTGGAAAAACATCCGGATTTAGAAAAACAGTTAGCAAAAAAAGGGCAACGAAAATTTTTTGTCACCGACCTAAATGACTTTTACAAAAACCAGGTAAAACTGTTTTTAGGAAATATTTTTTCCAAAAAAGAACATTTGCAACTAGCTGACTATACTATTTAAATTATTAATAATAGAATAATTAAATTCAACAAAATTTAGCAATTGCTATAAGCTATGATCACCGCTGAAAAAGTTTACCAATTACTGACAAAAATACCGCCAGGAAAAGTCACGACTTATAAAAATCTTGCCCGGTCTCTAAACACCAAAGGTTACCAGGCAATTGGACAAATCTTGAAAAAAAATCCTAACGCTCCTACTGTCCCCTGTCACCGAGTTGTCAAAAGTGACGGCACACTTGGCGGTTATGCCGGAAAAATTAACGGCCCAAAAATCATCATGAAGAAAAAATTATTGCAAAAAGAAGGCATTGAATTTATCGGTAACAAAATAAAAAACTTTTCCAAAGTGGCCAATATATAACCGGTCCGGTTATATATGGCTTGTTCTAGCAAACAGAAATAATTTTATAAATAATTTCTCCCTGGGGGATAAACACTTTTACCTCTTCATCTTTTCCTCTTCCGATTAGTCTCCTTCCTACTGGCGAACTGGCAGACAATTTTCCACTACTTAAGTCTGACTCAACGCTATTGACGATTTCATAATCGACAATTTTCGCATTAATTTCGACTTTAATTTTGCTTCCGATGCCGATTTTTCCATTTTGAGGTTTTTCCTGAATCACGGCTTGACGCAAAATTCTTTCCAAATAACGCAAGCGGCTGTCAACTGATGATAAACGCGAACGGGCAACTTTGTAAGCGGCATTTTCGCTTAAATCGCCCATTTCCCGTGCGGTTTTCAAATCGGCTACCGCTTGGACTCTTGTAGCGGAAAGCGTTTTTTGTTCAGCTTGTAATTTTTCCCAGCCCGATTTAGTTAATAAGAGTTTTTTCATGAGGAATTTTTTTAAAATTAGTGACAAGTTTTAGTCCTTCAAACCAAAAAATACTTACTGCTCCCACTGCTAAAGTAATTAGCAAATCATTCCCGTGCAAGATCGAAAAATGAAACAGATTGCGCAAAAAAGGCAGGTAAAGCACTAAAAACAAAAAGGAGACTGTCCCGCCTAACACCCAAAACAGGGCTTGGTTTTTGTTCTTTAAGATTTGCAGAAAGTTTTCTTTCCAGGAAAGATTGGTGATAATCAGCATTAGATTGGAAAAAACAATGGTTACAAAAGCTAAAGAACGGGCTTCCGCCTCTCCCCGTTTTAAATACAGGGCAAAAATATAAACCAGAAAAGTAATTCCCAAAACGCTTGATCCCTGGATAAAACTTAAAATTAAAGTCCGGCGGCCAAATAAAGGTTCTTTTAAATTGCGCGGCGGCCGCTGCATAATGTCATTTTCTTCTTTTTCCGATTCGAAAACTACGGAACAGGCCGGATCAATAATTAGCTCCAAAAAAGCGATATGTGCCGGAAACAATACTACCGGCAGATTAAAAATAATTGGCAAAAGTGACATGCCGGCAATCGGAATATGCACGGCGAAAATATAAGCCATCGCCTTTTTTAAGTTGTCAAAAATCCGCCGACCCATACGCACTGCTTGAACAATGGAAAAAAAATCATCGTTTAAAAGCACTAAATCCGAAGCTTCGCGCGCCACATCTGTCCCCCGCTCGCCCATCGCAATTCCGATGTGGGCGGATTTTAAAGCCGGAGCATCGTTGACACCGTCACCGGTCATCGCCACAACATCGCCATTGGCTTTTAAAGCGTTGACGATCGCCAGTTTTTGTTCGGGAACCACACGGGCAAAAATATTTACGGTTTTAATTTTTTCCCGCAGTTGCAAATGGTCAAGTTTTACCAGTTCCGGACCGGTAATATAGTTTTCCGGATTTTTCAGACCGATCTGACGGGCAATATACTGCGCCGTTCCCGGATAATCACCGGTAATCATAATCACCCGCACACCGGCACGATAGCATTCTTTAACCGAATCGACAATCGTGGCGCGAATCGGATCGGCAAATCCTAAAAGTCCGACAAATTCAAATTGAAAATCATGCTGTTCATTGGGTAAATCTTTTTTGGGGAAAATCGCCCGCGCCACACCGATTAACCTTAACCCGCGATCGGACAAAGTTTTTATTTGTTTGAAAAGTTTTTCTTCGGTTTTTTGATTTAAATGGCAAAGATCAAAAATCGCCTCTGGCGCGCCTTTAGCCGCAATCATGTACTGGCTTTTATCCGGCGATTGCCAAACATGGGAAAGAGCCAGCAGTTTTTTGGATAAAGGATATTCTTTAACTAATTTCCAGTTTTTGTGTAAATGTTCTGTCCCTTTTAAAAATATTTCGCCTTTTTCTTTGATCTCTTTTTCAATTGGATCATAAGGATCTTTTTCGCTGGCAAGTACCGCGTATTCAAAAAGCGCATGGTATTTTTCCGGCAAAGCATTTTTAAAATTTTTAACCTCTGCTACATCTTGATTGTCAACTACTGCCTGTAATTTCATTCTGTTTAAAGTCAACGTGCCGGTCTTATCTACACAAAGCACTTTAGCCGCACCCAGGGTTTCAATCGCCGCTGTATGCCGGGCGAGAACTTTACGTTTAGACATTCTCCAAGCCCCAAGCGTTAAAAATATTAACATCACAACGGGAAACTCCTCAGGTAGCATCGCCATACTTAAAGTTAATCCTGACAAAAAACCGTTAAGCCAACTGCCGCGCATCAAGCCATAAATTAAAACCACGATAATACATAAAACTATTCCGGCAAGCGCAAAGTTCCTCACTAGTTTTCCTGTTTCTTTTTTTAAAAGCGTATCCTCTTCTTTGATCGATTCTAAAGCTTTGCCGATTTTTCCCATTTCGGTATTAATGCCGATGGTAGTTACCTGAACCAGCGCTCTCCCCTGAGTGACTAAAGTTCCGGAATAAACACAAGCAAGTTTTTTATCTCCTTCGATTTTATGCACCGGTAATGACTCACCGGTAAGTAAAGATTCATCGACAAATAAATTGCTGGAAGAAATAATTTGCGCGTCTGCCGGGACCCGGTCGCCTTCTCTTAAAATCATCAGGTCGCCGACAACAACTTCGCGTCCGGGAATTCTCATCTGCTCTCCGTTGCGGATTACCAATGCTCGGGGACTGGACAAATTTTTTAAAGCTTCCAGTGCCCTCTCGGTCTTTTTTTCCTGATAAAAAGTAATTCCGACGACAGCAACGACAAAGGTCATCAGCATTAAAGCGTCTTTGGTTTCACCTAAAAACAAATAAATGGTGCCGCAACCTATTAAAAGTAAAAGCATGGGTTCTTTCAGTACATTAAGAAAGATTGATATGACACTCTGTTTTTTTTGGTCCGGTAGTTCATTGTAGCCTTCCTGACGTTGGCGTTTTTTAACTTCAGCCGAAGTTAAACCGGTTTGCGCTTGGGAAATTTTTTTCATGCAGTGTTACGGGGCCAGGAGTTGAACCATGGTCTAGGAGATTATGAGCCTCCTGTGCAACCGTACACTACCCCGTATAAGTAGTATTATTATAGTCGAAGCGATGTGCTTAGTCAATTTGAGAAAAAAAGATTTTTCCATTGCTGCCAATTGGGAAGCGGTGTTGGTGTCAAGACTATTGGTGAAGGTGTAATCTCGGGAAGCATGACACTTACTTCGTTATCTTTGACCATGTTTAATTTGTTACGGATGGTTTTTTCGATTTCGTACTGGTCAGTTTTTTTGAGATATTCGGTTTTTAAAGACAAACTTTTTTTATATTCTTTTTCATAGGCGTTTTTGTAGTCGTCGTAGAATTTAAGTTTTTCGCGGTAGTTTAATAAATTTTTGACTAAGGAAACAAAAATAAAAAGAATAAAGATTAGCAGCGGAAGTTTTTTAAGCAGATTCATAGTGTAAAAATAATTTGATAATTCTTCCTGGTTCGGCTTTACTTTTAAGCTGTTTGACGCAAATTCCCATCAGTGCTTTGGGATTTTGTTGGGTAACTTGCTGGTTTTCGGCAATGATTTTTTTGATCTCTTCTTTGAGCTGTTCGTCGGTTGCCTCAGGAGGCAGATATTCCTGAACAATTGCCAACTGGTTGGTCGATTCGGCTAAAAGATCATCCCTACCACCTTTTTCAAAAGCCAGAATTGATTCTTTGAGCTCTTTGACAAATTTGCGCAGCACATTGACTACTTCTTCATCGGTTAAAGCGGATTTTTTTTCGATTTCCTGGTTTTTAATTTGGGAAAGCAGCATGCGGATGACTAAAAGTTTTTCTTTTTGGCCGGCTTTTAAGGCGGTAATTTGTTCCGCTTGCAATTTTTGCTGGATCATTCCATAATTATATACCTATGATTAATAAAAATCATGTTGACCTGATGGAATCATTAAGGAGCATCAAAAAAATATTGGATAACCGACCCAACTCCCAAGAAATGCTTAAAGAAGTCAGGATGATGCGTTTTAAAATCAAACCGATTTTCGGAAACGTGACGGAAATTGATTTAAATGATTTTCGCCTGATTGAAACTTTGTGGAGTTTGGGAAAGCTGGAGGAATTTGTCGACCGCGAGTACCGGCATATTTCTTACAAAGACCGGATGACTTTTATCCGGATTCTTACTTCGATCAAAGACCGGCTGAAAGATAATCTGAATAAAATTGACATTAAGCGTACTAATCCTCGTAGTGCTGCCTCACTGATTGAGATGGAAATTCTAAGAGAGATCCCTCGTAAAAAACAGGTGAATTAATATGAAAAAATTTCCCGTTGTCATCGATGTTGAAACTAAGCATACTTTTCGTGAGTTTAGTGATCCGGAAAAACTCCGAGTAACAGTGGCGGCAGTTTATGATTATAAAACCAATCAAGGATCGGTTTTTACGGAAAAAGATATTAATAAACTCTTTCCGATTTTGGAGAACAGCTCTTATGTGGTGGGTTTTAATAATCGGGGTTTTGATCTGCCGGTGCTACAAGCTTACTACCCGGGAAAGATCGAAAATTTTCAGGTCTTTGACATTATCGAAGATGTGAGGGAAAAATTGGGTCGACGCTTGGCGCTTAACGATCTGATTACGACTACTTTGGGAAAGAAAAAAACCGGACACGGCCTGATTGCGATTGATCTTTATAAAGAAGGAAAGATCGAAGAGCTGAAAAAATATTGTCTGGACGATACCCTACTCACTAAGGAACTTTTTGATTTTGGTATCAAATACGGGGAAATTTATTATCTTGATGGGATTACCAAAGTGGCCATCAAAGTAAATTGGAAAAAATATTTGGAAAATGAAGGCAATGGCAATGACTTTCACCTTACGCTGCCTTTTTAGGAGGGTTTATTTTACTTTGAATATCTGTAAAAGACTTTAGTAACTTATCTACTTGTGTATCTCCAGGCATATCTTTTGTAGCTTCTCTGAATTTATTAAAATTAATAAAAGTGGCTCCTTGTTGCGCATATTTATTTATCTGCTGCTCTAATCCTTCTTCAGATAATTCCGATTGACTAACATGACTACTATCTAATAGCCTATCGTTCATAATATAAATATAGTATTAAAATAATTGTTTTCAAGAGATTTTTTTATTGGTATAATAGTGAGTATCTTTTTTTATAAGCACTTTAATATTTTGTTTATTCCCCTGTAGCTCAACGGTAGAGCAGGATCCTGTTAAGATCAAGGTTCGTGGTTCGAATCCACGCGGGGGAGCATTTCAGTACGTAATATACCCAAACGAGCAGTGTTTAAAGCCTGTATTACTGGGGTATATTGAATATTGACGATTTTCTTGTGGCTGACTTCTATTTTCTCAAAGAAATAACGT
>Ga0172375_10002383_pt1 | contig 29300 bp, 25 predicted proteins | sample LakKiv1m_FD_114537 | JGI IMG/M metagenome (GOLD analysis project Ga0172375, IMG submission 114537) | Freshwater microbial communities from Kabuno Bay, South-Kivu, Congo - kab_092012_11.1m | ecosystem: Environmental > Aquatic > Freshwater > Lake | place: Democratic Republic of the Congo... | reverse complement strand
TCTCCATGACAGCCGACGCCTCCAGCGAGCCGCGCCCGACCGGCTGGTAATCACGTAAACCCGCGGCCAGCACGAGTGAGAAGGTGTGCAGTCCGATCTTCATTGCGAGAGCCCGATCCTTGCTGGTAATGGGGTACTGCATATTGTACACCGAAACGCGCCGGCGGTCACGTGGTTGGTTGGGAAGTGATAAGTTAGTGGCGAGTGGCGAGTGGCGAGTAGATCACACACCACTAGCCACTCGCCACTCGACACTAACTTATCACTTATTACTTATCACTTAATAATACTCCCGGTATGGCCTTCTCTTCGCGAACAGTGATACCAGCACCATGCCGGCGAGGAATCCGCCGATATGCGCCCACCAGGCTACGCCCCCGCCGCCGTCCTTCGCGCTCTGGACCAGGCCGATGGAGCCGCTCAGCAATTGCAGCACGAACCAGAACGCCAGCACGATGAGCGCGGGCAGCCGGACAATAGTGAAGAAGAAAGGCAACAGCAGGCAGGAGTCTACCTTGGCATTGGGAAAGCGCACCAGGTATGCGCCCAATACCCCCGCGATGGCGCCACTGGCGCCCAGCATCGGGGCATCGGGGCTGGTTCGGGTGAGGAAAAGCTGGCTCGTCGCGGCGATCAGTCCGCAGACAAGGTAAAATACGATAAAACGGAATGGCCCCATGATGTCCTCGACGTTGTTGCCGAAAATCCACAGATACAGCATGTTGCCGAGCAAGTGAACCAGACCGCCATGCAGGAACATGGAAGTGAACAGCGAAATCCAGGCGCCGCTGGCCAGGATAGCGTCCAGGCCTTTCGCATCGGTGAATCGCGAGGGAATGATCGCCGCGTGGTTGACAAAGCGCAGGTACGCCTGCTCGTTATCCGCCATCAGCAGCGATACCATGTAGAGGAAGACGAGGGTATTCAGCACGATCAACGAAACCGTGACCAGCGGAAAATTGCGGGTCGGGTTGATGTCCCGAAATGGCAGCATTGGGTTAGCATACCATATTTTTAGCTAAAAAGGGCAGGGACGGCGATACAACGGGAACGGCGCCGCAATCTGTTAAATAACCTGCATGCCGCCGGTTATGGCGTAGATGCCGGCTCGGATGATTCGAATGGCCGCTTCTGCGTCTCGATTTCCTGCAGCTCGCTGTTTTCGTCCCGCGCCGCATACATATGAATGATGGCGATATCCGTGGCTTTGCGCTGGAAACGCTGTTCGGGAATATCGTCTCCCGGTTTGTAGGTATTCGATAACAGCGTCAGCGGCTCGGAGCCGGCCGGATTCTCTATCTCGATCCTGATGTAAACCGTTGGGTCGTCGGGATTGATATTTATCGCTTTGCCGGGCGTATAAGTCTCTTCGATGATATCGACCGGTTTCGGACCGTTCGATATCACCAGGGTGACTTTCGCTTTGCGTTTAACCTGCTCGCCGGTCGCTGGCTCGGTGCGGATGATGAATCCCTTCGGCACCGTTTCGGAATCTTCTTTTTTGTCCGTCACGAACACGATCTTCTTCTCATCGTCGCCCGCCGTTTCGCGGATGAGTTCCTTGGCGCGGTTCATCGACATCGAGCCAACGTCAGGCATGGTGTAGGTCAGCGATCCCAGGCTGATCCAATACCTCACCGGATTCTTCGGATCGATCTCCGTCCCTTCCGCCGGTTCCTGGCGGCAGACCTTGCCTTCTAGAATAGTCGGATGCGACTCTTCATTTCGCTGGAAAATGAGGTTATTCTCCTTGAGCACGAGCTGCGCGGTCGCTTCGTCCAGGTCCAGCAGCCCGGGCATGTGGATGGCCGGTGTCACCGGGGTCGGCTTGTTGCCGTATAGCCAGAACGCGCCATAGGCCACCACCGCTGCCAGTATTACGAACAGCACCGCAATCACCCAGCCGCCGGACCCGCCTTGTGTCCGCACGACAGACTCGTCCGGCGGCGGCACGGCCATCGCCCCCGCACCCCTGGGCGCGGGAGCCCTGGTCGGCTGTCTGGGCCGCTGCGGTGGTGTATCGGCCTGCGGCTTGCGATAGACCATGGTCGCATCCGCTGCCGCCGGCGCCGGAATGATTACCGTTTCTTCCTGCGCGAGTTGATTGATGACCTTCGTCAGCGCCGCCTTCACCTCCGCCGCGGACTGGAAGCGCGCGGTGGGATCCTTCTGCAGGCAGCGCAATATCAGAGTTTCTACAACGGCGGGAATCTCCGGGCGCAAGCTGCGCGGATGCGGCGCCGGCTCGTAGATCTGCTTGTGCGCTACCGCCATCGAATTCTCACCCTCGAATACCGTGCGGCCCGTCAATATCTCGAACAGCACGCAACCGAGCGCGTAAATATCGGAAGAAGGCGTGGTGGCGTCACCGCGCGCCTGTTCCGGGGAAAGGTAGTGTACCGAGCCGATGATCACCCCGGTGTCCTCCGAATCGGACGCCACCTTGGCAATGCCGAAATCGGTAACCTTCACCTTTCCTTCCGGATCAAGCAGGATATTGTGCGGTTTGATATCACGGTGAATCAGCTTTTTGTCGTGAGCGGCCTCCAGCGCGGCGGCGATCTGCCGACCGATCTCCAGCGCGGTGAGCACCGGCAGCGGGCCGTCGCGGCGCAGGCGCTGCTTCAGATCGGTGCCTTCCACGAACTCCATTACAATATAGTAAGTTCCATTTGCGCTGCCGGTGTCGTAGACACCGGCTATATTCTCGTGTGAGAGACGCGCGGCGGCCTGTGCTTCATTACGGAAACGCTCGACGAATTTGGGATCGGAGGTGAATTGCTCGCGCATCAGCTTGATGGCGACAATTCGGTTCAGCAGCAGGTCGCGGGCACGGTAGGTGATCGCCATCCCGCCCTCGCCGACCTTGCTCTCCAGGGCATATCGGTCATTGAGAATCCGTTCCGTCATGGGTGCTTCTTTCGGTGGTGACGTCATCAGAGAGCATACCCTTCGTGGCATTCGGTGTCAAGAAAGCGGCCGCATTAACACATTCGGCTGCCCGACTTAGCAGAACTTTTCCCGCTTCCTCCCGCCGCAAAACACTTTGAGTTTGAAGGAATGGTGAATGGTGAATTCAAATATCAATTCATCATTCACCATTTTGGGGCTACTTTTTGACTTGACGTTCCCCCCCGATCTCCCTATAATTTACCGGTTTGCGACCGATAGCCGCGGCTTGATTCACTCCCTGCCGCGGCGCGCCGTGCGCCATCACGGCAATCTGACGTTGCAAACACAAAATCCTCCCGGTAACGGGACTCAAGGGAGTATCCATGGCATTAGTCTCTATGAAAGAGCTGCTGGAGGCCGGTGTTCATTTCGGCCACCAGACCCACCGCTGGAATCCGAAGATGAAGCGCTTCATTTACGGCGCGCGCAACGGGATCTACATCATCGATCTCCACGAAACACTGCGTCGCATGGAAGAAGCGTATGCCTTCATCAGGAATGTCGCGGCCAACGGCGGCCAGGTGCTGTTCGTCGGCACCAAGAAGCAGGCGCAGGATGCGGTATACGAATCCGCGCAGCGCTGCGGCATGCACTTTGTCACCCATCGCTGGCTGGGCGGGATGATGACCAACTTCCCCACCATTCAGCAGCGCATCCGCCGCATGCGCGAGCTGCGCGAGATGGAGGCAAACGGCACCTTCGACCGCCTGCCGAAGAAGGAAGTCATCAAGCTGCGTGAAGAGCTGGCGAAACTCGACCGCACGCTGTCGGGCATCGAGCACCTGCGCACTCCCCCCGATGCTTTTTTCGTCGTGGACGTGAAGAAGGAAAATATCGCCATCCTCGAAGCACGCCGCCTGGATATCCCGGTGGTGGCCGTGGTGGATACCAATTGCGATCCGGATATGGTGGATTACGTCATCCCCGCCAACGATGACGCCATCCGCGCAATTCGCCTTATTGCGCATAAGCTGTCAGAAGCGATCATCGAAGGCCGCCAGGAATACGATACCAGAATGACCGAACAACTCGGCGAAGGCGGCTACCAATCGCCCTTCCGTCCACTGCCCGAACAGGCGCTGGAAGAAGAAGAATCCATGCCCATCGGCAGCGCGGAAGAGGAGATGCGGGAGGAGGCCGTCGAGGAGGCTATCGAGGAATTTGCCGACGCCATCGACTTTGTCGAGGAAGACGAACCGGTCGTCACCGAGAAAGAGAAATACTACGAAGTGGCGAAGGATTACGGCGTCATTGGGGAAGAAGACTGAACGAATTGGAAGAATGGAAGATTGGAAGACTGGAAGGTTATGAATGGGTGAGTGGGAGAATGGGTGAGTGGGAGAAAAGATATCTCCATTCCCCCACTCACCCATTCTCTCAATCCATTCTTCCAATTTTCCATGCTTCCACTCTTCCAATGTATTGATAAGGAGGCTTACTTTGGCAGATATTACCGCCCAGATGGTGATGGACCTGCGTCAGAAGACCGGCGCGAAGATGATGGATGCCAAGCGCGCCCTGGTGGAAGCGGATGGCGACGAACAGAAGGCGATCAGCCTGCTGCGCGAGCGCGGACTGGCCGACGCCTCCAAGCGCGCCCACCGCGCCACCGCGGAAGGCGCCATCGCCGCCGCGCAGGCTGCCGACCACGGCGGCGCCGCGCTGGCGGAGTTGAATTGCGAGACCGACTTCGTGGCGAAGACCGACCAGTTCCAGGTCCTTGCCGCCGACGTTGCCGGCTGGACGCTGTCGCAGTCCGCGGAAACGGTCGCTCCGGATGATCTCCCCGCCGACAAGGCTGAGGAGATCCGCCAGGCCATCGCCAAAACCGGCGAGAATATCCAGTTCCGCCGCGGCATCACGTTCGCCGGCGGCGTGGTGGAATACTACATCCACCTCGGCGGCAAAATAGGTACCCTGGTACAGGTGCACGGCGCCAACACCGCTGAAGTGCGCGCGCTGGCCAAGGACCTGGCCATGCAGGTTGCCGCCGCTTCGCCCGAATACCTTACCCGCGAGGACGTGCCGGCCTCCGTCATCGAGCGCGAGATGGAAATCTACCGCACCCAGGCCCGCAACGAAGGCAAGAAGGAAGAATTCCTCGACCGCATCGCGGAAGGCCGCCTCGAGAAGTTCTTCAAGGACAACGTGCTCATCGAGCAACCCTTCATCAAGGACCCGGACAAGGCCGTCAAAACCCTGGTTGCCGACACCGCCAAAGCCGCCGGCGCCGAATTGACGGTGAAGCGGTTCGTGCGGTATCAGCTCGGACAGTAAACCGGGTTACCGCTATAAGATATTGCGGCAGGCCGTTCACGGCCTGCCGCAATTGTTGTTCTGCCAGTAGGTATGATCGTTCAGGTAAATGTCGAAGGTAGTGTCGCCTAAACAGGCGACAGCCTCTTCCGGTGAGAGACCGAGCGTCGTGATATTGCCGGCAAGCGCGGTTTTTTCCTCCTCTGTATAATCGCGCTCGACAACCTTGCCGCGCGCCGGCATCGTCACCCCGCCCTGGCCCGCGTGACCCCAGCCTGCCGTTATTGCCAGATCTTCTGCCCGTATCTTGCCATTATTGTGACAGGGCAAGGCAATAATTCGCATCTCCTTGCGTATACCATCGGCAGTCACTCCTTCCACCGGTGTCTCAGAATCCAGCAACGCCGCCATCTTCCGCCCCAACACGGCGCCTTCCCCGCGTCCGTCTCCGAATACGGGGATGGGACGCCAGCGGACGCGGTCGCCACCACGTCCTCGACGGGGGCTGACGAAGCCAACGCGCTATCCTCTTGCGGTTTAGCGCGCGTCACGGGTTTTTCGCGCGTCTCAATCGCGGTCGAATCCGTCGAGACATCCCGCAGCACTTCCCCGCCCAACCAGACCTGAACATGGGTTGCCAATACCTCATCGGTCAAGCCCAAATCGGCGAACCAAGCAAACACCCGACTGAACGTCGATTCACTGGGAACTTCCCATTTGAACACCCAGCCACACACCTTCCGTAAATCCTTATCATGCAGTAAGCGATCGCGGAACCCTTTGGTGTCCGGCGCATTATAAAACGCCTTGGCCACGAACGCGCGCGCCAGACACCGTCGATCCTTGGGCGGCGCTCCCACCTGATACGGGGAACGCCTGGGGATAAACAGCTCGATTTGCGGAAAATCCAGCAAGGTGACCAATTTGTACAGCTTGGGAGTCATCTCCATGTCTGCGTTTTCGAGCGCGGGAAATAAACTCCCCTGGACACGCGATAAGAAGTGTGATACCCTTTCGGTTAAGGTACTCATCGGTATCTCCTTGAATAAGAGGCGGGTAACTTATTATTCGACGGAGATATCGATAGTAACTCTTAGATTTCCCCTAATCTGCAATTACCTCTTCTATCTTTCCACCTTCTCAAAAGGAGGAATAGGCGTCAGCGACCCGCGGGTCGGCTTCCGTTTTGTGCTGCCGGAGTCGTGATGCAGCGTAGCGGGCAGACCCACATGCATTTTCCACAACCGGTACAACGGTTTTCCTCTACCCGGCAACGCGCGATAAGCGGCAAGACCGCACCCGCGGGACAGACCAGGCGGCATTGAGTGCAGCCGCAACAGCGCGCCTCGTCGATGCGGACCGGAGCGCATTTACTCATGCCGCTCCTCCCCGCTCCAGCAGGCGCCAGAGACGCCGGCTGGAATCCCCGATGACCTCCGCCGCGAAGCCGTAGCCGGATACATCCTCGCCGGCCAGGTAGAGTCCGGCGATGCCGGGCACGGTGGGCGCGAAACGGTTATTGCCGGTCTGCCCCAGGCACGGCGCCAGCGCGCCGGCCGGGTATTCGCGCCAGTAGGTCGCGGTATTGAACACCTCCGCCTCCGGGCCGAAATAGGCGGACAGCTCGCGGCGGGCCGCTTCCACCTGTGGCTTGATCGGCAATGCCCGATCCAGCGCCTGATAGGCCAGCGAGTAATGCCAGCCCGGCGGGCACAGCTCCGGACAGGAATTGGAAACCGGCGCGATGCCGGCGACGTGGTCGAGATCGAGGGGAAGCTCGATGCCGTTGTGCTCGTGCAGCCGCGCGCGGCTGCGAATGGCATGCGACGCTCCACAGGCCGGCTTCATGCGCCGCACCCGTGCGGTGAAGGAGGCCGGCGCGTGCCCGCCGAGCAATGCGGCGGTGCCGCGCGCTCCCGCATTGGAGACGATCGTGCCGGCCCGCAGCCGTTCCCCCGCTTCGGTCTCGATTCCGATGGCGCGGCCACCTTCGACGAGGATGCGCGCGACCGGCGTCCGGGTGCGCGGCACGGCGCCCCGCGCCAGCGCGTAATCGAGCAGCGAGGTGACCAGCGCGCGATTACCGCCGCGCAGAAAGCCCTCGCCGGTGCCGCCGCTGATAAGACGCAGTGAACGCAGCACATAATTTACCGGCGCTTCGCGCGATGGAACGCAAAAACTGAACCGGGTAAGATGATCCAGCAGTCGCAACGGCAGATCGGTCGGCGACAGGCCGCGCAGCAATCCATCGACGGCATGCTCGCGACCCAATAACGAATCCACACCGCAACCGAGCATGCGCAACATGATGCGCCACCGCGAGCGGATCTCCAGCGACCGGCGCAGGCCGGCATTGCGATTGTGGAAGGGCGGCAGGTAAATCGGCACCCGCTTTTCTCCAGCTACCACCAAAAACGCCGGATCCGGTTCAACCACGTCGAGCGGAATACCGAGCCGGCGCAGGCAGGCGGCAACAGGCCCGTGCCCCCCGCCGGGCAAGGTGTGGAAAGCTCCCGTTGGCACCGCGAATCCCTGGTAATCGAGATGGGTAAAACGTCCGCCAATGATATCCAGGGTTTCCAGAAAGGTCACCCGGCGTCCCCCCCCGGCCAGGAAAGCTCCGGCAAGCAATCCCCCCAGCCCGGTTCCGATGATAATAACGTTGTCTCGATCGATCGACATCAGCGCAGTCGATTATACCTGAAGCACGGAAGAATGAGGAGAGGCGGCAAATCGGCGGAACCAGCGCAGATCAGCGCAGATCAGCGCAGATCAGCGGTTTTTCAGCCTTCCCCGGTTATTCGCCGTTCTCTGCCGGCGCGGGATTCTTTTGCTTCAACGGCATGCGACGGTCGGTATAAGATTTCGGTCTGGCGACCGTGTCCGGCGGAGCGGCTGGTGGCGAAGGCGGATTCTCCGGTGGGCGAACAGTTGCCGGAGGCCGGCGGCGAGCCGGCGGAGCGGGCGCCGGCGCGGGCATCGGTCGCGGAGCGGATCGTCGGACCCACGGCGCGGGGGCGCGGCGCGCGTTCCGTGGGGCGCTTTCCGGCGCCGGTTTGTCCTCGGCGCTACGATCAACCGACGGCACTGGAGGCGCCGCAACCGAATTGTCGTCCTTTTTCGGCGCGCGGTTCTCTGCCGACGCGCCGCTGTCGGCCGGCTTCGGGTTATCCTTCGGCGGAACGGCGGCTGGCTGCTTTTCCTCCGTCGCGCGCACCACTATGGCAACCGGCGAGGGCAAGTCGGGCAATTTAATCCGATCGCCTTCATGCAATCTGCGGTAATCGACGCCGGGATTGAGCGCTTTCAGGTCATCCACGGTGATGCCGTTCGCGGTAGCGATCTTCCAGAAGTTATCGCCAAGCTCGACGATGTGGACGCGCGGGAGCGGTGGGCGAACCAGCTCCGCGGCGACTTCCGTCGGGGGGAGCAGCAAGATGGATTTCCCTTCATCGAGATTCAACCGCAGATGATCGATGGTCACTCGCTGTTTGAAGGTAGGGATTCCCTGCCTGCCTTTCAATCCCCGTTCGAGCATCAGCGAAACCGCCCGCAACGCATCATCTTCGGTGGGCAGCAGCGCCATCGGCTTTCTATAAACGAAGATGGCATACCCGTCATACATGGGAGACAGTTGCCTGCTCAGCCTGTCCGCCGCTTTGTCGAGCGCTAACACATCGCTCGCGTCGCCATAGGGGCGGATGAGCGGCTCCCCCTCGACGAACGCCACCACGCCCGGCGATTTCGGCGCATAACGCGCGCGGTAGCGGCGCAGCGCGAGTACGGCGTCTTCTCGCGAGCGCAGCACGGCCAGCACCCGCCCATCCAGGCTGACGGCATACGGCGCATGAGCCACCAGGTAATTCGCGTAGACGTAGTAATATGCGCCGGCAACCAGCGCCGCCAGGAATATGGTGGTAAGAATAATCCGCGAATAATTGACCGGGCGCGTATAAACCGACTTGCGGCTGCGAGGTCGCCGTCGAATCGGCGTTATCAGCACCTCGGCATCCTGCTCCGGCCGCCCAAACGCCTGTCCACTCATAATTTCACTTCTACCTTTGCCGGCTGCTCCTCGGGCCGGCTGTCCGCGATCTGTTCAACAGATTCGACTGGTTCATCTGAATTGACTTGCTCCGCGAGGCTTTCCTCCGCTTTTACGGTCGTCTCGCGAAGGTACTTTGCCGCGTCTTCCGGACTGGTGACGTTGATGTAAATGCCGGTGCCCATCTCGAAACCGGCGGCAATGGTCAAGCGCGGCATGATGACCATATGCCAATGAAAGACTTCCGAATCCTCGTTGCCGCACGGCGCCGTGTGCAGGGCGAAGTTATACGGCGGCGAGTTAAGGCAGCGCGAGATGCGGAACAGCGTATCGCGCAGCAGGCCGGCGAAATCCACCACCCGTTCCCGCGTCATCATCGGGAAGCTGGCCTGATGCTGTTTCGGCAGCAGCCAGGTTTCGAATGGATACTTCGAGGCGAATGGCTCAAAGGCGACGAAATGCTCGGTATCGTTCACCACCCGTATGCCCTGGTCGAGCTCCTGCTGCACCATGTCGCACCAGATGCAGCGGTCATGGAACTTATGATATGTCTCGGCCCCCTGTAGCTCGTTCAGCACGTCGATGGGAATCATCGGCGTGGCGATGAGCTGCGAGTGCGGGTGCTCCAGCGATGCGCCCGCCACCTTGCCGTGGTTGCGGAAGATGAGGATATACTTGAACCGCGGGTCCTTGCGCAGATCGAGATAACGCTCGCGATACGCCCATAACACCTCCGCGAGCTGCTCGACGGTCATCACCGAGGGGTCGAGATGATGCTTGGGCGTTTCGATGATCACCTCGTGAGCGCCCACCCCGTTCATCATATCGTACATTCCGGCGCCGCGCTTGTGCAAGTCGCCTTCAATGGCCAGCGCGGGAAATTTATTCGGAACCACCCGCACCCACCAGTCCGCCGTATTGGCTTCGCGACCCTGGCGGAAAGCGAGGATCTCCGGCGGCGTCATCAACTCCTTGCCCGGGCAAAACGGGCAGGTCGGCGAGTATTCCGGCTTATCCGGCTCGGCGATGGTCAGATGGGTAAAATCCGACGGACGGCGCGCGCGCTCGGTAGCGACAATCACCCACTCCTGCGTAATCGGATCTTTTCTCAACTCAGGCATATTCTCACTCCTACCGTTCCGTGCTCCATATTATCAAGCAATCACTATATGCTTTACCCATGCATCTCGAATAAAACCCGTAGGCTTGTCCCGGATAACGACGTGCATGCTCTGTTCCCGCGTGTGGTATTCGCGTTCACCGTTCTCCGGGCCGTCGGCCATTTCACCCTTTCGCCGGGAACCCGTACCAACACTGTACCCATTTTAGTACAAAAATGATGAGCGGTTTGTAATCGACTTGAGCTTTGCCTGCAACTCAACGATACATTCGTTTGTTTGAAATGTCAAGCGACAACATGTCTACTGAACATGTTATCGTTTTGATCACAGAGGCGAGAGTTAAGCGTCTAGTCAGAGGCGGATGCCGTCGCCGGCAGCGTGAAGAAGAAGGTGCTCCCCTTGCCTTCCTCGCTTTCCACCCATATCTTCCCGCCATGGGCGGTGACCAGCATCCAGGTAATGTAGAGTCCCAGGCCGATGCCCTCAGCTTTTCGTTCACCCGGCACGCGATAATAACGCTCGAAGATATGGGGGACGGCAGCGCGAGGAATGCCCCTGCCGTGATCGCCAATCGACAATAGCACTTCGCCCTCCCGTTGTTGGAGACAGACGCGGATGGGGCTGCCCGCATCGGAATATTTGAGCGCATTGGAAAGCAGGTTGATCAGTATGCGCTCCAACTGGGTGCAATCCGCATCAACGGGCGGCAATCCGGCAGGTATCTCGAGGCGAATGCGCGACACGTCCAGCGCTGGTGAGGAGCGTTCGAGCAGTTTGGGCAGGAAATCGGCCAGCTCGATCGGCTGCCGTTTCAGAGTAAGCTGTCCACCCTCGAACCGCGCGGTATCGACCAAATCCTGAATCATCACGTTCATGCGTTGCACGCTGCGAAGGATCGCGTCGATGCTGAAATCCATCGATTTCGCCTTGAGCGGAGATTCGCGCGCCTGTTGCATCAGCGCGGCGTGACCGTTGATGATAGTCAACGGTATGCGCAGATCATGCGATACCATATGCAGAAAGAGCTCGCGATCTTTTTCCGCCTGCCGGCGTTCGGTGATGTCCCGCACGACCTTTGCATATCCTCGGATGCCGCCGTCAGGATCATACAGCGCCGTAGTGATGACATCCGCCCAGAAGCAGGAGCCGTCGGCGCGGACCCGTTGCTCCTCTACCTCATGGCGCCCCTCGCGCGCGGCAACCAGCAGATCGGCTTGCGGCCTGTTACGTGCTATTTCGTCAGCGGTATAGAAAACAGACAGGTGCTTGCCGAGGATCTCGTCTTCCGTATAACCCTTGATCCGCTGTGCCCCGGCGTTCCAGCTCACCACGCGGCCGTCCGGGTCGAGCATAAAAATAGCGTAGTCCTCAATGGTTTCCACCAGGTTGGCGAGCAATTCCCGCTGCCGCCGGACTTCTTCCTGCTGTTCCGCCAGCGCTTTTTCCGTCTGGCGGCGTTCCCGCCGGCCGCGAACTTCACGTATCTCGCGTTCGACGGCCGGGATGAGACGGGACAGGTTATCCTTGAGGATATAATCGCCCGCCCCGGCGCGCATCACTTCCACCGCGGTCTCTTCGCCCAGTTTGCCGGAAACCATAATGAAAGCAATGTCCTGTCCCGACTCCTGCAATATGCGCAGCGCTCTCGGCCCACTGAAATGCGGCATGATGAAATCGGCGATGACGACATCCCAGCCGCCGCTATCCAGCGCCTCCTTCATCGCCTCCGCAGTTTCGACGCGTTCGGCATGCGGTTCGTATCCGCCCAGCCGCAATGCGCGCAACAGTAATTTCGCGTCATCTTCGGAATCCTCAGCCATGAGGATATTAAGCGGCATCACCATTCGAAACACACTTTCGTCCCAGGGGAGGCTCGTTGAGGACGAGCCAGTAAATACCGAGCTGCTGCACCGCGACGGCAAATTTGGTAAAATCGACCGGCTTGCGGATATAGCTGTTCGCGTGCAAGCTGTAACCCCGCACCAGGTCCTGTTCCTCCAGCGACGAAGTCAGGATGACGATCGGATACATCTGCGTCCGCTCGTCCGCGCGGATCCGCTCCAGCACTTCAAGGCCGCTGATCTTGGGAAGCTTCAAATCCAATAAAATGACGGCAGGGATGACGCGCGGATTCCGCTGCGCGAATTTACCCGCGCGGAACAGCCAGTCGAGCGCCTCCTGCCCGTCATTCGCTACCACCACTTCGTTGCGGATGTTGCTGTTTTTCAACGCTCGCCGGGTAAGCAGCACATCATCCGGATTGTCCTCAACGAGTAAAATTACCTGTTCGTTCATGGCTTTCACCTCTCATCGCTGAAGATCGGCTCTCGATGCGCCCGCCGGCTTTTGCGCGGGTGGAGACTCGTTTACCTTCAGCCAGAATACGCAAAAATGCCGCAGCGCTTCCGCGAACTGGTTATAGTCCACCGGCTTCCTGATATAGCTGTTGGCCCCGAGCAGGTAGCTCTCGATAATGTCGCGTCTCTCGCTGGACGCGGTAAGCACCACGATGGGCAGCAGGCACGTTCGCGTATCTTGGCGCACCCGGCGAAGGAACTCATGCCCATCGATTTTCGGCAACTTCAAATCGAGCAAAATCACCCGCGGCACATTGCCGGTATCTCGTCCCGCGAACTGCCCGGCGCCGAAGAGGAAATCCAGCGCTTCCACGCCGTCGCGCGTGACGACTGTTTCATTGGGAATGCCGCTCAAGCGCAGCGCCCGCAAGGTCAAATTCGCGTCATCAGGATTGTCCTCGACCAGCAATATCAAGGGAGTGCCCATACAACTCCTTACAGGGTGAAATAAAAAGCCGCGCCACGACCAACGGTGCTTTCGGCCCAGACATGGCCGCCATGCCGCTCGATAATGCGCTTGACCAGCGCCAAGCCGATTCCGGTGCCGGGAAACTCGGTCACCGCATGCAGCCGCTGGAAAGGAACAAAAAGCTTTTCGCTGTATTCCATATCGAATCCGACGCCGTTATCGTTAATAAAATAAACCGTTTTGCCTTCCTGCTTCCTGATTCCAAATTCAATCCGTCCGTCGGCACGGTTGCCGGTGAATTTCCAGGCATTCCCCAGCAGGTTTTCCAGCACGAGGCGCAGCAGGTTGGGATCGCCGACCGCCATTGATTTCGACGCGATGACGAACTTTACCTTGCGCTCGGGATGCGATTCGCGCAGGCCTTCCGCAATCTCCCGCACCAGGGCTTCCATATCTACCGGTTCGCGGCGCATTTCGGCGCGAGTCACGCGGGACATACGCAGCAGATCGTCAATGAGCTGGCCCATGCGCTGGGCGGCGGCGCGCACCCGCTGGAGATAATCCTTGCCATCCGTATCCAGCTTGTCCCGGTAATCGTCCAGCAGAGCCTGACTGAATCCATCGATGCTCCGCAGCGGGGCGCGCAGGTCGTGAGAGACGGAATAAGTGAATGCCTCCATCTCCCGGTTGCTGGCTTCGAGCTCGACGGTGCGGTGACGCAGATCGACGTTCAACTGCTCGACCGCTTCCTCGGCGCGTTTCCGTTCGGTGATATCGCGCGCGGCGGCGAACACGCCGGCGACTCTGCCCGCCGCGTGCAGATACACCGTAGCGTTGTAAAGAACGTCCGTAATCCGTCCGGACGCATGCCGGATGGCCAGCGGGTAATCGCGCACCAGTCCCCGCGAAAAGACCAGTTGATACCCTTCGCGCGCCTTCTCCGGCTCGGTGAAATAGTCGGCGAAATCCGTGCTGATCAATCCGTCGCGCGATATACCGGTCACCTCCTCCGTGGCTTTATTGACGTCGGTAATTTTTCCATCCGGACCGATGGTTACCAGCGGGTCGAGACTGGCCTCGATCAGCGTACGCGCGTATTGCGAGGCGGCGAGGAGCTGCTCTTCCGCTTTTTTTCGTTCGGTGATATCGCGGGCCGCGGCGAAGACTCCCGCCACATTGCCGGCTTCGTCCAGATAGATGGTGGCGTTGTAGACTACATCGGTCACGCGGCCCGAAACATGGCGGATAGCCAGCGGATAATCGCGCACCAGGCCTTCGGAGAAGACCAGTCGATATCCTTCGCGCGCCTTCTCCGGCTCGGTGAAATAGTCGGCGAAGTCGGTGCCGATCAATCCTTCGCGTGATATGCCGGTAACTTCTTCCGTCGCCTTGTTGACGTCGGTGACCTTTCCGTCCGCGCCGATGGTCACCAGCGGATCGAGGCTGGCTTCGATGAGGCTGCGAGCGTAAAGCGAAGCCCCGCGGATTTGCTCCTCCGCCTTCTTCCGCTCGGTGATATCGCGCGCGGCGGCGAATACTCCCGCCACGTTGCCCAGTTCATCGCGGTAAATGGTGGCGTTATAGAGAACATCGGTGACGCGGCCCGAGACATGCCGGATGGCCAGCGGATAATCGCGCACTATGCCTTCGGAAAAGACTAATTGATAACCTGCCCGCGCCTTTTCCGGCTCGGTGAAATAATCGGCGAAATCGGTGCCGATCAATCCGTCGCGCGAGATGCCGGTGACTTCTTCCGTTGCCTTGTTGACATCGGTGATGGTGCCGTCCGGACCGATGGTGACCAGCGGATCGATGCTCGCTTCGATGAGGGTGCGCGAATAGCGAGAAGCGGCGCGCAACTGCTCTTCCGCTTTCTTCCCCTCGGTGATGTCGCGCGCCGCCGCGAAAACTCCGGCAACGCCCCCCGCCTCATCACGATAAACCGTGGCGTTGTAAAGCACGTCCGTCACGCGGCCCGATACGTGCCGGATAACCAGCGGATAATCGCGCACTATGCCTTCGGAAAAGACCAACTGATAACCTGCCCGCGCCCTTTCCGGCTCGGTGAAATAATCGGCAAAGTCGGCGCCGATCAACCCGTCGCGCGGAACTCCGGTTACCTCCTCCGTCGCCTTGTTGACGTCGGTGATGGTCCCATCCGCGCCGATGGTGACCAGCGGGTCGATGCTCGCCTCGATGAGAGTGCGCGAATAGAGCGAAGCGGCGCGCAACTGTTCTTCCGCTTTTTTTCGTTCGGTGATGTCGCGGGCAATCGTCGATGCGCCGATAATACCGCCCACCTCGTCCTTGATCGGCGAGACGGTCAGCGAGACATCGAGCAATCTGCCGTCTTTCCGCATGCGGATAGTTTCGAAATGCTCGACGCCTTTCCCGCCTTTGATGGATTCGAGGATGCGCGGAATTTCGTCCGGATGGCCCGGCGGAGTGAGAATTTCGATAGGCTTACCAATCGCTTCAGCGGCGGTATATCCATAAAGCAGCTCGGCCGCCGGATTCCAGCTCGTTACAATGCCATCCAGTGTTTTCCCAATAATGGCATCGTCGGATGATTCGATAATGGCCGCCAGCTCGTAAGCCGCCTTCGGCGTCGGCCTTTGCCGATTGCGTTTTTTAACGGATTCGGTCACGAGCAGCCTCCTTCCATGATAAACCATCAAGTGTTGGTAGCGGAAAATCGTTATGTTTTCGCATAAAAGCCGATGTCGCTTCCCTGGTGGGCGAGAGAGCGGAGATGGAGAATTACCGGCAACTTATTATACAGAAATATCTTTATTGCGCAAGCATTGCAAGCAGTCGATTGCCAGTATAAAACGAATCGTCACTTTGATGAGATGGATTTGTAGGATAGCGGCAACAACGTTCGAAATACCTTGACAGAATCATGACGGCAAGGTTACTATCTATCACTACTCGAGCCCCCGTGGCCAAGTGGATAAGGCACCGGCCTCCGGAGCCGGAATCGCAGGTTCGAATCCTGCCGGGGGTACTGGAATTAATTAGCGTGCCCGCTAGACAAACTAGCGGGCACATGGCGTATCTGATGGCTGGAAAACGCCTGCATCGGGGATGGGATGGTGATCACCATCGTGCCGGCAAGCCTGATGAAGATTGAGAATATTACTATGTCCGCGATGGCATCGTCATAATCCCCAACAACGCGGTCGTGCCCTGCGGGGTGAGCATCTAGCTCCAGTCGGTCGCCTCTTACGGCGTGACGAGCGTCACCGTCGGGAAATACGTGCGAATACGCGCAGCATCCCGGGTCAATAACCGAAGGCCGGCGACGGCGGCGTGAGCGCCGATGAAGAAGTCGGGAAGTGTGGACGTCCGCGCACCTCCCTGCCGGCGATACCGGAGGAAGGCTTTGCCGGCCAGAAAAGCGGCTTCCAGTGGGAGTAATAAGCGCTTGAATGAATCAGCAGGCAACACCGCTTCCAACTCCTCAATCGTCGCGAACCTGATCGACACCTCGGCATAAATCAGTGGATTGATGTAAAGCGCGCCTTCATTCGCACATTGCGTGAGTGCGGCAGATGACCAGTCGAACCACACCGGGTCTTCCGTCAGCACATCAAGAATGACATTGCTATCCACCAGCGTGCCGTTCATTCGACACCACGTGTGAGGGCCATGATTTCATCCGTGGACATCCTTACCGTGCCTTTGCCCCGCAGGCGCACGACCAGTCGTCGGCCGGAGGTCGCTGTTTTCACCGGAATCATCCTGGCGGCATTCCCCTCGACCACAAACTCCACCTCGGCGCCCGGTCGGATATTGAGCTGCTCACGCACCTCCATCGGAATCGTCACTTGACCTTTCGTGGTGACTTTCATTGTGCCTCCAATTCTTACCGGTAAGAGTATTACACCTGGTACTGCCCTATGTCAAGCGGAATGTCTGCCTACCATCCTTCCAATCTTCCAATCTTCCACCCTTCCAAGTATAATACCGTTCAGTCAATCCCCTGACGAAAGGTGACATCCGTGAATACCATTCGCATCGCCGGGCAGGCGATTACCTGCACGAATTATACGACTCCGCGGCTGTTCGATTTCCGCCCGCACATGATCCAGGCCATGGCGGAGGATTTTCTCGCCGCGGGCGTGTCGGAGGTGGAGATACCGCAGGGTGTGCTCGACCCGGAAGGGAAATATCCGGAGACGGGGCTGGATGAGAAGGCCGTGCGTGAGACCCTGTCTCGCTTGCCGAAAGAGACCCAGGTTATCGGCTCCTACCTCGGCTCGCCCAATCTGGGCACGGACAACGCGGCATTCCTGACCGCGCAGAAGCAGGCGATCAGCCAGTTGATCCGGTTCTTCCCGGAGATGCAGTATGTGATGCTGCACCCCGCCGGCGCGCAGTTAACCGACGCCGGCGCCATCAACGGCATCGTCGACACCTGGGCGGAGCTGGCCGACTATGCCGCCGGCCTGCGCGCGGGCTTCCAGTGCTGCCTGCACAACCACTATGACAGCAACTGCGAGACGGCGGAGCAGGTGCTTTGCTACCTGGACGCCATCCGCGCGGTGAACTCGCCGGCCCTGCGCTGGGCGCCGGACACCGGCCACAGCCACGGCATGGGTGACCGTTATCTCGAAATCCTCGATGCCAACGCCGACCTGATCGGCAACTGGTTCCACCTCAAAACGCGCGTGCCCGCCTTCGACAAGCTGCACGGCGGCGACAAATACCGCGCCGAGCGCGATATCTGGGGCAACCCGGCGGAAAAGGGCGCCGGCCTCTACAGCGGTTTCGTCAACTGCGCCGACCCGGAGATCGAGACGCCGCTCGCCCAGGTCTTCGACATCATCGCGCGCAAAGCGAAACCCACCGGCGGCATGGTCACCGGCGCCATCGAGATCGACAACCCCCGCCAGCACCCGCGCCTGGAAGTGCTCTGCGGCGTGCTCTACCTGCGCGAAGTGCACGGCCTGGCGCCGGCGATGGCGCTGTCGAATGACGAGATCGTAAGGCGGGTGTTCACTACACCGGTGCTTAATACCAATTAACACGTCCGCGGCGGAAGCGAGGGAGGTGATCAGCAAGCGATGGAAGGCACACTCTCAGTCTGGAAGTGCGGGAGCCACTCCTGATTATAGGCGGGCTGTGTAACTGAGAATATGCTTTCCACAGTTTGCCTATAAGCAGGCGGGGCTCCTGCACCCTTCTAAATCCACACATGAGTATAAACACCGGTTCGCTACACAAGCAACCGATTCCATCGTATTATTTGGTTACCTTTGCAAATGGATTGTTGCGATGCGTTTATATCTTTCACGTATCGAACAAATGGCGCTGGCCGTGTTGTTGCTGGCCATCTTCGGCGCGCTGTTCGTGCTGTCGTATGCGTATGGCCGCCGGCAGCGCGGTTACGCGGATGCCCCGTTCCTCGGGCAGGCGCAGGCTGAAGAAGAGGCGGCGGATCTCTCGCCGGATATCCCGGCGAGCGAAATCGTCGTGCACGTCACCGGCGCGGTGAAGAATCCCGGCGTGTATCGCTTTTCCTCGAACGACCGCATCGATGACGCCGTGCGCCGGGCCGGGGGCGTGCGGGAGGACGGGTATGCGGAGGCATTCAACCTGGCCGCGCGGCTGGAGGATGGAGAGCGTATCTGCGTACCGACGAAGGCGGAATGGGCGCAAATGACCAAAGACCGCGCCCCGCCCCCGCTGGTGATCGCCGGCGCGCCATCCGATCCGCTGCATGCCGCGCCGGTGAGCGGCGCCGTCTCCCCCGGTCCCGCCGTGAAGACGGATGGCAAACCGGCGGCGAAGACGGGAGACAGTCCCGTCACTACCGACGCCGGTCCCAAGCCGCTGCCGGCGAAAAAGGTAAATCTCAACACCGCCACGCTGGAAGAGTTGATGACGCTACCTAACGTCGGGCCGGTTACCGCCCGGCGCATCCTTGACTGCCGTAAAGCCCAGGGCAAATTCACCGACCTTGCCCAACTCCTCAACGTCCCCGGCATCGGCCCGAAGACCTATGAAAAGCTCGCGCCGTATATAGAACTGTGATCATTAAACACGAAGGCGTGAAGGCACAAGGCGGCTAAGCCGCAACCAAATACAAAATCTGCGTCTGTTGGCGAGAATCGCGGATTAGTAATACAAAGAACCAAAGAAAAGTAATTCGTCTTTGTGCCTTTGCGTCTTTGTGACTTTGTGTTGAGTTATTTTACCTCACGCCAGATGGCCTCCGCCTCGGAAACCATGTTGTCGATGGTTTGCAGGCCGGCTTCCCAGAATTCGCGGCGGGATATATCGATGCCGGCCCGCGCCATGATGTCTGCCGGGCGCATCGAGCCGCCGGCGCGGAGGATATCTAGATAGCGGGGGACGAAGGCCTGCCCCTCTTCCTGATAGCGGGCGTAGAGCGCCATCACCAGCAACTGCCCGAAGGCGTAGGCGTAGACATAAAAGGGCGTGTGGATGAAATGCGGGATATACATCCACCAGACCTGATGCCCCTCGCCCATCTCCACCGAATCGCCGAACATCGCCTGCCCGTTGCGCTGCCAGATATCGTTCACCGCCTCGGTAGGCAGCTCGCCCTGCTCGCGGCGCGCGGCGTGCAGGTCCTGCTCGAAGCGATACATCGCCGTCTGGCGGAACACGGTGGCGAAGATATCCTCGATCTTGCCGGTCAGCAGCGACAGCTTGGCCTTCGGCTCCTCCGTGCGCGCCAGCAGCAGGTTGAAGGTGAGCATTTCGCCGAAAACGCTGGCCGTCTCCGCCGCCGCCAGCGAGGGGTAATATTCCAGGAAATGCTGCTCCGCCGCCAGCAGGTCGTGCAGGCCGTGGCCCAGCTCGTGCGCCAGCGTCATCACATCGCGCTTCTTGCCCAGGAAATTCAACAGCACGTAGGGGTGCCAGTCCGGCGCGATGCCGGCGCAGAACGCCCCGCCGCGCTTGCCGGGCCGCGCCTCCGCGTCGATCCAGCGCTCGTCGAAGAAGCGGCGGATCATTTCGCCGGCTTGCGGCGAAAATTTGGCATACGCTTCCTCCACCGTCCGGCGGGCGTCCTCCCATGGCACCGTCGCCTCGTCCTGGAGAATGGGGGCGTAACGATCGTAATGATACAACTTGTCCAGGCCCAGTATCTCGCGTTTCAACCGGTAATAACGGGCCACCGTGCCGAAGTGTGCAACGCAGGCGTCGATCATAGTGTGCACGGCGCCGGTATCCACCTCGTCAGAGAGGTGGCGCGCGGCTTCCGCATGATCGAAGTGGGTCAGCCGGTCGTTCACCGCCTTGTCGTAGGCCAGCGTATTGGTGATGAAGGTGAAGGTGCGTCCCCGCTCCTTGAACTCCTTCGTAAGGCTTTCCGCGGCGGCGGCGCGCACCCCGCGCTCGGGATGATACAGTTTGGACAGCAGCTCCGATTCGGTGAGGCTCTGCGTCTCCCCGTCTACCGTCAGGCTAAAGGTCATGTCGCCGATGAATTCGTCGAACAGGCGGCTGAAGGCCTCGCGGCCCGTGGTGGATTTCTCCAGCAGGATGCGCTCCTCCGGCTCGGTCAGCCGGTGCGGGCGCTCGGCGCGGGCGTGCTCGAGGTAATGCCGGTAGCCGGCTGCCGTCGGATCGGTCAGCAGCTCCGCGAATCGCTCGTCAGGGATGGCGATCAACTCCAACTCGAAGAAGAGCAGGCGCCGGCCAATAGCCACGCTCCGCTCCTGCGCCTTCTGCACCAGCGCGCCGTGCTCCGCGGGGCGCGTGTCCCCGGAGAAGAGCAGCATGGCAAACGTGCCGGGAAACTGCTCGTCGCGCAGCAGCTTCTCGTATGCGGCCAGCGCCGCGCCGAACTCCGCGGGGTTCAACGCCCCGATGCGGCCCCGGTAGGTTTCCGCGAAAGCCCCCGCCCGCTCCTCCAGCTCTTGCAGATCGGCATCGATCTTCGCGTCGTCCGCGCCCTGGTACAGGTCGGACAGGTTCCAGGTCACCGGCGGTGTTGTGCTCATATTTCACTCCTCCATAGCCGGGCAAAAGTGTCGCTATTTCTTCCCGGCGTTGTTACCTTTCAGGACACGCCGGCAAAGTCCTGCCGGCATTTTGCACGAACTGCGATGAATACCAGCGGTTGATGACGAACAGCGCCAAATCAGGTAAGATAGCAATAAGTTTGACGGGAAGGATACCGGCGATGGAAGAGCAAGTCGGCGCAGATAGTATCGTTGCCAGCGGGCTGGTCAAGCGATTTGGCTCCGTGACGGCGGTGGATGGGGTGTCGCTGCGAGTGCGCGAAGGAGAGTTTTTCGGCTTCCTGGGGCCTAATGGGGCGGGGAAGTCCACCACCATCAAGCTGCTTTGTGGATTGCTGCGTCCCACGGTGGGGGTCATTCAAGTCGCGGGATTCGATCTGGCCCGGCAGCCATTGGAGGTAAAACGGCATATCGGCGTGCTGCCGGAAGATGCCAACCTCTACGAGCGGTTGAGCGCGGAGGAATTTCTTGTCTTTGCCGCGCGCATGTATGGCCTTTCTCTCGCTGAAGCGCAGCGGCGCACCGCCGACCTGCTCGAGTTGATGGAGCTAACCGAAAACAAAGACAAGCTCATCGTGGATTATTCGATGGGCATGAAAAAGAAGACGGCGCTGGCCGCCGCGCTCATCCACCGGCCGCGCGTGCTGTTCCTCGACGAGCCGTTCAACGGCATCGACACCATCTCCGTGCGCGCCATCCGCAACGTACTCCACCAGTTGACGGAGGGCGGCACCACCATCTTCTTCTCCACACATGTGATGGAGGTGGCGGAAAGGTTATGTACGAGAGTAGCCGTGATTAATCACGGGCGCATCGCCGGCGAAGGAACCATCACCGAGCTGCGCGAGCAGATGGCAGCCGAAGGCGATTCTACGCTGGAAGATATCTTCCTAAAACTGGTCGATGCCCGCGCCGGCGACGAGATGTTGGATTGGCTGTAAGGAGTATGGCATGCCTTCTTACCTTTCCCTCCTGTTTGGGCTCAAGTGGAAGTTGATGCTCCGCGGGTATCAGCGCAACAAGATGGCGCTGGTCGGCGCCATCATTGTCGTTGTAGCCTTCACGCCGATGGCTCTCGGGGCGGCTATCGGTACCGGCATCGGTTATCGTCTGCTGCCTGTTCCCTTCAACGAATATCTATTGCGCGCGGTGCTGTCCGGCATCTACGGCTTCTGGCTGCTCTTGCCGATGCTGGGTTTTGCGCTCAATGAATCCTACGATATAACTCGGCTGATCCTGTATCCCATCTCACCGAGGCAAATTTTCATCGGATCTCTGCTCGGTAGCTTCCTCGATTTTTCCGTGCTGCTGACGCTGCCGATGTTCCTGGCGGCGCTGCTGGGACTGGTGAATAGCGTGCCGGGTGCGATCTTCCTGCTCATCGCGCTGTCGATTTTTCTCATCCACACGCTGGCGCTGAGCCAGGCGATAGTGCTTGCCAGCCTCGGTGCGCTGCGCAGCCGGCGGTGGCGCGATATTCTCACTGTGATCGGTCCGCTGCTGGGGATGGGTATTTACCTGCTGTCCCAGGTGGCTCCGCGCTATGTTGATAAAGTAAACTGGCGCCGCCTGCTCGACAATCCGCTGTGGAATCTGGCGAATTTTAGCCCGCCCGGCTTCACCGCGCGCGTGGCCGGCGCGGCCGGCGAGGGGAATTGGGCGAACGCGCTGGTCTTCCTGCTGCCGCTGGCCGCGGCGGCCGCGGCTACCATTTACCTGGCCGGCCACCTGGTGCAGATCGTCTCGGTAGGCGAGGGCATCAGCAGTCCGGCGCGCCGGCGCCCCGCCGTTAACGCGGAATCGTCGGCTCGATCTGCGCGGGCCGCTCCGGTTTCTCTGCTCGACCGCTGGCTGCCGCCGGTGGTAGCGGCGGTGGCCGGGAAAGAATGGAAATACCTGTTCCGCGATCCGTTTTTCAAGATGAGCATGCTGCAGTCGCTTTACACGTTTGCGATTATCATCGTGGTTTTCGTGCTGCCGCGGCATGGCAAACCCGGCATGGAGTTCGGCACGGCTACCATGTGGGTCGCCACCGGCTGGTTGTTGCTCGGAGGTATGACGTTTACCTTCAATATCTTCGGCACTGACGGCGCCGCCGCCGGCGCCCTCTTCCTCTTCCCCGGCTCCCGCCGACAGATCATCCTCGGCAAAAACCTGGTGGCATTCCTCGCGGAAGCGATCGTGAACCTGGCGCTGCTGGCGGCGCTGCATGTCCTGTTGCGCAGCTTCACCTTTTTCTGGCAGCAATCGGTGCTGCTGTTGCTGGGCATAATGATATTGATTTCGGCAGGTAATATCATGTCCGTCCTGTTCCCCATGCGGATGGTAATGCGGGGATGGCGCATGCAGCAGCAGTCAGCCGGCAAGGGATGCGGGCGCGGCCTGATGACGATGCTCGGTATGTCCTGCTGCATGCTGCTGATGCTGCCGGTGGTGGCTGCTGTCGTCGTTCCTACCTTCCTGTTGTCCCCGCTCTGGTTCGCGCTGACTTTGCCGCTGGCCACGGTCTTTGTCCTGACAATCTACTGGTATTCTCTCCAGATCTCTCCGCCGATGTTGATGCAGCGGGAGACGGATATTATGGCAACGATGCTGGCCGAAGAATAAAGCAACCGCTTTGCGTTCCGTCATTCAGACGACATATGCGGGCGCCCGCCGGGGATGCCTTTGCGAAGGAAGAGCAGCAGCGGCATGGCCACGATGAAGAGGGCGGCGACGAGGATGAAGGCATCGACGAAGGCCATTACCGCGGCCTGGCCGCGGACAATGCCGTCGATGGCGGTCAGCGCCTGCGCGCGAGCCGTCGAAAGCGCCGCGCCCTTCGACTGGAAGAAGTGCTGCAGCATCTGCAGGCGCTGCAGAGCGGCGGGATTGTAAATGCTGATATGCTCGAGCAAAACGGCGCGGTGGAAGCCGGTCCGGTGATCCACGAAGGTGGTCAGGACGGCGATGCCGACGCTGCCGCCGAGCTGGCGAAACAGGTTGAAGAGACCGGTGCCGTCGGCGATCTCCTGCCCCTGCAGTCCGACCAGCGTAGCCAGGGTGAGCGGCACGAAGAGCAGCGCCATCGACATGCCGCGCAGCACCAGCGGCCAGAACAACTGCGAATACCCGGTTTCCATGGTGAGCGTGGTGAGCATCAGCGTGGAGATGATGAACCCGATGGAGCCGATGGCGACCAGGTTGCGCGAGGCGAAGCGGCCGGTAAGCTTGCCCACTACCGGCATGACGATCGCGGTAGCGATAGCGGCGGGGAGCATCATCATCCCCGACTGCATCGCCGTATAATGGCGCAGGTTCTGCAGAAACACCGGCAGGACGAAGATGCCGCCGAACAGCCCCATGCCGAGGATGGCGGCGTAGCTCGTGCCGGCGGTGAAGCTGCGATGGCGCAGCACGCGCAGATTGACCGCCGGGTGCGGGGTGTGCAGCTCCCAGAGTATGAAGGAAGTCAGTCCGACAACCGAGCTGATCGTCAGCCAGGTGATGAAGCTCGATTCGAACCACCCCTCGCTATTACCCTTCTCCAGCATAGTCTGCAGGCAGCCCAGGCCGACGGCAAGCAAGAAAATGCCGAAGACATCCACTCCGCCGTCCCGCCGCTTCTGCAGGTGCGAATCGTGAATGAACAGGTAACTCAGGATGGCCGCCGCGATGCCGATGGGCAGATTGATGAAGAATATCCACGGCCAGTTATAGTTGTCGGTGATCCAGCCGCCCAGGGTGGGGCCGATGGCGGGGCCGGCCATCATGCCGACGCCGAAGATGGCCTGTACCATGCCCAACTGCTGCGGGGGGAAGATTTCGAGCAGCGTGGCCTGCGCGGTGGACATCAGTGCGGCGCCGCCGACGCCTTGCAGGATGCGGTAGACCACCAGCTCGTTCAGGCTGTGCGAGGTGCCGCACAGGAACGACGCCGCAGTGAAGATGATGATGGACACGGTCAGGTAGCGCTTGCGGCCGAAGTGGGCGGATAACCATCCGGTCAGCGGCAGCATGATGACGGCGGCGATGATATATCCGGTGGATACCCAACTGATCTGCGTCAGCGTCGCCCCCAGCGTGCCCATCATGGTGGGGATGGCCACGTTGACGATGCTGGTATCGACGATCATCATGATCGAACCGAGCATCAGCGCGACGACGATGATCCAGCGCTGGAAACTGCTGTATTCGCGATATTCCGGAACCGTTTCGATAGCCATATTTTTTGGAGCACGGACTGCCAGTCCGCGCGAGACGATCTCGTCAGGGGATAACGCGTGCGGACTGGCAGTCCGCGCTCCAACTATTTCACTGACACGCTCACCACCGCCGACATGCCGCCGCGCAGACGGTCCAGGCCGTCCTGCTCCGCATCGAGGGTGATCTTCACCGGCACGCGCTGAACGACTTTGGTGAAGTTGCCGGTGGCGTTGTCCGGCGGCAGCAGGGCGAAAGTGGCGCCGGTGGCAGCGGATATGCTGTCCACGTGACCGTAGAAACGCAGGCCGGGCAGGGCGTCTACCTTGATCAGCGCCGGTTCGCCGGCGGAAAGGCGGCGAAGCTGGGTTTCTTTGTAGTTGGCGGTGACGGCAAGGCTTTCAGGCCGGACAATAGCCATCAATGGCGTGCCGGGCTGCACCAGCGCGCCGGCCAGCACCGACTTTTTACTCACGATCCCGTCGATCGGCGCGTAGATGCGGGTATATTTGAGCTGAATGCGCGCGGAGTCGAGTGCAGCTTGCGCCTGCGCCACACGGGCGACTGCCTGCGCGCGGTTGCTGCGGCTGACGCTCACCTGCCGCGGCGTCGTTTCGGCCTGTGCCAGTTGCCCCGATGCCTGCGTGCGCCGGGCTTCGGCCCCCTTGATGCTCTGTTCCGCGCTCCGGCGCTGCGCCGCGGCCTGCGCGATGCCCGCCTGCGCCCCGTTGGCCTGCGCCGTAGCCGCATCGGATTGCGCGGCGGTCGCCTCTGCCTGCGCGGCGGTCGCCTCAGCTTGCGCCGTAATCGCGGTCAATTGCGCCTTCGCCTGCTCGATAGCGGCGTCTGCGGCGTCTACCTGTCCCTTCGCGGAGGCGACATCCGCCTTGCGTGCTTCCACGCCTGACGCGGCAGCGTCCACCTGGCGTTGCGCGGCGTCATACTGGGCGTGGGTAGTGCGGGTGGCGACGGCGGCATTCTCGGAGGTCTGCGTGCTTACCGCGCCCTTTTCGCGCAATTCGGCATAGCGCTGTGCATCGCGGTCGGCCTTCTCCATGACGACTTTCGCGGCATCGGCGTTGGCCTGCGCCGCGCGCGCGGTGGCTTGCGCCGCCTCTACCTGCGCCTGCGCGGCATTCAAGGCTGAAAAGGCGCGTTCGCGGTTTGCCTGGGCGGCTTGTACGGCGGCGCGGGCCGTGCCGACATTGGCCTGCGCGCCCCTGGTGGCGGCCTGGGCGCTTTTCGCGGCAGCTTGGGCGCCTTTGGCGGCGGCCTGCGCGCTTGTTGCGGCGGCTTGCGCGTTCTCCACCACGGCTGACGCGCGGTCCAACTCCGCCCTGGCGGCGCTAATGCCGCTATCCGCCTGCGCCATGCCGCCTTGCGCCTGCATGATCTGCGCGTTGCCCGTCTCTTCGGTCACGGAAACGCCGGCGCCCGCCCCCTCCGCCTGCGCCCGCGCCATGGCCAGGTTGGCCTCCGCCTGCGCCGCTGCCGCGCGATAAGTTGCGTCGTCCAGTATTAACAGCAGGTCGCCCGCCTTCACCACCTGGTTCTCTTTCACCAGCACCCGCGCTACCGTGCCGCTGACCTGCGGCGCGATCTGCACCACGTCGGTGGTCAGGCTGGCGTCGTCGGTAGAGATGTGCAGGACGGCATAATGCCAGTATCGCGTGCCGGCGATGGTCCCGCCTGCCAGCAAGGCGAGGATTACGATGGCAATCACCGCTTTTCGCGCGGGTGACGATTTCGCGCCATTTTCAAGGTTGTTTTTGGCTGTGGCCACGGTCGGCTCCTACTTCATTTCGATATCGGCTGATTGCCCGGCATGGGCATCCTTTTCCGGGGTGAACAGCTTGCGCAGCAGTCCCATGGCCGCTGTCAGGGTGGCTCGCTCGCCGGTGGACAATGTCGCCAGGCGGTCGCCCAGGAATGGGAGGATTGCCTTGCGGGACAGGCAGAGGATGATTCGCCCGTCAGGGGTGATGGTGAGAACGGCCCGCCGCCGGTCGCTGGGGTCGTCTTGCCGCATGATCAAGCCGCGCGTGACGAGCTGATCCACCACCTTGGAGGCCGAGGAGGGCAGAAAGCCCAGGTGTTCGGCCAGCTCGGATAGTGAAATGCCGGCATGATCCTGCAGGTAGGCCAGCACGCGCAACTGCGGCAGCGTGATATCTTGCGGCTTCCGGCGGCGAATTTCAGCGTTGATCGCCCGCATTACCAGCGGCACCGCCTCGACAATCAACCGGGCATCATTCGTCTCGAGCTCCGAATTAGTTTCAACAATGAAACTTTGCATGAGTGAAATATAATGATTGCCTCTGAGGTTGTCAAGGGTGAAATTGAGATGAAATGAGGCATTTGATGGTAAACGATGATTCGGCGGGTCGGATTGGCCGGTGTGACATCGGTCAGAAGAATCGGACATGTCCGACATGTCCGACATATCCGATAACGCAGACGAATCAGACGATCCCTGAGATCGCCGGCGCCGTTTCGATTACCGGCTCCTCCTTTGGCCGCGGCGCCAGCACGCCTTCGTCCTCCAGCACGCCGCTCATGGCGGAGAGTGCTACCTCGATCTGGTCGTCCGACGGCTCGGCGGTGGTCAACCGCTGCAGCAGCATGCCCGGCCATACCAGCGCCAGCAACAGGCGGGAATGGCGAAAACGCCCGGCCAGGCGAATCATCTCATACGCCACCCCGGCCACCGGCAGCAGCAGTACCAGCCGTGAGGCCATGCGCAGCGCCACGTTGTCCGGCCAGCCGATGAGCGCGTGTACCAGGATGCCCACGAAGAAGACCAGGAAGAGGAAACTGGTGCCGCAGCGAGGGTGAATGCGGCTGTATTGGCGCGCGGCATCCACAGTCAACTCGGCTCCGGCCTCGTATGAGTTCACGACCTTGTGCTCGGCGCCGTGGTAAGCGAAGACGCGCTTGATATCGCCCATGCGGCTGATGAAAAGGATATAGCCGACGAGCATCAGCACGCGGATGAGACCCTCGATTATATTAGGCAGGATGGCGCCCGGCGAGGGGATGAATTGCGACCAAAATCCGGGACCGGCCGCGTGGCGCGCGTGATCACCCGGCACCAGGTTCACCAGCCAGGTGGGCAGCAATACGAACAGGCCGATGCCGATGCCCAGCGCCGCGGCAAAGGTGAGGAACAGCGTGAAAGTATTGGGTTTCGGCTGGTTTTCCGATTCCAGCGTCAGGTCGGCGGACCACATCAGCGTGCGGTAACCGAGGCGCAGCGAGTCGAACAATGCCGGAGTGCCGCGCAGAAAGGCAAGACGAAGCCATTTGTGCCGCGACAGCAGCGCGTCCGCCACCTCACGGCGCATGGTGATGGAGCCGTCCTTCAACCGCACCGCCGTCGCCACCCGCTCTTTGCCGCGGATCATCACTCCCTCGATGACCGCCTGGCCGCCATAGGCCGACCGATCTGCCATCGCGTCACTCCTTTATCGGATCGCGTTAAAAGCGGACCCTCCATATCATTCCCGCGTGAAACAGCCGCGCAAACAGTATAATGGGGGTGGATGGTTGGATGATTGGATAGCTGGATGAATGAGTGGTTTGATACTCACCCATTTATCCAACTATCCATTCATCCACCAACATTATAAACCCCCCGCGCACGTGTGGCGCGGAGGGTTTAGCATGAAAATGGATAAGGTTATTTCGCTGCCTTCTGTTCTTGTGCCTTGCGGAATTTGGCGTATTTCTGATTAAAACGCTCCACGCGGCCCGCGGTGTCGAGAATCTTCTGCTGGCCGGTGTAAAACGGATGGCAGGCGGAACAGATTTCCACGCGCATCTCTTTCACGGTGGAGCGGGTCTGGAAAGTGTTTCCGCACCCGCAGGTGACCGTCGTATTCACATAGTTCGGATGGATCCCGGACTTCATGGCTTCACTCCTCATGGATTCACTGGCCGAAAAGTATAGCACAGTCGAGTAGACAATGCAAATTC
>Ga0172375_10002382_pt1 | contig 29304 bp, 34 predicted proteins | sample LakKiv1m_FD_114537 | JGI IMG/M metagenome (GOLD analysis project Ga0172375, IMG submission 114537) | Freshwater microbial communities from Kabuno Bay, South-Kivu, Congo - kab_092012_11.1m | ecosystem: Environmental > Aquatic > Freshwater > Lake | place: Democratic Republic of the Congo... | reverse complement strand
TCGCATCCTCCGGATCTCCTGTAGCAATCCTGTCCGTCCCATCGGTCACCTCCAACGGTGACCTTATAAAAACCGGACAGATGATGTGCTACTAAACCGGACATATCATGTGTCACTGACACTCCGGTCTTTTTTCTTGACAATACAGGAAGGGCAGGTACAATCCAGTCCCTCTATTCCAGGGCATAAACGCGCCGGTCCTGTGCGGTTCCACAGCCATCCAGCAGGGTCAATCCCTGTTCCGGTATAGCGAAAGGGTAGCGGCTTGGAAAAAAAGGAATTCCTTCTGAAATACGGCCGGGGGGAGATGCGATTTTCCCTCCCCAAAGAGCAGATCTTTCTGGAGATTGTGGGAAAAGAGTACCCGGCCGTTCAGGATATATCGGCGGCGGTCAGATCTGCCCTGGAAAAACCGGTGGATTCCCCACCCCTCAAAGAGCTGCTTCGTCCTGATGATAAGATTGCCATTTCCGTAAGCGATATCACCAGGAGCTGGCAGCGCATGGACCTCGTCCTTCCCACCCTTCTGGACACGATCGCCAGGGCCGGTGTGGCTGAAGAGCAGATTACGGTCCTGATCGTCGTGGGGGGGCATCGTCTCAATTCCCAGACGGAGATGGAGCAGCTCTGCGGCAAAGAGGTCTGCGGCCGGGTGAAGGTCGTCAATCATGATGCGCGGGACCTGGAAAACATGGTGTATCTCGGCAAGACGAGCCGCGGAACCGAGGTGTCGATCAACCGTATCGCGGCCGAGGCCGACCGGATCATCCTGACCGGCGGCATCATCTACCACTATATGGTGGGGTACGGCGGGGGAAGGAAAAGCGTCATCCCCGGTTTCAGCTCCATCCACACCATCCGGCAGAATCATCTCTGGGCCATGGGACGTGAACCGGGCTCGGGATCGAATCCCAATGCCCGATCGGGGAAAACCAGGGGCAATGAGTGCCACGAAGACATGATGGAGATCGCCGGTCTTGTTCAGCCGGACTTTATCGTCAATGTCGTCCCGAATGCCGAAGGGGAGTTTGCCGGTATTTTCGCGGGCAACTGGGTCTCCGCCTGGCAGGAGGGGACAAAACTGGTCGATGAGATTTACGGGGTCCAGATCCCGGGTCCGGCGGATATCGTGATCGCCTCGGCAGGCGGATTTCCCAAGGATATTAATCTCTACCAGACCGGCAAGACCATGGATAACGCCTCCTATGCGGTCAGGGACGGCGGGGCGGTCATCATCGTCAGCGAATGCCCGGACATCCTTGAACCCCCGGAATTCCCGCAGTGGTTCCAATACCCCTCCCGTCAGGAGACGGAAAAGGCCCTGCGGGAGGACTTCACCATCCCGGGATGGGTGGCCTGGAAGGAGATCGAGTGCGGGGACAGGGCGACGTTCATCATGGTCACCCGGCCGCAGAACGCCGATCTGGTGAGGAAGGCGAACATCATCCCCGTGTCGACCGCGGAGGAGGCGCTGGCGATCGCCCGTAAGACGTGCGGGACAAAGAAGCCGAGAATCACGATCATGCCGCAAGGGGCAAATACCTTGCCGATTTTAAGGCCCTAAGCCAAGGGCGGGTCATCAATCATTCATCAACGCGAAGGAGGAGTAAATAATGAAAAAAGTTCTCATGTTGGGCCTCGCGGTTTTGACGGCGGTCGTATGGACGGGACCGCTGGCCGCGGCGGAGTACAAGGCAACGATGAAGCTGGCATCCACCCAGAGCATGGATCATCCTTACATGGTGGGGGCGCAGAAGTTTGCCGACCTGATCAAGGAGAGGAGCAAGGGGCGCATTACGATCCGGCTTTATCCCAGCAACCAGCTCGGAAAAGGGGAACGCGAAATGACCGAAGGGATCCAGCAGGGCGCGATCGACCTGCTGGTGACCTCCACCGGCCCCCTGGGCGGGTTCAGCCCTTCGATCAATATCCTCGATTTCCCTTTTCTCTTCAGGGATTTCAAGCATGTCGACCTGGTTCTGGACGGGGCCATAGGTCAAAAGCTGCTGAAGGACTTTGAAAAGGCCGACATCAAGGCCCTGGCCTTCTGGGAAAATGGATTTCGCCATCTGACCAATGCCAAAGGGCCGGTGAAAAAGGTCGAGGACGGCAAGGGGCTGAAGATTCGGACCATGGAGAACAAGGTCCACCTGGCGGCATGGAAAACCGCAGGCCTGAATCCCACCCCCATGGCCTGGGGCGAGGTGTTCACGGCGTTGCAGCAGAAGGTCATCGACGGCCAGGAAAACCCGATCGCCGTCTTTTACAGCTCAAAGCTGTGGGACGCCGGGCAGAAACATTTCTCTCTCACCGCGCATGTCTATTCTCCCTCTCCCTTCCTGATGAGCAAAAAGACCTTTGACGCCATGCCCAAGGCAGATCAGGAACTGTTCCTCAAGACCGGACTGGAAGTGGCGAAGTTCCAGCGCAAGCTCAACCGCGACGCCGAAGAGGCCAAGCTCAAGGACATGGCCAAAAGCGGCGTGACCGTGGTCCGGGATGTGGACCGGGAAAGCTTCAAGAAGGCGATGTCGCCGGTCTATGGCGAATTCAGCGCGCAGTTCAGCAAGGCCGAAATAGAGGCCATCATGAACGCGAAGTGATTTATCACCGAGGCACCCTTGTCCAATGTTCGGCAAGGGTGCCTTTTTCGTCGCCTGGGGGAGTGTGGAGATGCGCGCACTGCAATGGTTCAACGGATGGCTGGTCAAGGTGGGCAGCTGGGGGACGATCCTGTTTATGACGGTCATTGCCATCGTCATCCCTTACGAGGTGATCGGACGCTATGTGTTCCAGAAGATGACCATCTGGTCCGGAGAGGTTTCGACCTATTCCCTTGTCTGGGCCTCAATGCTGGGCGGGGCGGTGGGCCTGAAAAAGGGGTATATGATCAGCATGACCTCGGTCGTGGAGTCCGTCCCTCCGGCTGTGGCCAAGGCCCTCAAACTGGTCAGTTATCTCTGCGCGCTGTTCTTCTTCGGCGCCATGATCGGCTATGGGCTCTTCCAGACCGTGTATAATCTGAAACAGACCTCGCCGGCCATCGGCCTGGTCCTGAGCATCCCCTATGCGGCGCTTCCGCTCGGTTTCTTTATCATGTTCTTTCTCACTCTGGAGGAGCTCCTGATTTCTTTCGGCCTGGGTGCGAAAGGAGAGGGCCGATGATCGTCTTTGTTACTACCTTTGTCGGACTGCTGTGCATCTCCGCACCCATCATCGTGGCCCTGGGCGGCTGTTCTCTGGCCTATGCGCTGCTGAGCGGCAATATGCCGATCACCACGCTGATCCAAACCACCTTCGGCGGCCTGGCGACCTTCCCGCTGCTTGCCATACCGCTGTTCATGCTGGCGGGAAATCTCATGAACGAGGGCGGGATTACGCAGGACCTGGTCCGCTTCGCCCGTCTGCTTCTAGGCCATGTCCGCGGCGGACTTGGGCACGCCACGATTTTCGCCTGTGCCATCTTTGCGGCGATCTCCGGGGCGGCGGTCGCCACCGCGGTCGCCATCGGCGTGGTGATGATCCCGGCGATGAAAAAAGCGGGATATGACGAGGATCTGGCAGGCGCCCTTACCTGTACGGCTTCCTGCATGGGCCCCATCATCCCGCCCAGCATCCCGTTCATCATCTATGGTGTCACTGCCAATGTCTCGATCGGCGCGCTGTTTCTGGCCGGTGTCTTTCCCGGCCTCCTTCTGGGCGCCGCCCTGATGGTCTATATGTACTCCGTGGCCGTCAGGCGCGACTACCCCCGGGACGAGAAGGCCTCCTTGCGGGAAGTCCTCATCGCCGCCGTGAAGGCGGTCCCCGCCCTGTTCATGCCGATCCTGATCCTGGGCGGCATCCTCAGCGGGATGTTCACACCCACCGAAGCGGCCGGGGTCGCGGTGGTTTATTCCACCTTGGTCGGGATTTTGGTTTACCGAAAACTGAATTTCAAGAATCTTCCCGATGTCCTGCTCAAGGCCGGTCTGGAATCGGGGATGGTGATGCTCCTGATCGCCATGTCGGAACCCTTTGCCTGGATCGTCGCGGCCGATCAGATCCCCCAGCTATTGATCGATTGGATCTCCACCCTGACCACATCTCCCTGGTTGATCCTGCTGTTCGTCAACATCCTGCTTTTGCTTATCGGTATCCCTATCGAGACCGCGCCCGCCCTGGTCATCGTGACCCCCGTGCTGGCGCCCATTGCCGTTTCGCTGGGGATCGATCCCGTGCACATGGGGGTCGTGATCTGTCTGAACCTTGTCTTGGGGCTGATCACACCGCCGGTGGGAGCGGTGCTGTTTGCGATCTGCGGTGTGACAGGCATCTCCCTCGATCGGCTGGGCAGGGCGATCTGGCCGCCGTTTTTCGTCTCCCTTGTGGTGCTGGCTATTGTCACGTACGTGCCCTGGCTCAGTACATTCTTGCCCAAATTTTTCATGGGACGCTGAAAAAGGTCCGTGTAGGCGGACACGCTTCTTTCGGCGGTCTTGATCCTGACGTCCCGTCTTTCCGCCGATAGAAGAGCATCGGCACGGCGCATCGAAAATCCCTCTGCAGAATCAAATCCGGCGCATCATTGACGGCGTTGGACCTTTCATGGAAGGCGTAGTATAATCCTCCAGAAAGGCCGACCAGATAAACAATTCCTCGGCGATGAACGGCAAACGGCAGGAAGCGGGTGGTCGCGATGAAAAAGGGCGGAAAGGTCGAGAGACCGGGATCCGTTGGCGCCATCGAGGGAGATACCAAAGCTTCGGTATTCCTGCAGAAACTGATCGATTCGATTCCCCTCCCCATATTTTACAAGGATGCCGAAGGTATCTATACAGGCGGCAACAGGGCGTTCGCAAACTTCATCGGAAGGGACATTGAGGACATCGTCGGCAAAACCGTTCGCGAAATGGCCCCCCCTGATCTGGCTGAAATCTATGAACAGGCGGATAAGGAATTATTCCGGAGAGGCGGCAGTCAGACTTACGAAAGCGCGATCGTGCATGCGGATGGGACCAGGCACATCGTTGTTTTCAACAAGGCGACGTTTCATCGCCCGGACGGGACACCTTGCGGTCTGATCGGTTCCATCTTCGATATCACGCTGCGCAAGCAGGTAGAGGAGATCCTGAGGCAAAGCGAAGAGGAGCTCTCCATCAAATCCCGGAACCTTGAAGAAGTGAACACCGCCCTGAAGGTGCTTCTTAGGCAGAGGGAGGGCGACCGAAAGGAAATGGAAGAAAACGTGCTCACCAATGTAAAGACTTCCCTCCTTCCCTATATCGAAAAGCTGAAGGAAGGCCCGCTCACCCGGCATCAGATGGATTGCCTGAAAATGATCGAAGCGCAACTGGAGAAGATCGTATCGCCCTTCCTCTCCAGGATATCTCAGGCCTGTTTTGATCTCACGCCGCAGGAGATCCGCGTGGCGGATTTAGTGAAAAACGGGAGCACAACCAAAGAAATCTCCGGTATTCTCGGCATTTCCATCAAAACAGTCGATTACCACAGGGACAATATCCGCAGAAAGCTGGGCATCAAAAACCGTCATGCCAACCTCAGGTCCTTTTTGTTGAAACTTACATAGTCCCTGTTATTCCCCGGTATTTTCCCCGACATCGTCCCGTATTGTTTTGCGGGTGGATTCTGCCTCATAGTTTAGTCGAAAAGCATGCTTCTCTTGCAAGGACTGTTAAATGAAAAGGAGACCTCCATGTTTCAACCCAGGAAAATACTTGTGCCGACGGATTTCTCGAAAGACTCGGACTTGGCCTTTCGAATGGCCTTAAGCATCGCCGACAAGTACCGGGCGAGGATCATTCTTCTCCATGTCATCAGTAATACGCTGCAGAGGAGCCTATCCGATTACTGCCATGACCAGGGCCTCGTGGAGCGTATTTTAAGCGAGGGTATCGTTTTTTCCAACGAGAAGCTCAGAGAGACAGTCGATCGATGTCGAAAAGGCGGGGATGTGAAGGTGATTCCCGATGTTCGCAAGGGGCAGCCATATGAAGAAATTCTGAGGGAGGCCTTCGAGCGAAAGATCGACCTTATTGTGATCGCATCCCATGGAGAAACAGGCCTGAAAAAATATCTTATCGGGAGTGTCACGGAAAAGGTGATGAAAGAGGCGAAATGTCCGGTGTTGCTTATACGCAGCCAGGAGAGATGAAGCCAAGGGAGCATGCCGGCCGTTTCTTTAGCTCATACAAGGAGGTGCTTGCCATGTATCAAAAAGTATTGGTTCCACTTGACGGTTCGGAGTTGGCGGAAAGCGCGCTGCCGCACGTCAAAAGCATGTTGAAGGATGGCGCTGTGGGGGAAATAACCCTTATCAACGTCGTCACGGTTTATCTGTCGGCGCATGGCGAATATTCCGGTCCGGTCAATATCAACACGATCAGGGAAAACCTCATCAAGGAATCGAAAAAGTATCTTGAAGATGTGAAGTCACGGCTGGGGTCCGAAGGTATCCATGTGAAGACGGAGTCGCTGGAGGCGAATCGGACTGCTGAGGCGATCTCCGATTACGCACGGAAAAACGGCATGGATCTGATCGTGATTGCCACCCACGGGTATACCGGGCTCAAGAAGCTGATGCTGGGCAGCGTGGCACTCGGTGTTCTTCATGAATCCCACATCCCTGTCCTGCTGATCAGACCGGAGTCTTGCCGGCGGTAAGCAAGACGATGCCGTAGAGCACAGGAAAAGAGGTGGCGAGAGGAGGCGGATAGAATGTATCAAAAAATCTTGGTTCCTCTTGACGGATCAGAATTTGCGGAATGCGCCCTGGATCATGTCATGAGGTTGTCACGAAAGGGGAATATGGGAGAGGTTATCCTGTTACATGTCCTGGATCCCATACAGTGGTGCAGGGACGGTCATGACTTTGTCGCATTCAGGAATTTCCAGTTCTCGCAGGCGGAGAAATATCTTGACGGGATCAAATCCCGGCTCGGCTTGGAAGGCATCAAGGTCGAATCGAAACTATCGGTAGGAGGGTTGCCTGCGCCGTCGATCATTCAATATGCGGAAGAAAATGCCGTGGATTTGATTGTCATTGCCAGCCATGGTCGAACCGGATTGAAGAAGCTCATGCTCGGCAGTGTGGCTCTTGAGATACTTCATGATTCCCATGTGCCGGTGCTTTTAATCAGACCTTAGCCGTGTCGGCGATGGCAAGGGAGGGTGATGCCGTCCGTTGCCTGTCGGTCGCGATCCGCGGCAGCATATCCGGCGCCTGGGTCAGGACCGTGACCCGCGCGCCGGCCCCTTTCCGGGCGATGGCCGCATCCAGGGCCTCCTGAACCGCGGAAAAATGCCGGAAGCCGAGTCTGGCTGCCTCTTTTCTGCAGATGCCGTCCGACACGATCCAGACCTCTTCCCGCTCCTTGACCTGCGCCCAGGCGATCGCCAGGGCGGCCCCCACCTCGTCCCGTACGCATTTTTTTGAAACCATGGTCCGGATCTGCCCTGCGCTGAAAGGCGTCAGGTCCAGGATGTCTTCATGCATTTGAGAAACCCCTTCGCTGCAGGGGGTCACCACGATCACGATCCCGCCCTCCTTGACCGCCAGGTCGGACGGGTAGAGCGTCTTGTGGGCCTGCCAGAAATCCAGATCGCACGGATGGGAGCTTGCCAGCACGATATCCGCCGCCTCCGGTATGGGGACTTCGTAAACGTCCCGACAGGCTGCGACCCCGGCCCGGAACGCCTCCACCACATCGCCGAAAAACGCCTGAACGACCTGTCCCTGCCGGTTGAGTACGGTGTTGAGGATGGTGTTCATCCCCACCTTCCGGGCCATCGCATCGAGTTCCCCGCGGACGGGATTTTCCAGAACGCCGAGGTACGAGCGGGGCGCCTGCACGGAAAGCAGGTGGGTGTAAGCCGTGGTCTGCTCGCCCGAGACCCCCGGCTGGATGATCTTGGCCCCGCCGGCGTACCCGGGGATGTGATGGGGCACGATGCTGCCGATCCCCATCTTGAAATCGGCTTCGACCACCATGCGATTGATCGATATGCGCCCCCCGTTTTGGGTCGTTCCCAGATCCACGAGGGCCTGCGGATCTTTATAGGGATGGTTCAGGATCTTGACCCGCCGGCCGGTCTCTGTGCCGAACTTCGCGACGATTTCATCGTCCGTCATGGGGCGATGGGTCCCCAGGGCGATGATCACGGTGATCGCCGAATCCGCCACCCCGGCCGCGTTGCACTCGTCAAGGAGGATCGGTATCAGGACATCGGTCGGCGTGAGCCGGGTATTGTCGTCCGCGATCAGGACGCAGTTTTTTTTGCCCCGGACCTGCTCTTGCAGGGGCGGTGCTCCGATCGGCGCGGCCAACGCCCGCCGGACCTCCGACCGGACGTCTTTGACCGGGGCCGCTTCCCGGGGGGAGTAGATGCCGATGAGATTGTCTTTGGGGACCCGGACCTCGATCTTGTCCCGACCGTAAGGCAGCGTGAATGGATGGACGGACATCTTCTCTCCTTTTCTCTATTCCAGGACCGAGCCCTTGATGGCCGATCCCACCATCCGCCGGTAGCGTTCCAGCAGCGAGCCTTTCTCCAGTCGCGTGCTTTCGGGAAGCCGCCAGGCCCTTTTCCTCAATTCCAGGACCTTGGGGTCGACCGCCAGCTCGATGGTGCGGCCCGGGATATCGATCCGGATGGTGTCGCCCTCCTCGATGAACGCGATGGGGCCGCCCAGATAGGCCTCCGGGGAGATGTGTCCGATGCAGGCCCCCTGCGTCGCGCCGGAAAACCGTCCATCGGTGATCAGGGCGACCTGCTTGCCCAGGCCCATGCCGATCAGGGCCGAGGTGGGCAGGAGCTGTTCGCGCATTCCCGGCCCTCCCTTGGGCCCCTCGTAGCGGATGACCACCACATCCCCGGGCCGGATGCGGCCGCCGAAGATCGCTTCCAGCGCCTCTTCCTCCCGGTCGAAGACGCGGGCAGGCCCTGCGTGGACGAGCATCTCCGGGGCGACCGCGGCGCTCTTGACGACCGCCCCTTCCGGGGCCAGGCTTCCGTGGAGAATGGCGAGGCCGCCGCGGGGGGAGAGGGGGTTTTCAACCGGATGGATCACCTCGCTGTTGAGGATTTCGCGGCCCGCGATGTTTTCGGCGATGGTCCTGCCGGTCGCGGTCAGGCAATCGGGATGGATCAGACGATGCCGATGCAGTTCGTTCATCAGGGCAGGGATTCCTCCGGCATCATAGAGGTCCTTTGTAAAGAATCTTCCTGCCGGCTTGAGCAGGGTCAGATGGGGCGTCCGCTCGGCGAGAGCGGAGAATGTGTCCATCCCCAGCGGGATGCCGACCTCCCGGGCGATCGCCGGGAGATGAAGGCAGGTGTTGGAGGAGCCGCCGATCGCCATATCGACGGCGATGGCGTTCTCAAAGGCCGCCCCTGTCATGATGTCCCTGGGCAGGAGGTTGCGGTTGTGGAGCGCCATGATCGCCCGCCCCGCCTTCCGGGCAAGGGCGATGCGGGCCCCGTAAGTGGCGGGGATGAGGGCGCCGTCGGTGAGCGTCATGCCGAGCGCCTCGGTCAGCATGTTCATGGAGTTGGCGGTTCCCATCATGGCGCAGGAGCCGGATCCCGGGCAGGCAGCTTGCTCGAAGGCGGTAAGGTCCGCTTCGCTCAGATCGCCCCTGACGACCTTTCCTTCCGCCTCGATGAGGTCGGTGTAGCAGACCTCCTTCCCCTGAAAGGAGCTGCTCTCCATGGGGCCGCCGCTTACCAGGATGGACGGGATGTTGAGGCGCCCGGCGGCCATCAGCATCCCCGGCGTCACCTTGTCGCAGTTGGTCAGGAGGACCATGGCGTCGAAGCCGTGGGCGGTGACCATCAGCTCGATGAGGTCCGCGATCATCTCCCGGCTGAGCATGGGCATCTTCATCCCCTTGTGGCCCGTGGCGATTCCGTCGCAGACCGCGATACAGGGAAACTCCAGCGGCGTCCCGCCCGCCTCGGCCACCCCCAGCTTGATGGCCTGGCAGAGCGGCTGCAGGTGGACATGGCCGGGCATCAGCTCGTTGAACGAGTTGACGACGGCCACCAGAGGCTTGTTCAGGTCCTCCCGGCACAGGCCCATGGAATAGAAAAGGGAGCGGTGGGTGGCGCGGTCGATCCCCTGCGTGACAAGGGAGCTCCGCAGGGGGCCTCGGGATGAAGGGCGATGGGTCATGTCTCCTCCTCATGATGGAATGGTTCGCTCCTTCCTGTGGCCCGCCGCGGGCCATAGGAAGGTTTGAATATAGTGAACGGGAGACATGCCTGTCAAGACAATTGAATCGATGCCTCGGAAGGCTCCCGGGATTTGTCTTGACAAACCCTTTTCGACACTCTACGATCCCTTCCCAAGCGCGGAGCCGCTTGGATTTCGGCAACGGCAACGGCTTCGTTTTCTGCCGGATCGACAGCCTCGTCCGTCGGCGGCAGGGACGCTTTGGATCAAGGCAATCCTTGGGGGATATGATGAGGGAAGCGACGCGCGAAAAACTTTTTCCCGCCAAGCGGCTGGAGGCGTTCGCGGCCGGCGCCCTTGCGGCCCTGGGGCTTCCCGAGAAGGACGCGGCGCTCTGCGCCGCCCGGATGATCGATGCGGATCTGCGCGGTGTGGATACGCACGGCATCTTCCGGCTGAACCACTACAGCCAGAGGATCAAGGCGGGAGGGGTCAACCTGCATCCGAACGTCCGTGCGGTCCGGGAGAACGCGGTGACCGCGCTCGTGGACGGGGACAACGCCATGGGCCACGTGGTGATGAACTTCGCGACGGAGCTCGCGATCCGCAAGGCCGCGGAGTCGGGACTGGCGTGGATCGGCACCTTCAACGGGAATCATGCCGGCGCCGGAGCCGTCTATTCCTCGCTGCCGACGGCCCATGACATGGTCGGGATGTACATGACCGTGGCGAATGCCAACCACATGGCGCCCTGGGGCGGCATCGAGCTGATCCTCGGCACCAACCCGATCTCCATCGCCATCCCGGCAGGGGAAGAGCCTCCCGTGGTCCTGGACATCGCGACGACGGTCTCCTCCTACGGCAAGGTCAAGCTCGCGGCCCAGAAGGGGGAGTCGATCCCGGTCGGATGGATGATCGACCACAAGGGGCAGCCGCTCACCGATCCCAGGCGCTCCTCGGACGGGCTCCTGCTGCCGATCGGAGGCTACAAGGGGTACGGTCTGAACGTGATCATCGGGATGCTCGCCGGGGTCCTCAACGGCGCGGCCTTCGGCAGGAACGTCGTCGACTTCAACAAGGACGTCGCGAGCGTCAACAACAGCGGCCATATGATCATGGCCATGCGGGTGGACAATTTCCAGCCCGTCGAAGCCTTCAAGCAGGAGATGGACCGGGTGATTCGGGAGATCCGGGATTCCAAACGCATGGAAGGCGTCGACCGGATCTGGCTGCCCGGGGAGATCGAGCACTACCGGATCCGGGAGCGGCTCAAGAGCGGCATCCCCCTGGCGCCGATCGTGGTCTCCAATCTCCGCGGGCTCGCCGAGGAGCTGAATCTTGCGGATCGGCTGGAGTAGTCCTACGGACTTCAGATAGGCTCCGCCGTATTTGACGACCAGGGAGTGATGACGGATGATCACCGCGGTCCTTTCCCAATCCCCGCACCCGGAAGGCGAGCGGCTCCTGGAGGAGCTTCTCCGTAGCCCCCTGATCCGGAAGGCCTTCGTCCTGGGCGCGGGGGGGCATAAGGCCTGTCCGCCCGGCTGCGAGACCCTGGCGGTTTCCGAGCCGCTGGCCGGCGCGACATGGAACACCCTCCTTCATGGGATTTCCACGCGCTACCTCCTTTTTCTCCCCGATGCAGGTGGAGTCCTTTTCGACCCCCGCGCCCCGGAGCGCCTCACCGAGGCCGCGGAGGCCACAGGGGCGGGGATCGTCTATGCGGACTATGCCGAACGCAGCGAAGGGGCCGTCCAAGAGCATCCCCTCATCGACTATCAGCCCGGGAGCCTCAGGGACCATTTCGATTTCGGCCCCCTGATCCTCCTTTCAACATCTGCGGCGCGCCGGGCGGTCAAGAAATACGGGGAGATCCCGGCATACAGGTGGGCGGGCTGGTATGACCTCAGGCTCAAAGTTTCCGCCGATCGGGAGCTCTTCCATCTGCCCGAGCGTCTGTCCACCCTCGATCGGGATCGGCAGCCGGATGCCCATTTCGCCTATGTGGACCCGAGCAACCGCTCCGTCCAGGAGGAGATGGAGGCGGCGGCCACCGCGCATCTCAAGCGGATCGGGGCCTATCTCGCGCCGGAATTCAGTGATCTGCCTTCCTGCACCGAGTCCTTCCCGGTGGAGGCGAGCGTCGTCATCCCTGTCCGGAACAGGGTTGGGACCGTGGCCGACGCGGTCGAAAGCGCCCTTTCCCAGAAAACAGATTTCCCCTTCAATGTCATCGTCGTGGACAACCACTCGACGGACGGGACCACGCGGCTGCTTCAGGATCTTGCCGGGCGCCATCCGGCCCTGAAGCACGTGATTCCCAAGCGCCGGGATCTCTCCATCGGCGGCTGCTGGAATGAGGCGGTCTTTTCGGCCGCCTGCGGCCGGTACGCGGTCCAGCTCGATTCGGACGACCTTTACGAAGGGAAGGATTCCCTTCAGCGGCTGGTTGCTCTCCTCCGGCAGGGGGGCTGCGCCATGGCCGTGGGCTCCTACACCCTCGTCAACGAGCGGTTGGAGGAGATCCCGCCGGGGCTGATCGATCACCGGGAATGGACCGACACTAACGGCCGCAACAATGCCCTGCGGATCAACGGCCTGGGTGCCCCCCGGGCCTTTGCCACGTCGGTCCTGCGCCGAGTCGGCTTCCCGAATGTGGGCTACGGGGAGGATTATGCCATCGCCCTGCGCCTCTCCAGACAGTACCGGATCGGCCGGATTTACGACAGCCTCTATCTGTGCCGCCGGTGGGAGGGGAACACCGACGCCGCGCTCAGCGTCCAGCAGACGAACCGGAACGATCACTATAAGGACAAGCTCCGGACCATGGAGATCCGGGCGCGGCAAAAAATGAACGGGGGGAGGGGATGGAGATCCTGATCCGGCCCTGGAAGAAGGAAGATTTTCCTGCCGTGCGGCGGATTCTGTGGGAATCCTGGCTCGCCGCTTACAGCTCCTTTATCCCTGAAGCAGACCTCCGCGCCTATCTGGAGGCGACCTATCAGATTGCTTCCCTTGCCCGCCTGTACGACAGCGCCTTCATCCACGGATTCATCAGTGAGGCGGACGGCCAGGCGGTGGGCTTTGCCAGGACCCAGTTTCACAGGGAGGAAAACCGCCTCTACCTCGCCTCTTTGTACCTCCTGCCCGCTTTTCAGGGAAAGGGAATCGGCGGGAGGCTCCTTCGGACAGCGGAGGAAAAGGCCGTGGCCCACGGCCTGGACGAGCTCTGGGTGGGGGTGATGGACCAGAATGAGACGGCTCTTCGGTGGTACTTGCGAAAGGGTTTTTGCTTCGTGAAAAAAGAGCCGTTCAGGATGGGGGGGTCCACGGTCCCTCATAGGATCGGCTATAAGACCGTCGATGGATCTTCCCGGAACACCCGGTTGCAGCGGAGGATCTTTGCCGTCTATCGCGGCGACAGGACGGAGGATCCCTTAGCCGATCTGACGGCCCGGCTCCTGGAGCGGCAGAAGAAAACATGGCCGGGTCTGGCCGAGGGCTATGCCGCGCTGGAGGCGGCCCGGCTCCGGGAGATTCGCTGCGGCCAATGGACGGTGAAGGTCCAGTTCAATCCGCGCCGGATCGTAAGCAGCGGCGCGAATCTCGATCCGGAATCCATCCGGAGGCGTCCCTGTTTTCTCTGTCTTGATCATCTCCCTGCCGAGCAGGAGGCGATCCTCTACCGGGACGACTACCTGATCCTGTGCAATCCGATGCCGATCCTTCCCGGGCATCTGACGATCGCCCACCGTTGCCATCTGCCCCAGGCGCTTCCGGATCATTTCGCGGAGTTTCTGCGGCTTGCCTCGGACCTGGGCCCCGGGAGGATCGTTTTGTATAACGGCCCCCGGAGCGGCGCCTCGGCGCCCGATCATCTGCATTTCCAGGCGGTCCCTGCGGGCCTGATGCCCGTGGAGGCGGAGATCCTGGAATCACGAAGCCGGCGGATCGTCAGACAATGGGATGACGTTTCTCTGCGGCGGACAACCGAGCTGGGTCGGGGCATCCTCGTCATCGAAGGGGCGGGTATCGCTGAGATGACAGCGGCGTTCGGCAAGGTGCTGGAGGCCTTCCGCCGGCTCACGGATTCAGTGGACGAACCCCTGATGAACGTGTTTTGCATCCGTGTCGGGGAAGGCTGGCGCCTCATCCTCTTTCCCCGGCTGAAGCTCCGTCCGTCCGCCTTTTTCCTGGAGGGGGAGGAGCAGCTCCTGGTCAGCCCCGGCGCGGTGGACATGGGCGGAATCCTGGTCACCCCGCGGGAAAAGGATTTTCTTTCCATCGATCAACACCTCGTCAAGGGGATCTTCCAGGAAGTGGCCTTCGATGACGCGGCGGTGGACGGCCTCATCGATCTGCTCTAGCGCTCCCCTTCTTTCCCTTTTCCATCCGGATGATACGCCCGGCCGACGATGATCCCTGTCCGGGAGCGGCGGGCGCGCAGATAGCGGCCGAGCGGGAGGTCCGACAGGACCACCTTTCCCGCCGCGCTCGAGGCGTGCAGGAGGCGGATCTGTCCTTTGATGCGGACCGCAAGCCCTGTATGGCTGACATCGATCCCCCTTTCCTCCGTTGTCATGGCGAGGATGTCGCCGTCCATGATCCGGTCCGCGGCCGTCTCCAGGGCGGCCTTGGGGATGAAGTAAAGCGGCCGCCGCGAACAGACCGCCTCGACGATCCTGAGCCTGCGGAATTCGGCGGGATCCTTCAGCCCGGGATGCTCCTCCCGGCGATCGGTCAGAAAGTGGAGCCTCTTTCGGCAGGGGATGCCCCCGATCTCCCGGGTGATGTCCAGGATAAGGCCTTTGCGGCCGTTGTCGCAGAGCCAGTCGGTGAAGTAATGGAGGCGGGAGGCATAGCCGGCGCAGCGGCCCCCGCGGTAGCGGATCCGCTCCAGGCCGGCGGTGAAATCGCGAAACGAGGTTTTGCCGGAGCGGATCAGGCCGGCCAGGACAAGGGCGCTCTCAACGAAGGTCACGCAGTCAAAGCCGCGCAGGTTAATGACGAGCCCTTCCGGTCCTTCCCGATCCAAGGTCCCCGCTTCATAAGGGCTCTCCAGGAAATGCCTTCCCGCTGTAAGGATCAGCTCCGGCAGGGGCTTCACCCGGTCCCGGCGCGCCTTTGCCGCTTTCAGGAGCGTCTCGCAGATCTGCCGGTCTTTGGAAGAAAAGATCACGATGCCTCCCTGGGGTCTGTTCGAGACGATCATACCACAAAATCCCCGCTCCAGGTGGGGAAAAACAGTCCTAAAGAAAAGAAGTGAGGCAAAAGGGTCTGGGGGCCTCGTAAAAAGCGATGGAAAAATTGCAGGATATTGGCTAATAAGAAGCCATGACGCGGATGAAGGAGGGAAAGATGAAGCCGGACAAGGAAACGACACAGTTCCGGGGCGCCGAACGGTACGTTCTGGACGACGAGCTGGCCAAGATCGTGAACGTCTCCATGGCCCTGGAGATGCCGCTCCTGCTGAAGGGCGAGCCCGGGACCGGCAAGACCATGCTTGCCCACGCCATCGCCGAGAGCCTCGGGATGCCGCTCATCGTCCTCAACGTCAAATCCAGCATGAAGCTCCTGGACGCCCTCTACCAGTACGACACCCTCACCCGCCTCAACGACAGCCGCTTCGGGGATTCGAAGCGCGACGTCAGCGACATCGAGGCTTACATCCGCATGGGGAAGATCGGCCAGGCCTTTGTCTCCGAGAGCCGCACGGTCCTGCTCATCGACGAGATCGACAAGGCCGATACGGACTTTCAGGACGACATGCTCGACGTCCTGGACCAGATGCAGTTCGACATCATCGAGATCGATAAGACGATCAGCGCCCGGAACCGCCCCGTCATCATCATCACCTCGAACGCGAAGAAGGACCTCTCCGACCCGTTTTTGGGCCGCTGCAACTTCCATCACATCGCCTTTCCCGACCCGGAGATGATGCGGCAGATCCTGGCCGTCCATTTCCCCGGTCTTCCCGAAGCGCTCGCCCAGGCCGCGCTCCAGATTTTCTACCGCCTCCGGGAGTTTCGGGGGATCGAGAAGAAGCCCGCCACCCGGGAGCTCATCAACTGGGTCCGGGCGCTTCAGTGCGATCCCGATTTTGACGTGAAAAGGCTCGAGGAGGGGCAGATCCCCTATCTGGGCGTGCTCTTCAAAAAGAGCATGGATCTGACCCTCGCGCTCCAGCAGTCGGCGGGCCGGGCCCGAAGGTAAGGGGGCAAACCTTGTTCGTCCGGTTCTTCTACATGCTCCGCGAAAAGGGGGTCCCCGTCACCCCCACGTCGTTCCTGCGTCTGCAGAAGGCCCTGGCCCTGGGCGTCATCGGCTCCCTCGACGACTTTTACACCGCCGCCCGCTCCATCCTCGTCAAGAGCGAGCGCTACTTCGACACCTACGACCAGGTCTTTGCCCACTACTTCAAGGGGGCGCAGATCGAGGATATGGCGGGCGTGGAGCTGGCCGACATCGCCCGTGCCCTTCTCGAGGAGTGGCTGAAGCGGCCGCAGGAGCTGGCGGCGGCCCTGGGCCTGGACGAAAAGGAGCTGGCACGGCTCACGCCGGAGGAGCTCATCCAGTATTTTCTCGACCGGCTCAAGGACCAGAAGGAGGCCCACCACGGCGGGAGCCGCTGGATCGGGACCGGCGGGACCTCGCCGGTCGGCCATTCCGGCTACCACCCCGGCGGGATGCGCATCGGCGGCTCGTCCGGGGGCAAATCCGCGGTGAAGGTGGCGCTCGAGCGGCGCTACAAGGACTACAGCCAGGAGGGGCCTCTCACGCAGTTCCAGATGGGCGAGGCCCTCAAGAGGCTCCGCAGGATGATCCCCCATGGCCCGAGGGACGTCGTCAACGTGGAGAAGACCATCACCCAGACCATGAAGAGCGGGGGCGAGATCGAGATCGTCTTCGACCGGAGGCTCAGCGACCGGCTCAAGGTGATCCTGATGATCGACAACGGCGGCTGGTCCATGGATCCCTACATCGAGATCGTCCAGACCCTGTTCAACTACGCCCGCTCCCAGTTCAAGGACCTCAGGATCTACTATTTCCACAACACCGTATACGGCCGCGTGTGGGCCGATCCCCAGCGCCACCTGAAGCCCGAGGCGATCGAGGAGTTCAGCCGCCGGGACCCGGAGACCCGCCTGATCGTCGTGGGGGACGCGGCCATGGCCCCCTACGAGCTGATGGGCGCGAGCGGCTCCCTTTACATCGGCGAGAGGGACAGCCGCAACAGCGAGGAGCGCCTGCAGCTCCTCGCCCGGACCTTCCGCCACAGCGCCTGGCTGAACCCCCAGCCGGAGTCGACCTGGGAGTACACCTGGACCATCGGCGCGATCGGCAAGATCTTTCCCATGTTCGAGCTCACCCTCGACGGCCTGGATAAGGCGGTGCACCACCTGATGAAGCGCCACTGAAGAAAGGAGGAACCAAGGGATGATGACAAGTCAGGAACTGGATAAAGGATTGCTGACCCTGAAGCTCATCTGGTCGGCGATGCTGATGTCGCTGGCCATCTATCTGTTCGTGGGGCTTCAGGTCGCGGATCAGGTGAAAACTTCGCTCGACGAGCAGACCTTCGGCATGGTCAAGATGGGCCTGTACCTCGTCGCGCTGGCCATCCTGGTCGCCACCCGGTTCATGAAAAGAATCATTCTGTCCGGAAAAGGACAGAACCAGCCGGCGGCCCAGCCTGGCCGGCCTTCCGCGCTTCAGACCTACATGACCGCCACGATCCTGTCCCTGGCCATGTCGGAGGGCGTCGGGATCCTCGGGCTTGTCCTTTATTTCCTGGGAAAGAACCCCATGGACCTCTATCTGCTGCTCTTCCTTTCCGCCGCCGCCATGTTCATGCACCGCCCCGGCAGGGAGGAGCTGATGACCCTGTCCCGGAAGTGGGAGGGGGAGCCGACCATTCCTTTTCCATAGCTCAACTTGATTCACGCTGTTGCTGCGGTTTGATAAAAAGGCGACGGCAGTTGAGGATACACACGATAGACATGGGCGATAGACGTCGTCCGCCTGATAGACCGATTTCCAGCCGAGCTTTTGATCCAGGTATTCGGCCGTGGTCTACTGAACGAGGGTGTCCTCGGTGTAGGGCATCATCTGCTCTGCCAGAGTCTGGATATGGGGACGGCATGCAGCTTGTTACCGAAGGGCACAACGGCGTCGCCGTCATAAAGCACCACTCCGGCGGCAAAGCTCTTTTGTGCGGCGTCCTGGAGTTTACGAAGCCCTTTGAAATCGTCGCCGGTCACCGTTGCCGTTGCCTTTACCTCAACCCCTGCCAGCCGTCCCTCTGATTCCAGAACGATATCCACCTCCACCTTGTCCTTGTCACGGAAATGGCTGAAAGATACCGTCTCCTCATGCCAGCTTCCCTGGCGGCGCAGTTCTTGAAAAATAAACGTCTCCAGAATACGCCCGAAAAGGGCGCGGTCTTTCCAGAGCATTTCCGCATCCATGCCGAGGAGGGAACAGGCCAGCCCGGTGTCGCCCAAATGCAGCTTTGGCGTTTTGATCAGGCGGCTCAAGCGGTTGCTGTGCCACGGCGGCAGTTCCTCCAGCAGAAAAATCCGCGATAGGAGAGTGACGTACTCGCGAATGGTTTGCCTGCTCACCTGGAAGGGTGCGGCAAGTTCGGACACATTCACCAGGCAAGCCGTCTGGCCCGCTGCCAGCGCCAAAAGGCGCGGCAACGCATCCAGCGCGCTGATGCGCGCAAGGTCCAGGACGTCGCGCTGAATCAGGGTATTGGCATAGTCCCGGTACCAGGCCGCTTGCCGCCGTACCGTGGCCCGCGCCAGCGCTGCCGGGTACCCACCCGCCGCCACCCGCTCCGCCAACACCCGGCCCATACGACGGCCTGACGCGCCGGCCTTGAAAGCCGAACCGAACAGGGCCGACAGAAAATCGGGCTTTCCTCCGGAGAGCTCCGCCTGAGACAGGGGATGCAGCCGTAAAATCTCCATGCGACCGGCAAGCGAATCAGCAAGCTTCGGCACCAGCAGCACGTTCGCCGACCCTGTCAGGATAAACCGACCCGGTTTCCTGCGCGCATCGACCGCCGCTTTCAGCGAGGTAAACAGTTCCGGCACCCGCTGCACCTCGTCCAGTATCACCCGCTCGGGCAGATCGGCGACATAACCGACCGGGTCCGCCTGCGCCGCAGCCCGCTGCACATCATCGTCAAAACTCAGATAGGTGAACTCCTCCGCATCGCCGACCTGCCGGGCCAGCGTTGTCTTGCCGCACTGCCGCGGACCATGGATCAGCACCACCGGAGTATCGACCAGGGCCTCTATTACCCGGGGCTGGAGGTATCGGGGATATAAATCGGCATTCTTCATGGGGTTATCTTAAAACCGATCCCGTCCAATTGCAAGTTTTATATCCGTCCAATTGCAAGTTTTATATCCGTCCAATTGCAAGTTTGTATTCGTCTAATTGTCGGCAGAAACGAGAGGACTTTCGCCCATACGCAGCGGTGGCCTGCCGAACAAGGGCGTCTTCGCTATGGACAGTCATACGGGATTTTCCCGTTCATCAGGCGCTGTAGGTGGGAGGGGGAGCCGACCATCGGCGGGGCGACGGGCTGACTTATATTGGGCCTTGACATCTCCATAAGAATATCTTATAAAAATGCCAAAATAAAAACTGTTTGATATATGATAATCTTATGGGAGGGCTTTCATGAAACCTTCAAAGCCGGAAGGAATCAATCTTCCTCAAAGGCTCACCCAGGCTCGTGAAGCCGCGGGGCTATCCCTTGCCGAGGCAACCAGGAAACTCCATTTCAATCATTACCAGATCCTCTCTTCCATTGAAAAGGGGACCAGGAACGTCAGTGCAAACGAACTTATCGCAATGGCCCGTCTCTACGACAGATCCCTGGATTATTTCTTCGACACCAAAGTCCAGGTAGAGCCGGTGGCTCCTCTCTGGCGAAGGACGGCCCAGAGCGACATCCGCAAGGATCAGCGCAAGTTTCTCACCTTTCTTGAGCATTACAGCAGCCTCGAAAATCTGCTCGGCCTAAAGCGCCGCTGGAAAGAGATCCTCACGACCCTTGAAAGGGACGACTTTGCGGAAAATGGATTTGAAGCCTGCGACAGACTTGGGGCCGATCTCCACAGGCGTCTCGACCTGGGATCGCGCCCGGCCTGCAATCTGCTGAACGTCCTGGAAAATACGCTGCGGTTCAAGATCATTCATCTGGATCTTGGCGAGGGCGTATCAGGCGCCAGCATCGTGGAGGGCACCCTTGGCGCGGGCATCCTTATCAATTCCCATGATGCGCCCTGGTAGCGAAATTTCGATCTTGCCCACGAGCTCTTCCATATCGTCACCTGGCATATCTTCTCCCATGAGGAAATCGGTGACGGCTCCCGTAAAACAAAACCCGAACAGTTCGCCGACAGCTTCGCCGCGAGCCTGCTTCTGCCAAAGGAGCACCTGCTTGCCGCTCTGAAAGAGATCGCGGTGAATCAGGAACTGAAGCTGGTTGATATCATAGAGCTTGCCAAGGAGTTTGGTGTTTCTTCGGAAGCGGTTCTCTGGAGGCTGTTCAATCTTCAAAAGGTCAAGAAAGGCCAGGTCGATAAAATCCTCAGCGATACCGAATTTCGGGATCTGGATCGCAACCTCCGCAGGGGGCTGTACGCAGAGCAGAAGCCGGATAAATTTCCGCAGCGGTATATCTCCCTTGCGTGCCGCTGTCTGCTGGAGGGAAAGATTTCACGCGGTTTGTTTGCCGAGTACCTGGAGATCGACCGGTCCGAAATCGATGAGTATCTGTCTGCTGCCGGGTATGCCGTAAAAAACTATGAAAAGATTGCTGCTGCTTGACGCCGATGTGGTCATCGACCTGCATACCCTGGGTGTATTCGACCGGATCGGCAGGGGCTTTGAAATCCACATCACGAAAACCGTGCTTAACGAGGCGCGGTACTATAAAAGCAGCGGCAGGAGGGTCAGGATCAATACAAGAAGTTAATGAATCAATAGATTCATTGCCGCAGAAAATAGAAGGTATTCTTTGTCAACTATAAGGTTACATTCGGAAGTCATCTAAGAATTCCGAAGCAGGTTTTACGCCTGTCACCAGGAGACGATCCCTGGCCCGTGTGCAGGCCACATAGAGAAGGTGGCGTTCCGTGCTGTAGACCTCTTCCAGGTCGGCGTCGTCGGCCACCGCTTCGATTCGCTCCTGGAGAGGAATGACCTCGTCGTCGCAGGCCATCACCGCCACCGCCTTGAATTCCAGACCCTTTGCCCGATGCATGGTGCCGATCGAGACGCGGCCGTTGGTCGGTTCTGCCTGTTCGTCCAGGACCACAAAAGAGAAGCCTGCGTCCTTGACGGCCCGGCAGGCTCGCTCCACTTCCGTGGCGGAACGAACGAAGACGCCCATCTCATGGGGGATAATCCCCCCTTTTCCCAACTCCCGAAGCCAGGCGCTCACCGCTGCAATTTCCTCGTCTATACTGGCCAGGATTCTGATAGCAGGGGCAGGCCCGTTGAATACGGATACAGTGCCTTCCCGTTTTTCCGTATTGCCGTCCACATCGGATATTTCCGGGCTCAGCAGGCGATCGGCCTGCATGCGGATCTGATGGGAGGTTCGGTAATTGATGTGCAGGGTTCGGGATCGCCCCCGGATATCCACACACACGGATTTCCAGGAGAAGGGCTGTTGGAAGATCCGCTGGCCCAGATCGCCGGCGAAGAAAAGGCCGTTTGGCCTATCTCCGCCGAGCGCCGCTAAAAACCGCAACTGCGGGACGCTGACGTCCTGCGCTTCGTCCACGACCGTGTAATCGAAAGGCGGGTGTTTCCTCTTAGCAATATCAGCAGCAACCCGGGTGAACAGTCCCGCCCAGGTGATCAATCCCTGTTCCTGCAGGCGCGCCTGAACCCGTTCAAAAATGGACCAGAGCACGATGCGCTGTTGCTCCGGGAGACGGGTCTTTCTTCCCAGTCGCCTGACGTTCCGGTAGGCCTCCCAGGAGTCCAGTTGCCAGGCGTCCACCACCTCTTCCCATTCCGTCATCAGGAAGCGAGGGGTGAACTTTGCAGCCTCGTCCTGTCCGGATGCCTCTTTCAGTAATTTGCGGATTGTTTCGCGGGAGGCCAGCTTGGCTCGGCCGAAGCGGGCCTCATAGAGCCGTTTGCCGATGTCGTTGATGGCGTGAACTTCCAGCCGCTCGCCCAGATGGGGCTCGCTGTGGAACGAGCGGCTTCCCTATGAATGGATGTGCAGTCCGAGTTTCTGAATGGAAAGTCATCTTATTTTAGCTTGTTGTATTTTATTGAAGATCCTTTCGAATTTTCAATGGGGTACTTCTCACGATTTACCTCGAGTTTTTTTCTAACGACTTCCTCAAGGGAAATATTGAGGTCGTAACACAGGTACGTAAGAAGAATGGCCACATCGGCAACTTCGCTCTCGATTTCAGATCGCTGGTGTTCAGCGATGGTTGTAATTTCAGAATCGCGAGCCCATCGAAAAAGATCGAGTAACTCAGCAGATTCAACGCACAAAGCCGAGCTAAGATTTCGAACGGTATGAAATTGTTCCCAGTCCCTCTCTCGTCGAAATGTGAGCAGTGCATCCAAAAGTTTGTTTGAAATAATCATGACTCCCCTCGCTTACGCCTGAAAGCGGTTTCGATAATGCCAATCTAATCGATCCGGATCAGGACGCATGGACGGATGTATCGGAACAATTGATAAAGGTTCGTTATCGAGTCGGTAGTAAACTTTGCCGTTAAACCATTCTTCTTTGATTCGCCTACTGATCTTTACTCGAAGCTCTGGTGTAATACTGACCAGCCCGGCATCAAAAAGCCGGTGGAAGTCGGCTCGCAGCAGAAGTCCATTTCGGACATCATGTCCACCCTCTCCGGAATAGGGAACGATATGCGCTGCCTCTAGTGCCATTAATGTGCTCTCTCCTGTAATAGCGCAGCGACGCTGATATGCATCGGTGACTAAAACCCGAAAAGAGGATTGCCCAAGTCTCGGTCGGACTTCAGCTGGAGAACCATATTTTTCGCCCGGTTCTGCGACCAAAGGAATCCCTTCGGTTGTTGCCGTTTCCAACGGATGTAATGCTATACGCTGCTGGACGTTGCGCCATATTTCCTGGCCTGCGCCTATGGTCGAGTCATACATCTTCCCCCGAACGATGTTTGATGACCAATCCGGAATATCTGCAAGCCAAGCTTTTTTATCAAAGAAAAAGGGATTCGCCAGTACATTACATCCGATTAGGCCCTCACTGCGTCTATTGGCTGTTAATGGCATGATGAGTTCGCGAAGTTCATCAAGTGACGCGCAACCATTCTTTTGTCCAAACACCTCCCAGGCCAAGCTCAGCGGCAGCGAACTGTATGTTACAAAAAAACCTCCGCCGGCAATGTGATTGTAAGGACGCCTGAGTTTAAACAAGAAAGGGAGTCCTACGGGTGCTCCTTTGAATGGCGGTGTTCCGCCCGGCTGCCAAAAATTAACTTCATCCGGACGAAGTTGCGAGAGGAATTGATACCATTTATTATCAGTAACGCCAACCCAAAATCTCATTCAGTCACCTCCACAGGATACAGCCTCGAAATCATCAAGAAGATGCAAACAAGTGTAAAGTGGCTTGCTACTATCTTATTTGTCCTTTAACTGGGTGATACATGGTCCATGAGGTCCGACCAGTCGCGCTCATCCTTCCCGCGCCAGACGAGCTGCGGGTCGAGATCGCGGTTGCGTTCTGCCTTTTCCTTCTCCAGGCCGGAAACGCCGCGTTCATAGGCCACGCGGAGAGGCTGTTCTTCCTCTTTTCGCAGGACCGACTGGTATTCGGCAGTGGGGATGTGCTTGCGCCGCGCCTCATTGTGAGTGAGCGTCTCGACGTTTTTCAGGTTCTCTTTCTTGGCCATGATGTCATCCTTGCCTAGTCAAAGCGGCGTTGGGGGAGTGGTTCTCGGGCCGCGCCAGCCGATGGATCAATGCTGGCAGACCTGGAGCGTGAGGCGCTCCGCTGAACTGCATACCTTCAGGAGGCTCAGGAAATTCTTCAGGGTCGGATTCCCTTTCGGGCCGAGCATGCGACGCAGGCTCTTTTCGTTGATCTGCAATTCTCGGGCAATATCGGCGATCGATCCGGTGGCGTTCAGATAGTCGCGCAGCAGGGCCTTTCCTGTTTCGATGTCGTCCATCAGGAAGGCGTTGGTCGCCTCCACGATCAGCTCGCTTCTGAAATCCGGGTCCGACTTTACCCGGGCCATGACCGTTTCCCTGAAATCTCTCGTCAGCGGCATTGTTCTTCTCTCCCTTACCGTTGCTTCTTTCTCGCCCGATAATCGATCCAGTGCGCCTTGGCCGTTTCGATGTCCCGGGATTGGCGCTTCTTTTCGCCGCCTCCAACCAGGATGATCAGCTCCTCGCCATCCATGCCGAAATAGACGCGGTAGCCGGGGCCGTAATCGATCTTTCTTTCATAAACGCCAGCCCCGACACTTTCTATGTTCGACCGGTTTCCCATGCCCATGCGGATCAGGGCCGTCGTCACCTTGGCTGCCGCTCGGCCGTCGAGCCCTTCAAACCAGGCGCGGAAAGGGCTCGTACCTTTCATGGTAAGATATTCGAGAATCTTCATGCGCCCCTCGATGATCGGTCAAATGGTAACATACGTGTTACCAAAAGTAAAGGCATTTCTTTGCCGCATGGTTCTCACGGCTGGCGGTAAAGGGTGTTGTCGATCATTTTTTTGAACTCGCCTGCGACCTTGGCCTCGAAATCGGCCTCGATTTGGTAGACCTTCATGAGTTCCCAGTGTCGTTTCGGATATTCGTAAGGAGAATTGAGGATGGGACGCTCGAAGAATCGATTATCCATGGCTGACTCGTTCTCCTGGGATATGAGTGGCTTATGAACTTGTGAATGACCAAAGTTGTTGATTTAATACATTACTCTTGCAAAAACTGCAAGGTCATCATTATTTCCATCTTTCCCCCACCAAATTCGACTATCAGAATCCATTTCCTTGAATTTAGACTCAGAATAAACCCAATAGCGACCTTTCGGCGGCCCTGGAATTAGACGGCCTGATGGTGTTGATACTGAATATGGACCAGCACTATATCGATTTCGTGCTGAGTGCGACGAGGTTGTCGCCCTGTACAATGAGGTTAGCGCTGCCGGGGTCCCCGCAGGCAAGGCTCGGCACATCTTTGAGCAAGTGAAAGGGCACCCGTAATTGACATTACCCTCTTTCTTACCCCTTTTTAAGGGTATTACCTTTTTTGCGTTCCGCCAGCGCGCGCCCGGGCCGCGGCCCAGGCATTCGACCTTTCCCGCAGCCTGAATGTCTCTCAGAACCAGACGCACCATGTTCCGGCTTACACCCGGACAGGCCCTCTCAAGGTCGGTGAGCGTGAATTCGGAATCAAGGGTTCTGACCACGCCCGCTCGCATGGGGATGGTGAAGTCGGCTCTTTTCCGGTTGGATTGTGCCCTTGGATGATAGGATGTTTTTGACAGAAGGCTATACTAAGAGTAATGTATCACTATGATTGGTTACATGAAACGACATGAAGGCTATGTCCGGCAGATGCTGGAGAAGGGGCTCGATCCGGAGGCGTTGAAGGGGCTTCTCGAGTATCATGACAGGCAGATCCTCTGGATGCAGCATGAAAGGCTAATCCATCTGATCGTCACGCTGTTCGTTTGCCTCTTTGCGCTCCTTTCCCTTGGTTTTGCGGTGTGGATGCCGATCCTTCCCTGTCTTGCCCTCGCGGGGCTCCTTATCATCCTGGCAGTTGCCTATCTCATCCATTACTATCGGATCGAGAACCGCGTGCAGAGATGGTATGGCCTGTCCAATGAAATCCGGTCGAGCCGACCGCGATCATAGGCCGTCATCGAGAACACATCACGGATCCGAAACCACGAAAGCCGGATCCGGTTTTCAGGTTATCCTGCAAGAGCCCTATGAGACGGCGACAGGTTTGATCCTGGTCTGATGGACCGCCTTCAGGGTGACCATGGCCTTGGCGACCAGGACCTCCTGGCTGTCCCTCTGGTCGAAGACTTCCGATTCCCCCACCAGGATCTTTCCCCCTTCGCGCAGGATGCGGGATCTGCAGATGAGGGCGTGCCCATAGGCGGGCTCCAGGAAATTGATCTTGAATTCGATGGTCAGGATGCGGTACTCCTCCGAAACCAGGCTGAAGGCGGCATAGCCCGCCGTATGGTCGGCCATCGTGGCGATGACGCCTGCATGGATGTAGTTGTCCTGCTGCCGGTGCCTCTTCAAGACCTTTAGTCGGGCCTCGAGGCGGCCTCTTTCGTAATGAACCGCCTCGAAGCCGCAGTCTGCGACGAATCCATTGGAGTAGTCCTGCATCAAGAACCGGAACCGCTTTGAAGTGTCTTCCTTTTCCATGAGAAATTCAGGGCGCTCCTCTCTGGTTTCAGGCCTTATTTTTTATCCTTTATCCTTCAAGGTCTCTTTTCATCTTCTCAAATTCTTCTTTGGTGATCTCTCCCTTTGCGTAGCGCCTCTTCAGGATCTCCAGGGGGCTTTCCGCCTGCGTGGATGTCTGCCCCTTGGTCTTCTGAGACTGCGCAAAGTAATAGATCAGCAACCCAATGACAACCAAAAATATGATCCACATGAACATCCCTCCATATCCGAATCCGTAATGCATCATCAATCCCCACCCGCACTGGCCATCAGGCCCCAATTCGCCCACGCGGCCGCAAGAGGCGATGAGCAAGGTGAACATTACCACCGATAACCCAAGATATCTTTTCATCTTCCGAGCCTCCTTATCTTACTGCGTCGAAAACCTTCTTCAGCAGCCCCTCCACTGTCTCCGCGAGTTTTTGCAGTTCGTTATTGTCGATCATCCGCATGGCAACGGACGGCCTTATGACGGAAAGGACTGTCTTGCCGCCCTTTTCATAAACAATGACGTTGCAGGGGAGCATAAGACCGATATTCTCTTCGGCAAGGATCGCCTTGTAGGCGTTCGGAGGATTGCAGGCGCCCAGAATGATGTATCTTTTCATTTCGATGCCCAGCTTTTCCTTCATCTTTGCCTTGACGTCTATTTCGGTCAGCACCCCAAACCCTTCCTTCTTCAGAGCCTCTTTTGCCAGCTCGATCACCTTTTCGTAAGGAATATCCAGCTCCTTGGTAAAGCCGTAATCGATCATGTTCAACCTCCTTCTTCGTAAAACGGGGCCGAACGAAGCCGTTCATCCCCTTGTTCCCTGAACAAATCACACCGCTCTCCAGGGTGGAGCGCCCATCATGGGACGCTCTTTGTCAGGTAATATGGTGATTGACCGCTGGGGAGTCAAGGGACGATCGGGGATGTCCCTTCGGGAAGGAGGGAGATTCTTCAGTGATTGCGGCAGGGTGCGGCCGGATGAGATAGATATTACGATCTGAAATATCCGTCTTTGGAAAAGCGGATCGATCCTTTTGCCGCGAGACGGGTGAGGTGTTTCTTGAGCCCTCCCATGTCCCATGCCCTCAACCATGCATCGGTGTGAAATTTCCTGTCGTAGATCAGCCCCATTGAATGCAGGGTTTCCAGGGAGGTGGGACCGTCGATCGCGGCCAGGATGGCGCGATCCCTGTGTTCTATGACTTCGATAAATTTTTGGGCAGCCTTGCGGAACTCGTCGCGGGAAACCACCCCTTTTTCATGGCCGGTGATAAAGATCCCGGCGTCTAAGTTCGCTATCCTCTCCAATGAATCGATAAATTGTTCGATGTCGCCGTCCGCTCCGAAATACCAGGGGCCGAATGATGTCAGATCCATATCGCCGACATACACGACCCCTTCCGCGGGAAAGTGAAAACAGCAAAAGCCGGCGGAATGGCCCGGCGCCCCAATGACCTCCATTTGGGTCGAACCGAAATCCATGAGGTCTCCCCAGCGATAGACTCCATCGATCCTCGCGGTTGAAAGCCACCATTCGTGGCGGTTCTGTGGCGAATACGGGCTCTGGACGGTATCGGGCTTCGAGATCCTGTCGAGCCATCCCTGCGCCCAGCCATCGCCGTAGTAATCGATCATCCCGAGACGCTGTGGAATCTGCCTGCGGTCCCGGTAGCAGTCAGCTTCGATATCGTTGAGATGGATTTCAGAGCGATCGAAGAGATAATTGTAGGCAATGTGATCGAAATGAAAATGCGAGTTGATGACCCTGTCGATCCTTTTGTCCTGTCTGACCTTCTTCACTATCTCCAGGCCGGCTCCGGGATCGATGATCGCCTTTATGCGATCTGCAACGAGCAGGGAATTGCAGAAGGGAAACCTGCCATGGTTTTGTCCCCTGATGACCTGGATCTTTCCGAAATGGGTGTATTCCATGATATCCGGGATAACGTGTCAGTGACGGCTTCCTGCCGCATAGGCGGCCTGCGCCGATGTACGCTTACGCTTCCGCCACCCTGGAAGCGGGCCGATCCGGGCAGACATCAGGCGGCCTGCGACACCCGCCTGCCTGATGCCTGTACCGGGAATCGTTTATCTGCGCAGGAGCAGCTCGATGCTCACGTCGTCAGGCCCCTTGATGAACGCGGCCCGTGTGGCGGGATTCACATCCTTGGGCTCCATGGTGAAGACCACGCCCTTTTTTTTGAGCTCGCCGCAGAAGCCGTCGAAATCCCCCTGTATCTTGAGCCCGAAGTGATCCTCGCCCCAGTGCATCCCCTGCTTCCTGCCCGGCTTCTCACCCGGCCTCGGCCCCCGGACGATGACCATGGCGTTTGTGAAACCCACCCGAATCTGCAAAGAGCCGCTGTCGTGGTCGCTGCCGATGATCTTGCCGCCCAGCTTGTCCGCATACCAGTCCGCGGCTGCCTGAGGGTCCTCGCTGATGTGGTGGACATGATCCAGAACAATGGAATCAACCATGCTGACTTCCTCCTTCTTTATGATGAGGCCGGAGTATAGGGGGGCGCTGTTTGCGAGTCAAGGAATTGTTTGCGCAGTGTCAAGCCAAAGTAGAAATGTCCTATTTTCCCCAAAATAGAAATGTCCTATTTGTTTAATAGTCGGATGCTCTGGCGGGCATCCAGTTTTTCCAGCTTTTCCTCCATGGATGATTCATTG
>Ga0172375_10002380_pt1 | contig 29329 bp, 18 predicted proteins | sample LakKiv1m_FD_114537 | JGI IMG/M metagenome (GOLD analysis project Ga0172375, IMG submission 114537) | Freshwater microbial communities from Kabuno Bay, South-Kivu, Congo - kab_092012_11.1m | ecosystem: Environmental > Aquatic > Freshwater > Lake | place: Democratic Republic of the Congo... | reverse complement strand
TGAATTAGGCTTATTTAAAAACAAACCAACCGGCTACTTCGGCACTCTTACCAGAAAAGCGGTTAAGCTCTTCCAAAAACTAAACAAAATTGAGCAGACCGGAACGGTGGGGCCGAAGACAAGGGGAGTTTTAAATAAATAAAAAAATAATTTTTATAGTTGACTTAATTAATAAATTATTGTAAAGTTAAAACAAATCTTATAAGATTTGTTTTATTTACCCTGTTAAATTATTTTAAATTTAAGTTATTTATTAATTTATAAAATTTGTAAGATAGATATTAATTAAAAGCATTAATTAAATTATGAATGTTACGGAATTAGCAAGAATTTTAAGAGTAACACCAAACGAGTTGTTGGATAAATTGCCACAGCTCGGCTTTGATATTGGCAGAAAAGCAATAAAAATAGATAATAGTGTGGCTAACCGTATAATTAGAGAATGGCCTAAATTTGCCAAAAAAATTGAATTAAAAAAAGAAGGTGATATTAAAATGAGCCCTAATTTGGAAAATAATGTATTAGATAAGAAAAAAATAAGCATCCCAAATTTTATTACTGCCAGAGATTTTGCTATTTTAGCCGGATTACCTGTTAACAAGATTTTGTCAGAGCTGATGAAAAACGGAATTTTTGTTTCTTTAAATCAAAAATTAGATTTTGAGACAGCGGCGATCATTTCTGATGATTTGGGGTTAGAAGTAAATTTATCAGAAGAAAATAAAGACGCAAAAGTTGAAAATATTGTTAATATAAAAAGCATAATTGAAGCCGAAGACAAGGATAAACTTTTACCACGTCCGCCAGTCATTGTTGTTATGGGACACGTTGATCATGGTAAAACAAAACTTTTAGACGCTATTAGAAAATCTAACGTTGTTGATAGTGAGTTTGGTGGCATTACTCAACATATTGGTGCTTATCAGGTTGATAGACAGAATAAAACTATAACTTTTATTGATACACCTGGGCATGAAGCTTTTACAGCTATGCGTAGCCGTGGGGCAAAAATAGCAGATGCCGCGATATTAGTAGTAGCTGCGGACGATGGTGTGATGCCTCAGACAGTTGAAGCTTATAGAATAATTGAAGCTGCTAAGATACCTTTTATTGTAGCTATAAATAAAATTGATAAACCTGAAGCCAATATTGAAAAAACTAAAAAGAATTTATCAGAAAAATTAAATATTACCCCCGAAGACTGGGGAGGCAAAATTATATGCGTACCTGTTTCTGCCAAAGAGGGTAAAGGTATTAATGAAATTTTAGATACTATACTATTGGTTGCTGATATTGAATCGGAAAATTTAAAATTTAATAAAGATGCTTTAGCGGTTGGCACAGTTATAGAATCTCATGTTGATAAAAGCGAAGGGCCCTTAGCTACTATTTTAGTACAAAACGGAACATTAAGAATCGGCGATCAACTTTGCATGAATAATATAATTTATGGAAAAGTTAGAGCTTTAAAGAATTATCGGGGAGAAGATATTAAAGAAGCCGCTTCATCTGTTCCTGCAAAAATTTTAGGACTAAAAATAGCTCCTGAAGTTGGCGATATTTTACAGGTAGGTTTAGGTGAAAAAATTAAAACAAAAAAAATTAAATTTATAGACAAATTTAGTCATAATAATATTATTAAAGAAGAAGAAAATGAAAATATTAAGAAAATTAATGTTATAATAAAAAGTGATGTTTTGGGGTCACTTGAAGCCATAAGTGAATCACTTGAAAAAATAAATAATCAGTATGTTAAAATCAATATTCTCCATAAGGGATTGGGAAATATTACTGATGGAGATATTAAAAGAGCAGAAAGTTCTAATGGAAAAATTATTGGTTTTAACGTTAAAACTTCACCTCAAATTGAAGAAATTGCTAGAGAAAAAAAAGTAATTATAAAAATGTATAATGTAATATATAATCTCATTAATGATTTAAAAGAAGAAATTGAAAGCTTGATTGGACTTGATGAGACAAGAGTTGAGACAGGAAAAATGAAAGTAAAGGCCATCTTCAGGACCGAAAATAAATCGCAAATAATTGGTGGAGTTGTAATTCAGGGACAAATTGAAAAGGATAATTTTGTAGAGGTTATTAGAAATAATGAAATTATTGCGGCAGGTAAAATTAATGGCTTGCAATGCGCTAAACAATCTGTCGGAGAAGTTCCAGAAGGACAGGAATGTGGAATAAATTATGAAGGTAAGCCAGTTGTAAAAGAAAATGATATTTTGAGTTTTTATAAAATAGAAAGAATAAGTAAAAAAATTTAATATGTCCAGGGTAGACAAATTAAATGAGCTTTTTAAAGAAGAAATAGCTGATCTAATTTCCAGAGAAATATATATTGACAATGCTCTAATTACAGTAAGTTATGTAAGTTGTACAGGTGATTTAAATTACGCTAAAGTTGGAATTTCAGTATTGCCTGATAAATTTAGTGGAACCGCTTTAAAAATTTTAAGATCGCACACATCTCAATTCGCTGGCATTTTAAAAAAGAAATTAAAAATAAGAAAAATACCTAAAATCAATTGGGCATTTGATAGTACTGAAAAAGATGCAGCTAAAATAGAAAAATATATTGATGAAGTAGTAAAGGAAAAATAAATAAATACAACCTTGCTTGTCAGCTAATCTATTAATTCCGAAAAATATGCTATTATATATTAGCAATTTGAAAAGGAATATGATGACTAATGGAGAATAATGAATTATATAAAAAAGCCTTTGATTTAATAAAAAGTTCTCATAAAGTACTAGTATCTACTCATGGTAATCCTGATGGAGACGCTATCTCTTCTCTTTGTATAATTGTGGATTTATTAGAAAATACAGGTAAAGAGTATGTTGCCTTTTGCGAAGATGAAATACCATTTCAGTATAGTTTTTTGCCCCATATTGAAAAAATAAATAATAATAAAGATGAAATTGTCTTTTCATCATTTGATTTAATTATATTAGTGGATTGCGGTGCGATTTGGAGAAGCGGGCTAGCAGAATTGCTTGATAAAAAAGATAGTCAGATCTTAATAAATTTTGATCATCATATTAAAATCGAAGATTTTTATGACCTTGACTTAAGAAACGACAAGGCCGCTTCTACTACAGAAGTTATTTATAAATTTTATAAAGAGAATAATATTAAAATAAATAAAGAAGTTGCTAACTCAATTCTTACAGGCATACTTACTGATACAGCAAATTTTTTATATCCTGTGGCTTCGGAACAAACAATGGAAATTGCCAGCGAAATGTTAATATCTGGAGCGAAAATATCAATGATTACGGAGCATACTTGGAGAAATAAAAGTCTAAAAGCCATGAGATTTTGGGGGAAAGCTATGGTTAATATAAAAGTAAATCCGGAATTTAATATTGCCTATACTATAATAACATATGAAGACATTCAGGCTAATAATATATCGGAAAATGATTTAGAAGGATTAGTTAATTTTTTAGGTAATTTACATGGAGTTAAAGGAGTATTATTATTAAAAGAGGGGCAGGGTATCATTAAGGGTAGTCTAAGAACCGCTGATTCAGATTTAGATCTATCAAAATTAGCGAATATCTTAGGTGGAGGTGGGCATAAAAAATCTTCAGGTTTTTTATTAAAAGGCACACTTGAAAAAAAATGTGATTCATGGGAAGTAAGATAATTATATGATTTCATATTTAAGAGGAAAAATAATAACAAAAATTAAAAATTATGTCATTATTGATGTAAATAGCATTGGCTATAAAGTTTTTGTCAGCTCATCTTTTTATGATAATCTTAAAATCGGAAATAATTATGAATTGTATATTTATCAACAAATAAGCGAACAGACTAATTCATTGTTTGGTTTTAAAAATATTGAAGAGCTTGATTTTTATGAATTGTTATTAACAGTATCGGGAATAGGCCCAAAAACAGCACTATCAGTAATGAATCAGGGTAATATTAATGATATAAAAAATTCAATTTATAGAGGAAATAATGAACTCCTTAGCAAAATAACCGGTATTGGAAAAAAGACTTCTGAAAGAATTGTGCTTGAACTAAAAAATAAAATTGCTACCATTGGAGAAAAAGCCGTTGGAGCAGTTGATAATTTTGAGAATGATGAAATTGAGGCATTAATGTCCCTTGGCTATAGTGCAGAAGAGTCATTAAAAGCTTTAAGAAGTTTAAGCCCGGAAATAAAAAATAAGAGTGATAGAATTAAAAAGGCTTTAAATATTATTGGAAGTATTAAATATCATTAGGTTCTTTTGAAAATATAGCATTTTGTTGTATAATATAGTTATGAAAGTAAGTATTGAAAGAAAGTTAGAAATAAATAGTTGGCTAATAAAAGCTAGATGGTTTTATAGTATATTAATTGCATTATTAGGAGCAACCGTCCATTTGTATAATAATTTTTATCATGGCTATGTCTTTAGAGTTACTAATAATCCGGAAATTTTTTATTATTTTATAACCATAATATATCTTTTTTTCAGCCTTAACTTAATTTTTTATTTTATTGCTAAATACCTAAAGGATAATGAATCAGAAATTATTATAAACGTTTTGAGCATTAGCCAGTTGGCAACAGAAATTATTTTATATAGCATTATTATATATTTTTCTGGTGGGGTAGAAAGTTTCGGGATAGCATTTTTATTTATACCTATATTAGTTGCTTCTTATTTGTTCGGTCATATTGGAGGAATTATTGTCTCTTTAATTACATCGGTCATTTTAATTATATTCGTATTTTTACAATTTACTTTTAAAAATAGCCTGCTAATAGAAAGTATAGAATTTGATGAATTTAATTTTTATTTAATGAGAGCTTTAGCTATTTCTGTTTTTTATATAATGGGAGGTTTATTTTCAGGATATGGTTCAAAATTAATTTTTGAACATGAAAAATTATTAGAACAAAATACAGAAAAACTAAATAAGGAGTTTGAATTAAGAAAGACTGAAATGAATAAATTAGATAAAGTTGCCAAATTATTAAAAAAGCGCGATACGGATTTAACTATAATAAATAAAGAACTTGATAAAAAAGTAAAAGAAATCCAAAAATCAAAAAATAGCTTAGTTCAGGCATTTAAAGACGTGCAAAAAGCGGGAGAAGAAATTGAGCAGGAAAGAAATAAAACATTAGCAATAATTTCTGGCTTTACTAGCCCAGTAATAGTATTAGATAAAAATGATAAAGTAATTTTATTTAATGAAGCAGCTGTAAAATATTTAGGGATAAAATTCTCTGATTATGGTAAAAAAATTTCCAGTATTAATAATTATAGTTTAGAAAATTTTAAAGATATAATAAGAAATGAATATACTTTTGTAGCAGAAAGTGAGCCAAAAGGAAAGAATGCAATTTTAAATGAAGAAATAATAATAAAAAATAATATCCAGGATTTAACTTATAATGTTGTTACTGTAAATATTATTGGAAGAGATAATGAGTATCTAGGAGTTATGAAAATATTTTATGATTTAACTAGAGAGAAAGTTCTTGATAAAATAAAATCAGAATTTATATCAATTGCTGCCCATCAGTTAAGAACGCCCTTGTCCGCAACTAAATGGATAATGGAGATGATTCTTAAAGGTGATGTTGGTAATATATCCGAAGAACAAAAAAATTTACTACAAAAGAGTTATAAAAGTAATGAAAGGATAATTAATTTGGTTGATGATTTATTAAATGTATCAAGAATTGAAGAAGGTAGATTTGGCTATAATTTCAAGGAACAAAGTCTAGAAGAAATAATTAAGAGTGTTTTAGAAATTTCTTCAAGTTTGATTGATAAAAATCATATTAATTTAATTATAAATAAACCAGAAAATTTGCCTAATATAAAAATGGATAGAGATAGAATTATAATGGTGATGCAAAATTTACTTGAAAACGCTATTAAATATACACCCCAATATGGTAAAATAGAATTAAATATTAAAATTATAGGTGAATTTATTGAAATAGCAGTTAAAGATAATGGCGTAGGAATACCGGAGAAAGATAAGCAAAAATTATTTTCAAAATTTTTTAGAGCCTCAAATGTTATGAGATTGCAGACCGAGGGTAGCGGATTAGGTTTATTTATATGTAAAAATATAATAGAAAAACACGGAGGGGCTATAAAAATTAAAAGCCAAGAAGGAAGAGGCACCGAAGTTATTTTTAATTTACCCATAAATTCTAATAATTAAAATTAATTTAATAATATGGCAAACGAAATATTAAAAGTATTACTAATAGAAGACGAGGAATCATTGGCCGAAGTATTAAAAACTAAACTCGTCAAGGAAGGGTATGAAGTTTTTGTAGCTTATGATGGGGAGAATGGATTTAATAAGATCTCCGAAATAAAACCGGATATAATTTTATTAGATATCCTTATGCCGAAATTAAATGGCTATGAAGTCTTAGAAAAACTAAAACAAAATAAAATTGAAATACCTGTTATCGTAATTTCAAATTCTGGACAGCCGGTAGAATTAGAAAAAACAAAACAACTGGGAGCGGTTGATTATTTAATTAAAGCTAACTTTGACCCTTCCGAAGTAATTGATAAAATTAATAAATATTTAGGCAGAACTACTGATATAAAAAGTGAAAATATAAATACTGAAATTAAACCGCTTGAACCTGAGAATAAAATTTCTAGCTTAGGAATCAAGGTACTATTAGTTGAAGATGAATTTTTTCTTAGGGAAATTTGTGGGAAAAAATTAGCCAGTGAAGGTTTTACAGTTTTTGAAGCTGTTGATGGTGAAAAGGCCGTGGAAATGGTGACTAAAGTTAAGCCAGATATTGTTCTTTTGGATATAATACTTCCCGCTATGGATGGATTTGAAGTATTAAAAAAAATAAGAGAAGATAAAGATGAAAAAATTAAAAAAATACCTGTAATTATGCTTTCAAATTTGGGTCAAGATGATGATATTAAAAAAGCTATGGATTTAGGAGCTGATAATTATTTAGTCAAAGCTCACTTTACTACTGATGAAATTGGAAAAATAATTTTAAAACACTCCAAGAAAGAAGTATAAAAACTATTTAAAATTGAAAAGGCTAACACATGCCTTTTTAATTTTAACTTTAATTGATATATTCTAAATATAATATGAAAAAAGAATTTGAACTTATTGCTCCAGCTGGCAATCTGGAAAAAATGAAAATAGCTTTTGCCTTTGGGGCAGATGCTGTTTATTTTGGTGTTCCGGATTTTTCTTTAAGAGTAAGAATAAATGATTTTAATGAAAAAAGATTAAAAGAAGGTGTAAATTATGCGCATAAGATCGGTAAAAAAGCTTATGTGACTTTGAATATTTTTGCTCATAATAATCATATTAATAAGCTTGCTAAGCATCTAATTTTTTTAAAAAGTATAAAACCGGACGGAATTTTTATTTCTGATCCAGGAGTAATGACCCAGATTAAAAAAATATGGCCCAAAGCTAATATTATATTAAGTACGCAGGCAAACTGCACAAATTGGCAGTCCGCTAGATTTTGGTATGAGCAGGGAATAAAAAGGGTAATTTTAGGAAGAGAAGTAACTCTGGGAGAAATAAAACAAATTCATAAAAAAAATCCTAACTTAGAATTAGAAGTGTTTGTTCATGGCGCTATGTGTATGGCTTATTCTGGTAGATGTTTATTAAGTAAATATTTTTCCTCAAGAAGTGCAAATTTAGGAGATTGCCTTCAGCCTTGCAGATGGAATTATTCTGTTTTTATTCAACCTAAAGACAAGGAAGATCTTTTAGAAGTTGTAGAAGAAAAACATGGTTCATATTTATTAAATTCAAAAGACTTATGTTTAATAAAAAAACTCCCAGAACTTATTAGCTCTGGTGTAAACGTTTTTAAAATTGAAGGCCGGGCTAAAAGCGTTTATTATTTAGCTTGTGTAGTTGGTGCGTATCGGCTGGCAATAGATTTGATGAATAATAAAAAAATATCTGAAAATGTAAAAAGAAAAAAAATTAATTTATTATATAATGAATTAGAAAAAAAATTATACAATCGAGGTTTTTATGAAGGTTTTATGTTCGGAAATGGAAATAAGGGTCAGAATTTAAAAGATTCTCATAATAAAAGTCATTGGGAGTTTTGTGGACAAATAATTTCTAAAAATATTAAATATAAAAATGAAATAAAATTATTTAAACAAATAGTTGACCCGACTTATGTAAAAGTACATAATACAATTAAAGTCAGTGATGATATTGAGATTGTTTCGCCTCATTATGAAATAATAAAAATTAAGATAAAAAAAATATATGATGCTTTAACCGGTGAAGAAATTAGTGAAGCCCATGGCGGACAATCAAAAATAATTATGCTAGAAATAAATAAAAAAGTAATGCCTTATAGTGTAGTAAGAAGAAAAATAATATGAATTTAATAAAATTAGATACAAAAGAAGAAATAAATAGTTTTTTATCATCCCGAGAACATTCTCCGTTTTTAGAATCATTTGAATGGGGAGAGCTGCAGGAAGAATATGGTTATGATATATTTAGATATGGAATTAAAGAAAATGAAAAAATAGTCGGAGTAGCTACTCTTATAAAAAAATCGTTGGCTTTAAATTTAAACTATTTCTACATTCCTCGGGGCCCTGTAATTAGCAATCAATCAATTTTTGATTTTTTTATCAATGAAATAAAAACAATCGCAAATAAAGAAAAATGTATTTTTTTACGAATTGAGCCTGAATTTAAAATTGAATTTTCAAAATATAAAATAGTACAAAGTCTTGATATTCAACCTTCAAAAACTCTTGTAATGAATTTAACAAAAACTGAAAATCAATTATTAGAAATTATGCATCAGAAAACAAGATATAATATCAAGTTAGCAGAAAAGAGAGGAGTAAATATTTATGAAGCAAATATTAATAATTTTGAAAAATTTTGGGAGTTGGCAGAAAAAACCAGCAATAGAGATAATTTTAGATTGCATAATAAAGAATATTATAGAAAGATGTTGTTGAAAGTTAATAATGTTAAATATTTTAAAAAAGATGAATTAATTATTAAATTATTTTTTTCAGAATATAATAATAAAAATATAAGTGCAAATATTGTATCATTTTTCGGAGATACAGTTACATATCTACATGGCGCTTCAGATAATCAGTATCGTGAAGTAATGGCTCCGTATGCTTTACAATGGCATGTAATAAAATTAGCTAAAAGTTTAGGTTATAAATATTATGATTTTTATGGCATTGATGAAAATAAATGGCCCGGAGTAACTAGGTTTAAAAGTGGATTTGGAGGCGAAGAGTTAAATTACGAAGGCACTTTTGATTTAATATTAAATAAAAATTATTATAATATTTATAGAATTTTAAGAAAAATAAGGAGAAGATTATAAAAATTTATGGAAAAATTTTTAAATCAAATAAGAATATTAATACCTAAAAAGATTTTTACAGCATTACAACCGACTTATCATTTTTTAATGTCCTGGCTATCTGCTTTAATTTTTTGGTTTCCAAGTGAAAAATTAATTGTAATTGGAGTAACCGGTACTACCGGAAAAACTACAACAGTATATTTAATCGCTAAAATTCTTGAGGCAAATGGATATAAAGTCGGGTATACTTCAACCGCTATGCTTAATAACGGAGAGAAGGAATGGCTGAACGATAAAAAAATGACAATGATAGGCCGTTTTTTTACTCAAAGAATTTTAAGAAAAATGGTTAAAAATAAATGCCAGTACGCAATAGTAGAAACAACTTCTCAGGGAGTAGAGCAATTTAGGCATAAATTTATTAATTATGATATTTTAGTTTTTACCGGTCTTTACCCTGAACATATAGAAGCTCATGGTGGTTTTGAAAATTATAAAAAAGCTAAGGGAAAATTATTTTCTCATCTTAAAAAATGCAAAACTAAATATTCCGATGATAAGAAAAATGTATATATTACTTCTAAAGGAATCAAAAAGATAGAATTAAATAGGGTAAAAAAGACTATCATTGCTAATGGTGATGATGAATATGCTCCATATTTTTTAGATTTTTGGGCTGAGGATAAAATAATATACAGTGAAAATATAAAAAATAATTTTCCAGAAAATTTAAAAGAAGTCATAGCAACTGATGTTAATATTAGAAGTAATGGGGTTGATTTTAAAATTGATGATTTGTTATTTAGACTTAATATTATGGGCGGTTTTAATGTGCCTAATTCTTTAGCAGCAATTTGTGTTAGTCTTACACAAGGGATAAGTTTAGAAATGGCAAAATTTGGTCTGGAAAAAATTAAAAATATTGCTGGCAGAATGGAAAGGATTGATGAAGGACAAAATTTTAGTGTTATAATTGATTATGCCTTTGAACCCCGAGCAGTAGAGAAGTTATATGATACAATAAAAAATATTCCTCATAATAAAATTATTCATATGCTTGGTTCAGCCGGAGGGGGCAGAGATATTGCCAGAAGGCCAATTCTAGGAAGTTTGGCTGGAAAAAATGCGGATTATGTAATAGTTACTAATGAAGATCCTTATGATGATGATCCAAAAGTTATTATAAATGAAGTTTCAGCCGGTGCCATTGATAAGGGAAAAATTGAAGGAGTAACCCTTTTTAAAATATTAGACAGAAAAGAAGCTATAAAAAAAGCAATTTCCCTCGCTGGCGAAAATGACATAATTTTAATAACCGGTAAAGGTAGTGAGCAGGCAATCTGCATATCCGAAGGAAAAAAAATACCCTGGGACGATAGGCTCGTAGTAAGAGAGGTTTTGAAAAATTTATATAGAATTTAATTTTTAATAAGTAAGCCACTCTATAAAAAGTAAATAATTTTATCTTAATTAATATTAAAATTTCAAAATTTTTATTTAATATTAAACAAAATTAATACTTTTTGTATTTTATAATAATAATGATATAAATTCGCTTGACATTATTATTGATATTTGTTAATATTAAGTAAGAATTTTCGAATTAATTCATTTAATTAAAAAATAATTTTAGACAAAAAGAACGGAAAAAAATTTTTAAAATAAAATAGCCGTGCTTTTTTTATTTACCCCAAACACCTTTATAAATTTTTATATTAAATTATGTATGGTTGAGATAAATTTCTAGGTCATACTATGTCCTATGCCTCATGTTTAAATGAAGTGTGGGGGAGTACAAAAATAATTTATTTTTTAAAACAAAAATAGTCCTCATGCTTACTTAAGTAACAAACTTACTTTTAAAAATAAGTGAATATTCTTTCTCTTAACTAAATTAAATAAATTTTAAATAACTCAAGCTAACCTAAGCAAAGGGATCTTGAGAGTTTTTTATGCTTAATAAAAATAATAAATTTAATTCAGCTCATAGTGATAATAAAATCGGTGAAAGAGTTAGTTTCTCTTTGATTCGAGATGCTATGGATATGCCCGACTTAATAGAGATGCAAAAGAACTCATTTAAATGGTTTATGGAAGAAGGACTCAAAGATTTATTTGATGAAATTTCTCCGATTACTGATTTTATAGGAAGAGACTTAGAATTATATTTTGGTGATTATTATTTAGACGAACCGAAATTTAATGAAAACGAAAGCAAAGCAAAAAATATAACTTACGAAGCCCCCTTACGCGTTAATTGTCGTTTAGAAAATAAACGAACCACTCAAGTTATTAATCAGGAAGTATTTTTGGGCGATTTTCCTATCATGACTAAGAGTGGAACCTTTATTATCAATGGCATTGAGAGAGTTATTGTTTCACAGCTGATTAGAAGTTCTGGTGTTATTTTTTCTTCAGATTTTGTAAAAGGTAAAAAATATTATGGCGCTAAAATTATTCCTAACAGAGGCGCTTGGCTAGAAATAGAAACTGATGCTAATAAGGTACTTTGGGTAAGAATAGATAGAAAAAGAAAAGTTGCGATTACTTCATTATTACGCGCTTTTGGCTATGGCAATGATGAAGAAATTATGTCTCTATTTAATGGAGAGAATGAAGAATTTTTTGAATATATTAAAGCCACTATTTCTAAAGATATAGCTAAAAACGAAGCTGAAGGTTTAAAAGAAGTTTATAAAAGAATCAGGCCGGGAGATTTAGCCACCTCAGAAAACGCAAAACATCTAATTCATTCTATGTTCTTCCGCTTTGATAGATATGATTTTGATAGAGTGGGAAGATATAAATTAAATAGACGATTTGGTTTTAACATCCCAAATAATAAAGAAACTGGAGTTTTAAGACGTGAAGATTTAGTTTCAATAATAAAAGAAGTAATAAGATTGAATATTGTTCAAGAACCTGAAGATGACATCGATCACCTAGGAAACAGAAGAGTAAGAACTATTGGAGAATTAATTCAGAATAAATTCCGTATTGGTTTAGCCCGTATGGAACGTATTGTCAAAGACAGAATGAGCACTATGGATATTCATACTCTAAATCCAAATAAACTTATAAATGCCCGTCCGATAATTGGTGTAGTTAGAGAATTTTTTATGTCTTCTCAACTTTCCCAATTTATGGATCAAACAAATCCATTAGCCGAGCTTGAACACAAAAGAAGATTGTCAGCCATGGGTCCCGGCGGCTTAACTAGAGAACGCGCTGGTTTTGATGTTCGCGACGTGCATGCCACTCATTATGGCAGAATTTGTCCGATAGCTACTCCAGAAGGTCCAAACATCGGTTTAGTCGGCCATCTTTCTAGCTTTGCCCGTATAAATAGCTATGGTTTTATTGAAGCTCCATATAAAAAAGTTTTACATGACATAGAAAATAAACCTGAAATAACTGAAGGTAAAATTGCCAGAGAAGACATTAAAGCAGAAAATTCTGATAAAATAATTATTAAAGCAGGCGAAACTATTACAAAGGAAAAAGCCAAAGAACTCAAAGAAAAGGGAGGTAAAATATTAATTCCTATTAAGCCAGTAGTTACCAATGAAATAATTTATTTAGACGCCTTTGAAGAAGAAAAATTTACTACTACTTCTTTTAATGCGCCCCTGGATGAAAATGGATATTTTTTAGTTAATAAAATTGAAGGCCGAAAATTCGGAAAACCTTCTACTTTTGATGTATCTAAAATTGATTTAATTGGAGTCGCACCTAATCAAATTATTTCTATTGCGACTTCTTTAATTCCATTTATGGAACATGATGACGGTCAGAGAGCTTTAATGGGCACAAACATGCAAAGACAGGCCGTGCCTTTAATCTCGGCTGAAGCGCCGATTGTCGGTACTGGCGTAGAAAAGAAAGCTGCCAGAGATTCAGGCTATCTTATTTTATCCGAAGAAGACGGGGAAGTAAGTAAAATAAGTGGTAATTTAATTGAAATAAAAAATAGTAATGGAAAAGTTAAATCTTATATACTTAATAAATTTTTAAGATCAAATTCTTCAACTTGTATTAATCAGCGCCCCATTGTATTTAAAGGAGAAAAAATAAAAGCTGGCGATGTTTTGGCAGACAGCTCAGCTATTGATAAGGGAGAATTGGCATTAGGTAAAAATGTTTTAGTTGCTTTTATGTGTTATGAAGGCTTTAATTATGAAGATGCTATTATTATTTCCGAACGGCTTGTTAAAGATGACGTTTATTCATCTATTCATATAGAAAATTATACGATCGATGTCCGGGATACAAAACTCGGGCCAGAAGTAGTAACTAGTGATATTCCGAATATCAGTGAAGAAAAGTTAAAAGATTTAGATGATCAAGGAATTGTCCGTATAGGCGCGGAAGTATCTTCTGGTGATATTATGGTTGGAAAAATAACCCCAAAAGGAGAAACAGAATTATCCGCGGAAGAAAAATTATTAAGAGCTATATTCGGAGAAAAAGCCAAAGATGTTCGTGACTCATCATTATATTTAGAGCATGGCGAACATGGCAAGGTTATTGATGTTAAGATTTTTTCCCGCGATAAAGGCGATAAGCTTACGGCCGGTGTTATTGAATCAATCCAGGTGACTGTAGCTAATTTAAGAAAAATTCAGATCGGTGATAAAATGTCAGGCAGGCATGGCAATAAAGGCGTTATTTCAAAAATTGTTCCAGTAGAAGATATGCCCCACTTAGAAGACGGTACACCGGTTGATGTAATATTATCTCCTTTAGGCATAATTTCCCGTATGAATCTGGGTCAGCTCCTGGAAACCCATTTAGGTTTCGCTGCTAAGAAATTAGGGTATAAAGTAGCTTCTTTACCTTTAAACGGAGTATCAGAAGAAAAAATAAAAGAAGAGTTATTAAGAGCCGGTTTATCTGAAGACGGAAAAGAGTGGCTTTATGATGGTAAGTCAGGTAAAAAATATGACAATAAAGTTACAGTTGGCTATAAATATATGTTGAAATTAAACCATATGGTAGAAGATAAGATACACCAAAGATCAATTGGACCATACTCATTAATAACACAACAGCCATTGGGCGGTAAAGCACAATTTGGTGGTCAAAGATTCGGAGAAATGGAAGTTTGGGCACTTGAAGCATATGGCGCTTCCAATTGCCTTCAGGAAATATTAACGATTAAATCCGATGATGTACCAGGCCGAAGTAAGGCTTATGAATCGATCATCAAAGGTGAGCCTATTAGAAAAATAAATGTCCCAGAATCATTTAATGTTTTAATAAGAGAACTTAAAGGTCTAAGTTTAGATGTCGAATTATTAAGTGAAGATTTGGAGAAGATAGATTTTGATAAAACTTTTGAAGAGCAGGTGGTAACCGAAAAAAAGGAAGAGAAGATTGATACAAAAGAAAAGGAAAAAATTATTTAATTATATAATCAATTTAAATAAATATATATGTTTGATCCAATAAAAACAACTGATTTCAGCGCCATAAAATTAAAATTGGCTTCACCCGATAAAATATTAGAGTGGTCTCATGGGGAAGTATTAAGGCCGGAAACAGTAAATTATCGAACCCAAAAACCCGAGAAAGACGGATTATTTTGTGAAAAAATATTTGGTCCTTCTAAAGACTGGGAATGTTATTGCGGAAAGTATAAAAAAATCCGTTATAAAGGTATTGTCTGTGATAAATGCGGAGTTGAAGTTACAAGAAGCATTGTCAGGAGAGAAAGAATGGGCCATATAAATTTACAATCACCCTGCACGCATATTTGGTTTTTAAGAGGCTTGTCATCCAAGATAGGCTTGATTTTAGATTTAAGCATGCAGGCTTTGGAAAAAGTAGTATATTTTGCCAGCTTTATAATAACCGATGTAAATGAAGATCTAAAAAATGCAACTTTCGAGCAGATTAAGCAGGAATTTAAGTTAAAGAAAAAAAGTATAGAATCAGATTTTACAAATCAAGCTAATAGTATAAAAAATAGAAAAGGAAAATTAATTCAGGAAGGTAAAAGCGAAGCAGAGGTAAATAAACATATTGAAGAGGAAATTGAATCATTAGAAAAAGTTAAGGAGCAAAAGCTTGAAAATTTAAGCAGCGCTTTTGATCAGGCTCAAAAAGAATTGAAAGAATTAAAAGTTAAAGCAATTATCTCTGAAAGCTCTTATCAAAATTTAAGTTTAAAGTATGGTCATATTTTTGAAGCTGGAATCGGCGCTGAAGCTGTCAGAAAATTATTATCAAGAATTGATTTAAACAAGGAAATTAATTTTTTAGAAGAGGAGCAAAAAACTGCTATTGATTCAAAAATAGATAAAATTATTAGAAGATTAAAACTATTAAAAGGTTTAAGAGCTAATAATATTAAACCAGAGTGGATGGTTTTGCAGGTTATTCCAGTAATTCCTCCAGAATTAAGACCAATGGTTGCTTTAGACGGAGGCAGATTTGCAACTTCAGATTTAAATGATCTTTACAGGAGAATTATTAATAGAAATAATAGACTTAAACAGCTGATTGAATTAAATGCGCCAGAAGTTATTTGTCGCAATGAAAAAAGAATGTTGCAGGAAGCGGTGGATGCCTTAATTGATAATTCAGCCAGACATGGTAAAACCGTTACTGCTTCAACTGGCCAAAAAAGAATGCTTAAATCTTTAGCTGATTCACTAAGAGGAAAGCAGGGAAGATTCAGGCAGAATTTATTAGGAAAAAGAATTGATTATTCGGGCAGAAGTGTTATCGTTGTAAATCCTAAATTAAAATTGGATGAATGCGGTTTGCCGAAAAGAATGGCGCTTGAATTATTTAAACCTTTTATTATAAGCGTATTGATAAAAAAAGAAATTGTCCATAATGTCAGAAGTGCTTCAAGATTTATTGAAAGCGGAGCCAATGATGTATGGGATATTTTAGAAGAAATAACTAAGAATTCACACGTGCTTCTTAATCGTGCACCAACCTTACATCGTTTAGGCATTCAAGCATTTAAGCCTAAATTGATCGAAGGTTTAGCTATTCAGATTCACCCTTTAGTATGTCTCGCCTTTAATGCTGACTTTGACGGAGATCAGATGGCCGTGCATGTTCCTTTGACCGATGAAGCTAAAATAGAAGCTAAAGAGTTAATGCTATCAGCTAGAAATCTATTGAAACCAGCTACCGGCGAACCTGTCGTGGTCCCTAGTCAGGATATTATTTGGGGTGCTTATTATCTTACTAAAGAAGAGGAAAATAATCTTGAAGATAAAGATCTTAAGTATTTCGCTTCAACTGATGAGGCAAAATATACTTATCATTTTGAAAAAATAAGATTACAGCAGCCAATCATTGTAAAGCTTAATAATGGAAAAAATATCAGGACAACTGCCGGTAGAATTATTTTTAATGATGAGTTGCCAAAGGAGCTTAGGTTTGTTAACGAGGTCGTTGATAAAAGCAAAATAAAAAATTTATTAAAGGAATGTATGATACTCTGCAGTGAAGAAAGAGCTGTAAAATTAACTGATGATATAAAAGATGTTTGTTTTAAATATATTACCCAAAGCGGACTTTCCTGGGGAATGAATGATTTGCCAGATTTAAAAGCTAAGGACGAAATGATAATCAATGCTGTAAATCAGGTTGAAAAAATTCAAGAGCAGTATGATGAAGGGCTTTTAACTGAAAGTGAACGTTACAGTAAAGTTATAGAACTTTGGACAGAGGTAAAAGATAAAGTAACAAGTATATGTAAAAAGGGTCTGCCTTTAACAAGCCCAGTATTTTCTATGATTGAATCAGGCGCTCGAGGTAGTTGGGCACAGCTAGTACAGATATTAGGTATGAAAGGATTAGTTACCTCACCTAGCGGAGAAATTATTGAGTTGCCGGTAAAAGGTAATTTTAAAAAAGGTTTTGGAGTTTTGGAATATTTTATTTCTACTCATGGAGTTAGAAAAGGTTTATCAGACACTGCCTTAAGGACTGCTAACGCTGGTTATTTAACCAGGCGTTTAGTTGATGTCTCCCAGGATATGGTTATTCAAGAAGATGATTGCGGAGTAAATGAAGGTATAATTTTTACTAAAAAAGAAAGTGATGAAATGGGGCATGATTTAATTAAAAGAATTACCGGCCGCTTTTTAGCGGGCGACTTAAAAAATACTAAAGGCAAAGTTTTAATTAAAAAAGGAGAGCTGGTTACTGAAAAATTAATAAAAGAAATTAAAAATGAAGACATTTCTGAAGCTAATGTCAGGACTATATTAAATTGCCAACTTAATCGGGGAGCATGCGCTAAATGTTATGGGTATGATTTAGGTTATAATAAATTAGTTAAAATGGGTACAGCAGTAGGTATTATTGCCGCCCAATCTATTGGTGAACCAGGGACCCAGCTAACTATGAGGACTTTCCATACCGGCGGAGTCGCTTCTCAGGAAGATATTACTCAGGGTCTCCCTAGGGTAGAAGAAATTTTTGAAGCTCGACCTCCGAAAAGGAAAGCTTTTATTTCTGATGTTGCCGGGAAATTAAAAATTGAATCTGCGCAAAGAGTTATAGAAGATGAAAAGGGCAAAATGGTAGTCAGCAATCCTCAAGTTAAAATTTTAAGAATTGTCTACGAAGGCATTGAAGCTGATAAATATTATTTTAATGAAGCTATTAAGGAAGCAGAGTCAAATATGGGAAAGGGAACGAAATCTAAATTAAAGCCGGAAATTAATGTTAAGGATGGTGAAAAATGTTCAAAGGGAGCCGAATTATTTTCAGTTGGCAATATCAAAATTAAATCTAAAAGAAGCGGTGAAATTAAAATTGAAGAGAAGTATATTAAAGTTCTTACAAAGGCTGACAAGATTAAAGAATTTATTATTCCCAAAGGCTATGATTTAAAAGTTAAGGATGGTGAAGATATTACCAAAGGACAACAGCTAACTGAAGGAAGTATAGATTTGCAGCAATTATATAATTTAAGAGGCAGACTTGAAACACAAAAATATATTATTAGAGAAATTCAAAATGTATATTCATCTCAAGGCCAACCTTTAAATGATAAGCATATTGAAATTATTGTCAGACAGATGTTTTCTCGTATTTATGTAAAAGAAGCCGGAGATACAAATTTGCTGCCTGGTGAAATAATTGAAAAAGCTGTTTTTGACAGAGCAAATATAGAGGTAGTTAAAGAAGGCAAAAAGGAAGCTAGGGGTGATATATTGCTCTTAGGCATGACTAAAGCTGCTTTAACAACCGATAGTTTCTTATCCGCTGCTTCCTTTCAGGAAACAAACAGGGTCTTGATTGAAGCTGCCGTAAATGGTAAAATAGATACCCTGGAAGGATTAAAAGAAAATGTTATTATTGGTAGATTAATTCCTGCTGGTACGGGTTATAGAAAAAAAGAAAGAAAATAAAAAGAATTGCTAATATATCAAAAAAGGCGCTTAATAAAATGCGCCTTTTTTGTTTGCCAAAATTATATAAATAGTATAAAATAATTGTATAAAATAGATAATAATTTATGGGTAAATTTGAAAAAATTATTATATCTCCAGATGAAAAACATCTTTATAGTTCTCATCCCGAAGATAAGAAAAAAAGAGAAGATGAAAAAAGAAAATTAGCAGAGACAGCTATAAATAATCAACTTAATAGAAGAGAATTTTTTAGCTTAGCTAAAAGATATTTAAAGTTGGGTGGTACGTTGTATTTAGTTGATCAGGTAGCTAAGCGCAAAGGTTTTGCTGAAAGCATAAAAAAATTTATTGATTATTTTAAATTTAATAATGATGAAGGTTATATTGAAGAAGAAAAGGAAGAGATTCCAGAAAAAACTCCTGAAATGACAAAAATAGAAGAAGAAGATACACAAGCGATTGAGAGTATATTAGATTATGACAAAGAAGGTGATATTAAGCTTGATTTGGAAGAAATTAAAAAAGTGGAAAATTTTTGGTATTTAAAATATGCCAAAGGAGGTGATCAGTATTATGGTTTAATGACAGCTTATATAGAAATGGGTGAATGGGAAAATAAAATAAAAAAATATTTTGAACAGTACAATGTGCCTGTTGAATATATGTATTTAGCAATTCCAGAATCGCATTGGAATTTAAATGCAGTATCTTCAGCTGAAGCAGTAGGACCTTATCAATTTTTAAGAAGGACAGGAAATGATATGGGTTTATTTATTGATTATAGAAATAACGTCGACGAGAGAAAAGATCCTTTAAAAAGCGGTAAAGCTTGTGCTAAATATTTAAAAAAATTACATGACAAATATGATGACTGGGATATCGCTGTAGCCGCTTATAATGGAGGCTATGCTGATAAATATAATAAATCAGAAAACGGAGAAGGCCAATCGTATGAAAAATTTTTAAAATTTATGCAGGATAAAATTAATAGTAAGAGAAGAGAAATAAAAAATGCGAAAACACCTAGTGATTTGCAGGATATTTGTGAAGAGAGTAAAATCAGTGAAGTAAATCAAAAAATTATAAATAATATATCAAGGTGTAGGGGGATGGAAGCAGGAAGACGCATACTTTATGAAATAGCCATGAAAAATTATAAAGAAAATTTGGTATATCCTGCAAAATTTAGGGCAGTTATGAACGTAATAAATTCGGATTCCCTAAAATTTAGTGAAAGAAAGCCTGAAATAAGTTTTGACGAAAAAACTATTAATCAACGCGAAGATACTTTTGAATATTATAATGTAAGAATAAAAACAATTGGCAGAAAGAGAAAAGCAGAAGGTCTTAAAGAAATTTCCAGGCGTTTTAATATAACTGTAAATCAATTAATGGCTGATAATAGGCTTAATAATACTAATTTATATATAAATCAAAAATTAAAAATAAGAAAAAAAACAAAAAAGATAACTTTGCGTAGTTTGTCAAACGCCAGATATCCTTTAAAAAAATTATTAAAACTTAATCCAGCTCTAAAAGAAGAATCCCCAATTCCTAGCGGAGGTTATGCAATTAGGTTTAATAGAAATTAAAATATTATATGTCAAAAATAATTACAGATATAAAAAAAATAAAAAATGTTTTGGAAAGAGGGGTTGAAAAAATCTATCCCGATATAATTTCGCTAGAAAAAATACTTGCTTCAGGTAAAAAAATCCGTCTTTATTGCGGTTTTGATCCAAGTGCGCCGGCCTTGCATATTGGTAATGCTATTCAATTAAATAAACTGTCACAGTTTCAGGAATTAGGTCACGAAATTATTTTTTTAATTGGAGATTTTACCGGCATGATAGGGGACCCGACCGATAAAAGCGCTACCAGAAAAAAAATGACCAGGGAGGAAGTTTTAAAGAATTCTAAAAATTATGTAAAACAAGCTAGCGCATATTTGAGATTTGATGGAAATAATCCGGCAAAAATTAAATATAATAGCGAATGGCATGATAAAATAACCTTTAAAGATTTAATAGAAATAGCTTCAAATTTTACAGTTCAGCAGATGATTCAAAGAGATATGTTTCAGGAAAGATTGAAAGAAGAAAAGCCGATTCATTTACATGAATTTTTATACCCATTAGCTCAAGGTTATGATAGTGTAGCCATGGATGTTGATTTGGAAATTGGCGGTAATGATCAGATGTTTAATATGATGGCCGGCAGAGATTTAATGAAGGCAGTAAAAGGAAAAGAAAAATTTGTTATGACAAATAAATTAATTGCTGATGAAAAAGGGAAAAAAATGGGAAAAAGCGAAGGCAATGTTGTCTTTTTAGATGAAGAACCGATTAATATGTATGGAAAAATAATGACTTGGCCTGATGAAGTAATTATAATTGCTTTTGAATTATGTACAAAACTACCGTTTGAAAAAATTGAAGAGATAAAAAACGAGCTTAGGAAAGAAAAAATAAACCCAAGAGATATTAAAATGCAACTCGCTTTGGAAATAACTAAAATTAATCACGGAGAAAAAAAAGCGCTGGAAGCTCAAAAATATTTTGTAAACACATTTCAGAAAAAAGAAATACCGGATGAAATTACTAATTATAAATTACAAAATTCTGATTGGAAATTAATTGATTTACTTTTTGAAATTAAATTAGCATCAAGCAAGAGTGAGGCAAAAAGATTAATTGAGCAGGGCGGTATAAAGGTTGACAATATAGTAATTAAGGATATAAATAAAGAAGTAAATATAAATAAAAAAGGTGTTTTAATACAGAGGGGGAAAAGGCAATTTATAAAAGTCATATTATAATATAAGTGGCAAAAAATTGCATAAAATATTATTATTAATAGCTATAATTGTATTTGTCTGGTCTGCAATAAATCCTAAGGAATATTTTACCTGGGCATTAGAAGTTTTTCCAGCAGTTATTGGCATAATAATATTATTATCACTTTATAATAAATTTAGATTTACTGATATAGTCTATTTATTAATTTTAATTGATATTTTAATATTATTTATTGGCGGGCATTATACTTATGCGCAAATGCCATTGTTTAATTGGCTAAAAGAAATATTTCATACGTCCAGAAACCATTATGACCGAGTCGGTCATTTTATGCAGGGATTAATGCCATCATTATTGGTTAAGGAAATATTAATAAGAAAAAATATTATTAAATCTTCAATCTGGCTTTCGTTTATTGTTGTTTGTGTTTGTTTAACTATTAGCGTGGTGTATGAATTTTTTGAATGGTGGGTAGCGGTTTTTACAGGTACCGCAGCTGATTCTTTTTTAGGCACCTAGGGTGATATTTGGGATACGCAATGGGATATGTTTATGTGTTTAATTGGATCATTAGTAGGAATATTTTTATTTACTAAATATCATGATAAATTATTAAAGAAAAATTTCGGTCTATAGTCTAATTATGTATTATTTAGAAAAAATCAAGTTAAATATAGCCAATTCTTTAAATAAAGCTTTAGGCAAAGAAATAATTAATCCTAAAGATATTATTTATCCCTCGTCTTTAGAATTCGGCGACTTCTGTCTGCCATGTTTTAATTTTGCTAAAGATTTTAAAAAAACTCCTGGCCAAATTGCTGAAGGGCTGGTTGGTAAATTAGAAAAAGGGGAAATGCTTTCCGCCATTAGTGCGCTTGGGCCGTATTTAAATTTTACAATTAACAAGAAATTTTTAACTAAAGAGTTACTTGAAGAAGTAAATAGTTTTAAGGAAAAATATGGCAATAATGAATCGGGAAATTTAAAAAAAGTAATGATAGAATTTTCCAATGCAAATACTCATAAAGAATATCATGTCGGCCATTTAAGAAATATTTCCTACGGAGATGCGGTTAATAAAATTTTTTCTGCTAATGGTTTTACTTCCATACCCGTTTCCTACATTAATGATTTTGGTATCCATGTGGCTAAAACTATCTGGTGGACTTATCATAAGGAAAATTTTAGATCAGCCGAAGCGGCCAACCCAGAAAATATAAAAAATAAAGGATATTTTTTAGGACAGATGTATGCAGAAGCGACAAAGAAAGCGGAGGAATTAAAGACCGCTAGACAGCAAATTGAGTTTGTTATGAAAAAAATTGAAAATCGTCAGGGGAAAGAATATAAATTATGGGAAGAAACAAGGCAATGGAGCATAGATCAATTTGCCTCTATTTACAAAGAATTAGGAGTATGTTTTGAGAATATATTTTATGAAAGCGAATTTATCGACCGCGGTAAAGAGATGATAAATTCTTTAATAGAAAAAAATATACTTATTAAAAGTGAGGAAGCTGTTATTGCTGATTTAAGTATGTATAAATTAGGCGTGCTTGTTTTTGTACGTTCTGACGGAACTTCTCTTTATCCGGTAGCAGATTTGCCTTTAGCTATAGAAAAATTTGATAGATTTAAAATAGAAGAATCCCTGTATATTGTTGATATTAGACAAAGTCTATATTTTAAGCAGCTTTTTAAGATTATTGAACTTCTGGGCTATAAAGAAAAAATGGTTCATCTCGGTTATGAATTTGTTAAACTTCCCGAAGGCATGATGTCGTCGCGCACAGGAAATGTTATTACTTATGAAGAATTAAGAAAAGAAGCTATATTAAAGTCATCCTTTGAGATTAAAAAAAGGCATATTAATTGGGATGAAGAAAAGATAAATATGATTGCTGAAAAAATAGTAAATGGAGCTTTGAAATTTGAGATGCTTAAAGTTTCAAGGGAGCAGACTATTACTTTTGATATAAATATAGCTCTGAAATTTGAAGGCTATACGGCTGCTTATTTGCAATATACATATGCTCGCATAAGAAGCATATTCAGAAATTCGGAAATTGATATACTAAATCTACATAATCAAGATAATTTTAATTATTTAACTGAAGACAGGGAAAATAATTTAATATTTAAAATTGCACAATTTCCTGAAGCAATAAAGTCGGCTAGAGATAATTATGACCCCAGCACAATTGCTAAGTATATTTTTGAATTAGCTCAAGTTTTTAACGATTATTATCATGCTGTGCCTATTTTAAAGGCAGAAGAAAAAATTAAACTCGCCAGGCTTGACTTAATAAATTCAGTTGCCCAAGTTATAAAAAATGGTTTATTTTTATTAGGTATTGAGACGGTTGAGGAAATGTAATTTTAAGAGGTTACGGTGGGGATCGAAAGGGCGGAAGGGGGCGGAAGCCCTTTTAAAATAAAATCTTCATAGATAAAGATTTTTTTAGTGGAGGTCACGGTGGGGATCGAACCCACGTATAACAGTTTTGCAAACTGTTGCCTTAGCCGCTTGGCCACGTGACCTTAGTTTTTAATAATATATCAAAGTTTAACTATAAACACAAGCATTTAATTAATAAACACAGTTTTTAAACTGTGTTTATTAATTTATAGTTTAATTTTATCTAAATATAATTAATATTCAAGAATTTCAATTTTTGCTATTCGTGCGCCGAATTGAATAGCATCTTTTTTATTTTTCATCCAAACATCAATTTTACTAGCATGACGTTTATTCATTCTGTCTCTGACAATAAATATTCTATTGCCAAAAAGAGAGGGGATTCTTACTTTTGCACCGAACGGTAAAAAATTTGCGGCAATGCTATCCTCAATTCCATGTTCGCAAAGATTGAAACCATTAGCAGTTATACAGGGAGACGCATCACATTGCGCTACTTCTGAAGTATAGGCTGTAATTGTATGATATCCTGTTTTTATAATTTTTTTATCTTGGTTAGGTTTTAAATAATTCTGTTTGTCATCGTTATTATTATCATTTTTATCATTTAAATATACTAACCTATCAATATTATTTATAATTTTATCTTCCTCAGTGCTAATATCTTTATTATTAGCTAAAGTAGGAATTGGAAATAATACATAATCAAATAAAATGATAATAAACATAAGAAAAACTAATTTCTTATTTTTTTTGATTGAAAATCTGCTATTTTTTAATAAATTATATTTAATCATATTTATTTAATATTAGCCAATATCAAAATAAAAATCCCTATAATAATATGGGATATTTTATATAAATTAAATTTTGTAATAAATTAGTATATCATTTGTTAGAACATTTGTCAATATATTTGTCAAGTGCCATATTTAGAATTTTTTTATTATATTTATCAATAATTAATTAAATATAATTAATATTAATTAAGAAAAAATCTAGTTTGCTATACTTAAATTAATAAATATATTAAAATTTATATATAGATATAATTTTATGAAAAAAATAAAGAAAATTTATATTATCTATTTATTTTTTTATTTATTAATATTTTCGTTACTACTTAATAATTCCTATAATTATCTTGATAATGATTTAGGGTGGCATTTAAAAGTTGGAGAAGAAATAATAAATACAAAGTCCATGCCATCAGTCGAGCATTATGATTATACTCTCCTGGGACAAAAGTGGGTTGACCATGAATGGCTAATGAATGCTATTACATATTGGATTTATAATAATTTAGGTTACCTAGCTTTAAATATATTTTTTGTACTTATTATTATTTTGGCTTTAATAGTATTAAATAAAATAATTTATAAATTTTATAAAACCGATAACCTCCCTTTTTATATAATTATCTTTGAATACCTCGGTGTTTATTTGTCTATGCCGAGTTTTGGCATCAGAATGCAGGAAATAACCGTATTAAATTTAGTTTTATTATTTAATATTTTAGTCTCCTATAGTAATGATAAAAATTATAAAAAATTATTTTGGCTAATTCCCTTATTTTATTTTTGGGCATGTGCTCATGCCGGCTTTTTAATCGGAATTTTTATTTTAATTTTTTATGCTGGTATAAAATTTATTGAAATAATAATAAAAAGTTACAAAAATTTTTATTTTATAAATTTTGAAAAAACAATTAATAACAAAAGTTTACTAATTTTTTCTTTTTTTATAATATTTAGCATTTTAGCAACACTAATAACACCTTATGGTTTAAAAATATATGAATTTTTAACTACTTATACAAACGCCTATTTTATGAATAATATATCTGAATGGCGTCCTTTTTATTATTATCCCGTAAGAGAAGAAAGAATTATATATTATGCTTTTACGTTTATAGCATTTTATTTTATATTCATACTTTCAATAAAGAAAAAAATTAACGGGCGATATAAAATTGTTTTGTGGGACTATTTATTAGCTTTGCTTTTCTTTTTTCTATCCATAAAGGCAAGGAGGCATTTTTCTTTGTTTTTTATTGCTTCTATTCCTCTGCTTATCAGTTTTTATTCAATAAATTTAAATTTTTCATTTGCATTTATTAAAAATAAATTTTATAAATTAAGAAATATTTTATTTATATTATTAATGATTTTTTCTTCTTGTCTGATATTTTATAATTTAAAAAATACTAAATTTACCAAAGACCCATTTTTATCATATTGTAATAAGTTTCCTTGCGAAGGTATAAAATTTTTAAAGGAAAATAGAGAGTATTTAAAATTAAGAATTTTAAATTCCTATAATTTTGGTGGTTATTTAATTTGGACATTACCTGAATTAAAGCTCTTTATTGACGGTAGATTGCCTCAATTCCCCTTTGCCGGCTCAACCATGCTTGAAGAATATAATAATTTTTTTAATAAAGATTTGATGGTGTCAAAACTTAATAGTTATGGTATTGAATTGGTATTTTTTGATTTAGATAAAAAAAATAAAGTTGATTTTTTTGAAAAATATATTTTTGGATATAATGAAAAAAGACTAAATAATGCTAATGTGCTACTTGAATATCTTGATAGTTCAGGCGAATGGGAAAAAATATATAAAGATAATACCTCGGTAATTTATATAAAAAATAAAATATAGACCATGCTTAAAAAAAAGATTACTTTTTTAATAAAATTTTTCATATTTTTGTTTATTCTTAATTTTATTTTTATCTTTTTTTATTATAAAGCCCTAGATTTGAATATTACTACAACAACAATATTTCTGCTTTTATTTTTTGTATTAGATTACACCATACTACTTCTCATATTCAGAAGTTATTTTTTTATACTAATTTCATTTTTTTTAAGCTTTGTAATTGTTGTGTATTCAATGATAAACTATGCCTATTATGAAGTATTTGGGACCTTTTTTAAGTTAAGCCCGGGAAGAATCGGTCAGGTAAACGAACCAATGGTTAAATTATTATCAGATTATTATTTTTTAGTGCCGGTTTCAATATATATTTTAGGCACTATAGTATTTTTATTCCTAATAATAAGTTCAGCCGTATTTATCAGTAAAAGGAAAAAATTTGGGAAAAAAATTGAAAAATTTATAAGTGATATAAACTTTTTAAAACCAAAACGGCAAAGCATCTACATATCTCCATTAATTTATTTATTAATTTTTTTGCTTGTTAATACATCAATTTATTTTTTTCTTTATAACTATAAAAAGAGTATTAAATCTGAAAATTTTACCCAAAGCAAATATTTTTCAGATTTAGGTATATATGGATTTTTGTTTGAAGAAATGGTAGGAGGGATAAAGAATAAGATTGATAAAATTTATCTTGGAGATAATCCTGTTGTAGATTATGAAAATGATATTGATATTATTAAAACTAGCCAGGAAAATTTAGCCTTACTTAATAATAACCCCAAGTCCCAGTCAATGGTATTAAAAGAAAAATTAGATAAGCCCAATATATTAATTTATCAGATTGAAACTATGGGCTCCTGGGCATTGAAACAAAGCCCTTCACCCATGCCTTTCTTAGAAAAATTGATAGAAGAAAATATTAGCGTAAATCATTTTTTTTCTAATAGCTGTATAACAGTTAATGCAGAATTTTCTTCAGTCTGCAGTTTTTATCCGGAGAGTAAGGGCCCGATAAGTGATATATTTTCTAAAAATGATTATTACTGCTTGCCTTCTATATTAAAAGAAAAATACGGATACGAAACCTCTCTTTTCCATGCTAATGAATCTAACTTTTGGAATAGAAATAATCTAGGGCCAAGATGGGGATATGAAAATATGTATTTTACTCCTTATTATAAAAATCGGGAGTATGATGGGGTTGTATTATCTGATGCTATAAAAAAAATGAAAGCTTCAGATAAGCCTTCATTTAATTTTGTTATCGGTTTTACCAGCCATTCTCCCCATAATCAACATTTTGTAGATGTTTATAAAAAAGAGTTTAATATTGATATTACACCTTATGATCAGCCATTAAATAAAGATTTAAAATTTACTGAAAACGAGGATACTATTCGTCTTTATTTCGGATTTTTAAAACAGGTAGACGATGCCATTAAAAATATGTTTCAGGAACTAGAAAATAATAATCTTTTAGATAATACTATTGTTATTATATATGGAGATCACCGGTACTATAATTTTAAATATGATGATAAAGTAAAAACTTTTTTTGATTATAACGAAATACCATTTGTAATGTATGTCCCCGGGGACTATAAAGGTAAAATAAAAGAAATCGCATCTCAGATAGATATCGCACCAACGCTTTTAAATATTATTGAAGGTAAAAATTACAGTTTGCCCCCGACATTTCTAGGGCAAAGCCTTTTTTCTGATAAGCACCCAGATAGTATTATAAATGTCTGTAATGGCGATGCTTTTTATTATGATAAAAATACAATTATTTTTAATTATATTTTACAAAATACTAATTATAATTTAGTAAATTTTAATAAATTTGCTGAATATAAATATAAAGATTATTTAAAAAACTTAGCTAATATAATAAGCGCCAGCGACCGGATAATTGAATATAATAAAATGAAACTAGCAGCTTTTGGCAGACAAAGTAAGGAAACAAAAATATTAGATGCTAATGTGGGTACTGATACTGATAAAGATGGTTTATCGGATATGAGAGAAAAAATTTATGGTACTGATAAAAATAACCCTGATTCTGATGGAGACGGTTTTTTAGACGGGGAAGAAGTTGTGCATGGTTATGATCCACTTGGACCTGGTAAAAAAAATAGCTATTAGATAAGTTAATATAAAAAAGGCTAAATTATTGACTTTTTAAAATAATTATATTATTATATTAAAAACGGTTTAACGGCCGTTTAATTTAAATTAAATAACTTTTAATACATATGTCTCAGGAAAATATGATAAAATTGGAATGTACGGACTGCAAAACCGTAAATTATCATTCAAGAAAAAATAAAAAAACATTAAAGCAGAGATTGGAACTTAAAAAATTTTGCGAGAAATGCAAAAAACATACCTTGCATAAAGAAACTAAGTAATAAAAATGTCATCTCCGCGAAAGCGGAGATCCAGAAATATTTTTTATTTTTTTCTAGACTCCCGCCTTCGCGGGAATGACAAAATTGCGGGATTAGTATAATGGTAGTACAACGGTTTCCAAAACCGTTTGCGTGGGTTCGATTCCTACATCCCGTGCATTAAAATAAAACTGGTTAAATAACCAGTTTTATTTTAATTTAAGGTAGGAATCGAACGGGCAGAAGCGAGACAAATTCCGAGCCGAAATTCTGTCGGCGAGGAATTAAGACGAGCGTC
>Ga0172375_10002379_pt1 | contig 29330 bp, 30 predicted proteins | sample LakKiv1m_FD_114537 | JGI IMG/M metagenome (GOLD analysis project Ga0172375, IMG submission 114537) | Freshwater microbial communities from Kabuno Bay, South-Kivu, Congo - kab_092012_11.1m | ecosystem: Environmental > Aquatic > Freshwater > Lake | place: Democratic Republic of the Congo... | reverse complement strand
GTGGAAAGAGAGATTTTAGAAGATCTAAAAGATACCATTTCTGCTCCACAGGTGACAGTTATCACGGGTTTGCGCCGAGTTGGCAAATCAACTTTACTTGCCCAAGTAGCCAAGAAGTATCTAAAAGAGGGCTTCTACTTTGTCAATTTCGAAGACGAACGATTACTTAACTTCCAAGTCAGTGACTTTGATACACTCCACGAGACCTTGATTAGCCTGTTTGGCGAGAAGAAAACATTTTTATTTGACGAGATTCAAAATGTACCCGAATGGGAAAGGTTTGTGCGCCGTCTTCACGATCAGGGGTATAAATTTATTGTTACCGGCTCAAATGCATCACTCCTTAGCCAAGAATTAGGAACTAGGCTAACTGGTCGTTCTATACGGGTAGAGTTATTTCCGTTTTCGTTTCGGGAGTACTTAGACTTTCGTGAAGTAAAAACTCCTGATTTAAATGTCTTGACCACCAGCCAAAAAGGCAACTTACGAAAATTTGCTGATGAATACATTGCTTTTGGTGGTATTCCTGATGCCCTCAAATATCCAGAACTGGAGGTTCATAAAGCTCTTTATGACGATGTTTTGTATCGCGACATTGCCACCAGGTACAAGCTGGATAACGTCAAGAGCTTAAAAGAGCTGGCTTTTTATCTTGTTAGCAACATTGCCAGTCTCGTATCTTATAACAAGCTTAAAGATCTCCTTAAGCTAGGGAGTGTGAATACTGTCATCAATTACGTTGACTATTTGGAAAATAGCTGGTTGTTTTTTGTGGTTAATAAATATGCTTACTCTGTTAAAGAACAGCAAATTGCCGCAAAAAAAACGTATGGCATTGATACAGGGTTGATTCAATCGGTGGGTTTTTCTTTTTCCGAGAATAAAGGCAAATTAATGGAAAATACGGTTTTCCTACAACTACGAAGGAAATCCCATGATGTGTATTACTACAAAACGACTGATACTCACGAAGTTGATTTTTTTCTTCCTAAAGAGGGATCTCTGATTCAAGTGGTGCAACACTTTGATCTGGCAGAGACTAGAGAAAGAGAGTTGAGAGCGCTGAAAAGTGCAGCTAGCGAGCAGAAGAAGGTTAAAAAACTACTTATCGTTACCGAAAGTGAGAAGGCTGAATTTGAAAAAGAAGATATGCAAATTCAAGTCGTTCCTTTGTATGAATGGCTGTTATTGGTTTAAGAATTTGTTGACTTCTTTTGCAGTCCATTCGGGATACTCAAGATAAGTCAGCCAGTCAATGTGTCGGAAAACTTCCCATCGTTCGAGCCAAAATCTCCTAATTAGGCATTGACAGTTGCCTAATTTGGCATAAAATAGGGCATATGTATATCCCAAGACAAATGGAGCCAGTAATCAAAAAAAGCCTTTTTAAAGGCAAAATAATCATTATCTATGGTGCTAGACAGGTAGGAAAAACCACTTTAGCTCAAAAAATAGCCAAAGATTTAGGGATCCCCTTTGGTTACTTAAACTGTGATGAAATAGATGTTTTAAGCCAGTTCCAAAAAGCCAATAATTCTTTGGCTTTAAGACAAATGATGGGTGACAACAAACTAGTTATTATTGACGAAGCCCAGAGAGTATTAAATATTGGATTAAAACTAAAACTATTAATTGACAATTATCCCGAAATTCAGTTGTTAGTCACCGGTTCATCATCTCTAGACTTGTCAAATGAAGTATCAGAACCTTTAACCGGTCGCTGTGACGAATTTTGGTTATTTTCATTATCAACCAAAGAAGTTTGGCAAAAAAGTGATAAAATTTCCTGTGATCGAGATTTAGAGAAGTGGCTAGTCTATGGTAGCTACCCAGGAGTATGGAATTTAAATTCTAACGAAGAGAAATCGGTCAAGATAAAACAATTGGCATCGAATTATTTATACAAAGACGTTTTAAAGTTTAATGAAATTAAAAATTCTGAAATCATTTTGAAACTCTTGCAAGCTTTGGCGCTTCAAATAGGCAGTGAAGTGTCGTTTAACGAATTGGCTACTACTGTAGGGATTAGCAAACAAACAGTAGCTTCATATATCGATTTATTGGAAAAAGTTTTTGTTGTTTTTAGTTTAAAACCTTATTCTGGTAACTTGCGACAAGCATTGAATAAAAAACGAAAAATATATTTTCTTGATGTTGGCATTCGAAACGCAATTATTAACAATCAAAATCCGTTAGCCATTAGAGACGACTTAGGAAAATTGTGGGAAAACTTCATTATTGCTGAAAAATACAAAAGTCAGTTGGGTCTTGGTTACAAAACTAATTTATATTTTTGGAGAACATACGAGGGTCAGGAAGTTGATCTAGTAGAAGATAAAGGTGGAGAGTTAAAAGGATTTGAAATAAAACTAAAAAATAAAAATAAAAAACAACCAAAAGACTGGGGTCTGTACAAAAATTCTAGTTGGGAAGCAATTGATAGAGAAAATTATTGGAAAAAAATTTGAAAACTCTCGAACACTATTTTCATATTCCCTAAACTAACGTCAAAAATAATACTTCTGTTACTAAACATCTCTAATAGGGGGATCAAAACCGAATAGATACTATTTGCTACGAGCGAGTATCCGATATTGGGTGGCAGGACCTTGATTGAATTTTTCCAAAATCCCTTTTGATACCAAAGTTTGCAACCGACGCTGGGCGGTTCGCCGAGGGATTCTATGAATATCAATCACGTTCGATAGTGTCACAGAACCAAATTGATGGGTATAATCCAGTATTGCTAATTCTTCAGCACTTAGCCTGATTGGTTCTTTTCCAGTTTCATCCGAGTTTTTCTCCATTCCACACAAAGTTCTCACAGAAAATCTCTAAACAATAAGCATTAAATATTTTTTTAAAGAGACTATTAAAACATTGCCTGATCTAAAGTTTCACTGATATGCATAATGGCTTCTGCCGGTATACCTCCTAACACCCAAAAGGCGTCTGATGTAACGTTTTCTGGATCTTGGTGTTCAAAGAATTGCTCTGGATCAATCCAGACCGATCGATGTTGAGCGAGGATATCGGCATTGATATAGAGAACAACTTTTCTTTTATTAGCTACTTGATCTTCAAATGCGTAATTTGGAGGAGTGGTTAGCGAATCAATGGGGGCAAGATAAGTTGCTTTTGCTTCTGAACCCCAGACTCCTTTTTCTTCTAAAGATTTTTCATTATTAAACTCGCCATTACCGCCAAAAACAAATCCTTGATGAACCAAGACATGTCTCCAGCCCTTTCTCTCTAAGAGTTTAATTAGATCAATTGGAAAAATATGCCAACCACTTTCGTCATCAAACTGAATAAAAAGCTCTGGATTTTTTCCATTGCTTGTTGAATTTTCGCTTGTAACTCAGTTATGCCCATCTTTGCCATAAGTGAATCTAAAGCTTCGGTGTTTTGCCCTTGCCCAAGCTCAAAGCTGATTGCTCTTTCTTGTATAGAGATTGGCTTCCTTTGCCATTTTGCCAAAATTGCATTTAAACGAGCTATCTGGCCGTCTGCTGGGTATATGTCTTGATCAGATATTTTAATTATTTTGTCCTCTATCATTTCATCAAGCATAACATGGCAGACTATTTTGCTTTAGAAGGAAATAAGTTTCCACATAGTCCACTAGGGGGGGGAGCCAGAAACAGTAAGTAGTTGATTAATCTGCAAAATATTTTATTGACAATTCCTATTCTCATGGTTTACAAATAAGTTTACAATAGTGTTTACAATTCCTCATTTTGGCGATATACTAATGGTATGTTTAAGCCAATTTATCAGCTCACTTCTAGACTCTTGACCAATATTACTTTAATTGAGAGGCTTTATGGTCAGCTGGAGGTATTGAGAATTCCCCATAAACTCGAACTAAACCTAGAGCGTGATAATTTAGTCCAGTCTTCTTACATCTCAAATAGTATTGAAGGCAACCCATTGTCCTTGTCAGAAGTAACCAATTTGTTGCTTGGGGAGCGGGTGCCTGCCAATAGAGACGAAAAGGAAATCAAAAACTATTTTGATATTCTGAGCTCATTAGATCAATATCTTAATGAACCATTTGCACTCAGCACTATTCAGAAAATACATGGACGACTCATGTATGGTACTGATGACGAGATTGCGGGAGAGTTTCGTAACAAAAAGGTAGTGGTGGGTGGGTATGTGACGGCAAACGGTAAGCCTGAACTAAGGATAAAACACGAACCGCCCTTCCATGCAAAACCGGAAATCGAGACGGCAATCCAAGATATTGTTGCTTGGAATGAAAAAGATAAATCACTTCCGGCTGTTTTGAAAGCTGGCATTTTTCATCATCAATATGTTTTTATCCACCCTTTTGTAGATGGTAATGGTCGAACCTGTCGTTTGTTGACGGCTTTGTTACTCATGGTGAATAAATACCAGATCAACAAATACTTCGTGCTTGACGACTACTATGATATTGATCGTTTCCAGTATTCAGATAAACTCAGCACCGCAGATGGAGGTGATAAAACTGAGTGGCTGGAATACTTTACCGATGGTATGAAATATTCACTCCAGAGTGCCTTGAGTAGAGTCAGCCGAGCCATGAAGACAGTTGCTGTTGAAGACCGACCAACTAGGAAAGAACAACTGGTTTGGGAGTTCTTACAAAGCCATTCACAAGTAACTTCAAGCGACGTAGTTGATGAGTTTAATGTTTCTCGTCAACAAGCTCACAAGTTACTGAGTGGTTTAGTAGAAAAAGGCTTTGTCAAGAAAAAAGGTGACACTAAGAGTAGCTATTACATTATAAAATGAGAGCAATAGGAAAAATCGTGGAGGTTTTTTAGCCAATTTACATCTGCTACTTGCAAACAATTAATGTTGTGAGACATTAATTGGATGAAAAAAGAACATATAAATACCAATGTCCAACATGTAATTCAAAACTTCAAAAACGTGGTCTAACTGCTGCTGGAACACAACGTTGGTACTGTCCAAAATGCAGTGTTAGTAGCATCAGGAAGAGAACCGATCTTTCAAGGAGTTTGTTGCTTGAGCGTTTTGTTTCATGGTTACTGGGTAAGAAATCCCAGGAAGAACTAACAGCAGTGATCAAAGTAACGTCACGTAGTTGGCGTTCTCAAATTGCTTGGTGTTGGAACATTAAGCCCAGCCCCCAGCAAGATAGTTCACCTCAGTCAATTCTAGTCGTAGATGGCATTCGTGTTGGCAACATGGTTTGCTTAATTGTCAGATCACTAGAGCATGTAATTTCGTGGGGTTGGGTGCCTTGGGAGAACAGTGATGGTTGGATTACTCTGTTAGATCATATTCCTGCACCCCAGATAGTCGTTTGCGATGGGCAAAAAGGCATCCTAAAAGCTATTGCTTACTGTTGGCCAACAACAAGGATTCAACGGTGTCATTTCCATGTGTGGCATAACACCAAAACAAGACTGACACTCCATCCCACAACGCTAGCTGGGCAAGAATTGTTGGCACTAGTCAAGACAATCTTTAGAGGAATCAGCAATCAACAAGATGTCATTGATTGGCAAACATCATTGCTATTGTGGAAGCAAACACACGGTGATTTCATCAAGAAGAGAACATACCACAGCGAGCTCGTTTCTCATCGACGTAGGTGGTGGTACACCCATGGCAGGTTGCGTTCTGCTTTTAGACAACTTGAGAGACTAATCTGTCTAGGGCAAATGTTTGTCTATCTTGACCCCAATCTTATGAGGGTTGCTGGGCAACCAATCCTAAGGTTTACCAACCACGTAGAGGGGGGAATCAACTCTCAGTTGAGAACTAAATTGAAACTACACCGTGGAATGAGTAAAACCCACCAACGGCGTTTGGTTGATTGGTATCTTTATAGCCGAACTGACAACCCAGAACCTCCACGATTTTTCCTATAACCCTAAGATTATTAATCTGTCCGGTACTTTTGAAAATGGAGCCAAAGGTTGGTTGCCTTATTTTGTTTCCAAAAGAGCACTGGAGGACTTGACCATTGGTTTAGCCGAGGAACTAAAAGACAAAGATATCCAAGTCAACGCCATTTCTCCCTCCGATACAGCCACCAAAGCTTATAAAAAATATTTTCCACAATATATTAATGAAGCGATTGGACATGAAGAAATTGCTAAGTGTGCTTTATATTTATGTTCACCTGAAGCCGATATTGTTACTGGTAAGGTTTTTGTGCTGAAAAAGGGACAAGAGCCACGCGAAGGGTATCATAGCTAATTGAGTAAAGCTAAACTAAAGAATTGTCTGGCAAAATATCAAGTTATATGAAGTCAATTGCGATTTTTAATCAAAAAAAGATTAGGAGACATTGGGATTCTAGAAAAGAATTGTGGTATTTCTCGATTATAGACGTAATTCAGGCCATAACAGATAACGAACGCCCTAGGAAATATTGGAATGATCTTAAACAGAAATTATCAGAGGAGGGAAGTGAAGTGTCCGAAAAAATCGGACAGTTGAAATTAAGAGCTCCAGACGGCAAGAGACGACTGACAGATGTTGCCGATACTGAAACTCTGTTACGCCTTATTCAGTCTATCCCATCTCCTAAGGCTGAGCCATTTAAGCTTTGGTTGGCCCGCATTGGTTACGAAAGATTAGAAGAGACAGCCGATCCAGAATTGAGTATTAATCGGGCGTTGCAAACTTACTTAAAAAAAGGCTACAGCCAATCATGGATTAACCAGCGGTTGAAAAGTATTGAGATCAGGAAAAATCTGACCGACAAATGGGAGACTCGTGGAGTCAAAAAGGGTTTTGAGTTTGCTATTTTGACTGATGAGATCACCAAAGCTTGGGCAGGGTTGACCACCAAACAATATAAGAACCTCAAAGATTTAAAAAAAGAAAACTTACGCGATCACATGACTAACTTGGAATTGGTTTTAAACATGTTGGCTGAAACTGCCACTACTGAAATTTCAAAAAAGAAAAAACCTGAAGGTTTTATTCCTAGCAAAATTATTGCCAAACAAGGTGGCAGTATTGCTGGTCATGCCAGGCAAGAAATTGAAGAGCAGACCGGTAAGAAAGTCATTTCCGGTAAATTACCTAGAAAAGTGATCGAAATGTAAGGTAAAAAGTGCTGTACAATTTTTTTAATGTTAAACGATAAAAAGTTTCTCAAACAGGCTATCAAGCAAGCCAGAAAGTCAGTTTTATTAGGTGGTTTTCCAGCCGGAGCGGTATTGGTCAAAAACAATAAAGTGATTGCTAAAGGAGTGGCCGTTGGGTCACTGATCAGTGACCCAACGGCCCACCCAGAGACATCCATGATTAGAAAGGTTTGTAAAAAACTCAACACAAACAATCTTGCTGATGTTACTTTGTATACCTCTTTGGAGTGTTGCAACATGTGTTTTTCTGCTAGCTACTGGGCTGGTGTCACCAGGATTGTTTATGCTTGCCGGAAGACTCCAACTTTAATCAAAAAGTTTTACTACGAAGGGTCAATTAGTAATAGCTACCTGAACCAAAACAATCACAGACAAATAGAACTGGTTTTTGCTCCAGAACTAGAAGAAGAATCTTTGGCGGTAATTAAAGCTTGGGAAGAAAAAATGACTGTTTGACTTATTTGATACTATAGGATAGACTACTCTTCTTCGGTTGGAAATTCTCCCTTTGGTGAATAATGCGATTCTCTCCGTTTGTAATATAAGAAAGATAGTTATGTTTAGAAAATTTGGTGGTCGTTCTCGTTCTTTTGGTTTCGGTGGCGGTTCACGTCAGCGTCGCTCATTCCAACCTAATCGATTCGCGGGAGCATACATTCCTCCTTCCTTGTATATTCAACCGGCTCAAGCTCCAGTACAGGAAGAAGCTTATCAAGCCAAGTATGCCTTTAGCGATTTTGGTTTTGAAACTCAGTTGCTGGCTAATGTGGAGCGACATAGTTATACAGTACCTACGCCTATCCAAGATCAGGCGATCATGCCTTTAATGGAAGGCAAGGATGTCATTGGTATTTCTAATACCGGTACAGGTAAAACCGCAGCTTTTTTGCTTCCTTTACTGAATAAATTGATTTTAGATCCTAGCCAGGGAGTACTCATTTTGGCTCCTACCAGAGAGCTGGCGGTGCAAATTTCAGAGGAGTTAGAGGCCTTTGCTTATCATTTACCAATAAGTTTTTGTTTGTGTATTGGGGGAGTTAATATTGAACCACAGATCAAACGCTTGCGTCAGAGTCCTCATTTTGTGATTGGTACTCCGGGAAGGATCAAAGATCTGCTTTTGCGCAAAGCTTTTGATACAGCGCAGTTTACCAATGTGGTTTTGGATGAAGTAGACAGAATGCTAGATATAGGTTTCAGGCCAGACATTACCTACTTAATTTCTAAATTGCCAGTGAAAAGACACTCTGCGTTTTTTAGTGCTACTCTTAATGCCCAAACTGATGCTGTTGCTCGTGCTTTTTTGACAGATCCAGTGATGATTAAAATTAAAAATCAAGAAAATAAGTTGCAGATTGAACAAGACATTATCAAGCTTAAACCAGGACAAAACAAAATTGATGTGCTACACGAATTATTGCTTCAGGTTGAGTTTAAAAAAGTAATGGTTTTTGGTAGAACCAAGCGGGGAATCAATAAACTGGAGCTGGTTTTAAGTCAACGTGGTTTACGTGTTACTTCTATTCATGGTAACAAAAACCAGAATGCCAGACAACGTTCACTCCAGGCTTTTAAATCTGGTAGGGTCCAGGCTTTACTGGCCACTGATGTGGCCGCCAGAGGAATTGATGTTGACGATGTGACGCACGTGATTAACTTTGATGAACCCCAGTCTTACGATGACTATGTGCACCGTATTGGTCGCACTGGCCGGGCTGGCAAGGCCGGCAAAGCTTTGACTTTTGTGCTTTAGAAATTAAGGTTATATTTTTTGGCTTAGAATGGCTAAAAATAGGGGAAACTCTTTTCTGGCGCGATTTTCCATCTTAGCATTTTTACCATCACTTTGTTTATCTGATGTCCACTCCTCAATTTTACTTATTGTAAGGCCAGCGTCAAACAACATTTGGCTGTAATCACTAATTGAGTGATGAAACGACCATGTCAGTTTACTAGATTTTTGACCGGGAGTCATGTTGATAGGGATGTCCAGAGGTGAAAGATAGCGGTTGATAAAGCGATACTGTTGTTTAGTTTTTGGGTCGATACCCCAGCCAGATTGTCTAGGAATGCGAAAACAAGGATGGTTAAGGACTAAAAGCAGCCTGCCTCGCGGTGCGAGGCAGGCTGCAGCATTCTTAATTGCTTGTTGCGAATTTTTAATATTTTGCAAAGAAAGCAAAAAGATGACATGAGTGAAAACATCATCAATTGGTTTGAAAGATTGAGTGATATCTTGGTGGACAAACTGATAATGAAAATAAGGCGAGTTCTGTTTGGCTTGTTCAATTAGACTCAAGGCTAAATCGATGCCTAAATACTTAGCCACTTTGGGAATTGCTCTAGTTAACACTCCTTGTCCACAGCCAATATCCAGCACACTACTTTTTGGGCTTAACTGTAAAAGTTTTAGCACGTTGGGTAAAATCACGTGCTCGTGATAATAGTGACCGTGACTGCCCACCAGCTTATGATACCATTGGTTTACTTTTTGCCACGAGGTGGAGTTTGATGATTGCATATGAGTTATTATAGCTTTATTGTTACAATCAAGGTTGAGTATGTCAAAGTATTCTTTAGGCACTGTTAATATTTCTGCTTTGGGCAAAAGATGTGTTAATAGTGTTTTAAAAAGCAAGCGCTTAAGTTACGGTCCGTTTTGTCAAGAGTTTGAAGAAAAATTTGCGGCTTTGCATAGTTGCAAAGCCGCCATCGTTTGCAGTAGTGGCACAGCCGCTATTCATACTATTTTAACTGCTCTAAAATTTAAGTATGGTTGGCAAGATGACAGTGAGGTCATCTTGCCCATTGTGACTTTTGTGGCTACTGCTAACGCTATAATCCAGACTGGTCTCAAGCCAGTTTTTGTAGATATTGATGCTCAAACTTATAATCTTGATCCAGCGTTAATCTCTGCCAAAATCACCACAAAAACCAGAGCTATTTTGCCGGTTCACCTTTTTGGTAAACCGGCCGCAATGGATCAAGTTCTCAAAATTGCCAAGCAACATAAATTGGTAGTCGTTGAGGATTGTTGCGAAACAGTGGACGCAGCTTACCAAGGCAGAAAAGTGGGAAGTTTTGGCGTGGCTGGGGCATTTTCTACCAACTCGGCTCATATCTTAACTACTGGTATTGGAGGAGTGATTACTACCAATAGCTTGAAACTAGCCAATTTAATGCGGAGTTTAATCAATCATGGCCGCGACACAAGCTATATTTCTATTGACGATGATGATAATTTATCTAACAAACCTTTGGAAAAATTGGTAAGCAAACGCTTTCAATTTAACCAAGTTGGTTTCAGTTATCGTTTGTCAGAACTAGAAGCAGCTTTGGGTGTCGCGCAGCTTAAAACTTTAAAAGCAAGTCTTGCCCAACGTCAGCGCAATGTTAATTATCTTAATCAGAAGCTCAAACCATTGGAACATCTTTTACAGTTGCCGGTTATAGGTAATTCAGGAGAGTATACTTACATGGTGTATCCTTTGGTTTTAAAGCTTGAGGCTTTAAAACCAAAGCAAAGCAACTTATCGAATCTGCTAAATTTTTTAGAAAAAAATCAAATTGAAACTAGGCCATTTATGCCCATATTATGGCAACCAGTTTATGATTATTTAAAATTAAAGTCTAAAAACTATTTAATTGGCGCGCACTGCACTAAAAATGGTTTTTATGTAGGTTGCCATCAAGATTTAACTTTTAAAGATTTGGATTATTTTATTAAAAAGTTGTCTCAATTTTTTGCAGACCAACAGTGAAATAATATTTTTATGCAGAGTTCAAGAGTGGCAATTATCATTCCTACTTACAACGAAAAAAGTAATATTAAGTTGTTAACCCAAAAAATATTTAAAGTTTTACCCAGAGCAATTGTTTTAGTAGTTGATGATAACTCTCCAGACAGTACTGCGGTAGTTGTAAAAAAACTACAAACAAAATTTCCAAATTTATGGCTAATAGAGGGTGAAAAAAAATCAGGTAGAGGACAAGCTGTGCTCAAAGGTATGAATTTGATTTTTAACAAAACAAAAATGGCAGTATTTGTAGAGATGGATGCCGATTTTTCTCACAGACCACAAGAACTTTTAGCTTTGATCAAAGCTGTTAGAGACAAAAATGTAGCTTTGGCTTCCCGTTATGTTGCTGGAGGGGCAATCAGTAATTGGCCGTGGCAAAGAAAGATCTTGAGTTTTGTGGCCAATAAACTTATCGGTTTGGTGTTGGGTCTACCTTTAAAAGACAACACCAATGGTTTTAGAGCTTACTCCAGACAAGCGGTGGCGGTGTTACTCAAAAACTCTCCTACATGTAAAAGTTATTTATTTCTTTCCGAATGTGCCTTGGTTTTGCAAAAAGCAGGGTTTACTTTTAAAGAACTGTCGTCACACTTTCCCAATCGTCGTTATGGAGTGTCAAACACCAACTTAAGGGAGGCTATTAACAACTTGCGTGACTTGATTTTTTTAAAAATAAAACTTTTAAACGTAAAGTAAGCTTATGCAGTTTTTTTTAAAAAAAACTTTTAACAACTGGCAACTGGAGTTACCAAGTCCTTGGTTTTTGCAATTAATTTTTGTGGTATTTTTTGTTGTCAGCGGCTTGGTTTTTTTGCAAACTAAGTTTCCTATTTTCAATGATGAGGCTCTTTATTCAGAGATGGTTTTGAGATTAACGCAAGGTTATGGTTTAAGTACACCACTGTTTCGCGATTTTATGCCTTTGGTAGAAAAATATGCTTATTGGTACCCACCGCTTTATTTTTTTATTTTAGCACCTTTATTCGTAATGTTTGGAGCTAGTGTTGAGGTAATGAGATTATTTTCTTTGATTTGTGGGGTTGCGGTGTTAGCTTTAATGTATAAATTTGCTCGTAAAACTTTAGTTTTTTCTTATTCAACAGTTATATTGCTAATGATGCTTGTTTTCGATCCTTATCTCCAAGAAGGGTCGGTTGTAGGTAGAATGGAAATATTATGCTTGATGTGGAGTTTGTTGGCTTTAATCTCTCATTTAAATTGGATTAGGACTGGTTTATTAAAGTGGAATTTTTTTACTGGTATGTTTACCACCTTGGGTTTATTGACTCACCCAATTGCTGTTGTTGTAGCTTTGCCATTGGGCATGAATTTGCTACTTAATCCATCTCGATCATTTAAACCCAAACTTACATCTGTGTTTTGTTTTATTGCACCAGTATTTTTTGGTTTATTTTTGTGGATGGTTAGCTTTTGGTCAAATTTTGATATTTTTTTGTTACAAAATCAGCTACAAATGCACCGCAAGGCATATAATATTTATTACATTATTGATAGTTTACGTTTCAAACCTCTTAATTGTGTTATTTTGTCAGTATATATATGCTCGAATACTTGGTTTTTGATTAGAGGTTTTTTTAAAAAAATTTATCTCAATTCTTGTGGTCAATTTTTGCTTTTGTTGGCTTTTTCCTCATTGTTTTTTCCCATTTTTCTCAAAGAAATTTGGTACGTAGTTTATTTATCTTTGTTTGGTATATATTTTCTAGTAATAAACATCGAGTGGTTTTGGCAACGCAGGATTTATTGGCCAATAATTTTTTTCTTGATTGTTATTATTATCAACAGTATTATTTATTTTGAAAAATCCGAACAGATTATTCAAATTCCAGAAAGTTATAATCAATTCAGTCAAAGGTTAGCTGACCAATTGCCAATTGGGGCTAAAGTATTGCTGTCCAGTTTCCCGGATCCCTATTTTTATTTTTTGAAACTTCGCCCCGATTTGCAATTGAGAGAAACCCCTAACTCGCCTCTTTCTGAGCCCATTGATGTTTCAGTTTATGACACCGTTTTAAGAGACGTTGATTATGCAATAGTTTCCTATTTTTCTAATCAACATCTTAGCCAGTATTTGCAAAAAAATCTTGAATCAATCATTTATGAAAGTCAAGAAAAAGGTAAGTACAAGGTGCTAATTTTAAAGCTTAAACCAGTTAAGGAGCGTCTGCCGCTGGAGGTGGCACCACACTTACAATGGCAGTATCCAAAACTGGGTAGCTGGAAAAATTAATATGCAAACAGATTTAATAAAAAAATCTTATGACCAAGTTTGGTCAAGCTATGCCAAGAACAGACGTTCTCTTGGAGGGGGAAAATACCTCAAACAATTTATGAGTTTATTATCCAAACGAGCCTTAGTCTTGGATTTAGGTTGCGGCGACGGTGAGCCCGTCGCCGCCACTTTGCTTAAACAAGGTTTTTTGCTCACCGGCTTGGATATCTCTGCCAAACAAATAGCTTCAGCCAGAAAAAATTTTCCCGCTGGAGAGTTTTTAGTCAAAGATTTAGCCGAGTTGAAGATGAAAGAGTACCAAGCCTCTGGTGTGGTTTCCCTTTATACTTTTTTTCATTTGCCCAGGGAAACCCACCTCCATTTGCTCAAAGTCATTGCTTCCTTTCTACCCAAAGGTGGACCACTGCTTTTGAGTATGGGTGATAGAGATTTTGAAGGATTTCACGATTTTTACGGAGCAAAAATTTGGTCTAGTCATTACGGACCAGTTAAAAACAGCCAACTTGTCACAGCTGCCGGTTTCAAAATCTTGCTAGACACAATTGACAATTCTGGCAGAGAAAAACACCAAATCTTTTTGGCAAAAAAGCTTTAGCCCTAAAGAGTAATGAGTGAAACACATAGTGTTAAAATACCTTTATGAAAATCCAAACCTTGCTTGCTCAAATCAAAAACGAAGAGTCAAGAAATGCTAACTTTCTTCATTTAACAGCCAATGAGGCGCAAATGTCTCAAACAGCCAGAATGTTTTTGGGCTCCAAGTTGTCTGAGCGGTATTACATGGGTGCAGGAGAGGAAGGGCAGATTATTGGTACACCTTTTACAGCCTTGGGTTTCGGTGGAATTAGTGAGTTGATCAATCAAGCCGAGCTTGCTGCCAAGAAAATGCTTCACGGTGAAATTGTTAATCTCAATCTGCTTTCCGGTGTTCACGCCATGATGTGTTCTATTCTTTCTACCACAGATCACGGTGACACAGTGATGACTGTCAGATCAGAAGACGGCGGACACTTTGCTACAGTGGGGATTTTACAAAGAGTGGGAAGAAAGCAAATTTTTGCCCCCTTTGATAGCAAAAATTTGCGTTTTGATGTAGATAAACTAGCCAAAATTTTTCATGCTGCTAAAGCTAAAGCTTTTTACATGGATGTATCTTATTATCTTAATCCTCACAACTTAAGGGAAATTAGGCAGGCTTTGGGTGAGAAGGCAATTATTATTTATGATGCGAGTCACACCATGGGCTTAATCATGGGCGGTGTGTTTCAGTCACCCCTGACAGAAGGCGCTGATGTTATCAGCGCCAACACACATAAAACTTTGCCTGGTCCACAGAAAGGCATGATTGTTTTTAAAGACAAAAAACTGGGTCAAAAGGCCAATGCAATAATTAATAGCTCGCTTTTTTCGAGTCCTCACACTCACCATCTGATTGCTTTGGCCACTACAATTTTAGAAATGGCCGAGTATGGTAAGGATTATGCCCAGCAGATTGTAAAAAACTCCAATGCATTTGGTCAAGCTCTGGCTAATTTGGGTTATCGTTTACGCCAAGCCAATACTGGCAGGTTTTCAGAAAATCATCAGGTTCATTTGATGACAGAAAAAATTGGTGATTATGTCAAACTTTATCACCAGCTTTATGCTAATCACATTGCTGTTAATTTTGATAAGCCCTTGGGTGGGGAAATTTTTATTAGGCTAGGTACTCAAGAAATTACGAGACGCGGAATGAAAGAAACAGAAATGGACACTATTGCCCACTTTTTACGCCACACGTTTGAAGGTAAGAACATTCAGAAGGAAATTGCGTCATTCAACGATCAGTTCAAAAAGATACATTACTCCTTTGATTAACTTCTCAATCTTTTCTCAACATTTTCTTTATAATACTTTGGTATGAAAGTATTGGTGGTTGAAGATGAACATCGCATTGCCAGTTACATCAAAAAAGGTTTAAAGATTAAATCTTACATAGTAGATTTGGCTTTTGATGGTCAAGATGGCTTTGATTTAGCCTCAAGCGGTGAGTATGACCTAATCATTTTGGACGTGATGTTGCCCAAGCTTGACGGCTTGACCGCTTGTCGGAACTTAAGAAAAGCCAATGTTCATACACCTATTTTAATGTTGACAGCCAAAACCCAAATTGATGATAAAGTGGACGGTCTAGATGCTGGGGCTGATGATTATTTAAGCAAACCTTTTGCGTTTGGGGAGCTACTAGCGCGCCTGCGGGCGTTGACCCGCAGGCGTTTAACCAAAGTCGATACCATGCTGAAGGTTGGTGATTTGCTACTTGATCCTGTCAACTACCGGGTTAGTCGGGCTGGTAAGCAGATTGAGCTTTCCAAAAAAGAGTTTGCTCTTTTGGAGTTTTTAATGCGCCACCAAGGCAAGATTTTAAACAAAGACCAATTGGTGGAGCGTGTTTGGAATTATGATAGTGATATCTTGCCCAACACAGTCCAAGTCTATATCGGGTACTTGCGCAAAAAAATTGATCAACAGTTTCCCAAAGAAGCTCAACTGATTAAAACTGTCAGAGGTTTTGGATATAAAATTGAGGCTTAAAAATACAAGGCAAGATAATGTTTAAACAAGCTCGTTGGAAACTCACTATTTGGTATTCTTTGCTGGTACTGTTTATCAGTGGTTTTTTGAGTTTACTTTTTTATTTTCGTACCACCAGTGTAATCCAAGACGAATACAATCGCATTGAACGCAGAATCCAAATGGAAATGGAAGGTTTTGGCAATCAATATAGGATCTCGATGCCGGGCAGGCGCATTTCTTTGGAGGATCTAGCAATGGCCAAGCACCTGATTGCCTTGCAGCTTTTACTCATCAATGGTGTGATTGTAATCACATTTTCCGCTGTGGCTTATTTATTGGCAGGTATCACTTTAGAACCTATTAGGTTATCTCATGAAGAGCAGAAACGGTTTGTAGGTGACGCGGCTCACGAGCTAAAGACTCCATTATCGGCTTTGCGGACAAGTATGGAGGTCAGTTTGATGAATAAAAGGTTAGCGCCAGTTGCCAAAAAGGTTTTGAGAGAAAACTTGATTGATGTCAAAAACCTTCAGTCTTTAAGTGATAGCTTACTTAAACTAGCTAGAGTGGAAGGCAAAAACCTCAAGTTGCAACCCGTGATAGTGCTTGAGTGTGTACAAAGAGCTATAAGGGCGATTGGGCCTTTGGCGAAAAAGAAAGGGATAGAGATTCAAGTGATTAATGAGGCTCCAAAAGCTATTGTGATGGCAGAGGATCATGGTTTGTTGGATGTTTTAATGATCCTTTTGGATAATGCCATTAAGTACTCAAAAGAAAAGAGCGAGATCAAGGTTCTTGCTCGTTTGAAAAAGAATTCGTTGCAAATCTTAGTAATTGATCAAGGATGTGGCATTCCCAAGCAGTCTTTATCTCATATTTTTGACCGTTTTTATCAGGTGGATAAAGCTAGGTCTAAGGATGTTGGCAGTGGTGTAGGTTTGGGACTGGCGGTAGCCAAAAAAACCATGACTCAATTTGGTGGTTCAATTAAAGTGAGTTCGGTGGTCAATCAGGGTTCAGTTTTTACCTTAAGTTTACCAAAATTGAGTTAAGCTTAATTTTTCTCAATTCTTTCTCAACTTTTGTTTATAGACTTGAGTTTAGTAATTAGTAGAAAGTTTTTTCAAAAAGAAAGGAAGCAAAATATGAAAAGAATTATTTTGCCAGCTACAGTTTTGAGTGTCCTTGGAGGTTTATTCTTAACCACAAGGGCGGTTCCAGCGCAAGCTTTTGGTGATCAGCCTAGCCTGATTATCCAAAAGTTAGTGAGTAAGTTTGGCTTAAAACAGGAAGAAGTTCAAGGAGTTTTTAATGAAGCGAGGCAGGAAAGACAGCAAGAAAATCAAGCTAAGCTTGAAGAGAGACTAGTGAAGGCTGTTGCTGATGGCAAAATTAGTGAGGCACAAAAGGCACTGATTTTGAATAAACACAAGCAGATGCAAACAGAAAGAGATGCCGATCTTGAAGCTTGGAAAGATCTTACTAGAGAGGAAAGACAATCTGCGTTTCAACAAAGACGAGATGAACTGCTCGAATGGGCCGGTGACAATGGTATTGACTCAAGTTACTTGGGATTATTGCATGAAGGTAGGGGTGGCATGGGCAAAGGAATTATGGGAGAAGGCAGAGGTAATAGAGGAATGATGGGACAAGATTCAGACAGGTGAGATTGAGTTCTGAAGATTTTTGATTGCGCCCTTGGTGTGTGGCTACCACCAAGGGCGCATGTTTTTTATTTAACACTTCTCAAACGCAGATTTTTAGGTGTGACTTCCAAAAGTTCTTTTTCACCAATCATGGTTAAGAATTGTTCTAAAGATGGTTTCCAAGCTGGCGCCAAAACCACAGTAGCGTCAGCGCTAGCTGCTCTCATGTTGGTGAGTTTCTTCTGTTTAGTTACGCTCATCACAATATCTTCCATTCGGTTATGAATACCCACAATCTGACCAGTGTAAACCGCTTCTGTGGGATTGACGAACAATTTTCCTCGTTGTTGAGCTTTTTCCAAAGCATAAGCAGTGACTTGTCCTGTTTCGTGGGCGATCATGGCACCTCCGCGGTGCCAGATCGCCCGATTACTCAATGGCCTAAACTCCAAGAAGGTGTTGTGTAGCACTGCCTGGCCAGACGTCACAGTGTTAAGCTCGTTTCTATAGCCAATTAAGTTGGCGGTGGTGATCTCGTACTCAAAGCGAACACCATTTTTGGTTTGTTTCATGTTTTTAAGTAAGCCAAGTCGTTGTGACATAGTGGCAGTAATTTTACCTGTGTAATCCTGTCCAACATCAATAATCACGTACTCCCAAGGCTCCATTTTGACGCCATCAATGTTTTTGATTACTACCTGTGGTCTAGATATGGCAAACTCATAGCCTTCCCGACGCATGGTCTCAATTAAAATTGCCAAGTGTAACTCGCCTCTGCCTACCAAAGTCAGTGTCTCTGAAGAGCCAGCTGGCAATAATCTTAAACCTACATTGGTTTCCAACTCTTTTTTGAGACGGTTGTTAATTTGTCTGGAAGTAGAAAACTCTGCTTCTTTGCCACAAAATGGTGAAGTGTTGACGCCAAGCTCAATCTTGACCGTAGGCTCACTAATATTGATAGGTGGTAGGCCAATATTGGCTGTTGGTTCTGTCAGGGTGTCGCCAATCTGGGGGTTATCAATACCAGTTAAAGCAACAATTTCTCCCACCTCTGCTTTGGTTATTTCTCTTCTTTTTAAGCCATAGTGATCAAAAAGATAAATCACTCGATTGTTATAGCTAGAACCATCTGCTTTGATGACTTTAACCATCTGTCCGGCAGAAATTGAGCCATTGGCTACTCTGCCAATCACGATTTTGCCTTTATGTTCATCAAAATCTAAAGAAGTGACCTGGAGTTGTAATGGTTTCTCGATACTACCTCTTGGCGGAGGGATGATTTCAACAATAGTTCCAAATAACGGAGCTAGGTCTTGACTGTCTAAAATCTCGCAAGAGTAATCTTTTTGTTCTTGGATTTTTTTACCCACAATACCAGCAATGCCCTTGCCGTAAAGAATTGGAAAATTTAACTGGTTTTCACTGGTAGCTAAATCCAAAAAAAGATCGGTAATCTCATTTTCTACTTCTTCCAAACGCTGATCTTTTCTATCTACTTTATTGATCAAAACAATAGGTACAAGACCAAGCTCTAAAGCTAGGCGTAAAACAAATCTAGTTTGAGAAAGCACGCCTTCTGCAGCATCCACTAGAAGAATACAGCCATCGGCCATATTCAGCACTCTTTCTACCTCACCGGAAAAGTCTGCATGCCCCGGAGTATCCAGAATATTAATCTTATATTCATGCCAAAAAACAGCGGTGTTTTTGGCTAAAATAGTCACACCTTTTTCTCTCTCTAGTTCGTTGTTGTCCAAGATAGTAGATTCTTGATTTTCCTTTTGGTGCTTGGCGAAAGTTTGGGTTTGTTTAAGCATCCCATCTACCAGAGTAGTTTTGCCGTGATCAACGTGAGCAATAATAGCAATATTTCTCAATTTGGCTTGATTCATAGCTCAATTCCCAATCTGACCGGCAAATAAGCTTACAAAAATAATCGGCAGAAAGACTATTCATTATATCACTATTTACAACCTTTTTGTTGGCAATTATAGGACAATTACACAAGGTTTTTGCAAGTTTACGTAATGCTGGTTTTAGTTTACACTGCCTAAACCAAACGTAACTATTTGGAAGGATTTCATACGGTATGTCACAAAAAATAATCACACTTGTCATTATCTTGATTTCTCTAGGTTTATTGGTTGCAGTTGTTTTTGGGAGCAAAAGCCAGCTTGACACTAGCACTCAATCTGCAGAAAGCTTACAGGCTTACACTTCACCAATTCTTTTTTACGGTAATTCTTGTCCACACTGTATGGATGTAGAGAAATGGTTAAAAGAAGAAAAAGCTGACGAAAAACTTAGCCTTATTAGGTTGGAAGTATATGATAATAGACAAAACGCTGGGCTAATGAATCAAGCAGCTAGCGTTTGTCGGCTTAATACCAAAAGTTTAGGTGTACCTTTTATTTACGATCAGTCAAAATGCTATATGGGTGTAGATGAGGTCATGCAGTACTTAAAACAAGCTTTGGGAAAAACTGAAGCAAAATAAGAAATTAAAAAAATGAAAATTATCAAATTATTATGTTCTTTGAGCTTTTTGCTCACGGCCTTTTTGTTGCCCGCCAAAGTTCAGGCTGTTTGTCCGGTTTGCACTGTAGCAGTGGGGGCAGGTTTGGGTTTTTCTAGATTGTTAGGGATAGATGACAGCGTTTCTGGGTTGTGGATTGGAGCTTTGATCATTTCTAGCGGTTTATGGACTGCTAGCTGGTTTGGCAAAAGAAAGTTTGGTCGTGGTCTGTCGCCAAAATGGGCGCAAGTGATATTTATTACCCTGTTTTACCTGCTGATACTGCTACCACTCAACTGGATGGGAATTTTTTCTTTGCCAAATAATACTCTCGTGGGATTGGACAAAATCATTTTTGGAGTGATTGCGGGGTCTTTGGTGTTCTTTTTGGGTGTTTTAGCAGACAAAATCCTGCGTCAGCTCAATCAAGGAAAGGTCTATATTTATTATCAAAAGGTGATCTTGCCAGTTTTATTTTTATCCTTGACCAGCTTTGTTTTATACCTTGTCGTATAATTTGACTCAATTAAATTATAAAGTCAGGTTTCAAAAAAGGAGTTTTTATGCCAGATAAAGCAGATCAAGTACAAAAGTTTTTAGCCAAAGTGAAAAAACTAGAAAAAGGTCATAAACTAGACCTTTCTTCAGATGAAGATTTGTCTATTGGAATCATGAATCTTATTTCTATGGAGGAACACTTTTTTTTCACTTATAACAAAACTCATGACCATAAATATCTGGATTTACTAAACGAAATTCGGGAAATGCGCAAATCGCTTCTCAAAAGAATTATCAAAGATTATGAGGGTGAGGTCTGGTGTATCAGTAAACATTTGTTGGCGGCTTCCATGAGGATTATGGAGGTAGGGACCAAAGCTCTGACCAAAGGTGACAAAGCTGGAGCGGCAGATTTATTTGAAAAATCTTACAATCTTTATAGTCTTTTTTGGGGCTTGAACTTGGGGGTGATTGATACCGAGTCAGCTAGCAAGCTACAAGCCAATCGCAAAGAACAAATCAATGTTAATTTATTGAGTGAAAAAAACCCCCCCCAAGTTCAAGCCCAAACCAGCATTTTTGCCAAGCTGGGTGATTTGGTCAAACACGCTATTGATTGTTGCAAAGAGTAATTTTTGAAGAATGGCTGTTCTTGGATTTGTAAATTGCCAGAATATTAACCCTGTAGTATTATAGGGTAAGCAAAAGGAATTGGTTAATATGGCAAACCCCGGAATATTCGACAATCTTTATACGCGAGGAGATATGGGGGAAGTGTTGCCCAAAAAATCAACAGAATATACTCATGCAAGCGCATTTAGTTCCTTAACCAGAGGTTTTTTAGGTAAAGGCAGAATTAATATTGAGACGGCTACGACTCCACAAGAACTTATTGATTATCAGAACGAACAGCGAGGAAAAATTCTGAGAAACATTCTCGCCGTGATTGGTCCCGTAGCTTTAATTACTTTGATACTTAATGCCCCTTTTGCGGAAAATGTGAGGGGTGAAATAGCGAAATTGTTAAGTAATCTTGGAGGAGATGATAAAAAAGCTCAAAATGAACCTAATGAACCCAAGCCCATTGTTACTCATAAACCAACAGAATCATTGAAACCAATGGCTAACGCTCAACCACAAACCAAGCCAACTGATGAGTTTGTGGTAGCGCCAGCACCATCGCCACAACCCACTGTTACTCTGGGTCTGCCGTCTTTTACTCCAGAACCAACTGCTACTCTTTCTGCTACTCCTTTTCCTGAAATTACACCCATGCCTTTGGCTACTTTAAAGAAAACTGTAGCTCAAAAACTCAGAGATTTCTCAAGATTTATTGCCAATGGTGAATTACCACCTCACCCATATGACACCAGTTTTTTTAATGTAGCTCAAGGAAGAGAAAGAGGACAATATACAGGCATAGCTTATTGGAATTTAAGAATTGATAAATCTAACAACAACAATTTTGAGAGCTTTGAGTACTATTTTCCAGATCTTTCAAGAGCACTTGGTGGTACTGCTGGAATAGTGACTAATCAACTTGAAGAATTTGGACGAATGGCGCAAGAAGATGGAACCTCAATTGGAGAATTAATTATAGGAGATGATTACCAAGGCGAACCCATTGTTGTTGATTATGGATCTAGCGCTAAAGAGGAAGAAAATCTTACCGTTGTGTTACAAAACCCACTCCACCAGCCAGATAAAGAAGTTGCAATAAATGGTCTTTCTCCATATATTGGTAATAAAGGAGATGTAGGTGCAGCCATAATAAGTGTCACTATTGAGTTTACTGATAGTAAACAGATAATACGCAAACAGACAGCCACTTTATTAATTGTCAGAGGTAGAAAAACTCAGTTTGTCCCCAATCAAAAGAGAAAAGGCTATTCTGCTTCTAGAATATGGGTAGTAGAAAAAGGCGGTGTTGAAAATGGAGTTTATAGAGAAGTGATTGGGTCAAACAAACAATCTTTGAGAGGGGATACTGGTGTTTGGAGAACTACATCTAATAAAGCCCAGACCGATTGGCGTGGTTTGCAGGCAGCTAATGATCAAAGGTTTCTAGTAGATCGTAGATTGTCAAGACAGCCCCGGAGGCAAGCCTAGGATTTGATAATATTTACATTGACAAGCAATTTATATCTGTTAAGCTAAATATATATGACAAATACAAATGAACTTGATTTAAATAGTAACAAAGGTGCAGCCGCAGAGTTTACCGAGAATCGTCAAACCCCTGCGCAGGCTATAACAGAAGCTCTTTGGCCATCGCCTGAAAGTCCTGATTTGGGTACACAAAGACAAGAAAGAGTAGAAATAGTTCTACTTCAACGACAACTTATTCAATTGACATTACAAGGATGCACTATAGATGGTCATATTGTGGCTGGAGACATGGTTAGAGGTGTTAATTATTCCGCAACTGCTAGAATAGAACAACAAGGAGTGCTTCAAATAAATGGTTATAATGCTTTAGCCGTTTCTGATGGTACAATGCGTCTTCCAAGACTAGAAGTGTTATTCCCAAATCTTGGTCCTATACCAACAAGAGGAGCAGATTTAGCTTTAAAACTTAAAACATTACATAGTAGTGTTGCAATAATTAGAGGACTTGCTCTATCGCTTGGTCGAGATCCTAATGTTCTTGCATTTGCTCCAGAAGCTCCCATAATTGATCATTTACCGCTAGTCAAATCAATTCTTACGCAGTTGGCGGTCGATACTTTTTCATTTATCTCTTCAAGATCAGAACAAACCGCGCAATATCCAGAATTGATAGAGGCTTTAAAAAATCTTCAAGGTCTTATGACAGCTCAATCGTTTGACCTATCAAAAGCGAAACAAATTATAGATGTTCTTATTAATAATAGTAATGTAATTGAAAAACTCAATCTTTGTAACCCAAACAAACTTGTAGTTGCAGCCGATTTTCTTGATAGAGCTATGACACAAGAGCCTTGTCTTACTCAGATAGAAGTAGAAGCGATACTACTTCAGGAATTTTTAACAACAACTAAGGAAAGATCGTCTGATCCATCAAATTTGACTTACTACAAAACAGTATCTGAAGTATTAAACGCAGTTGCTGCTGAAAAAATATCAAAAGAAAGTTTGCAAAAACAAGCAGATGCGATCGGTCTTGTCTTGCTAGGATATGGAGGCATAAACCAAGATAATGTTTTAAGAGCAATATCTGATTTGATTGCGCCGCAAAAATCACCAAGCACAAACGGTCAGTGAGTAGATCTTTAAGATAGAACTCCAATAAGTAAGTCTATAACTTCACAGCGAGCAAACTATTTTTAGACCAGATCAAAACTGTGTGTCACCAAGAAATATTGATGATGGTTTTGCGAGAGATTCAGCGTCTGTTTTGAAAAGAGCTCAAACTCTTTCTAGTATTTAACACTTCATTAAATTTGATTTTGTTTATTGACATTTACTTAAACATATTCAATAATCCGAATATATGTATGCTCACCTGTTTCAAACTCACGCCAAAGTGCTTAAAGCCATGGCTCATTCTAAGAGATTGGAGATTATTCACTTGATTCGCGATCAAGAATTATGTGTGGGTGAAATTTTCTCTATGTTGGACTTGCCACAGGCCAATGTCAGTCAACATTTAATGATTCTGCGTCAAGCAAAAATTGTTCAAACAAGAAAAGTGGGTAAACAAGTCATGTATCGTTTGGCGCATGCAAATATTTTTCAAGCCAATGATTTAATTAGACAATTCTTAGCTCAAAAAACATCTGGTGCTAAACAAGCAGAAAACTTTACCAAAGATATTGACCAACTAATGCCAGTCTTTGTTGATCCTGTTTGTCAGATGAAAATTTCACCCATCACAGCCGGTTTTTACTATCAATACAAAAGAAAGACTTTTTATTTCTGTGCCAGTGGTTGCCTAAGAGAATTTAAAAAAGCTCCAAAAAAATATGTCAAAAACTAAAAATTTAGCTCAAACACAAGTCATTAATCTACAGATAAACGGTATGCACTGCGCCAGTTGTGCCGTTAATATTTCCAGAAATTTAGAAAAAATTGATGGAGTCAAGACAGCTTTTGTCAATTATGCCAATGAACAAGCTAGCATCAGCTTTGATCAGCAAAAAGTTACTCAAGCTAAGTTAATACAAACAATTACTAAACTGGGCTATCAGGCTTTGAGTGACAATCAAGCAACTGAGAATTTAAGTGTGAAGAACAGAAAAAGATCACTCAAGGAGATGAAATTTAAGCTTTGGGTGGGTGGAATTTTGACAGCTTTGTTGGTTCTCAATATGTTCATGCTTTTGCCTGGTTTGGCTAGTAGTCCATGGTTGCTTTGGCTTTTGGCTACGCCCATTCAGTTTTGGGTAGGTAAGAGATTTTATCAAGGTGCTTGGTCGGCTTTAAAAGTTGGTGCTACCAATATGGATACTTTAGTAGTGCTTGGGACATCGGTAGCCTATTTTTACTCGGTGTTTGTGGTGTTTCTTGACAATTGGTTTGAAGGTCAGGAGTTGGACACTCATCTATATTTTGAAACTGCCGGAGCGGTGATTACCTTTGTTTTACTGGGCAAGTTTTTAGAAATGATGGCTAAAGATAGAACTTCCACTGTTTTAAAAAAACTTTTGGGATTGCAAGTGAGTAACGCTTTAGTTTGGCGTCAGGGCAATTGGCTAAAGTTGCCACTTAAAGAGTTGGTTGAGGGTGATAGGGTTTTAGTTAAACCAGGCCAAAAAATCCCCGTTGACGGCGTAGTGGTGGTGGGTGCCTCGGCTGTTGACGAAAGCATGCTGACTGGGGAGAGTCTGCCGGTGAATAAATTGGTGGGTGACAGAGTAGTTGGCGCCACGCTCAATCAATCAGGTGTTTTGGAAGTTAAAGCTTCAAATTTGGGAGAGAAAAGTGTTTTGGCCAACATTATTAAACTGGTCAAGCAGGCTCAAGGATCAAGGCCGCCAATTCAAGCTTTAGTGGATAGAGTGGCTGGAGTTTTTGTACCAGTGGTTTTGGTTTTATCAATACTTACCTTAATTGGTTGGCTGGTTCTTGGTGGAGAAAATAAATTTTTATTAGCTCTTTCCAGCATGGTGAGTGTTTTGATCATTGCTTGCCCTTGCGCTTTGGGTTTGGCTACACCTACTTCCTTAATGGTGGGAGTGGGTAGAGCGGCGGAACTTGGAATTTTGATTAAAGATGCCCAAAGTTTGGAACTAGCTACCAAAGTTAAAGCCATTGTGTTTGATAAAACTGGTACGTTAACTTGTGGCTTGCCACAAGCGGACAATGTTTTCTTTCCTCAATCAACGCTTTCTAAATTAGAAGTTGTCTCTCTTACCAAATCGGTAGAAGAGCTGTCCCAACATCCTCTGGCTTCAGCTATCACCAAATACTGTCTTGCTCAATATAAAAAACTACAAAATTTGAAAGTAAAAGATTTCCATGATTTAGCAGGCAGGGGTGTAGAGGCAAAAGTGGAGAACAAAGCAGTAGTTATTGGAACAATGGAGTTATTTAAACAAATAGGAATCATGATTGATCATCAACACCAAGTTTTGGCAGATGATTGGCGCCGAAAAAGCCAGACAGTTGTTTTTGTTGCGGTGGAAAAACAACTGGTGGCGATGTTTGGTTTAACGGATCAACTGCGTTTGGAAGCAAGTAAGCTCATCAAGGATCTTAAAAAGCGAAAAATTGTGCCCATTATGTTAACTGGTGATAAAAAACTGACAGCTACAGTTTTTGCTCAAAAACTGGGTATTGATCAAGTAGTGGCTGAAGTTATGCCAGAGCAAAAGGCTAACACAATTTCCAGTTTGCGTCGTCAGTATGGCGTAGTAGCGATGGTGGGTGATGGCATTAATGATGCGCCGGCCTTGGCCGGCGCCGACTTAAGTATTGCCATGGGGAGTGGCACCGACGTAGCAATTGAGTCATCATCAATTACCTTACTACGCAACGATTTAAAATTGGTAATGACTACTATTGCTTTATCTAAAGCTACGATGAACAACATCAAACAAAATCTTTTTTGGGCTTTTGGTTATAATTTAATCTTAATTCCGGTAGCAATGGGAGTGTTTTTCCCTTTTACTGGTTGGCTACTTAATCCGGGACTGGCTGGTTTAGCGATGGCCTTTTCTAGTGTTTCGGTGGTAATTAATGCTCTGCGACTTAAAAATTTTAAATAAATAAGGAGAAAATATGGATTTAATTGCTGTTTTTTTTACCGGACTAACGGCTGGCGGGCTTTCTTGTTTGGCTGTGCAAGGAGGGCTACTGGCTAGCGTTTTACTTAATCAAAAGAAAGATCCAAAGCCCGCCAGCCAGTTTCTTACTACATTGATTTTTTTAATTGCCAAACTTTTTTCCCACACGTTTTTAGGCTTTTTGTTGGGTAGTTTGGGTGGAGTTGTTGCTCTAAGCTTGGGTTTACGACTGACTTTCCAAACCTTGACTGCGCTATTTATGTTGGCTACCGCTTTCAATCTACTTCAGCTTCACCCAATTTTCCGTTATGTGGCAATACAACCGCCCAAGTTTTTACAAAGATTGGTAAAAAAAAGCAGTAAGAGTCAAACCATTTTTGCTCCGGCTTTTTTGGGACTTCTGACTATTTTTGTTCCATGTGGTGTGACTCAAGCAATAGAAGTCTTAGCTTTGAATGTAGGTCAGCCAATAAACTCTGCCCTAATCATGTTTAGTTTTGTCTTGGGCACTTTTCCTACCTTTATATTTATTGGTTTGCTTACTGTTAAACTGTCTGCTCACTGGCAGCTGATTTTTAATAAAATAGCGGCTTTTCTGTTGATCATCATGTCTCTTTATAGTATTAACGGTGTTTTGCTAGTACTTACACCTAATCTGGCTTTGCAAAATATATTTGCGCCAGTTGTAGAAGAGACAAATAATAGCTCTGTCCAGACCAATGACAACTTGCAAAAAGTCAGTATCAAAGTCAACAATCGTGGCTACAACCCAAGATATATTCAACTCAAAAAGGATGTGCCGGTGGAGCTAACTTTAGTGACTGAAGATACATACTCTTGCGCCTTGGCTTTTGTTTTTAGAGAGTTTGGCATCAACACCATGCTTGATTCCACCGGAGAAAAAACCTATAAGTTTACTCCCAAAAAAGCAGGCAAGTTTACTTTTAGCTGTTCCATGGGGATGTATAGTGGGGTAATGGAAGTAAAATGAAGCTGATTGAAGGAGAAAATTTATGTTGCATTTAGTCAAAGACTTGTTTCAAAAAAAAATTTCAAATCAAACTCAAAAAACCAACACCGCGGAAAAACAAATAAGTTTTAAAATTAAAGGTATGCACTGTGTCAGTTGCGCTATGAATATTGATGATGCTTTAGAGCAAAAAAAAGGAGTGATTTTTGCCGCTACAAGATATGCCCAGTCCACAACTGAAGTGCGTTTTAACCCGCAGCTGATTGCAGAAGCTAAAGTGATGCAAGTGATAAGAAGCTGTGGATATGAGATTGAGAGAAAGATTTAGACTGGGTTATGCTGTAAAATAAGTGGCATAATGAGTAGCGGTGCATTTAGAATTGCTAAAGATAATAAATTGACTGATTTTTTAGGCGGGTTTTCTTTGCGCAGTTTACTTTCTGCTTTGGCTTTGTTACTTTTGTTTTATTTATTTTTGTCTGGGGCGATGGCCAGGTTTTATGCTAGCGCGCTTTTTGCTTTTTATTGGTTGACAAGACACATGTGGATTTCGGTGATCATGCTTGGAATGTTTCAGACTTTAATCCTTATTCCTTTGAGAATCTTGAGAGTCAGAAGCAGTCATCATATTAAAGAATTCCAGGAAACAGTGGAGTCAATTGGCCAGACCAGCGAGCAACAAAAAAAATTTAAACAAGATTTTCGTCAAGGGGACCAAACATTTTTGTTTTATCTTTTGGATTTTATGATTCAGCTTTTGACTTTTCTTTCTATTGGTAGATTGTTTTTGACAGATTTTTACTCAAAGCCACTTAATCCAAACCTACTTTATAGTTTTATACCTTACCCAGACTATCCTATCTTAAACGTAATTTTTCAGATTCCCTATATAGTGGTGACCAAAATCCACCAGTTTGGTTTTAAGGGCGTCATTCTAGGTTGGGCAATTTTACTTGCAGTTCAACTCATTTTTTGGCTGATTAAAAGTTACAAAAATAAAACTAAAGAGGGCAAAGATTATGGCTTGCTTTCTTTGCCTCTGTCTGGAAAATATGGATTCGCTTATATCTTGATTAGTTTACTCCTCACGTGGTTCGTGCTCACGCGTTTTCCGGTGGGATTTGACTTAAGAATTTTTAAAGGTGACGTAGGAATACCTAATCAGACGCTTAATACTATTACCGCCATCGCCACTTTTAGTATGCTTTTGTGGTTTGGTTATAAGGATATTGTGCGTAAGACCAAGCTGGCTTATGAAGGGGGGGTATCGGCAACTGTGGTAAACCGTACTCGTAAGAAACTTTTTAGTCAATCAGTGCAATCAGCATTTTTAGTGGGTGTGGGTGCCTATTTTATTACCAATTACATTCCTTCAGCTTTTGAGCTTTCCATTTTTACTTTTGAGCTGATTGCGGTTTTTGCGCCTTTGACTTTGGATAAAATGATTATCAAGAACATGGAACAAGCCCAAGTTTCAGAAAAAGTTTCGGTTTAGCTTCAACGTGTGAAGTAACAAATAACCAGTAGAACTGTCATTACCAACGCATAGGCAGAGATCATCGTTAGCATAAATCTGTCTGGGCACTTGAAAATCATTGATTTCATTATAGCGCTTTTTTAACTTTTCTCAAAATTTTGTTTAACCCGTTGACTTTTTGCTTTGATTTTTCCATACTCATCTTATGAAAAAGTATGACACAAAGGATAAATGCGCCAAAGAATAAGATTGACCGTGACTTTACCAAAGGAGTTGCTTGATAAGAT
>Ga0172375_10002378_pt1 | contig 29339 bp, 28 predicted proteins | sample LakKiv1m_FD_114537 | JGI IMG/M metagenome (GOLD analysis project Ga0172375, IMG submission 114537) | Freshwater microbial communities from Kabuno Bay, South-Kivu, Congo - kab_092012_11.1m | ecosystem: Environmental > Aquatic > Freshwater > Lake | place: Democratic Republic of the Congo... | reverse complement strand
GCATTTTATATTCTAAAATAGCAAAGGTCAAGAAGATAAATTTAACGGGGCTGTAGCTCAGCTGGGAGAGCACTTGCATGGCATGCAAGGGGTCAGGAGTTCAATCCTCCTCAGCTCCACCAAATTTTTGCGACAAGGAAAAATTTGGCGGTACTAAAGCTAACGTAAAACGGCGCGACAAGCGCCGTAGTGAGCGTAGTGCCACCAAATCCTAGAAAGGGCGGAGAATATCCGTCCTTTTGCTTTTAAGTTATTGACGCTGGTTTAGGGCAGGAGTATAATTTAAAGATTATGATACTGGGTGTGCATGTTTCAGGGGCGGGCAAGATCTATCAGGCATTGGATATCGCCAGGGGTTTAGGCTGCGATACTATGCAGATATTTGCTCGTTCCCCGCAGAATTGGCGTAACGGCGCCCATCTTAAGAGCGAAGATATCGCGGAGTTCAGGCTCAGGAGGAAAAAATGCAAAATCAATCCGGTCTTTATTCATATTTCTTACCTGATCAATCTGGCATCTCCTGATCCCCGGCTGTATAATGGCTCTATCCAGGCTTATATAGAAGATATTCAGGAGGCGGATGAATTAGGAGCTGATTTTATTGTTACGCATATGGGAAGCCATAAAGAGACCTCTGAAGACTCCGGGATCAAAAGGCTGGTTGATGCGCTGGATAAGATAATAGAGGAAACCAAAGGTTCAAAGGTGGGGATACTATTAGAGAATACGTCAGGGGCTGGCTCCTGGCTGGGGTATAAATTTTATCATCAGCACAAAATATTGAAAGGGTTAAAAGATAAGTCCCGTGTAGGTTTATGTTTGGATACAGCCCACGCTTATTTAGCCGGTTATGACCTTACGGCTAAACAAGGCTTAGAGCAGATGCTCGATGAAATTGATAAAATGGCAGGCTTAAAATTAATCAAGCTAATCCACCTTAATGACGCAGCCGGAGAATTGGGCTGCCATCATGACCGGCATGACCATATAGGCCGCGGGCATATCGGCCTTGCCGGGATGAAAAGGATTATTAACCATCCTAAATTAAGAAACATACCTATGATTTTGGAGACGCCCAAAAGCACTGAAGACAGCGATAAAGAAAATCTGGCATTAGTAAGAAAGTTGAGCCGCAAATAAGATGTTTTATGATTTTAAGAAAATAGAAGAAAAATGGCAGAAGATCTGGCAGGACAGCCATGCCTTCCGGGCAAAGGCTGATCCTAGCCGCAAGAAATACTATCTTCTGGAAATGTTCCCATACCCGTCGGGTAAAATCCATATGGGGCATGTGCGTAATTATACTATCGGGGATGTTGCCAGCCGCTTTAAGCTCTTAGAAGGTTATAATGTAATGCATCCTATGGGTTTTGATGCTTTTGGCCAGCCGGCGGAAAATGCCGCGATAAAAAATAAAACCAAACCGGATGCCTGGACCCATAAATGCATTAAGGAGATGGAAATAGAGTTAAAGAAGATGGGTTTTTCCTATGATTGGGATAGGGAACTTTCAACATGCGACAGCAGTTATTATAAATGGAACCAGTGGATATTCCTAAAGATGTTTGAAGCCGGCCTGGCGTATAAAAAGGCATCTGCGGTTAACTGGTGTTCCAGCTGTCAGACTACATTGGCTAACGAAGAAGTGGTTGACGGCGGCTGCTGGAGATGCCATACAAAAGTTGAGCAGAAAGATCTGGAGCAGTGGTATTTAAAGATTACGGAATACAAAGAAAGATTGCTGGAAGACCTGGGGCAGTTAAAGCAGTGGCCGGAGCGGGTTTTGGCAATGCAGAATAACTGGATTGGTAAAAGCAGCGGCGTGGATATTTATTTCCGCCTTAAAAACAGCGATAAAATTATACCGGTGTTTACTACCCGGGTAGACACCATATTCGGGGCTACTTATATTGTCCTGGCTCCGGAGCACCCTTTGGTAAAAGAATTAATTAAAGGTAACCCGCAGGAAAAAGAAGTCTTGCGTTTTATTGAGAAGGTTTCTAAAGAAAGCAAGCTCGTGCGCGCATCCTCCGATGTTAAGAAAGAAGGCGTCTTTACAGGGGCTTTTGCGGTAAACCCGGTAAACAATGAAGAAGTACCGGTCTGGGTAGCAGATTATGTATTAATGGAATATGGCACAGGGGCGATTATGGCTGTGCCCACGCATGACCAGAGGGATTTCCTTTTTGCCAAAGAGCATAAGCTGCCTATGCGCCTGGTGATTGTCCCGAAAGGCCGTGACATAAAAATAGAAGAATTAACTGAGGCTTATGAAGGAGAGGGAATCCAGGTTAATTCCGGGGAATTCAACGGTTTAAAAAACATTGAGGCAAAAGAAAAGATCGCCGGCTGGATGGAGGAAAAAGGAATCGGCAAGATACAAACTCATTGGCGCCTGCGTGATTGGTTGATTTCCAGGCAGCGTTATTGGGGCACGCCGATCCCGATGATTTATTGTCCTAAGTGCGGGATTGTTCCGGTGCCGTATAAAGATTTACCGGTGGAGCTGCCTGTTGAGGCGCCTTTTACCGGAGACGGCGGCAGCCCGCTGGGCAAGGTAAAAGAATTTGTCCAGGTAAAGTGCCCTAGGTGCTCTGGCCATGCCAGAAGGGAAACTGACACCATGGCTACATTTTTTGATTCATCCTGGTATTTCTTAAGGTTCTGTTCTCCTGAATGCGATACCGCTGCATTTGATCTGCATGAGGCAAAATACTGGATGCGCGTTGACCAATATATCGGCGGAATTGAGCATGCTATCCTGCATTTATTGTACTCGCGTTTCTTTACTAAATTTTTCCAGGACCTTAAGATGGTGGATTTCGGCGAGCCGTTTGAAAAGTTGCTCACGCAGGGGATGGTTTTAAAAGACGGGGAAGTTATGTCAAAATCCAAAGGCAACATTGTAGACCCGGATTCAATGATTAAAGACTATGGCGCAGATGCCCTGCGTTTATTTATTCTTTTTGCCGCTCCTCCGGAAACAGAGCTGGAGTGGGATCAGCGGGGCTTGGAAGGGGCTTTTAAGTTTTTAAACCGCGTCTGGCGTATTCAGGAAAACCTTAAAGATAAAACGGATGATGCTTTAGTGAGAATTGCGCATAAGACAATAAAAAAGGTGAGCGAAGATTTCAATGAGTTTAAATTCAATACCGCAATCGCCAGCCTTATGGAGTTGACTAACGCGGCCTATCAAATGGGTGCTGATAAAGAAGTTTTTTCCCAGCTGGTTATTATGCTTAGCCCGATTGCCCCGCATTTTTGCGAGGAGCTTTGGCAGGGCCTGGGAAATAAAGAGAGTATTTTTAAAACCTCTTGGCCGCAATACGACCCCAGGTTATTGATTGAGGAGAATGTAGAGCTGGTGATTCAGGTTAACGGTAAGGTGCGCAGCAAGATCCAGGCGCCCCGAGATATCTCCGAAAGCGAGCTCAAAGAATTAGTATTTAAAGATGAGAAGTTAACCCCCTGGTTAGAAGGCAAAACCCCGAAGAAATTTATCATTGTCCCCCAAAAGCTGGTCAATATCGTAATATAATTCTAAATTTTATTTTTAAGCTTTCCGTCTTTCGCCTCGGCACGAAGATTTTCGCCGTGTGCTTCGGTTTACGACTCACTCCCGGACTGACTTACGCTTTTGAGAGAGTCCTCCGTTCGTCGTAATTCCTCGCACACATCTGCCGAAAATCTTCTAATTGTGCCTTCAGCAAAAGCCGTAAAGCTTATATTAATAATATCATTAGCGGGTGTCGAGACTTGGTTCGAGCAGCATCTCAAAAATTGAGCGGGCATGGTTGCCCCGCTATAAATATCCTGGCAGAGCGAAATTTTTGCCGAAGCGCAGCGAGCCACGCTGGGGCGAGCAAGCGGTGATGTGAGAACAAGGCTCGGCAGCCGTGATATTATTCGCCGAGGACGTCTTTAATATCAAAAAGCAGGCGTTTGTATTCTATAGGTTTTTCAACGTAAACGGTGATCCCGCTTTTGGCAGCGATATGTTTATCAACTTCTTCGTGTTTCAGGGATGTAGCAATAATCGGGGTGTCCGCAAAATCAGGCAGGGATTTAATATCCTGAGCAACCTTGAATCCGCTTTCATCGGGCAAAACCAGGTCCAGAAGTATACAGTCAGGTTTTTCTTCCTTCAGCTTTTCAATCCCCTCTTTAGCGTTAAAGGCGGCTACTACTATATAGCCTGCTTTAAGCAGCTCTTCCTTACTTTTCTTGACGATATTATAGTCATCATCAATAATCAGTATCTTTTTAGGCATAAATAAAGTATACACTATAAAAACAAGGAATACAACCGTCAAGGCATGCCTTCAAAAGGCTTCCAAGCCTTGAATTTTTGTTAGGTTTTAAGCTTTTTAGCGTCTATTGGGGAAGAAAGGCTTTAAAAATGCTTAATTTAACCCCGGAAGAAAAAAGAGCCGCCCTTTTCCTTCTGATTATTGCGTTTTGCGGAGTAATTTTAAATAATCTGGCCAAGCTTAACTGCCGCGCTGAAAGATTATTTTGCCCGCAGGTAAGTTTAGCCAGGATTAATTTGAATAAAATATCATTGGAGGAGCTGGTTAAGACCAGATGCCTTCCGCTAAAGGCCTCTCAGCGGATTATCGCGTACCGCCAACAGCAGGGAAATTTCAGCAGTTTAGAGGAGCTAAAGAAAGTTAAGGGTATAGGAGAGAGGCGGTATGATAAACTTAAAGAAATTTTCTTTGTAGAATGAAGGGATTATTTGTCCCCTCCGCCATATTCTATTGCCTGGGTATTCTCCTGGTGAATTATATCCGGGTTAGCTTTTGGCTGATTGCTGGTTTAGGAGCAGTTGTTTTTGCGGCAGCCTGCTTAAATTTCAGGTACAGCCGCATATTTACTGTTTTGATATTTTTGCTAGCTTCACTTTTTGGGGCGCTGAACATGAAGAATGCATTTGCGCTTCCCAAATGCCATATCAGGAATCTTGTCCATTATAATAATAAAGGTAGCTATAGCTTAAGCGGGTATGTTGATAGCCAGCCTGTTATAAAGGGCAAACACTCGTCTTTTATTTTTAGGGCGCAGGAGCTTCAGGCTGGTAATTTTAAATGGTTATGCTGCGGTAAGGTATTAGTCAAGCTGGATTTTCCGGAAGATTTAAATTATGGGGATTCTTTAACCCTGAAAGGTTCTTTTAGCCTGCCGTACACCTCTTCATTCAGCAGCCGTTCTTACCGGGATTATCTATCCAGGCAGGGTATCTTTTTGTTAATGCGTATAGAAAATAGCTTACAGGTTATTCCGCGGGAGGCTAAAGGCGGCAGCAGGTTAATTGCCTTTTCGCTCTGGCTGCGGGCTGAATTAGAACAAATAATCAGGAGGTATCTCCCGGATTTACCTTCGGCCGTGCTTTCCGCTATGGTCTTAGGGCAAAAAAGTACTATTCCCTGGCTGGTAAATGATTATATGGTTAAATCCGGCACTGTGCATATACTGGTAGTCAGCGGGTTTAATGTGGGCATTGTCGCCTTTATTACTAACCTTTTATTGAAAATTATACGCATCCGGCGTAAAACGCGGATCATCCTGGTAATAGCCTGCCTGCTTATTTATTGTTTTATCACAGGAGCAAGTAATCCGGTTATCCGGGCTACAGTTATGGGGGTAGTTTTTCTATCAGGGTATCTCTTGAAAAGGGAGGCGGACGTATATGGCTGTTTAGCCTGCGCGGCCTTATTTATACTGATAATTAATCCCCGCCAGCTTTTTGACGTCGGCTTTCAGTTGTCATTTGCCAGTGTTTTGGCTATTGTCTATCTTTATCCGGAGATTAAATCATTTTTGCGGTTGAATAAATTCAAGCCCAAAGTATTAAGATTTATTAGCGAAAGCTGCCTGGTTTCCCTTTGTGCCTGGCTTGGGACAATGGGGATTATCGCTTATAATTTTCGCATTGTTACGCCTGTAACTGTTTTGGCTAACATATTGATTGTGCCGCTGGCTACCCTGATTACCTTATCTGGCTTTAGCCTGGTTTTATGTGGTTATTTCTGCCCTTTCCTTGGTGGTGCTTTCAGTACAGCTGCTGCTATGTTGATTACCTTACTTTTAAATATAAATTTCGCGATGGTTAAGATCCCGGGGGCGTATTTTTATTTTTAAAACAAAACTATGAAATGTTCCTCCTGCCTTGCAGAGCTCGGCAGGACTTCGCTAGATCAAAGCTATAAGGAGCTTGCCCTGCCTCGTGAAACTCGGCAGGATTTCGCTAAATGGTTATGGGTGCTCAATTTACCTTTGACAAAGACGGCCGGCTATGATAACTTATACTATTATGCGGCGTATAATCTTAAGTTTGTTACTCATTTCTTTTTTGTCCATTCAACCGGCATACTCCTATTGGATCTGGACTCCTAAAAGCGGCAAGTGGGTTAATCCCAAGAACATGCCCAAAGATAATCCTAAGGAGCAGTTTGCTTATGCCAAATCCTTTTTTGATATAAATAAATATGAAGAGGCTAAACGGGAGTTTCGTAAATTGCTCAAGGCCTATCCGAAATCTGCCGAGGCCGCGGAAAGCCAGTATTACCTTGGTTTAACAGAGGAAGCCCAGGGTAAGTTATATGAAGCTTACCAGGCTTACCAGGCGGTGATTGATAAATATCCTTTTAGCGAGCGCATCCAGGAAGTTATTGAGAAAGAGTATAAAATTGCTGAAAAGTTTATGGCGGGAGAAAAACGAAAGGCCTTCGGCGTAGACCTGCCTGTTGAAAACCCGGCGATTGAGATATTCGGCAAGGTAGTGGAGAATTCTACTTATGGCCCTCTAGCCCCCCGCGCGCAGTATAAATTAGGTCTGGTTTTAAAAGGGCTGATGCGTTATTATGAAGCCGAGGATGAGTTTAATAAAGTAGTCTCGCGTTACCCTGACAGTGAATGGGCCTCGGCGGCAAAGTTTCAGATTGCTTCTTGCCGTTCAAGCTTGTCCAAAGGGCCTGCCTATGACCAGGGGGCGGCGCAGGAAGCAAAGCAGCAATTTGAAGAGTTTGTGAAGGAGCATCCTGATGCCGTGCTTTCTCTGGACGCCGAAAAGAATATCAGCGAAATCAGGGAGAAAGAGGCGCGGGCAAGCTATGATATCGCTATGTTTTATGAGAAGCAGAAGGCAACTGATTCAGCCAGGATCTATTACAACGACCTGATTAATAATTATTCGGATAGCCCCTGGGCTGCTCAGGCTGCGGCCAGGCTACAGATAATGGAGCATAAAAATGAAAAACAATAAAATCAGTTTTTTTCTCTTCCTGTCTGCTATATGCTGCTTACTGCCTGCTGTTTTTTCCGGTTGCGGATATACTACCCGCTCTATGCTTTATGGAAAATACAGCACAATTTATATAGCCCCGTTTTTAAATAAAGTGGATGTAACCCAGGAATCTTTCTCCGCGAACAAATACCGTATTTACCGACCAATGTTAGAAACAGATATCACTAAAAAAGTGATTAATCAATATCTTTTTGACGGGAATCTTAAGCCGGTAAAAGAGACTCAGGCGGACTTAGTGCTTAAGAGCGAGTTAGTTGAGTATCGTAAAGACCCCTTAACTTATACCTCGGATAGCGAGAATATTACTGAATATCGCGTTAATATTTACGTAAATTTAAGTCTTTGGGATCAAAAAGAAAATAAGCTGGTTTGGGAAGAAAAGAATTTTAATGGCAATTATTCCTATTTTACTAATTATGCTTCTGGTAATGTTATCCAGATTTCTGAAGATTCGGCTGTAAATAAAGCAGTGGAAGATTTAGCTCGTCGGATTGTGGAACGTACAGTTGAACAATGGTGATATGGTTTATCTACTTATCGGCCAGGATGTCCAAGCCAGAGAAATCCAGCTCAGCAAAATAAAACAGGAATTCCTTCCAAGAGAACTCCAAGATTTTAACCTTGATACATTATACGCTAAAGAAATATCCTTAAAAGATATCCAGGAGAGGTTCCTGGCTATGCCGTTAAAAAGCGTCAGAAGGATCATCGTAATTAAAGACGCGGGCTGTTTGAATGAGGCCTGTCGCACTTTTCTTCTGGCGTATGCCTTAAAACCCAATAAGCAACTGGTTTTAGTTTTAATATTTGAACAATATGATTACCAGGATGATTTTATTAAAAGCGTATCCCGTTCTGCCAGGGTTATCCGTTTTAAGGAGGCAGTTAACCCGGATACATTTGTTTTAAGCCGGCAGATTGAGTTGAAGAATCCCGATTCATCCCTGCGGTTATTAAATCAACTTTTAAGAAATGGAGAGGCTCCTGAACGTATATTGGGGGGGTTGCGTTATGCCTGGGAAAAACAAGGTATCCATGGCTCAGAAGCCAGGCGTAAGCTTAAACTTCTTCTTGGCTGTGATGTTGAGATAAAAACAGGCAGGCTAAAGCCTGCCTTTGCTTTGGAAAAATTAGTTGTTGGTTTATGCGGATTTACCCAAACGCAGCATTAAACGTGATTTTCTGCGGTTAGCTGTTGCCGGATGGATTATATTTTTCTTTGCCGCCTTATCCAGTTGAGAAAAGACCTTGCTGATGAATGTTTTAGCTTCAGCGGTTTCCTTTTTGGCAAGTAATTCCTGGAACTTCTTTATTGCCTTTTTAAGCTGAAGCTTTACTTTAACATTGCGGGTATGTTTTCTTTTATTTACGCGGTTGCTTTTTAATGATGTTCTACGCCTTGGCATATATTCTCCTTAGTAATTTATTAATTTTTAATATTAAAGCATATTTAATTACTCATGTCAACAAGCAAATATTCCTTAGGCAGCCATAATCAGGCAGTTGCCCGCTCGGCAGGCGTTATCAGCATGGCTACCCTGCTTTCGCGCATCCTGGGTTTTATAAGGGATGTGGTTATCGCCAGGCTTTTTGGAGTTTACCTTTATGCCCAGGCATTTGTTATTGCTTTCCGTATACCTAATTTGTTCCGGGATTTTGTCGGAGAAGGCGCCTCCAACGCCGCGGTTGTCCCGGTCTTAAGCGAATATAGCATTAAGCGTTCAAGGGAAGAGTTTTGGGAACTGGCGAATATACTGCTTAACCTGCTGCTGGTTATATTAAGCGCCATAACCATTCTGGGAATTATTTTTTCTCCTTTAATCATACGGATAATCGCCCCGGGTTTTATTGCCTTTCCGGAAAAATTAGAAGCGACTATCCGGTTAAACCGGGTTATCTTTCCTTACATCCTGCTTATCGGCCTGGCTGCTTATGCTACGGCAGTATTAAATTCGCTTAAAAACTTTACTGTTTCGGCATTGGCGCCCTGCCTATTAAATATCTCTATTATTATTTGCGCCTTGCTTTTTGGAGAGGGCACTAAAGGTTTAGCAAGCGGGGTTTTATTGGGGGGCCTGCTGCAGCTGGCAGTGCAGGTGCCTGTTTTATATAAGAAAGGATTTAATCCCAGGCTGGCTTTTAACTTTAATCACCCCGGACTGGCGCAGATTAAGAGATTAATGCTTCCCCGTATAGCCAGCTCCAGTATTTATCAGATAAATAATTTCGTTGATTCTATTTTTGGCTCTTTGATTGCTATTGTCGGCGACGGAGGGGTAGCGGTGCTTTATTTTGCCTACCGGCTTATTCAGTTCCCGATAGGAATTTTTAGCAATGCCCTGGCCCAGGCAATCCTGCCTACCTTTTCCACCCAGGCGCTGGAAGAGAACCGGGAAAATATTAAAACTACTCTTTCCTGGGGTTTGCGCACGGTATTTTTTGTTATGCTCCCCACAAGCGCTATTTTTATGATCCTGGCATATCCTCTAGTCTCTACGCTTTTCGGCGGAGGCAGGTTTGATTTTAATTCAGGGCTATTGACCAGCAATGCCCTGTTTTTTTATAGCATCGGGTTATTTGCTTATGGCGGGACAAAGATACTGCAATCCTGTTTTTTTGCCCTCAAGGATACGTTGACTCCTACAAAAGTAGCTTTCCTGGCTCTGATTATGAATATTATATTTAATTCGGTATTGATGTTTCCATTAAAAATAGGCGGTCTGGCTTTAGCTACATCTATTTCAGGGATCGCCACATTTTTGCTGCTGTTTTTTATCCTGAAGGAAAAGTTAGGCGGCTTCGGGGAACGCAAGATATTCTTTTCTTTTGCGCGCATCCTGGCTGCTTCTTTGTGCATGGCAGCTGTTTGTTTTTTGGTTAACCGGGCGTTAAATCTTGGCTGGGCTTTGTTTTGCGGAGCGCTATCCTATATTATGTTTTGCTTTCTTTTCGGTGTAAGCGAACTTAGAGAGTTGATACATTGGTTGACTTTTAGAAGCCTCAGGTAACCACTATGGGACGACTGCAGGAATTAAAAGAAAAGATTTCTTCTGCCCCGAATTCCCCGGGTGTTTATTTGATGCGGGATAACCGCGGAAAAGTGCTTTATGTAGGGAAGGCCGGCTCGCTGAAAAAAAGACTGTCCAGTTATTTACCCGGCCTGACCGGAGAGTCTGGTATGCGTTTCTGTGCAGTATCTAATCGGTTAGACAGTAAAACACTTGCCCTGATGAGCAAGGTAGTGGATATTGAGTTCAGGCTGTCTCCCAATGAATCTATGGCCTTGTTGCTTGAAGCCGGCCTTATACATAAATTTAAACCTCGCTATAATATATCCTTACGCGACGACAAGAGTTTTCCGTTTATAAAGATTTCCGCCGAAGTTTTTCCGGCGATAAGTATTACGCGCAAGAAAGACGATCCCCTTGCCAGGTATATCGGCCCGTATACCAATGCCAAGATTTTGAAGAATGCTTTAAAGGTCATCCGGCGCAGCTTTGCTTACCGCTCATGCCGCAGATTGCCCGGGAAGAGTTGCGTATACGGAAGGATTAATTTGTGCCCTGCGCCTTGCCTTGGCAAGCTTAACCCCAAAGAATATAATTCGCGCATTGAGGATATCATCTTGATTTTAGAGGGAAAGGCCGACCTGTTGATTAACAGACTGCGCCATTTGATGCAAAATAAATCCCAGTCCAGGGATTTTGAGGCAGCGGCAGAGGCGCGCGACCAGATTTCTACTTTAGCTGAACTGTCTGCGGGCTTAAGCGGGGTTAACCGCAAGGGCGAGCTGGAAGATTTAAAAAATAAACTGGGCTTAAATAAGCTTCCGGAAAGAATTGAGGGGTTTGATATATCAAATATTTCCGGCAAACAGGCAGTAGGTTCAATGGTGAGTTTTTACCGCGGCAACCCGGATAAAAATAATTACCGCCGTTTCCGGATTAAAGATTGCCCGGGGATTGATGATTACAAGATGCTTGCTGAAGTTGTGCGCCGGCGCTACAGCCGGCTGATTAAGGAAAATTCCGCTTTGCCGGATTTATTGCTTATTGACGGAGGCAAGGGGCATCTTTTGGCTGCCTCCAGGCAGGTTAAAGAATTAGGTCTTGACCTTCCTCTGGTCAGTATTGCTAAAAAAGAAGAGCTTGTATATAGCAGTAATAACGAGCATGGATTAAGTTTTGCCGATGATACCCCGGCCTTAAACCTGATCCGTCGGGTGCGTGATGAAGCGCATAGGTTTGCTGTAAGTTACCACTTGTTGCTGCGCAGGAAAGAGTTGATCAGAAGATGACATTGTTTGAGGCAAAAGTTTATAAAGCAGTTTTAAATATTCCATTGGGCCAGGTGCGCAGCTATAAATGGGTAGCTAAAAAAGCAGGCAGCCCGGCTGCGGTACGGGCAGTGGGGCAGGCTTTAAAGCGCAACCCGTACCCTTTAATTATTCCTTGCCATCGCGTTATAAGAAGTGATAATAAGGTAGGCGGGTATGCCTTTGGATTAAAACAAAAAAAGCTTTTATTGAGGCTGGAAAAAGAGATAGCAGAATGTTTAGCTGGTTAAAGAAAAATTATAAGATTAAAGGGCTTTGTTCTTTTGCGGACTCCGCCTTTCAAAGAGCCAGGAGTTTTCTGTTTTGCTTAAGTCTGGTTTTGTTCTTTGGCGGTCTTCCTTTTATCCTGTCTTTTGCCTTAGGTTATAAATTTAACACGCGTACCTTGAAATTTATGAAAACCGGGTTAATTTATATCAAGACCCAGCCGGAAGGCGCAAATATATATCTTAACGGCAGGCTTATTCCCGAGAAGAGCCCGGCAAGCATACAGGAGCTTCTTCCCGGTGTTTATAAAATTACCTTAAGCCTGGGAAAATATTATCCCTGGAAGTCTGAGGTGGATGTGGAAGCTGGTAAAGTCAGCCGCATTGATAAAGTTATTCTTTTTCCTTTGCGGCCTAATCTGGAACAGTTGAACCAGAGGGGATTTTCTTCTTTCCGTGTGGATATTGATAATGGAGTGGTTTATTATTTAGACCAGGAGAATGAGGTTGTTTACAGGTCAAATTTAGACGGAAGTAATTTTGATGATATCGCCAGTCTTCCCGATAAATTCGGACAGGTTCGCGGTTGGGATGTTTCCCCGGATAAGGGGAAAATGTTTATTTTCAGCCCCCATCAGATTAGCGTAATTTTTCTTGATAGCCAGGATGATTATATGTATTCAGATTCTTTTGTATCATTGGATTACCCGCGGGAGAAGATAATTAAAGTATTCTGGCATTCGGACAGTTATCATTTGGTAGTGTTGACTGATAAGCACGTTGCGGTAATTGAATCCAGGCCAGCGGCCAGGGCGGTAAATCTGATAGAATTGAACAAGGAAGCTACAGAGGCTTTTTATGATAATAAGCGCCAGGTGCTTTATTTTAGCAATGACCGGAAAAGCTCAGACGGTTCAAACTATAACAACCTGTATAAATTAGAGTTAAGCCCGGAGCTTTATTTTTTGGAAAGGCTGATAAAAAAAACAAATGAGTAAGTCCAGGTTCTTAAAACGAGTTTTTGAAATTATACCCGGGGGGTTATCCTGGGGAATAATTATCGCGCTGATTATGTTGTCAATTAAATACCCGGTAGCCAGCGCTGTTATTATCATTACTTTTGATTTTTATTGGATCATCCGCACGGTTTATTTAACTACGCTTCTGATTATGGCCCACCACCAAATTTCCTGCCAAAAAGGAGAAGATTGGTTAGGGCGTTGTTTAAGCCTGGCCCCTGAGAAAGGCTGGCCGGATTTATTCCAACTGGTTATATTCCCGGTTTATAACGAAGGTCTAGAGGTTTTACGGCCGTCTCTGGCAGCTTTGAGTGCCAGCCATTATCCTAGGGAGAAATTTATTGTGGTTATGGCTTTTGAGGAAAGAGGTTCGCATGCGCATGATAATGCCTTAGCCCTGGAAAAGGAGTTTAGCGGAAAATTCGGGGCATATTTGTCTACTTTTCATCCTGATATGTTGCCGGGGGAAAGCCGGACTAAAGGAGCTAACGCTACCTGGGCAGCTAAAGCTGCAAAGAAACTTATTGATGCCCGGGGGATTGGCCGCGAACATGTAATAGTCTCGTGTTTTGACGCGGATACCTGCGTTGAGCCGGAATATTTTGGCTGCTTGAGCTACCACTTTTTAACTTCGGATAAGCCGCATCAGGCAAGCTACCAGCCGATGCCGGTATATAATAATAATATTTGGCAGGCGCCCTCTTTTGCCAGGCTGGTTGAAATCAGCAGTTCATTCTGCCAGATGATTGAAAGCATGCGGCTTGAGAAATTTGTTACATTCTCCAGCCATAGCATGAGTTTTAAAACCCTGGTTGAAGTGGATTACTGGCCGACTAATATGATCTCAGATGATTCGGTAATTTACTGGAAGGGATTCCTGCATTTTAACGGGGATTACCGGGTTATTCCAATGTATATTACAGTTTCCATGGATGTAGCTTATTCAAGTAATATTTGGCGGACTATGGTTGTGCAGTATAAACAGAAAAGAAGATGGGCCTGGGGCGTGGAGAACTTTCCTTTTGTAGCAATCGGGTTTATGGAAAATGAAAGGATTCCCTTGTTTAGAAAATTAAGAAGATTATTCCATTTATTGGAAAGCCATGTCAGCTGGGCAGTCTGGGCGGTTATTTTGGTGGTTATCGGTCCTCTGCCCATATTCTTTGGAGGCAGGTTATTCAGCCAGATGGCTATTGCGTATAATCTTCCTAAGATTACGGGGTTATTATTCCAGTTTACTTTACTGACCAGTTTGACCTGGATATTCTTGAGCTGGACAATTTTGCCGCCGCGGCCTAAAGGGGTAAGCTGGTTTAAAAATGTGCTTTTAGTCCTGGAATGGTTTTTTGTTCCTTTTATTATACTGGTACTCGGTTCTTCTCCGGCTTTAGATGCCCAAAGCCGGCTTATGTTTGCAAGGTATATGGAATTTAATCCTACACTAAAAGGAAACAAGGTGTTATAATCAAACAATCGCCTGCCTATAGGCAGGCGATTGTGCAGTCCTTGAAGTTTCCTTTAGAAACTTCAAGGGCAAGAAACAATCGCGAATTATCTATAATATCCTCGGAGGGAAAATGGATATCAAGAAATTAATGCAGGAAATGGTAGCCAGGGGTGGTTCGGACTTATTTTACCGGGCAGGGGGATCGCCGCGCTTGCGCGTTGACGGCAAGATTGTGCATATGGGCGATCACATTTTAAGCGTAGAGGATGTTATGCTTGCTACCCAGCAGCTGGCCAATTTTAAACAGCTGGATATTTTCAGGAATAATATGGATGTGGATTTTGCCGTATACCTGGAAGAGTTTGGCCGCCGTTTCCGGGTAAGCATATTTATGCAGAGGAACTGGCCGTCTATTGTCATCAGGAACGTGCGCAACCACATATCTACATTTGAAGAACTAAATCTTCCCGTTGAGATCTTAAAGAAATTATCGCTGGAAACCCGCGGGCTGGTGCTTTTAACCGGAAGTATGGGCAGCGGGAAATCCACGACCATCGCCAGCATGTTAGAGTATATCAATAGCAGTTCCAAGAAGCATATCCTGACTGCTGAGGAGCCGATTGAATTCACCTTTGAAGATAAGCAGTCAATTATTAACCAGCGGGAGCTGGGTATTGATGTTTCTTCTTATGCGGTTGCCCTGCGTTCTTTTACTTTGCAGAGCCCGGATGTAATGTTTATCGGCAACATCCGTGATTATGAAACTGTTTCCAGCGCGATGACCGCCGCAGAAACCGGGGTATTGGTTTTAAGCACCTTGCATACTATTAATGCCGCCCAGAGCGTAGAAAGATTAATTAATCTTCATCCGCCGCACCAGCACCAGGAGGCGAGGAACCAGCTGGCTACCTTGTTAAAAGGCGTAATCTCTTTACGGCTGGTGCCTGCTAAAGATGGTTTAGGCCGTATTCCCGCCTATGAGGTCATGCTGCTGACTCCTACTATCAGCCGCTTAATCCGCGAAGGCAAGATTTGGGAAATTCCTCAGTTCATTGATGATGGCGCGATATTCGGCATGCAATCATTTAACCAGTCTTTGGTTAAGCTGGTTCAGGAGGGGAAGATTGCCGAGGAAGATGCCGCCTCTGCCGCGGATAGCCGCGATGAATTTATGCTGGCCTTCAGAGGGATAAAGAGATAAAAAGGAGATAGTTATGCTTGAAGAAATTAAAACTAAATTGGATAACCTTGGCCTGAAGCTTGAAAACCTAAGAGGTTATCTTTGACGTTATAAATAAAAAGAAGCAAATAGATGTTTTGTCCGGCCAAATGTCCGCCGCAGATTTCTGGGACAATACGGACCGCCCCAGAAAAATCGTTAAAGAATTAAAAACCCTCAAAGCAATAGTTGAGCCTTGGGATATAGCTTATAAGAAATACCAGGAACTCGAGGAGATTATACCTTTGCTTAAAGAGGATGATCACGCTTTATTGCTGGATTTAACGCGCAACGCCGAAGTCCTTTCGGCGGCAACAGATAAATTGGAGTTCCAGGTGCTTTTGGGCGGGCCGCTGGACAAAAACAGCGCTATCCTGAGTATTAATGCCGGAGCCGGAGGTACAGAATCCTGTGATTGGGCAGGCATGCTCTTTAGAATGTACAGCCGTTTTGCGGAAAGCCATGGATATAGCGTTAAGACAATTGATTTGCTTGACGGCGAAGAAGCAGGGATTAAAAATGTTACTGTTTTAATCGAAGGGGATTATGTTTATGGTTATTTGAAGGCAGAGCGCGGAGTGCACAGGCTGGTACGCATCTCGCCTTTTGATGCCAATAAACGCAGGCATACATCTTTTGCTTCGGTGGACGTAATCCCCGAGATAGAAGAAGAGCTGGATATAAAATTGGAGGATAAAGACCTGCGCGTGGATGTTTACCGGGCTAAGGGCGCAGGAGGCCAAAGCGTTAACACCACGGATTCAGCGGTAAGGATTACCCATATTCCTACCGGTATTGTTGCCCAGTGCCAGAATGAGCGTTCGCAGCATCAGAATAAACAGACCGCTTTAAAAATATTAAAGGCCCGTATTTATGAAGCCGAGCAGGAAAGAAAAGAGGCGGAGTTAAAACAGCAGGATTCAGATAAAAAGAAGATTGAATGGGGGAGCCAGATCCGCTCGTATGTTTTACATCCGTACAATTTAGTTAAGGACCATCGCACTGAATTTGAAACCGGAGACAGCGGGAAAGTTTTAGATGGAGGCCTGGACGAATTTATTGAGGCCTTTCTTAAACTTAACGCCAGCAGGCAGGGATAAAAATGTTTGGATTAATCGGAAAAATTATTCTTAAGAATAAACAGGCAGCTATCAGGAAAAGGTTCCCGGGAGTAAAAATTACTCTGCATCCCGAAATGCCCAGCCCTTCAATGAATAAAATGGTTGAATTAGCCAGGGTAGTTAACCTGGTAAATTCTTTTGAAGCCAGGATAAGCCAATTCAGCGACGAACAGCTGCGGGCCAAGACGGATGAGTTTAAGGCTCATTTAAAGAATAAGTCTGAGCAATTCGCGCAGGAATTAGCGGATTTACAGCAGGCTATGCTTTCAGTGGCCATGCCCGAAGAAAAAGAGAAATTAAAAGAAAAACTTAAATTAAGCCGGAATAGGATATTTGATGATATCTTGCCCGAAGCCTTTGCCGTGGTCAGGGAGGCGTCAAAGCGGACTATAGGTTTAAGGCACTTTGATGTGCAGATTGCCGGGGGGATTATCCTGCATGAAGGCAGGATCGCCGAGATGTCTACCGGAGAAGGAAAGACTTTAGTCGCCACATTGCCGGCTTATTTAAACGCTTTATTAGGCAAGGGCGTGCATATTGTTACGGTCAACGATTATCTTGCTCGGCGCGACCGTGAATGGATGGGGCCGATTTTTGAATTTTTAGGTTTGTCCGTGGGCACCATACAGCATGATATGTCCGATGAAGAGAGGAAGACCGGTTATGCCTGCGATATAACCTACGGTACAAACAACGAATTTGGTTTTGATTACCTGCGCGATAATATGAAATATTCAATCGCGGAGCTGGTACAGAGGCCTTTTTATTTTGCTATCGTGGATGAAGTTGATTCAATATTAGTTGATGAGGCGCGTACTCCGCTGATTATCTCGGGGCCGGCGGAAGAGTCTACTGAAAAGTACTATACCGCCAAGAAAATAGTTGAAGGTTTAAGCGGCCGCCGGGTTACAGAAAAAGATGAGATTGATGCAAAATATAAAGGAGTGGATTTAGGCCAGGGTTTTGATTATATCGCGGATGAAAAAGCCCAGACCGTCGCCCTTACCGAAGACGGGGAAGTTAAAGCCGCTAAACTTTGGGGCATTGATACTTTGCATACCCTGGAAACGATTGAATACCGGCATCATACTATTCAGGCCTTACGGGCAAAGGAGTTCTTCCAGCGGGATGTGGATTATGTGGTTAAGGACGGCGCGGTAATTATTGTTGATGAATTTACCGGCAGGCTTATGCCGGGAAGGCGCTGGTCAGACGGTCTGCACCAGGCAGTTGAATCCAAGGAAGGATTAAAGATTGAGCGGGAAAACCAGACCTTGGCCACGGTAACCTTCCAGAATTATTTCCGTATGTATGAAAAACTTGCCGGGATGACCGGCACTGCTTTTACCGAAGCCAATGAATTCAAGAATATATATCAGTTGGATGTGGTCGTCCTGCCGACGAACCAGCCGCTGGTGCGCAAGAATTACCCCGACCGTATTTATAAGACCGAAAAGGAAAAGTTTGCCGCAGTAGTTGAGGAAATTGCCGAATTGTATAATGCGGGCAAGCCTGTTTTGGTCGGGACAATTACTATTGATAAATCTGAGAGCCTTTCCGAGATGCTTAAGCGCAGGGGGATACCGCACCAGGTGTTAAACGCAAAATACCATGAAATGGAGGCGCAGATTATTGCCCAGGCAGGCAGGTATAAGGGGGTAACTATTGCCACCAATATGGCCGGCCGCGGCACAGATATCCTCCTGGGGGGTAATCCTGAATTTATCGCCAGGAGCGTAGCTAAGCAAAAATTAAACCCCGAAGGTCAAAATTATCAGAGTGAATATAAGGCCATCCTTGAAAAATATAAATCAGAATCTGCGATAGAGCATAAGAAGGTAGTGGAATTGGGCGGCCTGCACGTTTTAGGCACGGAGCGGCATGAGGCCAGGCGTATTGATAATCAGCTGCGCGGAAGAAGCGGCCGCCAAGGGGACCCGGGGTCTTCGCGTTTTTATGTGTCGTTAAAAGATGACCTTATGCGCCTGTTTGGTTCAGACAGGATTATCGGGTTAATGGACAAATTAGGTTTAGAGGAAGGCCAGGTGATTGAGCATCCTTGGGTTACCGGTTCCATAGAAATTGCCCAACGCCGGGTGGAGCAGCATAATTTTGAGATTAGAAAACAGCTCCTGGAATATGATAATGTAATGAATAAGCAGAGAGAAATTATTTACGGCCAGCGCAGGCAGATCCTGGAGGGTTTTTCTTTAAAGGATAATATTGCGGGGATTATTAATAAGCTTGTTGAGGAGTACCTCCAGGTTTATCGCCAGCCAAATTCAACCGAAGCTGATATTACGGGGTTAATCAGTTCCATGTCTTTAAAGTTTGGCCTGGAATTTAACGCCCAGGAATTTGCCGGCTTAGGCGATCAGGAAGTTGAGGATAAATTGTCCGGTCAGCTGCTTGAGGCTTATGAAAATAAGGAAAAGGAGATTACTCCGGAGTTAATGCGTAATTTAGAAGGCATGGTTTTTCTGCAGATTATAGATAGCAAATGGAAGGACCATCTTTATGCTATGGATAGTTTACGCGAAGGCATAGGCCTGCGCGCATATGGGCAGCGGGATCCTTTAATTGAATATAAACGTGAAGCCTTTGAAATGTTTGCTCAAATGATAAGCGCTATTGAAGAAGAGGCAGTGGAGATTATTTTTAAAGTGCAACCTGCTAAGCCGGACAGGTTCCAGGGTGTTTTCAGTTCTTTACCCAAAGAGCTTTCTCACCCGGAGTCTGTTAAGTTTCAGGCTCCCTTGGATGAGAGGGATATTTCGCAAACAGGGGCTGGCTCAATTGAGCATCCATCTGCCGCTAAACCTGTGCAATCCCATCAGCCTAAAGTTGGCCGTAATGACCCTTGCCCTTGCGGTTCAGGTAAAAAATACAAAAAGTGTTGTTCAAAATGAGCCATTTGATCCTGCCCATTTTATCTGCTATTTTATTTTCGCTTTCTTTCTCCAGTTTTAATCTTTGGTTACTGGCTTGGTGTGCTTTTATCCCGTTTTTTATTTCGCTGGAGAAAAAATCTTTATTGCAATCATTTTTAATCGCTTATCTGTGGGGGCTTGTTTTCTGGAGCCTAAGCATATATTGGCTTATTCACGTTACCCTTACAGGCCAGGTAGTTTTAATCTTATACCTGGCTGTTTTCTCCGGGGCCTTTGCCTGCCTAATCCATTTATCGGGCCGGCTTTCCCCGTTAATTTTGCTGTTTTTCATCCCAAGTACTTGGGTTTTATTAGAATACCTGCGAAGTTATTTATTTACAGGTTTTCCCTGGGCGTTAGCCGGGTTTTCACAATACAGGAACCTGCCGGTTATCCAGATTGCTGATATAACCGGATGCTGGGGGGTTTCATTTCTTGTGGTGCTGGTTAATAGCGGGGTATATCTAGCCTTGCGCAGGCGGCCAAAAACACAAATCATCTTAGTTTGCCTTTGCGTATTATCCTTGTCTTTAGGATATGGTTTTTACAGGTTAAGCTATAAACCCGCACCCTGCGCTGATAATCAGAGGGTTAAGGTATCTGTAATCCAGGGGAATATCCCCCAGGATTTAAAATGGGATAAGCGTTCGGCGGATGGCATACTTAAGGGCTACATTGAATTGACTGAGCGCGCCTCTTTAGATGCGCCTTGTTTGATTATTTGGCCGGAGGCATCTGTGCCGGTTCTTTGGGGGGATGATGCTGCAGATACGCAATTTAAGCAGATTTTTTCTTTAGCCGCAAAATTAAATACCAGCTTGCTGGTGGGAGCGGTTTCGCGTTTTGGCGATGGTTATTTTAACAGTGCTTTGTTTATTGATAATTCAGGCCAGCCGGAAAAGATATACAATAAATTACATCTGGTTCCATTCGGCGAGTTTGTGCCGCTTAAAGACGTTTTCCCTTTTTTGCAGTCTATTGCCCCTATTGGAGATATACAGCCGGGCAGGGAGTATGTTGTATTCCAGCACCCCGCGAAATTTTCCGTACTCATCTGTTTTGAGGATCTTTTTCCGGAATTATCCCGGGAATTTATAAACAGGGGGGCAAAGTTCCTGGTGAACATTACTAATGATGCCTGGTATAAAAAAGGCAGCGCCCCGTATCAGCATTTTGCGGCTTCGGTTTTTAGGGCAGTTGAAAATCATGCATACCTTGTTCGTTCAGCCAATACCGGCATTTCAGGGTTTATTGATCAATTCGGCAGGATTTCATCAATAGTACAGGATGAATCAGGAAAATGGATTTTTATTAAGGGTTACAGCAGTAAAGAGATTTGCCTGGATCAGTATCCACGCACAATTTATAACCGATATGGAGACCTGTTTATCCTGCTCTGTCTCTTGTTTACAGGCCTTGCCTTAGTATCCTCTCTCAAAAAAAAGAATTCTTCGTAATCAGATTGAGCCTGCCTATTTTCCCATCGGCTCCATGTGCACTACTACATCAGTTATTCCGGGTATGGCAGATTTAATCGCTTCTTCAATCTGGTCGCTTATCTGGTGGGCGTTATCTATATGCATGTTAGGGTTAACCTGGACGTGCAGGTCAATGTGGATATCGTCAATTCTGCCCCGGCTGCGTATTTTATGGCAGGAGCGCACCCCTTTTGTTTTTAATACAATATCCCTGATTTTCTGGTCATCAAGAAAAACAGCCGTATCGCAGAGGACATCGGAGCTTTGTTTAGCTATTTCAAAAGCAGCAAAACCGATGAACAGCGATATAAGTATAGTTATCAGCGGGTCAATTATCGGCAGCCCAAGTTTTATCGCTATAAGAGAAGCAATTACCGAGAAAGAGGTAAAGATGTCTGCCCGAGTGTGCAGGGAATCAGAAACCAGGATATCGCTTTTTAATTCTTCTCCCTTCTTATATTCATAGCGCATTACCCAGATATTCACAGCCAGGGTAACTGCCATAATTAAAAAGCTGCTTATATCAACCTGGGGAAGGACAGGATTAACCAGCCGCTCCCATCCCTGTTTAATTAAATTAAATGCTACAATAAAGAGCATGGCGGAGATTGCCAGGGAGAACAATGTTTCATATTTCTTATGCCCGTAGGGATGGTCTTTATCTACCGGCTGGCAGGCAAAATGTATTCCCAGGAGCCCGATGAGATTTGAGGTCCCGTCTGAAAGCGAATGGAAACCGTCGGCAGTCATACTTGAACAACGGCTGCTTATGCCGTAAATAATTTTGGCTAAAGCCGTGAGCCAGTTTAAGGCAAGTATAACCAGCAGTATTTTTCTGATTTTTTGATAGTGTTTCTGTATATCGGCTACCATAAGGGCATTGTATAACAAGGATAATTTTTTGCAAACCTTTTCATTGATAAAGCCGCATTTTCCGGCTTCCCTCAAAATATGCATTACCTTGACTAATTTTAGCTAAATGATAGAATACCACTATGCGTAAATTCAGGTTATCAATCGTTTTATTATTTATCCTTGCTGCCGGTTGCGCCGGTATAGAGAAATCCAATTTGGCATACTGGTCACAGATGCCAATCCTGGAAGAATTTAAAGAGGGTGAACGGGTGTTAATTTTAGCCCCGCATCCCGATGATGAGGCAATTGCCTGCGCAGGAGTTATCCAGCAGGCGCTTAAGGCAGGCTCAAAAATCAGGGTAGTTTATTTGACTAACGGCGATCACAATGAGCTGGCTTTTATTGTTTATGAAAAAAGGATAACTGTGCGCCAGGGCGAATTTGTGCACATGGGCCAGGTGCGCCAGCAAGAGTCAATAAAGGCAATGAAATATTTTGGGTTATCTGAGGACGATCTGGTGTTCCTGGGGTACCCGGATTACGGGACTTTTAATATATTTAGCCAGTATTGGCAGGTTAAGAAACCTTTCCGCGACCGCTTAACCCGTATATCCAGCGTTCCTTACAAGGATAACCCTTCTTATGGAGCTGCCTATTGCGGCGAGAGTATTTTGAATGACTTAACCAGGCAGATTTTAGATTATAAACCGGATAAAATATTTGTTTCGCATCCGGCGGATGTTAATGTGGACCATAAATCATTGTATTTATTTCTTCAGGTAGCCTTGAGTGATTTGGAAGGCCAGATTGCCGCTCCCGGGGTTTATCCGTATTTGGTACATTGTGTAGGCTGGCCAAAACCCAGGCATTACCATCCGGAGCTGGAACTATATCCTCCGGATAAATTCATTGGCTCTGAAATTAGCTGGGCCAGGTTAAATCTGGGGTTTGATGAATTGGATAAAAAATACCAGTCTATACTTTTTTATAGAAGCCAAACGCAATCCAGCGCTTTTTATTTATTCTCGTTCGCCAGAGAAAATGAGTTATTCGGAGATTATCCTGTTCTAGAGTTAGCCTCCCAGCAAACAAAAGATAAGGCTATATTTTATTCAGGTGCTTCAAAGATGTTCAAAGATGTTGAAACCGATACAGCGGGGCCATCCGGACAGGAAAGCTTGCTGGAGAGTGAAGGGCAGGTTAGTTACGCGCAGGAGGACGGTAATTTTGTTGTGCGCGTGGATAAACCCAAGAAACTCAGTAATAGATTCAGTGTATTGCTTTATGCATTCGGCTATAGCAGGAATACTGCTTTTGCCGCAATGCCAAAAATACGCATTATTACCGCGGGGAAGAGAATAAGGGTATTTAACGGCCAAAAAAGAGTGCTTAATCCCGGGGTGACTCTTGAGTTGAACAGGAATTATTTAGTTTTAAAGATTCCGCTGGGACTTTTAGGATCTCCGGACTATATTCTCACGGCCCTCAAAGCTTTTCATGGCAACTTGCCTATTGATGTCGTAGGTTTCCGCAAGATTAAGATCAATAAATAAGTAAAAGGGGGTACTATGCTGGAAATAAAGACGGTAAAGATAGATAAACCCGATGATTTAAATTTTATTTTAGGCCAGAGCCATTTTATTAAGACAGCGGAAGACCTCTATGAGGCACTAGTTAATGTCCCGGGTGCGAAATTCGGTCTTGCTTTCAGCGAGGCATCCGGTGCCTGTAAAGTGCGCTGTGAAGGTAATGACCCGGCGCTTAAAGAGCTTGCTTCCAAGAATGCGCTTGAGATTGCCTGCGGGCATAGTTTTATCATTTTTATTAAGAATGCCTACCCGGTTAATGTTTTAAATGCTATCAAGAATATCCCCGAGGTCTGTAATATATATTGCGCTACAGCTAATAATACGGAAGTAATTGTTGCCCAAAGCCCAAGCGGCCGAGGGATATTAGGGGTAATCGATGGCTTAATCCCTAAAGGAATTGAAGGGGCAGACGATATTTCTTGGCGCAAGGGTTTATTGCGTAAGATCGGGTATAAGCTTTAATTTCTATTTGCAATTCAGGCGCAGTTTGTTATAATTGTTTAACTTAAATTAAAATGGATTCTAAGAAAATACGCAAAATCATAAGCCATTTTCTGGCTTGGCTTGGTTTAAATATATGTTCTTTGATAGTAAGAGTTATCCCGGCTAGCTGCCTTTATAGCTTTGCCAAGAGTGTCGCTTCCCTGGCTTATATCTTTGTGAAAAAACAAAAAAAAATTGCTTTAGAAAGCCTGGATGTTGCTTTTGGCAAGGAAAAATCTCCCGGGGAATTGGAGAAAATAGCTAAAGACTGCTTTATCTATATGGCTAAAAGCGCAGTTGAATTAATGTTTTTCTTTGATAAACCGCACCTGTTGAAAAAAAAAGTAGATATTTGCGGCAAAGAGCATTTAGATAAAGCTTTAGCTAAGGGTAACGGGGTGATTTTGGTCAGCGCGCATTTTGGGAATTTCCCTCTGCTCTTGGGCAGATTAGCGGTAGGCGGATATAAAGCAGGGGGGATCATGAAACCGATGCATGACGCCAAGATGGAAGAGCTCTTTCGTAAAAAAAGGCAGAAATACGGAGTACGCACGATTTACAGCCAGCCGCGCAATGAATGCGTGAGTAATACTATCGCTGCCCTGCGCGATAACGAATTAATTTTTGTCCCTATCGACCAGAATTTCGGTACCGGGGGGATATTCGTAAATTTCTTTGGAAGGCAGGCGGCAACCGCTACCGGCCCGGTGATCCTGGCCCAACGCACGAAAGCAGCGCTTATTCCCTGTTTTATACTAAGGCAGCCAGGGGATAAACATAAAATAATTTTTGAACCGGAGTTAGAGTTAAAAGAGGGCAAGGACCCCAGGGATACGGTATTGATAAATATCCAGATGCTTACAGATATTATTGAGGCATATATACGTAAGTATCCTGCGGAATGGGGTTGGATTCACCGCAGGTGGAAAAGTAAACCTGGATAAGAGGAGGTGCTCAATGGCGGATGAAGAGAAAAAATGTTGCAATACCAAGAAAACTCTCTCCACGCTTTTTAAGGTTGTCTTGGGGGTTGTTTTCTTAGTGTTGGGAGGGTTAGCGGTTTTAAAATGGTGGAAAGCGCTTCTCTTAATTATTAAGGGAGGCATTGGATTGCTTTTAATTTTGGCAGGAGTAATTACTTTAGCAATAGCTAAAGAATAAATCAAAAAGCGAGGTGGCGTTATTCCTTGTAGATAGCGCCTACTCAATCTTAATAGGAGAGCATATGGAGTCAATCGTAAGCAGGGAAATTATTACCAATAAGAAAATTTGCCGCGGACTGGCAGTAACAATTTTTATAGCTTTTACTACCCTCTCTGCTTTTGTGCGCATACCGCTGCCTTTTACTCCTGTGCCGCTTACATTGCAAACATTATTTGTTTTGTTCTCAGGGGCGTTGCTAGGCCGCAGGCTGGGCGTGCTTACACAAACAGGATATCTGCTTTTAGGATTGACCGGGTTTCAGGTATTTACCGGTTTTGGCAGCGGGGCTTTATATCTTTTAGGCCCAACCGGAGGCTATATTGTAGGTTTTGTTTTAGCTTCTTCTTTTGCTGGCAGCCTGTTTTCGCAAACAAGGCATAATTGGGGCAATACATTCCTAAAGTTCTTAATTGCAGATTTTATAATTTTGACCTGCGGGGCTATTTGGCTGAAGGCCTATTTGTCTTGTTCATTTGGCCAGGCATTTTTACTCGGTTTCCTGCCTTTTGTACCAGGGGACCTGTTAAAGGTTGTCTTTGCAACGGTTATTTTTAATAAAATACATTCGCGGATCAAAGAATCTCTTTATTAACCGTCAGGTAGCAAGAGGCCTATTCTTAATTAATGAAAAGCCTGGTTCTTAAGCTGTGTTCCTTGCTTTCTCTTTCCCTTTGCCTTGGGTTTTATGCCAAGGCATCCGGTATGAATGGGCATCAGGCCCTATCCATAAGCATATTCTCCGCTTCAATTCTCGGTACTCTTTTCTTTTGGGATTTTCGCCTTAGTTTTGCTTTTATTGGCACATCAGTATTATTGATGACCAAAACCATTGATTTAGAGCATGTCATAGAATTTTCTTCGCTTGAGGTAATCCTTTTCCTGGTCGGAATGATGGTAATTATAGGCTTGTTGAAAGATTCCGGGGTGTTTGCCTGGATTGTCAGCCTTATCCTGCGTATACCCAAATTAACCGGTAAGAAATTCGCGCTTATTATTGCCATTATATCCGCTTTGCTCGCCTGTACTATTGACGAGGTGACCTCAATTATTTTTATGGTTGTAGCAGTTTTAGAGATTTGTGATTATTTTGAAGTCAACCCCGTGCCGTTTGTAATAATCTCGGTATTAGCCACCAATATAGGCTCTTCCGCTACAGTACTAGGGAACCCGATAGGCATACTTATCGCTTCAAAATCAGGCTTAAGCTTTGAAGATTTTATTGTTAAGGCCTTTCCGCTGGCGGCCTTCTGTTTATTAGTCACCGTTTTTGTCCTTTTATTCTGGTATAGGAAACCGATAAAATTCCTTGATGAACAGATGCAAAGGCTGGGGTCTAACGAAATATTGGTCAGGTTGATTTCTGTTCCTCTGGAGAAAAGCCTGAAAATAAATTTAGGGATATTCTTGACCATGCTGGTCTTTATATCCCTGCACCGGCGCATGGAAATGGCCTGGGATTTGCCTGCGAATACTGTCCTGCTGGTTGTCCCGCTTGTTGCCAGCGGCCTGGTAATGATTTGGAAACATCATAAAGCCAGGAAATATATTGAAAAAGACGTGGAATGGTGGACGCTTCTTTTTTTTCTGCTCCTATTTGTCCAGGCAGGGACATTAAAATATACCGGAGCGACCATGTTTATCGCCAGGCATATGCTGGCCGCATGCGGCAATAGCCTGGATCTTTTAATTACTTCTATGCTTTGGATAAGCGCGATAGGCTCAAGCGTCTTAGATAATGTAGTTTTGGTGGCAGCCTTTATTCCTGTGGTTCAGGGATTCCAGAGTTTAAATATAAACCTCCAGCCGTTATGGTGGGCTTTGCTTTTCGGCGGCTGCCTGGGGGGCAACATTACCCTTATCGGCTCCACGGCCAATATTGTGGCTATCGGCATCCTTGAGAAAGAGAAACGCATGAAGATAACCTTTCTTAATTGGTTTTGGGTAGGTTTAAGCGTAGGCCTGCTTACTACATTTATTGTTTTGATAGCGTTAATTTTCCTGCCGTTTTATAGATAGCTTGACAAATTAAAAAATCTGTGTTAATTTAAACCCTAATAAAGGAGGGGATAATATGATTTTAAAGAAAATTATGCCTGTTTTTGTGTTTGTTGCTTCAATTACAGCAACTGCGCTTATTGCCTTTGCCGCTGAAGAAGTTGTAACTAGCGTTGAAAGCCCTGTTTCCGTCCCCGCAGAACCAGCAGCATCTGCTGCGTCCCCGCAGGTTCCTTTGCCGAATGAAAGCGATACCCAGTGGGTTTGGGGTGAAGTAGTTAATTTAGACAGCGCAGGAAAAATAATTACATTGAAATATCTTGATTATGAGACAGACCAGGAAAAAGACATCCTTTTAGCCGTTGATGAAAAGACCGCCTTTGAGAATATTAAGAGCTTTGACGAAATAAAAGCCAAAGATACTTTGAGCATAGATTATATGGTTACTCCGGACGGCAAGAATATCGCTAAGAATATCGGCCTTGAGAGCCCGGATTCATCTGCGGCTGTTCCTGCTCAGGTTGTTGAAGAGGTTAAGAAGGTTGATGCTGATGTACAGGCAGCCCCAGCCCCGGAACAACCCGAGGTTAAGCCAGATACACCTGTTGAACAGGCGCCCGCGCCAGCCGTGGCAACCGGGCCGGCTGTTCAAGAATAGCCGATAGCAAGTTATTTTAACATTGGGCAATTTATATTTAGGCAGGGTTATCAGCCCTGCCTAAATTTTCGTTATGCAAAATATCAAATTAGTTATTTTTGACCTGGACGGCACATTAATAGATGCTTACGCGGCTATAAGCAGCAGCTATAATTACGTAATGCGTAAATTAGGCTTGGCGCCTAAAAGCCCGGCTGTTATCCGCCGCCTGGTAGGCTGGGGGGATAAGAATTTACTCAGGCCGCATGTGCCGGAACACAGCCTGGATAAGGCTTTACGCTTTTACCGGAATCATCATAAGCTTAGTTTGATTAGAAGGTCGCATCTTTATCCGCATGCCAGGATGCTTTTACGCAGGCTTAAAACCCGGGGTTTCAAGTTAGCGGTAGCCAGTAACCGGCCGAGCAGATTTTCCCTTATTTTATTAAAACACCTGCGTATAATCGGCCTATTTGATTATATACTTTGCGCTGATAAATTAAAACGCGGCAAACCCGATCCCGAAATATTGAATAAGATCGTTAAGCGGTTTGCCCTTAAGAAATCTCAGGTTTTATATATAGGCGATATGGTTATTGATGCGCAGGCCGGAAGGCGGGCAAAGGTTAAAACGATTATTGTTACCGGCGGCTCAAGCAATATAGCCGAAATTAAGAAAGAACACCCGTTTAAGATAATCTCCGGGCTGGATAAGCTTGCAAAGATTGTCTAAAGAACCCGCTTAAGCAGGTTTCCCTTGACAGTCGGCTTAATTGGTAATATATTAAAAAACAAGAATGAAAAAAAGCTTTAAATTGTTTGGTTGCATAGTTATATCTTTGCTTATCGCAGGATGTTTTTCAGCAAGAGCGCTTCCTGCAGGCAGTAAGAATTTGCCGGATGACCCCCTGGAGGGGTACTCCGGGCTAAAGAGCAAGATAGCAGTCAGCGACTTTGAATTAAAAACCTCCGGGCTGAATGCGGATATCGGCCTGGCTTTAAAAGAATACCTTATCAGTATATTAAGCAACACCCGGCGTTTTATCGTAGTTTCTCCGTCGGATACTGATTTAATTATCAGCGTAGCGGTTATTGAGTTTGTGCCGGAAAATTCAGGCGGTAAATCCGGGGTAGCCGGCGGCGGAAGCGCCTCAAGCAGTTTTATGGGCGGCTTGTTAGGTACTCCCTTGAGCAAGGCGACCATGCAATTGAGCCTGCGCATTGTAGACCGGGCCACTTCGAATGTAATAAACAGCCGGGATATTCAAAGCCAGGCAGTGGAGAACCCCGGGAATAAAATAATGACTCCCCATGATAAGTTCTTTAAGGCGGCCTTAAGTGAATATGCCGGTACGCCTATGGGTAAGGTTATTTATGAATGTTTGCTTGAGGCAGCGCGTTATATTGTCTTAAACGTACCGCAAACTTACTATAAGGATTAAAATGGGAAAAAGAAAACGTAGAGGAAAGCTTAACTGGCGTTCTAAAAAAGCCAACAAAGGCAGAAAACCCTGT
>Ga0172375_10002377_pt1 | contig 29342 bp, 27 predicted proteins | sample LakKiv1m_FD_114537 | JGI IMG/M metagenome (GOLD analysis project Ga0172375, IMG submission 114537) | Freshwater microbial communities from Kabuno Bay, South-Kivu, Congo - kab_092012_11.1m | ecosystem: Environmental > Aquatic > Freshwater > Lake | place: Democratic Republic of the Congo... | reverse complement strand
TCCGGGCTGAGTGTCGGGGGTCATCGTCTTTTCGATAGACCAATTAAGAAGAAGACGATGCACCAATTTTCTTCTAAACGAAATAAAAGAAGGAAAAATTGGTGTCGAAGCCTCTCGCCAGCTCCATTTTGACATAACGGGCAGATACTCAAGCGGTCAACGAGGACAGACTGTAAATCTGTTGCGCTTAGCGCTACGTAGGTTCGAATCCTGCTCTGCCCACCATCTTTAAAAATGTGATGCGAGAGTAGTTCAGTGGTAGAACGCTAGCCTTCCAAGCTGGTCACGAGGGTTCGATTCCCTTCTCTCGCTCCATAAAAATCGAGGTATATCCTATGAAAGTCACTCTGGTGATCCCTGTTCTCAACGAAGTTGTCGGTATGAAAGCGATCATGCCGCTCATTAAGAAAGAATGGTATGATCAACTCCTGGTCATCGATGGACAATCGACGGATGGAACCATTGATTATATCAAAGAACAAGGATATCAATATATCATCCAGAAAAAAAAGGGCATGCGAAACGCCTATGCCGAAGCCCTTCCTTACATTGAAGGAGATGTCATCTTAACGTTCAGTCCGGATGGAAACAGCATTCCAGAGCTGATTCCAGATTGCATCAACAAGATGAAAGAAGGATACGACATGGTTATCGTTTCCCGCTATCTTCAGGGTGCCAAGAGTTATGATGATGATGTCGTAACAGGTTTCGGAAATAAAATGTTCACGGCATTCATCAATTTCTTCCACGGTGCCAACTATACCGATGCGATGGTCATCTACCGCGCCTACAAAACAAAATTGATCTACGACCTCGACCTTCTCAAAGATGAAAGCTACGCCTTTGAAGAAAAACTTTTTCGGACCAACATCAGTTGGGAACCGCTCCTGTCTATCCGCGCAGCGAAAAGAAAACTCAAACTTGGCGAAATCCCCGGTGACGAACCAAAGCGAGAAGGGGGAGAAAGAAAGCTTCAGGTGTTACGCTGGGGCGCTGCTTTTATGTTTGAGGTCTTTCGCGAGATCTTTGTCTGGCGCTAATTTTCTCGCATACCCAAATCCCAAAAATGCAACACAAAGGTTTCGACTTTTCCCTTGAAAGCTCGACTTAATTGCTTATAATAATATAAATATTTATAAGGACATATGCGAACAACACTTCAAAGAATATCGATCATTGGTGACGGTGGATGGGGCACAACTCTGGCCATCCATTTGGCCAAGAAAGGCCTGCCCGTTACGCTGTGGAGCGCTTTTGATGCTTATGCGCAAAAGATGCAAAACACACGTAAAAATCCAAAATTTCTTGCGGGGGTTCTTATTCCACGCTCTGTTAAGATCACAAGCGACCTAGGCCAAGCTATCGATGATGGCGACGTGATCGTTCTGGCAACACCCTCACAATATGCACGCAGTGTCCTTGTGCAGATCAAAGGCTGTTGTTACCGGAAAAAATCTTTTGTGAGTGTGGTCAAAGGAATTGACAATCAAAACCTTACGCGCATATCACAACTCATCCACGAAATTCTTGGCCCTGTTTCCTTAGCCGTCTTGTCAGGGCCGACCATTGCTATTGAAGTGGCGCAGGGCATACCATCAACAGCCGTTATCGCCTCCCATAATCAGGTTTTAGCAAAGAAACTGCAAGAAATTTTTAATTCACCATCCTTTCGCATTTATACAAACTCTGATATGATAGGGGTAGAGTTGGGCGGAAGCATAAAGAACATTATCGCCATTGCCTGCGGTGTCTGTGATGGCTTGGGCTTTGGCGCCAACACGAAAGCAGCGATCCTTTCTCGAGGCCTTGCCGAAATGGCACGCCTGGGGGAAGCGCTTGGGGCAAAAAAACACACCTTTTTTGGCTTAAGCGGCTTGGGTGATCTTGCGACAACATGTTTTAGCCCTGAAAGCCGTAACCGTCAAGTGGGCGAATGGCTAGGACAGGGAAAGACCATTAAACAAATCTTGGCTTCAACCCAAAGCGTTGCCGAAGGCGTACCCACCGCTAAAGCGGTTTACAGGCTAAGTCGTCGCCATCACATAGCAATGCCGATCACGGAAGAAGTTTTTCGTGTTCTGTATAAAAATAAGAATCCACAAAACGCAGTCAAGGATCTAATGTGTCGTCAGCTTAAAGCTGAATAAATTTCTCGGAGCGTAGCGCAGCTTGGATTAGCGCACTTGAATGGGGTTCAAGTGGTCGTGAGTTCGAATCTCACCGCTCCGACTATTTCAACAACAAAGGAGTTTCTATGGCAGGCTTTCCCTCTGAGCGTCGTCAGCACCTCCGGATCGAAAAACATTTCATCGTGACCTTTTATGAGGCTGACAAAACAGATGCCGATCACAGCGTTTCCCAGCTTAAAAATATCAGCCGAGGAGGTTTTTGTTTTTCAAGCAGCCTAGCCCTGAACCCTGGAACAAAGATACAGGCCATGATCAAGACGCCCTATCTGGGGCAATCCGTGAGCGTTTTAGCCACGGTCATTGATTGTAAAGAAAAGATCCATAATGTGATCTATGAAGTCCGCGTCAAGATCGAAGAAACGACCCCAGAAGTTGTCGATATTTTAAAGAAGATCGAGCAGGCGTTCATTAAAGCACAATCGCAATATCAGAATTAAAGGATGTCCTATGAATAAAATCAACATCGGCCTTATTGGCTGCGGAACAGTCGGTAGCGGCGTTATCAAGATCCTTAAAAAGAATCGAGAGCTTTATCAAAAAAAGTTCCATGTGCAGTTAGCGGTCAAAAAGATCTGCGACAAAAACCCAGCGATCGCGCAAAAACTTCACCTGGAGAAACGATTGTTCACAACGAACGCTAACGATATCCTGCTTGACCCCAACATTCAGATCGTCGTTGAGCTTATCGGCGGACTACATCCCGCTAAAGAGTTCATCCTGGAAGCGCTTAAACAAAAAAAACACGTTGTCACGGCCAACAAAGCTGTTATCGCCAAGTACGGCACAGAATTGTTCAAGTACGCGCTTCGACAGAAGCGCAATATCTTTTTTGAAACAACGGTCGGGGCAGGCGTCCCGATCATCAACGCGATCGCCGATGGGCTCGCGGCCAATCGTTTTACAGGCCTTTACGGGATCATTAATGGAACATCAAATTTCATCCTCAGCGAAATGTCCGAAACCTTGTGCACCTTTGGCGAAGCCCTTGCTAAGGCTCAAAAACGTGGCTACGCCGAACGCAATCCAACGCTTGATATCAATGGCATGGATGCAGCGCACAAGCTTGCGGTCCTTGTCAGGCTCGCTCTGGGGCGGACCATTGCGCTGGAACAGATCTACGTTGAAGGGATTACCCAGATCTCTCATGATGATATAAAATATGCCAAAGAACTTGGCCTTGTGATCAAACTTCTCGCGATCGCTAAGAACGTCGATGGCGGCATCGAGCTTCGTGTTCATCCAACGCTTATCGATGAAGATCATCCGCTGGCTTCCGTGGATGGCGTTTTTAACGCGGTCTTCCTGCAAACAGACCCTCTGGGAGACATTTTGATCTATGGCCAAGGCGCTGGTCAAATGGCCGCTGCGTCAGGGGTCGTCAGCGATCTGATCAACTGCGCGACACGAGGGGATCGTATCGCAAAACCAAGAATGGCAAGCATTGCCTTTGAAAACAAATCCGTTAAGCTACGTAAGATCAATCAGGTCGAGACACAATTTTATATCCGATTCATGGCGATCGACAAGCCTGGCGTTCTTTCAAAGATCACCGGCATTTTAGGTAAATACGGTATTAGCATTGATTCGGTCAATCAAAAGGTGCAAAAAAGACGCTTCGCGGTCCCAGTCGTCATGCTGACACATCGCGCCAAGGAAAATCAGTTACGACAAGCCCTTGAGAAGATCACGAACTTATCGGTCGTCCGTAGTAAACCTGTGGCGATCCGCATGGAGAATTTATAATATGAAATGGGAAGGCCTCATTACACACTACCGCGAATTTCTACCTGTCAGCGATCAAACACCGATCGTGACCTTAAGAGAGGGGAATACGCCTTTTATTCACGCCCCCTTCTTAAGCCGTGAGATAGGCCTCGATGTTTATTTAAAACACGAAGGAACAAACCCAACGGGATCTTTTAAAGATCGCGGCATGACAATGGCCATTTCAAAAGCCGCAGAAAAAAAAGCTGTCGCGGTCATGTGCGCCTCGACCGGCAACACCTCCGCCTCTGCGGCAGCTTATGCCTCACGCGCTGGCATGAAATGCATCGTCTTGATTCCTGATGGGAATATCGCCCTCGGCAAGCTCGCACAAGCCATGATCCATAATGCCCATGTCATCGCCATTAGAGGGAATTTTGACGACGCCTTAACGCTCGTGAAAGATATTACATCCCAATATCCCATCGAGCTCGTTAATTCACTTAATCCCTATCGTATTGAAGGGCAGAAGACTGCAGCTTTTGAAATTTGTGATTTCTTGCAAAAAGCACCGACATTCCACGCCATTCCCGTTGGTAACGCGGGAAATATTACCGCCTACTGGAAAGGCTACAAAGAATATCATCAGGTCAAAAAAACAGGCTTACCGCGCATGCTCGGGTTTCAAGCAGCCAAGTCAGCTCCTATCGTTGACGGCCATATCATTGAAAAGCCAGAAACCATCGCAACGGCCATCCGCATTGGGAACCCAGCCAGCTGGAAATCAGCGGAAGCAGCCCGCGACGAATCGCGGGGACTGATCGATAAAGTTACCGATGAAGAGATCTTAAGCGCCTATAAACTCCTCGCGCAAAAAGAGGGTGTTTTTGTTGAGCCGGCTTCTGCGGCTTCTGTCGCAGGGATCCTCAAGCTTCACAAAGCCAACTTTTTCCGTGGCCAGCAGGGAAGCATTGCTTGCACCCTCACCGGGCACGGGCTCAAAGACCCCAACCTCGTGATCAATAATATCGCAAAACCTGTTGTTGTTGACCCAACCCTTAAAAGCATACTAAAAGAAATTGGAATCTGATCGGTCGCTTGCCAATAAAAAAATCCTCATCACGTGCGGTCCTGTCTGGACACGCATTGATCCCGTTCGCGTTATTAGCAATATCTCCTCCGGCGAGATGGGGCACACGCTCTGCCGGCTACTTTTAGCGCAACGGGCAAAAGTGACATTACTCCAAGGGCCGACAACGCACGGCTTTCAACACTCTAAAATAACCCTACGCACTTTTACGTATTTTGAAGAGCTTTCAGCGCTTCTTTCGCAAGAGCTGCGTCGTCATCATTACGATATCGTCATTCATGCCGCCGCCGTTTCTGATTATCAACTAAAAAAGGCTTCTGGACAAAAAATTAGCTCAGAGCTTTCATGCTTACGCCTTAATCTTGTGCCAACGCCAAAACTTATTACACGCATCAAAAAAATAAATCCAAAAGTTTTTTTAGTTGGGTTCAAGCTTCAGACGTGCAACGACGCTACATTATTATTTAAAAACACCAAAAAACTTATTGCCAAAACAAGCTGTGATATGGTCGTCGCCAATATTCTTACGAACAAAAACTACAAAGCATTTCTTATCAACAAAGACAACAAGCTTATGGCTTCAGCGAATTCCCGCAAAAAAATAGCCGAAAAGCTTATCAACGCCTTGAAAGACCTCCGATGAAATATATTGTCATTGTCCCAGACGGTGTAGCCGATTATCCTATTGAAGAACTTCAAGGCAAAACACCCCTTGAATACGCGCAAACACCTCACATGGATTTTCTCGCACAAAATGGCATTGTCGGGCTCGTCCAAACCATTCCCGAAGGACTACCGGCAGGTTCCGATATTGGCAACCTTTCTGCCCTCGGCTACGATCCGCGCCAAAGCTTTTCGGGACGAGCTCCGCTGGAAGCCGCAAATCTTGGCATTACGCTCGCTGATGATGAGGTTGTTTTTCGTTGCAATGTCGTAACCGTAGAAGATGAAAAAATGAAGGATTACAGCGCCGGACATATCTCAACCGAAGAGGCGGCTGAACTGATCAAAGCTCTGAATGAAAAATTAGGCACACCAAAAATTAAATTTTACCCTGGGAAAAGCTATCGCCACCTTCTCGTGCTAAAAACCCCTCTGGCGACAAGCCTTGCAAAATTACAGTGCACGCCACCTCATGACATCTTGAATCAAGACGTTCATTCATTCCTACCTGCAGGGGACAACAACGATCAAATTCTGTCCTTAATGGAAAAAGCAAGAACCATTCTTGCCGATCATGCGATCAACAAGGCACGTATCGCAAAAGGTGAAAACCCCGCAAACAGGATATGGCTTTGGGGGCAAGGGCAGAGGCCACAATTGCAATCTTTCAAAGAAAAATTTGGATTGAACGGCTCCGTGATCTCAGCGGTAGATCTTGTGAATGGTATCGGAAAAATGGCCGGCCTTCACGTCTTAAGCGTTCCCCATGTCACCGGCTACTACGACACAAATTATCGAGGCAAAGCGGAATACGCCTTGCGATCACTGACAGACAATGATTTTGTTTTTATCCACATCGAAGCAACTGACGAAGCAAGCCACAACGGTGATCTAACAATGAAAGTCAAGTGCACAGAACGCATCGATGCCGAAGTGGTCAAGCCTGTTTTAGCGTTTGCTAAAGAACATGAGGATGTTCGCATCCTTATCTTGCCGGATCATCGCACGCCGTTGGCTAAACGGACGCACGCCAAAGAACCCGTCTGCTTTGTCATGTATGGAAAGAATATTAAAAAGATCGGCTGTGTTTCTTTTTGCGAAAAAGAAGCTGAACGCTCAAAGATCTTTTTTGCAAGCGGGGAAGAGATGATGCTGTCCTTTATTCAAAAGGAACTGTAGCGGCTATGAATGCCTTTGTACTTATTTTGGGTGTCTTCATTATTTTTGTCCTGGCCTATCGCATCTATGGAAAGATTCTTGGATCCCTCTGGGATGTCGACGGAAAAAGGCCGACGCCTGCATTAACTCAAACTGACGGGGTAGATTACATTCCGGCCAAGAATATTTTAGTTTTGTTTGGCCATCATTTTTCTTCTATTGCCGGCGCAGGCCCTATCGTTGGGCCGATCATGGCGTGCCTGATTTGGGGTTGGGCGCCAGCACTTGCCTGGGTTGTACTGGGTTCTATCTTTTTAGGCAGCATTCACGACTATGGGTCTTTGATGATCTCCATCAGAGAAAAAGGATCGTCTGTGGGCGACATCGCGTCATCTGTTATCTCACGGAAAGCGAAATTAATATTTTCCATCTTTTTATGGTTGACGTTAATTCTCATTGTGGCTGTTTTTGCCTATCTGGCGGCAGATACTTTTTCTGAACAAGGGGAGATCGTCATCCCTTCTTTAGGGCTTATCCCTATTGCCATGGGTGTTGGCGTTGCGCTCTATCGGTTAAAATATCCTCTAGTTCCAGTAACCATTCTCGGACTGAGTGCTCTGGCAGGGCTCGTTTTTCTAGGGAATATTCTACCGATCAACCTCGCAGGGCAAGAACGAAATTTCTGGATCATTACCTTGCTTGTTTACTGCTTTTTTGCTTCTGTGCTTCCAGTGAATTATCTTTTGCAGCCACGCGACTACCTCTCAAGCTTTCTATTGCTCGCCGGCATCACTTTAGGTGTTATAGGGATTTTTGTCACGCAGCCTATGACGAAGACCCCTGCCTTCATCTCCGCCGATAGCGCTCAAGGCTTTTTATGGCCCATGATGTTTATCACGGTTGCGTGTGGCGCTATTTCAGGATTTCATTCCCTCATTTCCTCCGGAACAACCTCCAAACAGATCGCGAACGAAAACGATGCGAAAAAGATCGGGTTCGGAGGCATGCTCATGGAAGGATTTCTTGCAACGCTTGTGATCGCGATCTTTGCTTCAGGTTTTTCCTTAGCTGAATTTTATGCACATCGTGCGATCAACACGAACCCCATCACCTTGTTCGGGGAAGGGTTTGGCCATGCGACAAAATCGTTTTTAGGCCCCTGGGGAAACTTTATCGCGCTTTTTATTCTTAACGCCTTTATTCTAACCACGCTGGACTCTGCGACACGTATCGCGCGATACATTACAGAAGAAATCGCGCCGATCAAGAATCGCTTTCTTTCAACGCTAACCGTTGTTGTCTTGGCTGGTGCGCTTGCGTTGGCCAAAGATACCACACATCTTCCGTTGTGGAAAAAGATCTGGCCTATTTTTGGAGCCTCAAATCAGCTGGTCGGCGCTCTTGCGCTCATCGTTGTAACTTGCTGGCTTTTACAACGAAAGAAAACAGGCTTTTTCTACGCGCTCATACCGGCTATTTTCATGCTGATCACCTCGCTGACAGCCCTTGCGATCAAGCTTCCGGCGCATTGGCGGAATCAAGAATTTTTGCTTGTATTTATTTCTACAATTCTTATAATATCAGCTCTAATGTTATTGACCGAAGTTTTTACTATTTTTAATCAGAGGAGAAGGCATGGCTAAAAAACTCATTGTTCAGAAATTTGGCGGATCATCCGTTGCCAATATTGAACGAATTAAGAATGTCGCAAACCGTGTTGCCAGCTACAAACAACACAACCAAGATGTTGTCGTGGTCGTTTCTGCGCTAGGGGACACGACCGACGAGCTTGAAGCGTTAGCTTTCGCGATCGACCCAACACCTCCGGAACGCGAAATGGATATGCTCATGGCGACAGGAGAGCAGGTTTCTTCGGCGCTACTGGCAATGGCTGTCAAAAAACTAGGATTCGATGCTATATCTCTTACCGGAGCACAAGTTGGGATCCGCACGGACAAGGTCCACACAAAAGCCAAGATCATCAGAATTGACGCGAAGCGCATCCGCAAAGCGTTAGCCGAAAATAAAATTGTTATTGTGGCCGGCTTTCAAGGTGTCACCTCGGACGATGAGATCACAACGCTCGGCCGCGGCGGATCAGATCTGACAGCGGTAGCTTTGGCAAAAGCCTTAGGCGCAGATGTCTGCGAGATCTATACCGATGTCGAAGGAATTTACACAACCGACCCCCGCATCGTCAAGGAAGCCCGCAAGATTTCTCACATCACGCACGAAGAAATGCTCGAAATGGCTGCTTTGGGCGCTCAGGTCATGCAGGCGCGCTCGATTGAAGTTGCTAAAAAATATAATATTCCCTTACACGTTCGATCAAGCTTTTCTAAGGAGGAAGGAACCATGATTGTTCAAAAAGATGAAAAAATGGAAAGTGTTGCCGTCCGCGGTATCACCTGTAATAAATCCGAGGCAAAGGTCACTGTGCGCAATGTCCCTGATATGCCCGGCATCGCCGCCAAGATCTTCACCGCGATCTCAAAAGCCGGCATCAATGTTGATACCATCGTTCAGAACGTCAGTCACACCAAGCAGACAGATATTTCTTTCACCGTATCCAAAAATGATCTTGAAAAAACCCTCAAGACCGTCAAAGGCCTATCCAAACAAATGAACTTTGGCGATATCGTCGCTGATAAAGACATTGCCCGTATTTCTATCGTCGGATCCGGCATGAGATCGCATTGCGGCGTGGCAGCAAAAATGTTTCAAACCTTAGCTGACAGCAAGATCAATATCGAAATGATCACAACATCAGAAATCAACACATCCTGCATCATCGATCAAGAGCTGGCCGATAAAGCGGTTCAGATCTTACACAAAAAATTCAATCTTGATAAGGTTGCGTAATGTCCTTGATTTTAATTTATGATACAACTCTGCGCGATGGATCTCAAAGCGAAGGAGTCTCGTTTTCCGTCAGCGATAAAGTGCATATCACTGAAAAGCTCGATGAGCTTGGTGTGCACTACATCGAAGGGGGCTGGCCGGGCTCGAACCCTAAAGATAAAGAGTTCTTCAAGATCATGCAGACAAAAAAACTTAAAACGGCCGTGGTCACAGCTTTTGGATCGACCCGGCGCGCGAATATCCTGCCCCAGGATGACAACAACTTACGCGAACTTGTAGATTCCGGAGCCGCGGTTATTACTATTTTTGGTAAAAGCTCAGACTTGCACGTCAAGGATGTCCTCAAGACGACCCTGGAAGAAAATCTTGCCATGATCGAAAGCTCGATCACTTTCTTAAAAAAGAACGGCAAGGAAGTTTTCTACGACGCAGAACATTTCTTTGATGCGTACAAAAAAAATCCTGACTACGCCTTACAAACGCTTTTGACAGCGCAAAAAGCCAAGGCGGATTTTATTATCTTGTGTGATACTAATGGCGGAACCTTGCCAAACGAAGTAACGCGCATCGTCACAGAGGTCAAGGCGCACATCAAAACACCTCTGGGCATTCATTGTCATAACGACCTGGATCTTGCAGTGGCCAATAGTTTGGCAGCAATTGAGGCTGGCTGCACGCAGATCCAAGGGACGTTCAATGGCCTAGGGGAACGTTGCGGCAATGCAGACTTGACCACGATCATCGGCATCCTGCAAACAAAAACAAATTTGAAGTCTATCCCGGCAACAAAAACAAAAAACTTAACGGAAACGGCCTATTTCATCAGCGAGATCAGCAACGTTAAGCTTCCGGATAATCATGCCTTGGTTGGCCATTCCGCCTTCGCGCATAAAGGGGGTGTTCATATCGATGCAATGCTCAAAAACCCTCTTGCGTATGAACACCTGAGCCCTGAGGTTGTCGGTAACCATCGACGCTTCTTAACATCTGAGCTTGCGGGTAAGATGCCCATTATCATGAAAGCTCAGGCACTCAATGTCAAGATCGATAAAAAATCCGATGAAGCCAAAAAGCTCCTAGAGATCTTACAAGCCAAAGAATTGCAAGGTTACCAATTTGAAGCCGCTGATGCGTCCTTTGAGATCCTTTTAAAGCGACAACTAAAGAAATACAAACCCTTCTTTGACCTCGAAAGCTTTAAGGTGACAACGGAAAAACGGAACGACGGAAAGATGTTCGCCGAAGCCTCGGTGCGCCTTAAGATCAACGGTAAAGAAGAATACAGCGCCTCTGACGGGGATGGGCCTGTTGACGCCCTTGACCGAGCCCTGCGCAAGGTCTTAACAAAATTTTATCCAGACTTACAACACATGTACCTAACGGATTACAAAGTGCGTGTTATTGACTCCAAAGCCGCAACGGCCGCCAAAGTCCGTGTTTTGATCGAATCCCAAGATGACAAAGATTTCTGGACAACGGTGGGAGTTCACGAAAACATTATTGAAGCCAGCTGGGAAGCCTTGGTTGACAGCATCGAATACAAGCTTCTGAAAGACACCGAAAAGTAGCTTGCCATGAAAGAAATCCCTTCGCGCTATAACCCCCAAGCCGTGGAAGATTCCCGGCGATATTTCTGGGAAAAGCACCATATCTTCCACGCCAAAGCCAACGGAAAAAAGAAACCTTTTACGATCGTGATCCCGCCGCCCAATGTCACCGGCATCCTGCACATGGGGCACGCGCTCAACAACACACTGCAAGATATCTTGATCCGCTACAAACGCATGAAAGGCTTTGAAACGCTTTGGATGCCGGGGACCGATCATGCAGGAATTGCCACACAAAATGTTGTCGAAAAACAGCTCGCCAAAGAAGGCAAGACCCGCCATGATCTTTCCCGCGAAGAATTCATCACACGTCTTTGGGATTGGAAAAAACAATACGGGGACACGATCATCCATCAGCTCAAAAAACTCGGTTCGTCCTGTGACTGGGACCGCACGCGTTTTACCATGGATGAATCCTACAGCAAGGCGGTCAACACCGTTTTCATCCGCCTTTATAAAAAAGGGTTGATCTATCGCGGCCGCTATATCATTAACTGGTGTCCGCGTTGCCATACCGCGCTATCTGACGAAGAAGCAGAACATCAAGACACGCAAGGCTCACTTTATCATATCCGCTATCCGTTCCACGAAAACCCCAAAGAGTTTATTATCGTTGCCACAACGCGCCCGGAAACGATGCTAGGGGACACCGCTGTGGCCGTTAATCCAACGGATGACCGCTATAAAAAATTTATCGGAAAAACCTTAGTCTTGCCGCTGGTTAACCGCAAGATAAAGATCATTAGCGATGACTTTGTTGATCCCCAATTTGGAACCGGCGCGGTAAAGGTGACGCCAGCCCATGACCCCAACGATTTTCATATGGGGCAACGCCATCATCTTGAATGCATCAACATTCTTCATCCCGACGGACGCCTTAATGAGAATGCACAGCAATTTCAGGGCCTGGATCGTTTTAAAGCCCGCGCCGCGATCATTGAAGCGCTTGAACAACAAGGCCTTTTAGAGAAGATCGACGAACATCTTCATGCGGTAGGCCATTGCTATCGCTGTCATACGATCGTCGAGCCATACCTTTCCAAGCAATGGTTCGTCAAGATGAAACCTTTGGCACAACCTGCGATCCGTGTTGTCAAAAACAGTAAGATCAAATTTTATCCTGAGCGATGGACCAAGACGTACCTTAACTGGATGGAAAATATCCGGGATTGGTGTATCTCGCGCCAGATCTGGTGGGGGCATCGCATTCCGGTTTGGTATTGCAAGACTTGTGGGGAAGACCGTCATATCGTTACTGATAAAAAGCCAAAGCATTGCCCCGCCTGTCACGGCAAAGACCTTTATCAAGACCCAGATGTTCTTGATACCTGGTTCTCTTCATGGCTATGGCCTTTTGCGACGCTGGGATGGCCGCAAGAAAACAAAGACCTCAAATATTTTTATCCAACATCCACGCTCTTTACCGCACCTGAAATTATTTTCTTTTGGGTAGCGCGCATGATCATGGCCGGTATCGCGTTTCGAGGAAAAATTCCATTTTCCGCTGTCTACCTGCACGGCACTGTCCGCGATGCGCAAGGCAGAAAGATGTCTAAGTCCTTGGGAAATGCACTAGACCCTTTAGAGATCATTAACGAGTACGGCGCTGATGCTCTTCGCTTTAGCCTCATCGTTAATTCCGGACAGGACCTTTTTATTACGAAGGAAAAATTCGAGATCGGCCGCAATTTTGCCAATAAGATCTGGAACGCCTCACGCCTCATCTTAATGAACGCCACGCTTGTCGATAGGACAAACGTGCTCAACGATTTCAAAAAACTTAATGCAAAAGAACTTCCGCTGGCATGCCAATGGATCCTTTCTCGGCTACAAACAACCACGCAGCAAGTTGAAGAGGCTATTGAAAAATACCGCTTTTCAGAAGCTGAAACCCTTGTCTATGATTTTATCTGGAAAAACTTTTGTGATTGGTATCTAGAGATCATCAAAAGTGATCTTGACAAAAAAGATATCCAGCTCGTTTCCCTCTACGTCCTTGACCAGATCTTGCGCCTCGTCCATCCGTTCATGCCTTTTGTGAGCGAAGAGATATGGCAAAATATCAGCGGTGATGAGCGCGTCCTGTCCTTGCAACGCTGGCCCTGTGTCGACAAAAGGCTTAAGAACCCCCAGATCGAGAAAAATGTGGAAGAGCTGTTTGCCGCCATTATCGCGATCCGCAACATCCGTGCGCAATGGCATATTCAACACGGCACAACGGTTTCCTGTATCGCGCAATGTTCTGCCGCCGATTACAAATTTGTTGAAAATAACTTTGCTATCCTTGAAACCCTAGCTGGTGTGAAAGACATCCGCTTGTCCCAGGTGGCTGTCGCAACAAAGGACATGGCAACGGCTATCTGCGGAAAAATTAAATTTTACATCCCGCTCCAAGGCCTCATCGATCTTGATAAAGAACGAAAAAGAATTGAAACAGAAATTGAAAACTACCGCCAGACATGCGAGAATCTTTCTAAGCGATTGGCGGATGATCACTTTCTCAAGAAAGCGCCGAAAGAAGTTGTCGAAAAAGAAAAAGTCCGTCTTTCTGATCTATCAGCCAAGATCAAAGAATACGAAAGAACACTCTGCGATCTCGCGTAGAAATTATGAAGAAACTGCACCTACATCCAGACATTGAACGGCTTATCGATCTCGCCTTACGTGAGGACATTGACGCAGGGGACATCACGACGAATATTTTTGTTCCGCGTCAAATGATCTCCCGCGCCTACATGGTCACGCACGAAACCGCCACGATCGCCGGATTCGATATCGTCAAGCGTGTTTTTCAGAAACTGGACAAAAATGTTGTGATCAGCTCTCCATACAAAGATGGCGATATCGTCCCCGCGAACAAACATATCCTTGAAATACGAGGAAAAACCCAAGCCTTATTGATGGGGGAGCGTGTGGCGCTAAATTTTATCAGCCATTTATCTGCGATCGCCACGAACACAACAGCCTTTATCCAAAAAGTTTATCCTTACAAGACCAAGATCGTTGATACACGCAAGACAACGCCAGGATTCCGCATTGCCGAGAAGCAAGCGATCCGCTACGCCAAAGGTGTCAACCATCGCCTCAACTTAAACGACATGATCTTGATCAAGGACAATCACCATCTGATCTGTCATCTGTCCATTGCGCAAATGGTCCAAAAAGCAAGACGAAAAACAAAAAGACCGATCGGTATCGAAGTGGAAAACTTTAAAGATTTTCAAGAAACCTGGTATGCGAATCCGGACTTGATCTTGTTGGATAACATGACGCAAACCCAGATCAAGCAGATCATGGCCTTTGCCAAAAAAGACAAGCGCGCGCGCAAACCCGCTTTAGAGGTTTCCGGCGGAATAAACCTGAAGAATATCCGCAGCTTTGCCAAGACCGGCATTGAACGTATTTCCATCGGTGCCTTAACGCACACAAAAAAAACGGTGAATATTTCCATGGAGATCGTTAATTAATATGAAAAATACCCTACGCCTAACAGTCCTTATCCTGAGCCTCCTGACGGCTGTGGCCATGCCCTCCATTGCTCAAACAGAAAATCAAAATCCTATTTTTGATGATAAACAAATGCTCGAAGGCTACGCCAAACAATATGCTGATGAGCCCAAGGACGTCTTGCTGGCTATGATCAATGATGATACGCTGTCGGCCTACAGGACAGCAGCGGCGATCCGTGTCTTTAACGAAAAATTCTCGCAAACAGTTTTCGCCAAGGAAAAAATTTATTTCGAAAAAGCCCTGCTGCGACGCCTCGACCGCACAACATCTATTTTTGTCGAGATCGAGATCCGCTATGGGCTCTGCAAGATGGACCGCTACAAATATTTTGAGTCCATGATGATACCGCTTCTGCATCGTCTTGATCATTACAACAAGGTCGTCAACGAACTTTCCTATGCATACATTGATGCGATCATCAAATCCGGCCAAAATCGCAGCCGCGAAGCCCGCATTGTTTTCAACACGCTGCGCAAAATGCTTTTTCTTTCCCGCAAAAAGATCAAAGAAAATACGCCACCCGATGAAAGGCTAAAACAAAAGATCGAATTACTGCGATGGTCGATCAAGATCCTGGGCAATCAAGAACTTCAACGCCTGCCATCGGAAGTAATAAATTTGTTTTAACTGAAAACGACGATCGCTTCATGAGCTCTACGCAAAAAAGATGGATCATCTATATCGGCCTTGCGATCATCGCGATTTTTGCATGGCTGCGCTTGAGTTACCCTAGCTTTTCCTTGATCAACCTCTCCATTTCCAAGGAAAAAGCTTTCGCAACAGCCCGCGCTTATCTTCGCAACCACCTTCATGTCAAAACCGACGCTTACCAAACAGCGACCATTCTTTTTACCGATAGTGACGCGGACCGTTATTTGCAGAAAACGATCGGATTCCAAAAAGAGCTCGAGTTCCTGGCCCAACATCATTTTGATCTTTTCGCGTGGCATATACGCTTCTTCCAAGAAGGGGAGAAGGAAGAATATTTTATCAGTGTGAGCGCTGCCACAGGGAAGGTCATCAGTTTCGCGCACATACTTAAAGACACCGCCCCGCGCCCTGAAACAACGGCAGAAGATGCGCAGGCCCTTGCGGAAAAATTTCTTTCCGGTACATTCGCTATCAATTTCCAAGACTATCTTGTAAAAGAAAAAATCGTTAAAAAATACGATCATCGCACGGACTACTCCTTTAGCTGGCAAAAAAAGAATGTCAGCATCCCGTGGAGCAGACGGCAAAGCGCTGGCACCGGAAAGCTGCTGATGAAGATCAAGATCTCCGGTAACGAAATTCTCTATTTTGACGTGAATGTCTTTGATATTCCCAATGGCTTTCGCCGCTTCATTGACAACGCCAAACAATCCGGGAACATCTTAACGAACATCTTTTCTATTTTTTATTATCTTTTGATGATGGCTGCGACTTATTTTATTGTTGTGCGGCGGCAACACCTCATTTTACAAGCCGTTCAACCCTTTTATGTGAGCGCAGGGCTTTTGCTCTTTTTCCTGTTAGTTCTTTTTCAGTTCAACAATATTCAAAACATTCTCTTTGATTACCCGACCACTTTTTCCTTTAACATTTATTTTTCTGAATTGTTCTTAGGCATCCTGACAACTGGTATTTTCTTAGCTGTGATGATGGTCGTGCCGGCGATGGCCGGGGAAGCGATCGCCCAGGAAAACGCGCGGACCGCGAACGGATTCATGCGCTATATACGGTCAACCTTTCTTTCGCGGCATGCGGCCCTGATGATCATCCTTGGATACCTTATCGCCGTGATCTTGCTCGGCCTACAATCATGGCTTTTTAAACTAGGTCAAACCTATTGCGGTGTCTGGCTCGAAAAACCGTATATCACGCAAACATCTTCCGCGCTATGGCCTTTTTTAACAGTATTGATCGTGGGTTTTCGGGCAAGCCTTTGCGAAGAGACTGTCTATCGCCTCTTTGGCATTGAGTACGGAAAGAAGATGTTCAAGAACATTTTTCTGGCCTGCCTTGTGACATCGATCATCTGGGGATTTGGCCACTCGCACTACCAGATATTCCCGTCATGGTTTCGCGGTATCGAAGTATCCTTGCTCGGGCTCGTCCTATCATTCTTTTATGTTCACTACGGCATCCTTCCTGTGATCGTCGGTCATTATATCTTTGACACCTTCTGGGGAGGCGCAGGATTTCTCCTTGGAAAGGCACAGCCTTTTGATCTGATAACATGTCTTGTGGTGATTGGCTTACCGCTCATCATGGCTATCGTTGCCTTTGTTTGCAATAGATCTGAGGCGCAAACAACGAAAAAACTGAAATTCAAAGAGGCTCACCGCTATAACTTAAGGATCCTTCACTCCTTTTTGTCCGATGCGCGTAACACCGAAGGAAAATCCACGGCTCAGATCCGCGAAGAACTTATCCGCGCTGAATGGGACATTGCCGTCATTGATGAAGCCTTGAGGGAAATGGAAAAAGGCCGTTGAAAATTCACTCTGCAGCCTTATAATACATCTATTATAACAAGATCTGACTATGCTTCTAAATCCGTTCACCTATCATGACCCCAAAAACCTTGATGAAGCGCTCGCGCTTCTCAAGCAATATCCTGACGCCAAACTCTTGGCCGGAGGGACCATTCTTATCAATTCTCTAAAATCCCTTAAACGGCGCGGATTAAAAACACCCGCACACGTGATCAGCTTGAAACGTGTTAAAGAACTTCACGGCATCAAGGTCGATATCAGCAAAACGATCGTTGCTGCCATGGTCACCATGGAGGAAATTTCTTGTTCACAAGAGCTTGTACGTTGGCATCCGGTATTAAAAGATCTCACAGATAACATCGCGACAACCCAGCTGCGCAACGTGGCAACCGTCGGTGGGAATATTGCCTCGCGCTACACCTGGGCCGAATGGAACACCTGTCTTTTAGCCCTCGACGCGACGCTGACATTTCTCTTGCCTGGAAAAAAATCCGAAACGATCTCTGCTCAGGATTTTCTCGCGAAAGGCGCGCGCATTAATGGCATCCTGACGACCATTAGCCTTGATAATAAAAAGAATATTCTTACAGTCTACAAGCGTTTGCCTAAATGCACAGATGTGGATATCCCTCTAGTAGCGGTTTGCCTGCGTGTCGAGAAAAAATTCAATACATTTCACGATGCCCGCGTTGTTGTCAGCCAAGGTATCACCTACGCCCAGCGGGATAAAAAGCTCGAAGCCTTCTTGGAAGGATTAGACCTCAACCGGGAAACCCAGGCATTGCTCAAAGACCTCCCATCATTCTCGGCAGGCGAAAAACTGACTGAATACCGCAAGGCAGCAATAAAAGCCCTGATCAAAAATGCAACTACCGACATCATAGAGAAAGCCAAATGACACGACTACGCATCAACAACAAAATGTACGACATCGAACTTAAGGGTCATGAAACCCTTTTGGAAGTTTTACGCGAAACCTTAGGATTTACCGGAACGAAAACCGCCTGCACCGAAGCCGAATGCGGCGCCTGCACGGTACTGGTCAACGGCAAGGCGATCCTTTCGTGCATCACGCTTGCGATAGAAGTTGCAGGGAGTGAGATCCTGACGATCGAAGGACTTAGCAAAGGCGAAGAGCTTCATCCCATCCAGCAAGCATTCTTGGATAAGGGTGCCGTGCAATGCGGATTTTGCGCGCCTGGATTCATTCTTTCCGCCAAAGCCCTTCTGGATAAAAATCCTGAACCAAGCCTTGATGAGATAAAAAGATCCTTAGATGGCCATGTTTGCCGATGTGGCGGCTACTTAAAGATCTTTGACGCGATCCAGGCGGCAGGGGAGCAATTAAAGAATAATGACTAAGAGATCTGATGATATCTTTTTAAACCCTGTCGGTCAAAGCGTGCCGCGCATTGACGGCAGAGGCTTTGTCACAGGCGAGACAAAATATACCTTTGACATGAAACTCCCTGGCATGCTCGTCGGGAAAATGTTACGCAGCCCTCATGCCCACGCCAAGATCCTGAGCATCGACACCTCGAAAGCTGAAAAACTTCCCGGGGTCAAGGCCATCATCACCTCTAAGGACACCTTGGGGGTAAAGTTTGGCTCCAATGAATTTTTCTTCCCGCAGACAGCTGACCAGCAAGCGCTGGAGGACGATAAAGTACGCTATATCGGCGATGAGCTAGGAGCTGTTGCCGCCATTGATGAAGAAACAGCCGATAATGCCTTAAATCTCATTGATGTCAAGTATGAGATCTTGCCGGCGGTCTTTGACGCTGTTGAGGCCATGAAGCCCGGCGCGCCCCAGATCCACGAAGCGCGCAATAATATCGCGCTTATCTTACCGACAAATTTTGGCAACATCGAGCGCGCGCTCAAAGAATCAGATTACGTACGTGAAGACACATTTTATCTACCGTCAGCCGCGCACACCTGCATGGAACCGCACGTCTGCATCGGACAATTTGAAACTTCTTCGAACTCCTTGACCCTCTGGCTCTCGACTCAAGCCCCTTTTAAAGTCCGCGAAACATTAGCCAAATGCTTAAAGATGGATCTCAGCGATGTGCGCGTTATCAAGCTGGCCACTGGCGGTGGTTTTGGCGGAAAGCTTGAGATGCTTCCAATGGATTTTGCCGCTTGCCTTTTGTCAAAAAAAGCAGGCGGTGTGCCGGTCAAGATCTGCTACAGCCGTGAAGAAGAATTTTCTTTTTCCCGCCGCAAGCATCCGATGGTCTACAAGCTAAAATCTGGCGTCAAAAAAGACGGTACCTTAATGGCTATCACCGGCGAGATCATCGCTGATGGCGGCGCTTATTGCAGCTATGGCCCGACGGTATTAGCAGCGGCCATGATGCGAATTTTTATGGTCTACAAAATAGCGAACTTTCGTGTTACGGGTTATCGTGTGTACACCAACAATCCTATTAGTGGCGCTATCCGCGGATTTGGTGGCGTACAATCCGGGTTTGCTGTCGAGTCGCACATGGACATGCTCGCGGAAGGTATCGGTATGGATCCTGTTACGTTTCGCCTAAAGAATATTACCGGTCCGAACATGACCGTGACCAATAAAATGATTATCACGTCCAATGGGCTTAAAGAATGTATTGAAAAAGCAACTGCAGCTTGCGACTGGGCAAAAAAATACGGAAAACAAAAACATCTTAAAAAAGGCCTAGGCCTTGGCATTGCCGCGGATGTCATGGGCTCAAAGATGTACAAATCTCACGAATCTGCTGGCTCTGTCATCAAGATTGAAGAAGACGGCTCTATTCATTTTTTTACCGGTGCGGCGGATACCGGACAAGGCTCAAATACCGCTCTGTCACAAATCGCAGCTCAAGAATTAGGTATAAGTTATAATCGTATCAAGATCACAGCTGCTGACACAGCAATAACGCCTTTTGATACGGGAAGTTTTGCCTCGCGTGTCACATTCATCTCCGGTAATGCGACTAAGCTTGCAGCGGCCGATGCCAAACGACAGATCCTTGAGATCATTGCCAAAGAAAAGAATATCGATGTACAGCATTTGGACATTCAAGCTGAGCAAGTCGTCAACACACAAACAAATGCACCTCTGATGACTTTTGATAAAGCTGTGGAACTTTGCTATTCCTTTAACTACGGAACACAAATTATCGGACGCGGAAGCTATAATCCGACAACAACGCCTGTGGATTTCAGGACGGGGGAGGGCAATGTTTCCGCGAGCTACGGCTTTGAAGCACAAATCGCTGAGGTAGAGGTCAACACCGATACCGGGCATGTCAAGATCCTAAAAATGTGGGATGCGCATGATGTCGGGAAAGCGATCAATCCGCAATCTGTCAAAGGACAAATCGAAGGCTCGTTATTTATGGGAATCGGTTATACTTTGTGGGAAAATTTACAATTTGAAGAAGGGCGTGTTATTAATCCGAATTTTGCCAACTACCGCATGGCGCGCTCTGTCAACGCGTGTCCTGTTGAATCTATTCTTGTTGAGACTAATGACCCGCAAGGGCCATTTGGCGCCAAGGGCATGGGCGAGGCAGCACTTTTACCAACTGCCGCGGCGATTGCCAACGCAATTTATGACGCCGTAGGCGTACGCATTAAAGATTTGCCAATCACGCCGGAAAAGGTTCTGAAAGCTCTAAAAGAAAAGATATAACGGGGGGGGGAGATGAGCAAAAAAATAAAAATTTTGATCTTAATAATTTTTATAAGCTTTGCTGTTAACATCACGCTCGTATCACCTGTTTTTTGTACTACTGAAGAGGATGTTAGAACGGATACACTAAGCATATTTGAACAGTTAGGTGAGTACATACATCAACTCTGGGTAGAAGAAGGAAACGCTATTATTTTTCCTGAAAATACGCTCGAATGCTCTTCAAGTCAAGCAACAGGAAACCCTTGTTGGCATGGATCCCTTAAAAATTCCAATAGTCTCATGACCGAATTCTTTGTTTCGCACTCAATGCCAATAAATTTTTCTGTCGACATGAGGGGTTTCAGGGGTGATGTTCGTTATCGTTGTCGCACGCAGGGGCATCAAACCTATTGCTTTGCCTATCATTGTCTCGACCCGATACCGGCAGGCTGTAAACAAGTCTGGAGAATTGACTGGAAAATAGATGTTAATAATTTCCCGGAAACTCCTGGCAAATGCACTCTTCTTATGGCGACCTCTGGCGATGGGGCAGATTGGACTGATTTTTGCAATACATTCAATCCAGACCCTAACGCGTGGAAAAGATAGAGAAAAATCTTTTATGAAAAAACCAACCTTCATTATCATTAGCATTTTTGTACTTAAAAAACTTTTATGCCCCAAAGACTAAAAATTCTCACAATTTACTTTATCTTAGTGGCTTTTATGGTTTCTGGGTTAGCTACAAATGTTTATGCTGGCCCCGAGGCCGATCTTTTACTTGCCACGCTTAACAAACTCAAAACCCTTGGGACCGCAATTAGCCAAAAATGGGAGTTGGATGGAGGAGGGCCTGGTAGTCCAGTATACCCTGAGAGCTCCGGAAACCCTTGCCAATCAAGCCAAGGAACCGGAGCGCCTTGTTGGACATATGATATAGTAAGTAACGACCCTTACTCTGATAAAATGATGGATGATTTAGGTCATCCTGGAGAAAACCTCTTAATTAATCCAGGGGGGGGTTAAAAGGCGACATCCGTTTCCGCTGTCGGACACAAGGACATCAGACGTACTGCTTTGCTTATCATTGCTTAGATCCAGCACCGGCAGGCTGCAAACAAGTTTGGCGAATCGATTGGAAAGTGGATCCAACTAACATCTTGAATAACCGCGGAAAATGTATTCGCCTCATGGATGCCGACGCTATCCCAGGTGAAGACTGGACAGAAGTCTGCAATTCATGGTTCGACCCAAGTCCTAGCACTTGGTAAGAAATTATCTTATGTTTAAAGAACTAAAAACTCTCATAATTTGCTTTGCCATCTTAAACTTTACGCTCATCGAATCTGAATTTCGAAATGCTTATGGTCAATCTACAGAGTCAGAAGCCGCAGCAATGGCTGCTGATCAGCTTGTGTATATGAGCAAATGTGCCCAGGAAGCATATCAGTTTCATTCAGGAACATCCATGTATTTCCCTGGTTTTTCATGTAATGCTGGGAGCCCTTGCTGGGAGTCTCCATCTATTACAGGGTCCACAGAAGCATTGTATGCGGCCTTTTCAGGCGTCTGCACCGTTGGGCTTCTTTTATCCGTTGATTGTGAAGCTATCGGAGGAGGAGACGTTCGCTTTCGCTGCAGAAATCAAAGAGCTAACTTAGGGAGCGGAGGGGAAGTCTACTGCTTTGCTTATCGCTGTGAACAAACGGTTCCTGCTGGTTGTAAACAAAAATGGAGACTCATGCGAAAGGTTGGCGCATCAAATCCTGTGACCTGTACTGACGTCGGAGCTAATGATGGCGTTTGTCCTCAAAATCCTTCTGATCCAACGTGCCCAGTAGGTTGTAAAAAATAACACGGAGAAAAAATATGGTTAAAAATCAAAAAATTCTAGTAATTTGTTTTGCTCTCTTCAGTTTTGCGCTCATCGGCCGGGCCCAAGATGCAATAGCAGCTCCTACAGAAGCATCGATTGCCGCAAGCGCGGTTAAATTATTAGATGATATTGACTGCAGACAGAGAATATACAAGTATAACAATGGTAGACCCTATCCTCAATGTGCCGGAGCATGCTGGAATTCCTCTTCTATCGTAGACTCCAATAGAGATCTTGAGACCGCTCTCACGGACATTACTGCGCTTAATCTTAGTGTTGATGTAGGAGCGCTAGGGGGAGATGTCCGGTTCCGCTGTCGCTATCAAGGAGGATCGACCTATTGCTTTGCTTATCGCTGCGCAGACAAAGACCCTCACGGCTGTAAACAAATGTGGCGAATAGAAAAATCAGGAAGCGATCCAAACAGGGGATTTAAATGCACAGATGTCGATAGAACAGAGCCGGATGGAATTTGCTCCGGCGTCGACAAGGACACAGGGGGCATAAAAGCAGGATTTGTGATTAGCTGCGACCTTCCGGCGCCAGGTTGTATTCCCGATTAGAAAACGTTCTTTCCAGCCCAAAGGCAAGAAAGGGAAAAATGAACAAGAAAATTATTCTTTTATTGTTGATCCTAAGCTTCATGGCCATCAATTTTCTAGCCACATCTGCCTATGCCACCGCCGAAGACGATATTGTGTGCGCATTAAATCAGATGTTGGCTCCATTAAACTGCGGACAAGCCCATTACAAATTCGAACACGCAGGTCATCCCTATCCTTATTGCCCAGGAAGCGTGTGCTGGAATTCCTCATCCCTTGTCGGGTCTTCAAATGATCTACAAAACGTCTTAGGCTACTCGGCTTATATGGATGCATCCAGTTATGGCGGAACAGGTGATGTGCGGATCCGCTATCGCTATCAGAACAATACGCTTTATGGTTTTGCTTATCGCTGTAAAAAACCCGAACCGGCTGGATGCGAACAAATGTGGCGCGCAGAATGGAAGTTTTATGATGAATGCCAGATAGAAAGCGACAGCTGTGCCGCAAGCATCAAAATAATCGATGTTGGAGCGTCTGATCATATTTCTGGTGGCTGCGCAATGCTATCTTATACCTGTGAATAAAAAAACAGATTGGCTGCGTTTTATTCAGATAAATTCTTAAACTCTTCTTTTGTGTTGAAACTTTTTACAGTCCCTTTATCGGGAACCGCACAAAAAAGAACACCGTTTTGGTGGCGGCGTTGGACCTGATTAAGCCCTTCGCTGGAATTCAAAGATAAAAATTCTTTTTTTAGCGCAACCGGAAAGATGGGCGGATGGCCTTTGCGGTCGTCACAGGTCGGAATAATGATCTTGTCCGAATGTCGCATAAACTTTCCGACGAGAATATCAATAGTTTGTGTTTTTACAAGAGGGTAGTCAACCGGCAACAGCATAAACCCTGAGGATTTAGGGCAAACCTCACGAAGGCCAGACTGAAAAGATGAGGTTTGCCCTAAAATATAATCTTTATTATGGACAACTTTTAGTCTTTTATGGTTTAATAGATAAGGTTTGAGAGCGCTGGCGTGGGCTCCTGTGACAACAATAATTTCATCCACCGTACTATCCAGCAAGACACGCTGTAAGCGGCTGATAACAGTTTCGCCGCTTAAAAGTGCTATGGCCTTAGGTGAGCCAAAGCGCATACTTTGACCGGCGGCAAGTAAAATACAGGAAACCATAACGTCATTATAAAGTTGGATCATTTTTTGTCAATCCGTATAAGATCTTAGTGAAAGGAGTTTTTCCGTGGTCACAGTTTATGTCGCGATCTTGGCTGTTGGCGTTCTGGCGATCGTTCTTGTTTTGCTCGGTGAAAAACAAAGCCAAAAGACTTCGCCCGTGGACCTGCTGAACAGTCTTGATATCGATGAAAATCCTTCAGAACCTGCGAAGCCTGAAGCCAGATCATCAACAAACTTTTTGAATCGCTTAAGCATGGAAAACGATAAGACCAAAACAGCCTCCGAGCCTGTCAACCCCGCAAAAGATGCTCTTGAGCAGTCTGCAGCAGATTTTGAAATGAAACTAAATAACCCTACCGAACCTAAACACCCCGAAAACACTATCTAATACAAAAAAAGGAGCTCCTATGTATTTTGATAAGCTAGCACTCGTTTCTATTCTTTTATTTTTTTGCGCAACAAACGCGAAGAACGCTTTTGGCCAAGATACGGCCAAGCGGCCCGTGATCGCCCTGGAAACAAACCAAGGGACAATTGAGATCGAGCTCTATACGGATATCGCGCCTAAAACTTGCGAAAACATGCTTGGCCTTATCAAAAAAGGCTACTATGACGGCATTATCTTTCATCGCGTTATCAAAGACTTTATGATCCAGGGCGGCGACCCCACAGGTACCGGTACCGGCGGTGAAAGCATCTGGGGAAAACCTTTTGCCGATGAAGTCAATCCATTCTTAACATTTGATAAAAAAGGCCTCTTGGCCATGGCTAATGCCGGACCGAACACCAATGGCAGCCAATTTTTTATCACAACAGCTAAGACTCCTTGGCTCAACGGACATCACACGATCTTTGGCGAGGTCATCAAAGGTTATGATGTGGTTGAAAAGATCGAAAACTGCAAAAAAGACTCCAGCGACAGGCCGATCCAAGAACAAAAGATCATTCGCGCTTTTGTAAAATAAAAGACGTCTTTCGCTATTCTCTCATGGAAGAAATCCTCCAAAAAGTGGTGCGATCTTTGCAGCAAGGGAAACCTTGCGCGTGTGCCACCATCGTCGAGTCTACAGCTCAAGGAACTCCACGTAAAATAGGGGCTAAAATGGTTGTTTTTAGTGATGGAAGCTCTTTTGGGACCGTAGGAGGGGGGCAAAACGAAGAAAATGTTAAAAGAATCTGCATAAAAGCCATCAAATCCAAAAAATACGGCCTTGTCCCCTTGGCCTTTTCTAAAAAGAACAACTTCCTATGTGGTGGCCATATCAAGGTCTTTATTGAGCCTTTTTTAGCCCAAAAGGACCTTATTATTTGTGGTGGCGGCCATATTGGATTGCCACTATCCGTCATAGGAAAAGTTCTTGGGTTTAAAGTCACTGTTCTGGACAGCCGTAAAGAATTTGCCAATAAAAAGCGCTTTGGCCATGCAGATAAAGTTGTCTGCGCGAATATCACCCAAAGCCTGTCTAAAATCGCTATTGGCCCAAGCACATTCATTGTCATTATAGGCCATAGCCATGAGATCGATTTTTCATGCCTGAAGAAAGTCGCCAGATCCAAAGCTGGATACATCGGTATTATTTCTAGCGCATCTAAACGTCAAGAATTCATCAAGCGTTTAAAAAGCTTGGGGGTTCCAAAAAATGATATCAACAAAATAAAAATGCCTATTGGGCTAGATATTGGCGCTCAGACTCCGCAAGAGATCGCTATCGCGATCGCGGCTGAAATCGTTTCTGTTCTGAACAAAGATCTTATTGGAACACCGAAATTTCGCAGCAAATAGGTTTTGTAAAATCATCAAGATTTAAAGAAAACGAAAGGAATTTTATGGATAAACAATCAGCCATAGATCTTATCAGAGATGCGGGTTTTGGGTTTCTTGCAACAGCTGATGGAGACCAACCAAGAGTGCGCGCAGTAGCTCCATATTTAACCGAAGAAGGCACAATTTTGGTGGCATCTTTTATCAACCGCCGCAGCATTGCGCAAATCCATAAAAACCCTAATGTTGAGCTATGCTTTGTAGACCGAAAGATGTCATATTGCCGGTTAGCAGGAAAAGCCAAAGCCACAAGCGATAAAGAAAAACGCCAATTAGCTTGGGATAATATGCCCATGCTTAGGCAGTATTTTTCAGGCCCGGAAGACCAAAACATGGTTCTTATGGAGATCAAAATTAACCAGGCCGAAGCCATGGCAACAACCGATCGAACACCTCAGAATATTAGCTTCTAGAGCCTCAGAATAGACTAAATTCAAGCCCTTCAAGCCCACAACGACAACTTGTGGGCTTTTTCTTTTCTTATGCCAGAAACAGGGGAATACGATAACAAAACAGTACCTATTATGACATGTAATAATATAACCATTCACATCAATAAATTATATAAATTCCTGAATGATCTGTTAATATCATGCCTGATTTAAATAACAAATCATAATCCCGGTAAGTTTGACATGGGTTTTCCACAGGGTATTCCTAGCATCTCGTAACTCTATATAATATAACACCTTACAATAACCATTTCTATTTGCCATAGTTAACATAAGATATATTATAGGAAGTAGCCATTATATAAGAATTTTATGCTTTGTATGTAAGGAATGTCAAATAACCGTGGCTGGGTTTACTTACCTGGCTGGCTTCTGCTGCCGAAATCTACTTGGGAAATTGTTTGGCCGGGATTTACATTTATTGCAGTGTATTGAGCAAAGTTACCGGTATTTACCGTAGCGCTTCCAGCCACTATTCCGTTGTTTGCTGGATAGGTATGTATGGGGCTCCAAGAACCTGTCCCTTGATGAAAAACCCGGTAAGTCCCAGTAAGTAGTGTGTTAAAACTGTATTGGCCTGCAGGATCTGTCAAAACAGCTGTTGGCGGCTGGCCGCTGCCGACTCTTTCGATCCAGACTTGGGTGTTAGCAATGCCGGGTTCACCAGGATCATACGTATTATTTGCATTCTGATCCCAGAAAACTTTTCCTTGAATTATGGCAGGTAAACACTCACCAAAATTGTTGTTTGTGTTAGCTTGGCCAGGGCTAAGAATGACATTTATTACTGTTGGCGTGCTTGCGATAAAACCGCTAGCTGGCTGCATGGTTAAAGTATAATTTCCTGCTGGAACATTATTAAAAACATATTGCCCTTGCGCTGATAAACTTTGTGAAAAAGTCAAACCTGATACAGTTGTTCCTTGCAAAACCAATGTCGCGCTTCCATCCAGATCAGTGCCTAAATTATAGATCCCATCCCCTGCCAAATCGTTAAAAACAAGGCCTGAAATCTGGCCTGGCGGCGCCTCAGGTTTATAGATACCGAAATCCTTGGCAGCAGCTATCTGGCCATTAGCTACCGTAACTTGGTATTGGGCGATCGCTTGATTTGCATATGCATTCGGCCAAGAGTGAACAAAGCCAACTGTCTGTGGATTTACTCCCCCATTCTGATGCTTTACGATATAGGTACCATCAACAACCATGCTTGCCTGATAGTTGCCAGCTGCATCTGTTGTGACTGTATAGCTTGGCAAAATCTGCCCTGCGACAGGTACAATCTGGACAACTTCTCCCGCAATTGCTGGCTCATTAAGATCAATGTCGCCTGCCGCATCTAGGTCATGCCAAACCTTTCCCTTGATCGTACTGAATGGGTGCGCGATAGCCCCAGCCATATAGAAATTTTGCAATAATTGCTCTGCTCCAACATCGCCATAAGTGATCTGATTTCCGAACCACTGGTTAATGCCGGTATCTTGCGGATGAGCTTCACAGGAGGCAACAGCTGTTAGCATACCATACCAACCATACGGAACCTTAAGCTTATAAAATCCATTGCTATTTGTCACAGCGTTTGTATTAAAAGTTCCATACATTGGCGATTGCTGAGATGTGTTAACTGCACTGATCGTGATATTGTCGACCGGATTAAAATTCGTCCCTGTTGGCGGCGGCCAGCTATCCCCTAATTGCCAGCCGGAAGCTGTGTAAACATAACCTGAAATATTAACTCCCTTGATCCTAAAATCTTTTTTGATACGGTTCGAAAAGACATATCCTTCTGAATAATGCGTAGGATACGGACTATAAACAGCAATATAATATTGCGTAGGCACTTGGAGTGGACGCATCCTGGTCAATGTTCCAAAAGGCACGCCGATATCATAACTGCCGCCGCTACCGCTAACGGCAGAATAGACAGGCGCTAAGCTTACAAAGTAATTATTCCCAAAATTTTCCGCACCGATCAGAATACCCGGCCTGCCTTGCCCTGTCATTTCATCAAAAACTTTTCCTTTAACGCGTATATCAACTAGGAAATCCTGATTGACCATGTTCGATGTGATATTTGTATATACGTGATTTGTCGGCTGTGTCTGCAAAGCATTCCAGACTTGTTGATCGTAATATTCGACCCAGACCGTCCCATTCGTGCCCTGAGGAACATAAAGATAATAATTCCCGTTTGCATCAGTTATGCAATACGAACCTGGCGTTGCTTTCACTTTCACGCCTGGGATCCCGGCGTTGGCATTGACATCCCACACCTTACCGCTGATCTTTTGCACCGGCATACCAGGACCTGTCGCGTAATAATACGCAAATGGTGATCCGGCAAAAGCAGCATCCATGGCTTGAACACCCCAGGGATAATACTCGGCAGAGCTTAAACCCTTTAAGGTCCAAGTCACCTTTCCATTGCTGTCGATCGCATAATCTTGCGGGCCTAAACGAACAAGTCGCATGAACCCATCAGAATAATTTCCTGGAACAGTCACAACAGTTCCCGAAGAACCATCAAGCCACCACGGATGAAAATAGGACAT
>Ga0172375_10002376_pt1 | contig 29342 bp, 24 predicted proteins | sample LakKiv1m_FD_114537 | JGI IMG/M metagenome (GOLD analysis project Ga0172375, IMG submission 114537) | Freshwater microbial communities from Kabuno Bay, South-Kivu, Congo - kab_092012_11.1m | ecosystem: Environmental > Aquatic > Freshwater > Lake | place: Democratic Republic of the Congo... | reverse complement strand
CTGGGCGGCACGGTGCTGACCTGGTCGGGACCGGCGACTCCGGTGCGCGAGGGCGCCCTGCTGCGCGACTACGCCCTGTCCGGGCGCGCCTCGCTGGCGCGCGCCGGCGCCAACCTCTACGCGGAGCTTGGAGCCAAGCGCGCCTGGGTCGACGACGGGACCGGCGCCTGGCGGGAGGAGTGGGGGCACGGCCTGTACGCGGGCGCCGCCGCCGCGACCGGACCGCTGGGCCTGTCGTGCGAGGTCATGGACTTCGAACGCTTCACCGTGCTCGACCAGGCGGACGGGCGCACGTCGCTGAACAACCCGCCGTCGCTGACGCGCGAGCACCTCTACACGCTGCTGAACCGCAACCCCTACCTGCGCGACGCCGACGACGAACGCGGCTGGCAGGCCGAAGCCGGCTGGACCGGCCCCGCCGGCTGGAGCGCCCTCGCCAACGCCAGCCGCCTCGAGAGCCAGGCGGGCGTGCGCCACTTCCGCGAGCGCTACCTCCAGGTCCAGCGCGAGTCGTGGGGGCCGTTCCTCGTGCGCGCCGGGCTCGACGTGCGCGATGTCCGCAGCAAGGGCCTGCAGCGCGACGAGACCTTCACCACGCTGGTCGCCGAGGCGGTCTGGCACGCCACGGGCCGCGACTCCTGGTCGCTGAAGGCGGAGCACCAGCACGCCGAGGACAGCGGCACCGAATACGGCGGCCTGGGCGCCTACGACCGGCGGCTCTTCACGCTGGAGTTCGCGCGTTCGCCGCGCTGGACGCTGACCGCCATGCTCGAGACGAACAACAAGTACGCCGCCCAGCGCGAGTTCCTGGAGGAGGCCGGCCCCTACCCCGCCGCGCAGGTGGGCTGGGCGCCGACCGAGGGTTCCCTGGTGACGCTGTGGGCCGGGGAGCGGCTGGGCGGGTACGTCTGCGCGGGAGGGGTCTGCAAGTATGAGCCGGCCTTCTCGGGCGTCGAACTCTACGCTTCGTTTCGGTTGGATCCTTGACGGCGGACCCTAGCGCCGACGGCGCCTGGCCAGGTACATCTCGAACACGCCCAGCACGACGACCAGGACCGACGCCGAGACGAACATGCGCAGCCCCGGGCCCGGCTTCACCGACGCCACGTCGAACAGGCCCAGGAAGCTGACGCTCGCGCCCTGGATCATCCGGAAGGCGGCGCCCGCCACGAAGCACATCACCACGCCGGTGAGCAGGTGCACGACGGCGGCGATGTCGCGGCGGTTGGTCCGGGTGGCGACCGTGACCGAGGCGGCCACCATGCCGGCCAGCGTGACCGCCAGCAGCATGGCCGCGCCGGGACTGCGCGAGATCCGCCAGACCGCGAAGGCCCGGCCGCTCGCCCAGGGCAGGGTCAGTGAGTAGGTCGCCAGCAGGAACGACGGGATCAGGCCCAGCAGCGGCAGCAGCGCGACCTGCCGGCGAGTGGCGCGACCGACCCTGGCCGCTTCCCTGACGAGACGCTCACGCATGATTCGACCTCACGTTGCCGCCTTCGCCTTCGCCGTTGGAACGGGGTCCCGCACCACGACCGTCCCGGCGATCCGGTCATGGATCGTCTGGCGGTTGGGATGCCAGGCCGCCTCGAGGAAACCCAGCATGGCCGTCGCCGCGCTGGCGCTGTAGCCGCCGGCGCGGCCGAAGCAGTCCCACCACGACAGCCGGCGCCCGTCGAGCCGCACGACCCGAGTCCGCAGGAGCGACTTGCCCGCCGTACGGCCGCGGCCCAGTCGCGTCATCACCGTGAACCAGACGACGAACAGCAGGCCCGCGTTGAAGATGTTCGCCATGCCGCCCATCAGGGCGCCGGTGCCGATCTTGAATCCCTGGTCCTCGGACGCGGGCACGATCGTCGGTTCGCCGTTGGCGACGACCAATTCCAGTTCGCCTTCGGGATTCAGGTGCTTCCACAGCGCAGCGGCGCCCTGGTCGTGCAGGATCGCCGCCGACGTCTCGTCCAGCAGGTCGGGGTCGCGCTCCACCATGATCGCCAGGAACCGCCCCCCGACGTCGGCATAGCGCGCGGGGCGCTCGGCCTCCGGCGCGGCGCGGGCCGCCCGCAGGTCGGCGAACAGGCGCCCGTCGCGGCGATGGAAGCTCAGCGCCGTCAACCCGACGAACAGCACGACGATCAGGGCGCCGACCAACGCCAGATCGATGATGAAGGCGACCGCGCGCCGCCGGAACGAGGCCAGGGGCCGCCCGAGCAGCGCCGGCTCGATCCGGTAGGGCTCGTCGGTCACGATGCGCCGGCGCTCGCGCAGGCTGGGCATCCGCACCTCCCCGTCAGCGGACGATCGCGAACTTCAGGACGGACGACGATGCCTCGCCGTGCAGGCGTGCCCAGTAGACGCCGGAAGGCACGGCGCGGCCTTCGTCGTCCCGGCCGTTCCACAGCTCCTCGCGCTCCAGCAGCGACGACCCGACGACGTCGACGTCGCGGCGGTGCAGGCGGCGCCCGGCCGCGTCGAAGATCTCCAGCTCGAGGACCGCCGCTTCCTGCTGCAGGTAGACCAGGGCGATCACCCCGTTGAACGACGGGTTGGGATACGACCGCAACAGGCGCGACGGATCCGCGGTCGCGGCGACTTCCCGCCAGGCGACCCACCCCAGGGGGTCGAGCGCGGCCGATTGTACCGCGGTGGTGAAGTCGAAGCTCTGCGTCGTCTCCGAGCCGACCAGGCGCAGCTCGCGCCACTCCTCGCCCGCCTCGGTCGTCACCCGCACCGGGTAGACGTTGTCGAAGGCCACGCCGCTGCGGTCGCGCAGCCGGACCTGCAGGCGCGTGCCCGCACCGGCATCGCCGTCCGTCGTCAGGGCCGTGAACTCCAGGTGCGGGACCGTCGTGGCCTCCAGCCAGGGGGTGAAGAAGCCCGTGAGGTCCTCGTCGGCGTGATACGAGGCGAGGTCGATGAACATCCCGGTGTCCACCACGCCGTGCAGGCGCGCGGACGAGGTCCAGTCGAGGAGCAGGTCGAAGAAAGCGGTGTCCCCCATCCTCCCGCGCAGCATGTGCAGGATCCAGGCCCCCTTGTCGTAGACGACCTGGTCGAGGATCGGAAAGGGGTCGTAGACGGGCGTCGCACCGATCCAGTCCGTCGACCAGCGCTTGGTGCGGATCCAGTAGAAGTAGCCATCCTCGCCGTCGGGGTCCATCCCGTGCAGATGCTCCTCCCAGAGGGCCTCGGCGTAGGTGGCGAAGCCCTCGTTGAGCCAGATGTCCTGCCAGCCGCGGGGCGTGAGCGCGTCGCCGAACCACTGGTGGGCCAGCTCGTGGACCATGATCCAGTCGTAGTGGTTGTTGCCGCGGATGAGGTTGCGGCCGTAGCTCGTCACGGTCTGGTGTTCCATCGCGCCGGAGTTCATGTTCAGGAATTCCGCGTGGCCGTACTTCTCGTCGGCGAACGGGTAGCGCCCGACGAGGCCCTCCATGACGCCGATCATGTCGCACAGGGGCGCGAAGTCGACCTGGGCGGCGGTCACGTCGTCGGGATGGACCCAGTGCCGCAGCGGCACGCTGCCGTCGTCGGTCACGCACAGGCTGCCGAAATCGGCGTAGGCGCTCAGGGCTACCGACACCAGGTACGTGGCGATGGGGTGGCTCTCGCTCCAGATCCGGGTGAGCGTGCCGTCGCCGTGGTCGATCTCCTCCAACAGGCTGCCGTTGGACACCGCGACGAGGTCGGCGGGAGCCGTGATCTCCACCTGGCAGCGGGCCTTGTCGTCGGAGCGGTCCTTGCAAGGCCACCAGGTGCGGGCCGCGTCGGGCTGGCTCATGCTCGAGATGATCGGGTCGGTGTCCTCGGGGTAGTCCCAGTACCAGAGGCTCAACCCCTCGCGGATGCGCAGCGGCAGCGCGTTGCTGAACGTCACCACGACGTTCTCGACCGTCGGTTCGCGCTTGCCTGCGGTCGTGATGCGAAGCGCGCCGTCCGCCTGGACGAAGGGCAGCGCCGTCTCGCCGTCGGTGACGCCGGTGACCACGGGGCCGACGCAGTCCAGGACCACTTCCCCGGCGAACGGCAAATGCGGCACGTAGCTGACGGTGACGACGCCCTGGTAGGTCGCGGCGGCGGGATCCAGCGTGAGCTGCAGACGGTAGTCGCGCACGTCGTAGTCGTCGCCCACGAGCGAGGACTTGTCGCCGACGGCGCCGGCCGTCGTCAGGCCGGCCTTGGCGCGCGCCAGGCAGCCGGGATCGGCGGCGGCAGGCGGCGGCGAGGCCGGAGCCGACCGGGGCGACAGGACGGACAGGGCCAGCAGGGCCGCCGCGCAGACGGGGGCCGCGGACCAGCAACGACGTCGGGACATGGCGTCCTCCGGGGCAGGGGGGGTGGATGTCCGGGAAGATACCCCGGCGACGGGACGGGGACAACCCCCATCCTGGCCGCGGGGGAGGCGCGGATCAGCGGTCGTCGTGGGTGTGGGTCAGGATGCGCCCGCCGGCCGGCACCGAGGCCACGACCCAGCAGCCGCCGCCGATCACGGCGCCGCGGCCGACGACGGTCGCGCCGCCCAGGATGGTGGCGTTGGCGTAGATCGTCACGTCGTCCTCGATGGTCGGGTGACGCCGGCCGCCCTTGGCCAGCGAGCCGTCGGGAGCGCGCTTGAAACTCAGGGCGCCGAGGGTGACGCCCTGGTAGATCTTCACGCGGGCGCCGATGCGCGCGGTCTCGCCCACGACCACGCCGGTTCCGTGGTCGATGAAGAAGTGCGGGCCGATCGTCGCCCCGGGGTGGATGTCCACGCCGGTGCGGGCGTGCGCCCACTCGCTCATCAGGCGCGGCACGATCGGCACGCCCGCCTCCTGCAGCGGGTGCGCCAGGCGGTGCACGGCGATGGCCAGCAGGCCGGGGTAGCAGAGGATGACCTCGTCGCGCCCGGTGGCGGCGGGGTCGCCCAGGAAGGCGGCCTCGACGTCGGTGCGCACCAGGGCGCGGATCCCGGGCAGCCGACCGAGGTAGGCCAGCGCCAGGCTCTCGGCGGCGGTGGGGATGTCCGTCTCCGGGTCCGCGCCGGCCAAGGGGAGCGGCTGCGGCGTGTGGACGCCCTCGCGGGCGCAGAAGGCGAGCGTGCCGCCGAGGATCTCCGCGAGTGCGTCGTAGGCGGCGTCGATCTTCGCGGCGACGAAGGTCTCGAGGCAGGCGCGCGCCCCCAGTCGGCCGCCGAAGTAGCCCGGGAACACGATCGTCAGCAGGTCCTGCAGCACCGCCTCCACCCGCGCGAACGAGGGCAGTTCGGCGTCCCCCGCGCGGTTGAAGCCGCCGGCGGACTGGTAGTCGGCGGCGAGCTCGCGGGCGAGGTCCTGGAGGCGGCCGGAGCAGCGCGGGTCCCTGGGGTTCATGTCGAGCCTCCGTGGCGGCGTTCAGTCGCCGAGCAGGTCGCGGTACAGGTCGGACGTGAGGTAGCGCTCGCCGAAGCTCGGGATCACCACGACGAGGCGCTTGCCGGCGCTCTCGGGCCGCGCGGCCACCGCCAGGGCCGCGTGCAGGGCGGCGCCGGACGAGATGCCGACGAACAGGCCCTCCTCGCGCGCCGCGCGGCGGGCCATGGCCATGGCCTCGTCGTTGGTCACCCGGATCACCTCGTCGATCAGCGCGGTGTCGAGGATCGAGGGCACGAAGCCGGCGCCGATGCCCTGGATCTTGTGCGGGCCGGGCGCCCCCCCGGAGAGGACGGGCGAATCGGCGGGCTCCACGGCCACGGCGCGGAAGCCGGGCCGGCGCGCCTTCAGCACCGAGGCGACGCCGGTCAGGGTGCCGCCGGTGCCCACGCCCGAGATCAGCACGTCCACCTCGCCGCCGGTGTCGCGCCAGATCTCCTCGGCCGTCGTGCGGCGGTGGACCTCCGGGTTGGCCGGGTTGTCGAACTGCTGTGGCATGAACGCGCCCGGCCGCTCGGCCAGCAGCTCCCCCGCGCGCGCGATGGCGCCCTTCATGCCCGCGGCCGCCGGCGTCAGCACGAGCTCGGCGCCGAGCGCCCGCATGATGGCGCGCCGTTCGCGGGACATGCTCTCGGGCATCGTCAGGGTCAGCCGGTAGCCCTTGGCGGCGCAGACGAAGGCCAGGCCGATGCCGGTGTTGCCGGACGTCGGCTCGATGATCTCCCCGCCCGGCGCCAGCAGGCCGTCGCGCTCGGCGGCCTCGATCATGGACTTGCCGATGCGGTCCTTGACGCTGGCCATGGGGTTGAAGAACTCGAGCTTGGCCACCAGGTCGGCGGCGGTCGTGTTCAGGCGGGGCAGGCGGACCAGGGGCGTGTTCCCCACCAGGTCCAGCACGCTGTCGCGGATTCCTGTCGTCATCTCGGATCTCCTTCCGGGCGGGGCGGCCGCCGGAACCGGCGGCGCCCTGTTACGCCATGGTATCCACACGGACGGGAGGCGGCCACCGGAGCCGCCCGCAGGGGGGCCCGGTGGACGTCGCCGAGCATCCGGCTTGCCAGGAGCGTGGAATGTGAGACATTATCGAGTGACCCGCCGCCGCCGGGAACCCGGTGCGGCGGCGGGGGGTTCATGTCCTGATCACGCGCGTTCCCGACCCCAGACACAAGGATCGGCCACGATCATGACCACGCTACGCCGCCTCCTCCTGCGCCGGCTCGCCGGGCTGGCCCTGCTGGCCGTCCTGCCGACCGTCTTTTCGGCCGTCTTTTCGACCGTCGCCCACGCCTCGGCCAAGGTCTCGATCATGCCGCCGGAGATCGACTTCGGCCGCCTCGAACAGAACGAGGCCCGGACCGCCTCCCTGGTCGTCCGCAACGACGGCGACATGGTGCTGGACATCATCAACGTCGAGAGCACCTGCGGCTGCACCGTGGCCAAGCCGGGCCGCGACTCCCTGTCGCCCGGAGAGAGCACGACGATCGAGGTGACGTTCAGCAGCAAGGAGTTCCAAGGTCCCCAGCACAAGCTCGTGACGGTCCAGACCAACGACCCGGTCCGCACCATCATCGAGATCCCGATCCTGGCCGAGGTGCACGCGCCGCTGGCCGTGCTGCCCGTCGACAAGGCGGTCACCTTCGGACGGGTGCCGCTGGGGCAGGGCGCCGAACAGGTCGTCGAGTTCAGCACCCCCGACCTGCCGACGTTGACCATCGAAGTCATCAAGTCGCGGGCCGACCTGTTCACGATCGAGGTGACGCCGGGCGCCGCGGCGAACGCGAAGCGCGCCACGATCCGCCTGCGCAAGGACGCTCCCACGGGCCAGATCCGCGAGCTCGTCACCTTCCACACGAACGTGCCTGAGCGCTCGCAGGTCGACATCTCGGTCGGCGGCGCGGTCCTGGCGCCCGTGGTGCTCCTGCCCGAAGAGGTCAACTTCCGCTACGCCGCCCCCAACACGAAGATGACGCGCCGTTTCATCCTGCGGCCCCAATCCGGCGCGGTCGTGAACGTCAAGGAAGCGACGATCGACCTGCCCGGCTTCAAGGTGACCTCCATCACCCGCAATGCGGATTCCGGCGAGACGACGATCGAAGTCGAAGGCTTGCCCCTGGCGACCGGCGACCCCGCCGCCATCGCCGCGAAGGGCCGCTTCAGCGGCACCCTGCTCGTGCGGACCGACTCGAAGAGCGCGCCGGAACTCAAGGCCGCCGTCAAGTACATGCTCAAGATGTAGGAGCGACGTGGCCGAGAGCGCACCCGGGATCCAGCCGTTCGCGCGCGGGCGCCCACTGCGCGAAGCCTCGCTGTTGCTGGCCCTGTCCCTGGTCGCCGCGGGGTTGAGCTGGGCGGTGCGCACGCCGCGCCTGCCGCTGCGCGCCGATCTCGCCGCCTACGAACTCGACCTGGGCTTCCCCCTCGTGTCGGCCGCCGAAGCGGTGGCCCTCTTCCTGGACAACGCCTGCGTCCCGGTGGACGTGCGCGCCGGCGCGCCGGCGCGCCGCATCCCCGGCTCCTTCGCCCTGGGGCAGGAGACCTTCGACGACGACCTGCGGGAGGTCTTCGACTTCCTCTCCCCCGCCGACCCGCTGCTGGTCTATGGCGACGGCAACCTGCTGGTCACCGCCGCCGTGGCCGGCCGCCTGCGGGAGCGCGGGTTCACGGACATCCACCTGCTGCAGGGATCGCTCGACGGTTGGGAGCAGGCCGGCGGCGAGATCCAGGCCGACGCCGGGAGCCAAGCCGAAGACGGGGGGGGCGGGCATGACTGACCCAGCCGCCGTCGGCGTCGCCGCCGGCAGCCGCTTCCGGACGATCCCCGACTGGATGGACCTGCTGCTGCGCTTCCTGGTGGGCGGCACCTTCGTCTACGCATCGTTCGACAAGATCCTCGACCCCGCCGGCTTCGCGCAGTCCATCGCCCATTACCGGCTGGCGCCGGCCTGGCTGCTGCACCCGATGGCCATGCTGATGCCCTGGCTGGAATTCGTGGCCGGAGGGGCGATGATCCTCGGCCTCGCCCGCCGCGGCGCCGCTTGGCTGGTGATCCTGATGCTGGCGATGTTCATGGCTGCCATCGGTTCGGCGATGGCGCGCGGCCTGGACATCTCCTGCGGCTGCTTCGGCACCGAGGACGCCCACACCGTGGGCCTTTCGCTGCTGCTGCGCGACCTGGCCCTGCTGGCCGGGGCGGCCGTCCTGGCCGCGGCGCGGGCGACCCGCCGGTCCTTCTGACGCTCCTGCGCCCCCGTCCTGTTGACCGTAGCTTTCAATATCGAAACTGAGGAATCAATGATTGACAAGATCGTCGCATCGGACAATTTTGCCCCTTGAGTACACACCTGCCGGCGTTTCCGGACCCGGGCGTTTTCCCTGACCAAGGAGTCACCCCATGCCTGCTTTTGTGAACCCCGACGAGTGCACCGGGTGCGAGTCCTGCATCGAGGCCTGCCCGACCGAGGCCATCGCCATGACCGGCGACGGCGTCGCGAAGGTCGACCCCGACACGTGCACCGACTGCGAAGCGTGCCTGGAGGCTTGCCCGACCGAAGCCATCACGATGGCCGACTGAATTTCCCGCCGTTCGAACGACGATTCCGGGGCCCCGCGCCAGCGGGGCCTTTATCTTGGTGACCGCCGGCGTGAAGGGGTTCAGTTCCGGTTGCGGATCGCTTCGCGGCGCGTGAAGAGGGTCAGCACGATCACGCTCGCCAGCAGGCCGAAGATGAACAGCGCGAGGCGGGGGAACACCGTCGCCAGACCGCCGGCCCGCTCCCAACCGCCGACCAGCTTGACCGCCAGCGAACCCATGCCGAACACGAGCACGAACTTCAGGCCATAGCCGGTGCTGCGCAGCCGCGGCGGGGTGAGCGCCGCCACCAGGGAGTTCTCGGCCGGCTGCATGCCGAAGGCGAAGAAGGAGTAGGCCATGGCCGCGAGCAGCAGCGCCGGGCCGGACGTCCGCCCCATCAGGACCAGCAGCGGCAGGGCGCAGGCCTGGAAGCCGAAGTAGACCCGCCGCAGGTCGTGGCGATCGGAGAGCCTCCCGCCCACCACCTGCCCCAGGGCGCCGACGAGGTAGGCCAGGGAGGTGAGGGCCGTGGCCGCGACGACGCTGCCCCCGGCGCGGGGCAGCCACGTCCAGCCCTCGACGACGGCGACCAGCGCGCCGCCCTGCTCCTGGAACCACTTCGGCAACACCAGGGTCTGACCGCGGTAGGCGATCCCGCCGCACACCATCGCCACGCAGAGCAGCGAGAAGACGAGCACGGTCCGACGGCGCCCGCGCGGCGACGCCGCCTCGCGGGCGGCGGGCGCGGGCGACCCGTCGGCGCGCAGGCGCAGGGCCAGCACGGCCATCGCGGCCGAAGGCACGGCCAGCACCAGGTAGACGCTGCGCCAGCCCAGCACCACCGCCAGCAGGCCCGCCGCGACCGGGGCGAGGACCTCGCCGAGGTTGCCGGCGACACCGTTGACGCCCAGAGCCCAGCCCCGGCGCTTCACGCCGGTGGAGATCAGCCCCATGCCCGCGGGATGGTAGATCGAGGCGAACAGGCCCAGGCCGCCCAGCGCCCAGGTCAGCTGCGACGCCGTGCGCGTCAGGCCGGCCCACAGCGAGCAGGCGGCCATGCCCGCCAGGCAGATGACGATCATCAGCCGGGGACGTCGCCACAGGTCGGTCAGCACGCCGGTGGGCAGGGCGCCCAGACCGAACAGCAGGTACATCCAGAAGCCGAGGGCGAGCGCGCGGTCGAAGGGCAGGTTCCAGTCCCGCTGGATCGACAGGACCAGGGACGGGAAGATCAGCAGGCCGAAGTGGGCCAGGAAGTGCGCCACCGACGTGACGAGCAGGATGTTCCGCTCGCGCACGGCGTCGTTCACGGCCGCGCCCCGTCGTCGCCGTCGGGCGCGTAGGCGGTCCACAAGGTCTCCGCCGCCCCGTGGGCCGCGTCGAGCCGGCGCGCGGCGACGAACAGGTAGTCGCTCAGGCGGTTCAGGTAGCGGATCACCGCCGCGGGCACGGCGATGTCGCGGGCCGCGGCGACGGTGCGGCGCTCGGCCCGCCGGCACACCGTGCGCGCGACGTGCAGGGCCGCGGCGGCCGGGACCCCGCCCGGCAGGATGAAGCGTCGCAGCGGTGCGAGGCCGCCTTCCAGGCGGTCGATCGCCCGCTCGAGGTCCGCCTCGTCGAGACCGGGCACCGGCGCGCCTTCGCGCGCGAGCTGCTCGCTGCGCTCGGGGTCGGCCAGCAGGGCGCCGAGGTCGAACAGCCGCGACTGGATCGTCGACAGTTCGTCGCGCAGCGTCCGGACCGCGTCGGCGTCGCCGGCGGCGGCGGGCGGCGGCGCGGCGCCGAGCAGGGCGACCGCGAGGCCGAGGTGGCTGTTGAGCTCGTCCACCTCGCCGTAGAGATCCACGCGCACGTCCGCTTTGGGGGCGCGGCGCCCGCCGATGAGGGACGTCTCGCCGCCGTCGCCGGTCCGGGTGTAGATGCGGGTCATGTCGGCTCCTGGTCGGGGTGCGGGTCCATCCTAGTGCGCGGCCGGTCAGCGCGCCAGGGTGAACAGGCGCGCCTCGCCGGCCGCCTCCCCCGCGCCGGACACGGTCACGCGGTAGGCGCCCGACGGCAGGGCGCGCCCAGCGCGGTCGCGGCCGTCGAACTCCCACACCGCGCGCCCGTCGGCGCCGGCCGTGCGGCTCGCCTCGCACAGGCGCCGGCCGCGCAGGTCCAGCACCGCGAACGCGACGGCGTCGCCGGGAGCGGCCACCGCGGCGAAGGTCGTGCGCGGGTTGGCCGGGTTGGGCCAGGGTGCGCCCAGCGCGGGACCGGCGGCCGCCGCGATGTGGGGAGCGGCGGTCGCGTCGGTGTCCAGGGGCAGGACGGCCTGGAACGGGGGCCGACCCGTGGGGATCGGAGCCGCGGTCAGCTCGGCGGCCGAAGTCTGGTGGAACACGCGCACGCCGGCGGCGCCGGTCGTCCGGTCGCAGAGGTAGATCTGCTGCGCGCCGTCCCACGCCAGATCCGCGTAGTCGTAGCCGTTCGAGGCGACGACGGTGACGGGGGCGGCGCCGCCGGCGGGGTCGAAGGTCTTCAACGACGTGCGGAAGGAGGTGTCGCTCAGGATCGCCCAGGCGCGGTGCGCCCCGGTCATGGCGACGTCGACGATCTCGCCGCCGAACTGCTGCTCGGTGACCAGCAGGCCGCTGCTGGTCAGGGTCGCCAGGTCGACCATCTCGAAGCCCGCGTCCAGCAGGCCGTACTGGCCCACCGTCGGCGCCAGCAGCCGCGTGCCGTCGGGCGACAGCGACAGCGGCGGCGCCGGGTTGTACCCGGCCAGCACGACGGGAGCGCCCCAGGTCCCGGCGACCATGTCGAAGACGAGCAGCAGCCCCGGCCCGGTCGGCTCCCACCAGCCGTCGCGATTCAGGCGCTGGCAGGTGATGAAGAGGCGGTCGGCGACGGCCAGCATCCAGCCGGTCTCGGGCAGGCCGTCGGCGTCGGCGAAACCGGCGGTGGACCACGACCCCACCACGCCGCCCGCGACGGGGTCCACCTCCAGCAGCAGGGCCGCGTCGAGGCAGGAGACGAAGGCGCGCCCGTCGGTGGAAAACGCGATGTCCTGGGGGTTGCGCCCGACCCCGACGCTGAACTGCAGGACGGTGGCCATGCCCTGCGCGGGATCCAGGACCTGGATGTTGGACGCGCTGCGGTTGACCACGTAGTAGCGGCCGTCGTGCCAGCGTCCCACGGCGTCGGACGAGATGGTCGCCACGTCGATCGCGGACGACCAGGGCGCAAAGCGGTCCACGCGCGTGACGCCGCCGACGGTCTGGAAGTCGGTGGTCAGCACGATGAAGTCGTCCCAGGCGGCGACGGGCGCGGCCGTCCCCAGGCAGAGGCAGAGAACGGCGAAGCGGAGGTTGCGGTTCACGTTGCCGGCTCCTTGTCAGTCGAGGTTCAGGCCCGCGCGGAAGCTGCGGCCCGGAAGGGGAAAACCGGCGACGTCGTACACGTCGGCGTCGGTCAGGTTGACGATCTCCAGCGATGCGGTCAGCGTGCGCCCCCCCTGTCGCCACGCGCGGGCCACGGACGCGTTCCAGAGCGTGCGCACGGGGATGCGGTCGGCGGCGGAGTTGTAGCGGTCGCGGTAGGCCGCGGCCTGGTGCTGCCAGCCCACGCCCAGGCGCCAGGGGCCCAGCGGCAGGGCGGCCTCCAGCGCCGCCTCGAACTCCGGCAGGTAGGGCAGGTCCTTGCCGCGGTAGACGGGATCGTCGCCGCGGTCGCGGGTGTCCTGGGCGGTCAGGTTCCCCTGCAGGCGCGGTCCCTGCGGCCGGCCGAGCGCGACCTCCAGTTCGACGCCCGAGGCGGACGTGGCGCCGGCGTTGAACGCCTGGCTGGTGTACTGCGACGTCGTCCGCCAGAGGATGGCCCGCTCCACCTCGGTGCGGAACCAGGCCAGGCGCAGGTGCAGGTCGGGGCTAGGGCGCAGCTGCGCGCAGAGGTCGCGGCTGCTGATCTCCTCGGGCACGAGTTCGCGGTTGCCCTGCACGCCGCCGCGCTGCCCGAAGAGCTCCACCCAGCCCGGCTCGCGCAGCGAGGTGCCGACGTGCCCCTCGAAGAAGAGCGTGCCGGGCCGCGCCTCCCAGGTCAGCCCGAGCACGGGCGCGGCGTCCCGGTGGACGTGCGGCGCGGCCAGCGGCGGCGGCGGCAGCCACGGCAGGGCCGGCAGCGCCGGGAAATCGTCCTCCAACCTGCTCCAGCGCCACTGGGGCCGCAGCGTGAGGCGGGGCGCGTAGAAGAGGGTCTCCAGCACGGCCGCCGCGCCCAGCGTGGAGCGCGTGCGCAGGGGGTCGTCCAGGCCCGGGACCGTCTCGTCGTACCACTGCCGACGGCCCTCGGCGCTCACGCGCCAGCGCAGTTCCGCGCCGTCGCCCGCCTGCCGGCCGCCGCGCCAGCCGAGGCGTGCGAAGGCCTGCTCGCTGCGGGACGTCGACACGCCGGCGGGATCCCACCCCACCTCGCGCTCGTGATCCTCGAGTCGTTCGTCCTCGCGCCCGACGAAGAGGTCCAGCCCCAGCCGCTCCCGCGGGTCGGACAGGGACAGCCGCAGGTCGCTGCCGTCGCGGCGCAGCGCGGCGTGCGGGCTCTCGAACCCGCCGACCGGCCCCGGACGGCCGCCTTCGCGCCGCAGCGCGTTGAGCCGCCAGCGGGCCAGCAGGGCCGGTCCGTGCCAGCTGCCGGACAGGCTGCCGCCGTGCTCGCGCCAGCCGGCGTTGCGGCGCACCGCGTCGCGGTCGTCGTCGGGGTTGGCGAAGGTCTGGTTGTGGTCGCGGTAACCGAAGGCGTTGTCGGTGCGGCGCGCGTGCAGCAGCAGGCCCAGCTCCACGGCCCCCGCGCTCAGGGTCAAGGTCCGCTCCCCCCGCGCCGAGGCTTCGCCGAAGGAACCGGCGCCGAAGCGCAGGCCGCCGCCGGCGGCGCCGCGGCGGGTCACGAGGTTCACGGCGCCCGCGCCGCCGCCGCCGCCGAAGCGGGCGGGCACGTAGCCGCGGTAGATCTCGGCGCTCGCGTAGCGCGCCAGCGGCAGGCGGGAGAGGTCGACGCCGCCGTCCTGGGCGTCGGCCAGGGGCAGCCCGTCGACCAGCACCTGGACCTGGGCCGACGTCGAGCCGCGGATGGAGGGCACGGCCTCGGCGCCCAGCCCGCCGTAGCGCCGCACCTGCAGGCCGGCGACGCCGGCCACCAGTTCGGCCAAGTCGCCGGGCGCGCCGGGGCGATCGAGGTCCACGATGGTGACCGTGGCGTCGCCGACGGGGAACGGGGACGCGGAGACCGCCGGCCCGAGGACCGTGATGGTGTCGGCGTAGGTCAGGAAGTCGAGTTCGACGAGGTCGTAGGCCGCCGACGCGAGGTCGGACCCGCCCGCGTCCGGCTGAGCCGCGACCGCAGGGACGAGGAGGCAACCGAGTCCGGCGAAGAGCAGGGACGCACCGATGCCGCGCAGCATGCCACGAACTCCTCCCGCGAGGGTGATGGCAGAGGTCCGGGGATCGGTCTCCTGGCTCGCGGGTCGTCCTACTCCCCGTGCCTTCCCGGTCGCGCGGACCAGTGGCTTCTTACGGGTTTCGTCGCCGCTCACAGTGGCGGGGCCGCGCCGGATTCGCACCGGCTTCCGGGTGATCACCGGAATGGATGTCGTCGGCGGCCGCGGGGCGGCCGCGGGGGGAGCTTACGCTCCGGGGTGGTCGCCGTCAAGCAGGCGTGCCCAGATCCGCCGGTGGTCCTGCTCCTGCTCGCTCGCCAGCAGCAGTTCCTCCGGGTCGTCGCCGGGCCAGTCGACGCGTCGCTGGATCGGCGACGTCTCCTGCGCGAGGACATCCGCCTGCGTGAAGGGCCGGTAGCGGTGCCAGAATCCCAGGTGCCAGAGCGTGAAGCGTTCGACGCGGGCCAGGCCCTTCTCGTCGTCGCCGAAGTGCTCCTTGGCGAGCGCCACGTAGCGCGCCATCACCGCCCAACGCTCCGCGACCGTGGGGTACCACGGCCGCCCCTCCTTCAGCTCCCGGAAGATCCACGGCTTGATCAGCGCGCCGCGCGCCACGACCACGCCGGCCACCGGCGCCTGCACGAGGCGCCGATCGCGATCCCAGACGGTCAGGATGTCGCCGTTGCCCAGCACCGGGATCGCGACGGCGCGCGCGGCCTCGGCGATGGCGTCCCAGTCCGCGTCGCGCCGGTAGCGCTGCTCGCGCGTGCGGCCGTGGACCACCAGGGCGTCGGCGCCCTCGGCCTCGGCCAGGCGGGCGAGTTCCGGGGCGTTCACCTTCTGCTCCGACCAGCCGAGCCGCAGCTTGACCAGCAGCGGCAGGTCGACGGCCGCGCGCGCGGCGGCCACCATGGCGGCCAGCCGCGCCGGCCGCTGCAGCGCCGCCGCGCCGATCCCCTTGCGGACCATCAGGTCGATCGGGCAGCCGAAATTCAGGTCGAGGTAGTCGGCGCCGGCGTCCGCGGCGATGCGGGCGGCTTCGGCCATGAGCTCCGGCTTGCTGCCGGCGATCTGGATGCCGAAGGGTCCTTCCTCGGGATGCCGGCGCATCAGCGCGATCTCGAGGCGGCTGGCCTTGACGAGCTTGTGGGCGAGCAGCATCTCGCAGCAGGTCGTGTCCGCCCCGTACTGCTTGCAGAAGCGGCGGTAGGGCAGGTTGCCCCCCATGGCCATCGGCGCCAGGGCGGTCACGCCGCGGAAGAGGTCGCGGGCGGCGGCGCGGTCGGTCATCGTCGGCTCCTTCGAGACGCGGCCGCCCCGCCGGCGTGGCGGAGCGGCCGCTGGTCGCAACGGGACGGGCTTCGCCGACGGCCTAGCCGCCGTCGAGCATGCCGCCTTCCTCGTACTCGTGCCAACCCTGCGGGTCGCGGATGTATTCGTAGGTGTTCTTCAAAAGATCGTAGTGGGACTGCTCCTCGCCGGCCAGGTGCTCGAACAGGCGTTTGGCCTCGACGCTCTCCATGGTCGCGGTGGCCTTGGCGTACATCGTGTAGCCCTTGCGCTCGACCTCCATGGCCCCCTTGAGGATCTCGAGGTCCTCCTCCACGTACCGGTAGGGATCCTTGACGCCCTCGAGGGCCGTCTCGAAGATCTGCCGGGGCGACCGGTCGTGCGGGTGGTCGGCGCCGGCGGCGAGCGGCGACAGGTTGTGCGTGCGGATCAGCTCGTCGCGCAGACCGATCAGGTAGGCGCGGTGGCCCTGCTCGTCCTTGGCGAGGGACTGGAAGATCTTGCGCTCGATTCCCGAGCCGGCCGATTCGGCGTGCTCGGTGAAGAAGCGGATGCCCTCCTCCTCGAAGGCGATGGCGTCGCCGAGGATCTCGATGCACTTGGTCACGTCGCTCATGTGCCTGCCTCCAGATCGGCTCTTTCCAGGGGAATGTCCGGCGTCCCTGGCGAACGCCCCCACCATGGTAATCGCTGCCCCCGCGAATGACAAACGCGATGCCCCTTGAATTTGTCGCGTCGTTGCGATTATGTTTCGTCGCAGAGCGATGCAGATCCGCAAGATGTTAAGGCGAGTTGCGGACTCCGCTTTACGCCGAGCCCCGACCGACCAAGGAGGCCCCCATGGCTAAGCTCCAGACGCGCATGGCCCAGCTCATCCCCGAATGGCGCCAGGAGATCCGCACGCTCGTGCAGACCCACGGCGACACCAAGATCAGCGATGTCACCGTCGCCCAGGCCTACGGCGGCATGCGCGGCGTGAAGGGCATGGTCTGCGACACCAGCGAGGTGCCGCCCGACGTGGGCCTGCTGATCCGCGGCACCCCGATCGCCGAGCTGGCCGACCGCACCCCCGAGGACGTCTTCTACCTGCTGTGCACCGGCGAGATGCCGTCGTCCCGCGACACCAAGGCCCTGCAGCAGGACCTGGCCGAACGGGCCCGCGTGCCGGCCTACGTCTGGCGGGTCCTGGAGGCGATGCCGAAGGATTCCCACCCGATGTGCATGTTCGACACCGCGATCCTGGCCATGGAGCGCGAGTCGAAGTTCCGCGACGCCTACTACGAGGGCATGAACAAGCTGGACTACTGGAAACCCACGTTGGAGGACTCGCTGGACCTGATCGCGAAGCTGCCGGCCATCGCCGCCGGCATCTACCGGATGCGCTACCGCAAGGGCCCGCGGATCTCGCCGAAGAAGGAGCTCACCTGGTCCCAGAACTTCGCGCACATGCTGGGCGTCAAGGACCCCGACGGCGAGTTCGCCGAATGCATGCGCCTGTACCTGGTGCTGCACTGCGACCACGAGGGCGGCAACGTCTCGGCCCACACCTGCCACCTGGTGGGCTCGGCCCTGAGCAACGCCTACTACAGCGTGTCGGCGGCCCTGAACGGCCTGGCCGGCCCCCTGCACGGCCTGGCCAACCAGGAATGCCTGAAGTGGATCCTGGACCTGAAGAAGGCCGTGGGCCAGCCGACCCACGAGAACATCCGCAAGTTCGCCTGGGAGACCCTGAACTCCGGCCAGGTCGTGCCGGGCTACGGGCACGCCGTGCTGCGCGTGACCGACCCCCGCTTCACCTGCTTCCGCGACTTCGGCATGAAGCACTTCCCGGACGACCCGATCATGAAGACGGTCAACATCGTGTTCGAGGTCGTGCCCGACGTGCTGCAGCAGCACGGCAAGGCCAAGAACCCCTGGCCGAACGTGGACGCGGGCTCGGGCGCCCTGCTCTACCACTACGGCATCAAGGAGTTCTCCTTCTACACGGTGTTCTTCGCCGTCTCGCGGGCGCTGGGCATGGCCTCGCAGCTGGTCATCAACCGGGCCATGGCGACGCCGATCGAGCGGCCCAAGTCGGTGACGACGACCTGGATAAGGAAACAGGTCGGAGCCTGACCCATCCTTGGCGATATGGGACGCGCGCCGGGCACCTCGTGCGCCCGGCGCGCTTGGCTTTCGGAAAACGGCGAAATCTGGTATCATTAAGAGGAGCCAGGATCAACTGGTCGTACATTTTCAACAAAGGTGTCGCCCGATGACCTCCCAGCGCATCCGGATGCGGGTTGGGGCTGCCGCCCTGCTCGTGACCCTCTCCGCCCTGCCGGCCCTGGCCGGGGTGACGATCCACTGCCTGTACGTCGGCCAGGCCGACGCCACGCTCATCGTGTCCTCCAGCGGCAAGACCCTGCTGTTCGACGGCGGCGACAACGGCGACGGCAACAGCGTGGTCGTCCCCTACCTGCAGAGCCTGGGCATCGCGAGCCTCGACTACATGGCCGCCAGCCACTACCACGCGGACCATGTCGGCGGCCTCGACGAGGTCTACAACGCAGTCGGCGTCACCCAGGCGGTCTACGACCGCGGCTGGACCTACACGACGGCCACCTACACGTCGTACGCCAACACGGTGGCCGCCAAGCGCCAGACCGCGGTCGACGGCCAGGTGATCGACCTGGGAGATGGCGTGACCGCCACGGTCATCGCCTTGAACGGCAACGGCTCGCTGCCGTCGCCCTTCAACGACAGCGACGAGGAGAACGCCTACTGCATGGCCCTGCTGATCGAGAGCGGGGATTTCGACTTCCTGGTCGCGGGCGACCTGACCGGCGGCTACAGCAGCGAGCAGGACGTCGAGACCTCGGTCGGCCTCGAGGCCGGCGACATCGAGGTCTACCAGGTCAACCACCACGGCTCCTACACCAGCAGCAACACGGCATTCATGAACGCGACGACGCCCGAGGTCGCGATCATCTCCGTTCCGGTCTCCAGCAGCTACGGCCACCCGAGCCAGGACGCGCTGAACCGCATCGCCGCCGTCGGCGCCTACGTCTACCAGACCGCCCAGGGTTCGACCGCCACCTACCCCGTCGGCATGCGCACGATCGTCAACGGCCACATCGTCGTGGCGACGACGGGCTTCGGCACCTACACCGTCAACGGCACGGCCTGGGACATGGACGAGCAGGGCACGCCCGTCCCCGACGCGCCCCTGCTGCTGGCGGTCGACAACTACCCCAACCCCTTCAACCCGGCGACCACCATCCGCTTCGAGCTGGCGGCTCCCGGGGCGGTGCGCCTGACCGTGCACGACCTCGCCGGACGCGCGGTCTGGTCGCGCGGCTGGAACGCGCCGGCGGGTCCGCAGCAGGTGCTCTGGGAGGGCCGCGACGCGGCCGGCGAGTCGCTGCCCTCGGGCGTCTACCTGTACCGGGTGGAAGCGCGCGACGGCGGCGGGGGCGGACGGATGACGCTCGTGCGCTAGCCGGACACAGCAACACTGCACACGACGGAGGGGGGCGGACGCGCCCCCCTCTCTCGTTGCCGCCCGCCGCCGGTTCAGAGCTGGAACAGGTACTGCAGCTTCGTGAAGTACTGCCGCTCCGTCAGCACCAGGTTCGACGGGGCGTCGTCGCGGGCCGCGTCGTAGTCGCGGTAGTCGTGCGTCGAGCCCAGGTAGAACACCGAGAACGAGTTGACGCGGTAGGTCAGCAGCGGGTCGACCTCCCACTTGCTCCCGAAGTACATGTGGTAGTCGGGGAAGTCGCCCGCCTGCGCGAGGGCGCGGTAGAGCGGGCTCTCGGAGTCGTTGTGCTGGACGACCAGGCGCAGCGACAGGCGCGGGTTCACCTGCAGGCGCACGCGGGCCCGGGCGATGGTCTGGCGGAAGAGCAGGTCGCCCGTCGTCGCGTCCTCGCTGCGGACGTCGTCGAGCGTCGGCTCGACGATCAGCCGGTCGATGGGCTTCAGCTCCAGGGCCAGGGACAGCGAGCGCTCGTCGCCGAGGCCGAGCGTGTCGAAGGCGGGGTTGCGGCCGAATCTGTAGGCCGCCTGGTAGCCGACCATGTCGTGCGGACGACCGTCGATGTTGGCGTAGACCGTCCACAGGTCGTCGAAGTCGACACCGCCCCACATCTCCTTGCCGCGGCTGGTCCCCAGCCCCACGTGGGTCTGCGCCCAGCGCAGGTTGAAATCGATCTGGGCGTTCGCGTGGCTCCACTTGGGGCGCCAATCCATGTTCCAGCGCCGGTCCACGAAGACGCCCGGGATGATGCGGGTGAACAGGCCGCTCTCGAACCGGAGATTGTAGTTCGTGTAGACGAAGGCGTTGCGCTGGTCCGTCCAGGGGTCGTAGCCCGTCTGGGTGCGGTAGGTCGGGTCGAGCTGGTTGTAGTCGAGCGTGACGTTCCAGTCGCGGGAGCGGCGGCGCAGTTCGGTGATGAACGCCGTGCCGGAGTAGGTCTCCCCGTCGAGATCGACCGTGCGACGGCCGTGGTCGAAGGTCTCGCCCGGACTGACCGCGATCCCGTCGGGCTCCTCGGTGCGGCTGTAGACGCCCTGCCCGACCCAGCTGTAGCGGTTCGAGAGGCGCAGGTTGAAGTCGCCGGACAGGATGGTGCCGGAGCCGCCGTCGTCGTAGCGGCGGTCGGTCGCCATGAGGCCGGCCTGCGACCCGGCGCCGAAATTGTGCAGGCCGCGCAGGACGTTGACCGTGGACCTGCCCTGCGGGGCGCGGTAGCTGCGCTCCTCGGTCGGGATGATGTAGGGCGAGTGCTCGTCGCGGGCCAGCATGAAGGCGAGGCTGGTGCGCTCCCAGCGCGCCGTGCCCTTGGCCGCCAGCTCGGGGTCGTTGACCATGCGCGTGTAGAACGAGTTGAACATGGTGCGGAACAGGTCGCTGCCCTCCTGGAAGAAGGGGCGGCGCTCGGGGTAGCGCTGCACGATCGTCGTGTTGACGTCGATCTGGTCGGCATCGGCCTCGATCTGGCTGAAGTCGGGGTTGAGCGAGGCCTCGACGGTCACGTCGGAGGAGACGGCGTACTTGGCGCCGAACGAGGGCTCGCCCTTGACGTCGTGGTCGTCGAACCTCGCGTCGGGGTCGCGGTGGTCGGTGGTGCGGCCGGTGCGGTAGCCGATGTACGACGGCAGCAGCTCCAGGCCCTTGCCCGGCCGCACGCCGCTGATCCCGTCGACGGTCCCCCACTGGCAGGGGAAGCACTGCTCGTCGCGGTCGTAGGCCGCCCAGGAGTACTGGTGGGTGCTCTCCCGCGGGTGGACCCGCCAGAGGTCGAGCCGCCAGCTCTGGACCTCGGCCACGGGGAAGCGCAGGGCGGACATGGGGATCGCCATCTCGACGACGTAGCCCGTGTCGGTGATCCGGGCCGCCGAGTGCCAGACGACGTCGAAGCCGTCGTCCTCGCCGTGGACGCTGGTCCACATCAGGTCGTGCTGGATGCCGTAGGGGTTGACGAAGAACTCGTAGGCCCAGGCGGCCTCCCCGAAGGTGTCCAGGAAGATCCCCACCGCGTCGTCGTTCTCGTACTGGTCGCGCTGGCACATCGTGGCCCGCAACGCGGCCGGATCGTCGTCGCAGACGAAGGCCACGTAGAGGTTGTCGTCGTCGTAGGCGAGCAGCGCCTCGGTCCGCACCAGGGGCGCCACGTTGTCGCCGGGCTGGCGCTCGCCGAAGTGGTCGGTGCGGGCGGCGTCGCGCCAACCCGCGTCGTCGAGCCGGCCGTCGACGTCGATCTCTCCCGCGGCGCGGGCGATCGCCAGCGAAGGTCTGTAGACGGGCGCGAAGTCCGCGGCGCCGGCGGGGACGACGGGGACCAGGAGCGCGAGCAGCGCGCAGAGGCGCGCGCGGGCCGTGGCGGACGGTGCGGTCAGGGGGATCGCGGCCATGTCTCACCTCGTCGGGTTGTCTGCGGTGCCCTGCAATGCTCCGGCGAGAACGAGCAGCGCACTGCCGGCGGACGGGGCCGGCGGTCGGGCGTGCCTGCGGATCCCCGGGCGGGGATCCCGTCCCATGAACGGTGACTACGGTCGACGAGGGGGGAAGGTTCAGGGCGACGGCGGGGAATCGGCGGCGGGATCCGGGTCGGCGACCGAGCGCACCGCCTGCGCGGCGATCTCGTGGCCGAAGACCACCTGGCTCGCGTAGTGCTTGCGGTCGTTGAGCCGGCCCCAGCCGGGACCCCAGCTCAGCAGCCAGGCCGCCCGCCGCAGCCAGGGCTCGCTCAAGGTGCGGCCCGTGGTGAGCCAGGGCACGGCGGCCACGAACGTGTCGCCCGACGCCGTGTTGTCGTCGTGGAAGGGGCGCCAGCGGGCGTCGCCCGGCGGGTCGGTGGGGCGGGAGGCGCCGCCGGCGAACTGCAGGGACCAGAGGGCGGGCAGGCCGACGACCATGGCTTCGAAGTTGCGGCGGCCCCAGCGCAGCAGGGGCGTCGTTGCGACCAGCCCGTCGAGCAGCGCGAAGGCGCCCCAGACCAGGAACCACGGCCGCCGCCCGAACCCGCGCAGGATGCCGACGGCCGCGTCGCTGCGCGGACCGCGGACGCGGCGTTCGTGGGCGCGGTCGATCGCCTCGTCCAGGCCGCTGTGGGCCATGACGAAGGCGGCCAGCGCCACGCCGCCGAAGATCAGGAACCCGCGGCGGTCGTAGCAGCGCCGGTAGTGCGCGACGGTGTGGGCGAAGGGCGCGCGGCCGCGCGGCGCCGCGCGCCACTGTTCGGCGGCGCGCAGGGCGCGGGCCGCAGCCAAACCGGCCAGCAGCAGCAGCAGGATCGCGACGACCGCAGCGGTCATGGCGCCGTCCATGGTTCGCGGCCGTCGAGCAGGGCGGCGACGATCTCCGCCAGCGCCGGCGCGGAGGTCAGCCCCGGCGAGTCGATCCCGATCAGGTCGATCAGGCCCTCGAGGTCCCCCTCCTCGCGGCGCACGCGGAAGTCCGCGAAGGGGGCGTCGGTGTCGAGCTTGGGGCGCAGCCCGCTGAGCGCCGGCCGCAGGTCCAGCGGCGCGAGCCAGGGCAGGAAGCGCGCGGCGCCCGCGAAGAACGCGCCGGCGCGGGCGGGGTCCACGCCGTAGTCCTCGCGCCGCGGCACGGCCTCGAAGTCGGGGCCCAGGCGCAGCTGGCCGGCCAGGTCCAGGCAGACGTGCACGCCCAGGGTGTCGCGGTCGCGCGGCGGCACCGGGTAGACCAGGTGCGACACGCGACCGGCGTGCCGGGGGTCCACCGCGAAGTAGTTGCCCTTGACCCAGCGCTGGCGCAGGCCGAGGTCGTCGACGTCCACCCCGGCCATGGTCGCGACCTCGTCGGCGTGGAGGCCCGCGCAGTTGACGACCTGACGGCTCGCGTGGCTCCAGGTCTCGGCGCCGCGACGGACCGCGACCTCCCAGACGCCGCCGCGCCGCGCCAGGCCCGTGACCTCGGCGCCGGTCATCACCTCGGCGCCGCGGGCGGCGGCGCGCGCCGCCAGGGCCCGGGCCGCGCCCTCGGCGTCCAGGATCCCGGTGCGCGGCGAGTGCAGGGCCGCCACCGCCGCGACCTGCGGTTCGAGCCGGCGCAGCTCGTCGCGGCCGATCAGGGCGAGGTCCTCGACGCCGTTGGCGGCGCCCAGGGCGTGCAGCCGCTCCAGGCCGGGCACCTCGCTCTCACCGCAAGCCACGATCAGCTTGCCGGCGTCGCGCCAGCCGACGCCCGACCCGAGGCAGAACTCGCGCAGCAGCCGCCTCCCGCGCACGCAGCAGCGGGCCTTCAGCGAGCCCGTCGGGTAGTACATGCCGCCGTGGGCCACCTCGCTGTTGCGCGAGGTCGTGCCGGCGCCCGGGCGCGCCTCCTTCTCCAGCAGCACGACCGACCGGCCGGGCCGGGCCGCCGCGTCGGCCACGGCGCAGCCGACGATGCCGCCGCCGACCACGGTGACGTCGACCGCGATCACGCGGGGTTCCCGCCGAACAGGGACCAGGGCGCGCGGTCGGGGACGGGTGCGGTGAAGGACAGCGGCCGGTCGCCGACGGGGTGCGCCAGCTCCAGGCGCCAGGCGTGCAGGGCGACGGAACGGTCGGGCAGCGGGATCGGGGCGCCGTACTTCACGTCGCCGACGACGGGGCAGCCGGCGGCCGCGAGCTGGACGCGGATCTGGTGGCGCCGGCCGGTCTGAGGACGGACCTCGAGCAGCGAGCGACCGGCCGCGGCGCCGAGCGACCGGTACAGCAGGCGCGCCTCGCGCGAGCCGGGGAAGGGCGTCGCGGACCAGCGGGTGCGGCCGTCGGCGTCCCCCTCGGCGGCCAGGTGACCGACCAGCTCACTCTCGTCCGCCGGCGGCGCGCCCTCGACGACGACGCGGTAGATCTTGCGCACGCGCCCGTCGCGGAACTGCTCGCTGAGCCGCGAGGCGGCCTTCGAGGTGCGGGCCAGGACCATCACGCCGGAGACTGGCCGGTCCAGGCGGTGCACCAGCCCCAGGTAGACGTTGCCCGGCTTGCCGAAGCGGGCCTTCAGGTCCGCCTTGCAGAGGTCGAGCAGCGTGACGTCGCCGGTGCTGTCGCCCTGGGCGAGCAGGCCGGCGGGCTTGACCACCACCAGCAGGTGGTTGTCTTCGTGGAGGATGCGCAGATCGTGGCTGGACATGCCCGCATGGTAGCAGCGGCCGGCGCGTCTGGAAAGCCCGTTGAGGCGTGACAGGCGGGCCTCCGGGTCCTATGATGACCCGGTTCCCCGCCGCCTCCCCCGAGCCGAAACGAGAGGTCCGTCCCATGAAACGTGCGCCCATCCTGGCCGCCCTGGCGCTGCTCGCGCTCGGCGGCTGTCGCGATTCCGGACAGGAGAGCCAGATGCCCTTGGACTACCCCGTCGCCGCCAAGGTCGAGGTCGTCGACGACTATCACGGCACGCCGGTCGCCGACCCCTACCGCTGGCTCGAGGACGTCGACAGCGAGCAGACCCGCGCCTGGGTCGCGGCCCAGAACGAGCTGACGTACGGCTACCTGGCCAAGCTGCCGGCCCGCGAGCGGATCAAGCAGCGCCTGACCGAGCTCTGGGACTACCCGAAGTACGGCGCCCCGTTCAAGGAGGGCGGCCGCTACTTCTTCTCCAAGAACAGCGGCCTGCAGAACCAGGCCGTCTACTACGTCCAGGAGAGCCTCGACGCCGAGCCGCGCGTGCTGCTGGACCCGAACACCCTGAGCGAGGACGGCACCGTCGCGCTGGCCGGGATGAGCATCGCCCGCGACGGCAGGAAGATGGCCTGGGCCACCAGCGTCAGCGGCTCGGACTGGCAGACCTGGTACGTGCGCGACATCGACACCGGACAGGACCTCACCGACAAGGTCGAATGGAGCAAGTTCTCCGGCGCGAGCTGGGACGAGAAGGGCGAGGGCTTCTACTACAGCCGCTACGACGCGCCCGCGGAGGGCGAAGATCTCACCGGCGCCAACTTCTTCCAGAAGCTGTACTACCACAAGCTGGGCACGCCGCAGTCGCAGGACGTCCTGGTCTACGAGCGCCCCGACCACCAGGACTGGGGTTTCGGCGGGGACGTGACCGAGAGCGGCGACTACCTGATCATCACGGTCTGGAAGGGCACCGCGCCGCAGAACCTGCTCTTCTACAAGGACCTGCGCGACCCCGCGGCGAAGATCGTGGAGCTGCTCGGCGAGTTCGAGGCCGAGTACGGCTTCGTCGAGCACGACGACGGCGTGTTCTACCTGACGACCGACCTCGACGCCCCGCGCAAGCGGCTGGTCGCGGTCGACATCGCCAACCCGGCCAAGGACGCCTGGTTCGAGCTGATCCCCCAGAAGGACATCACCCTGCAGGGCGTGGGCATGATCAACGGCGACGAGTTCGTCGCCGAGTACATGAAGGACGCCCACAGCGTCGTCTACCGCTTCGACCACCACGGCAGCCCGCTGGGCGAGGTGGAACTGCCCGGCATCGGCAGCGCCGGCGGCTTCGGCGGCCACCGCGCCGACACCGAGAGCTTCTACACCTTCACGTCGTTCCTCTACCCGCCGACCATCTTCAAGTACGACTTCAAGACCGGCGCCAGCACCGTGTTCCGCGAGCCGGAGATCGACGTGGACCTGAGCGACTACGCCACCGAGCAGGTCTTCTACGCCAGCAAGGACGGCACGAAGATCCCGATGTTCCTGGTCCACCGCAAGGACATCGAGCTCGACGGCAAAAACCCCACGCTGCTGTACGGCTACGGCGGTTTCAACGCCTCGATGACGCCCTACTTCTCGATCTCGCGCCTGCAGTGGGTGGAGATGGGCGGCGTCTTCGCGATGGCGAACCTGCGCGGCGGCGGCGAGTACGGCGAGGACTGGCACCAGGGCGGCATGCTCAAGAACAAGCAGAACGTCTTCGACGACTTCATCGCGGCGGCCGAGTGGCTGATCGCGAAGAAGTACACCTCGGCCGCCCACCTGGCCTGCCAGGGCGGCAGCAACGGCGGCACGCTGGTCGGCGCGGTGATCAACCAGCGGCCCGAGCTGTTCGCGGCGGCGCTGCCCGCGGTCGGGGTCATGGACATGCTGCGCTTCCACAAGTTCACCATCGGCTGGGCCTGGACCAGCGACTACGGCAGCAGCGAGGATCCCGAGATGTTCCCCGTGCTGCGCGCCTACTCGCCCTACCACAACCTGAAGGACGGGATCTGCTACCCGGCCACGCTGGTCACCACCGCCGACCACGACGACCGCGTGGTGCCCGGCCACAGCTTCAAGTACGCCGCGCGCATCCAGGCGGCGCAGGGCTGCGACAACCCGGTGCTGATCCGCATCGAGACCAAGGCGGGGCATGGGGGCGGGAAGCCGACGGCGAAGATCATCGAGGAGGTCGCGGACGAGTGGGCGTTCCTCGCCTACCATCTCGGCATGAAGAAGTAGGGCTTTTCGGCCGGTCCGTCGGGCGGCCGGGAACCGTCGGGGTTCCCGGCCGCCCGCTCGTTTCAGGGAACGGCGGGCGCGTCCCCGAAGTCCTTGAAGTGGCACTTGTTGCACAGCGAACGCTGGTTGGCGGCGACGAGGTACCCGTAGTAGCGGTTGGCGACGTCCTGCGCGGAGGCGCCGCCGTCGCCGTTGCGGGGATGGGAGTCCGCCGCCAGGAACGTCGCCGCGAAATCCCAGCGCCCGGCGTCCGCGAACGGTGACGCGTGCGCCCGGTGGCAGGTCAGGCACATCACGTGATCGCCGGCCCCGGGTCCGGCCGACGAGTTCGCGGGATCGACCACGGACAGGTCGATGTCGATCGCCTCGAAGGGCACCAGGCCGCGGTAGGACGTCGCCGGGTCGCCGCCATCCGGGTTGTCGGTGCCCAGGTACCCGTTGTAGCGGTCGGCGATCGAGGCCGTGAGCGCGACGCCGGCGGGATGCATGTGCTGCGCGCCGGCGTCGCCGAACATCGCGGGATGGCAGTTGGCGCACCACTCGCTGAAGCCGCTCTTGTAGATCGTGTGCCGGGCGTCGGTCTCGTCGGCGCCGCCGCCGACCAGCGTGGTGCCGGCGTTGCCGCGGGCCAGCGGCGCGTCCGCCGTGAACGGGAACCGCGTGTCGTCCAGGTAACGGGGCCCCGTCTGCGAATCGTAGAGCATGCGGAAGTTCCCGTTGCCGTGGGGGTCGTGGCAGCTCGTGCAGCCGAGTTCGCTGCCGAGGAACGTGCCGCCGGGAGCCTGCTGGAGCACCGGGTCGGCGGGGATGCCGACCACGTTGCAGACCACGTTGTGCCCGTGGGTGTGGCCGGGGCTGCTCCCGGTCGCGCCATCAGGCGAACTCCAGGTGAACGTGCGCGAGAGCCAGTAGAAGTCGCCGCCGGGTCCCCGGCCCTGCCCGTTCGAGTACTGGCCGCGGAAATAGTGGCAGCGGATGCAGGTGTCGGTGGCGTTCCCGTACATCAGCAGGTCCGGGTTGCCGCCCGGGGTCCAATGGAAGCCGGGCCCGCCGTTCTGGCTGACGTGCATGGTGTGGCAGCCGGCGCAGTAGGCGACGCCGCCGTCGTGGAAGGCGTGGGCCGGAGCCCTGACCAGCGTCAGCGCGGCCACGACCAGGAAAACCTGCAGGTAGGTGCGCATCCAGTTTCCCCGTCTCGGAGTGGAAAGTGGCGCCATCCGCCCGCCCGGCCTCCCGGGCGAGGGCGAATTCATACGTTCATCGTATGAATTCCCGATCCTGTGATCTTATCACAATGAATTCTAAAAATCAATATAATGATCTATCGTGCAATAAGATAGTCGTTTGGTCGTGTATTCGGGACATCGCCGCCGCACCCGGTTCAGGGGGTCGGCGGCGGTGCATGGTAGCCACGCTCGCCCCAGGGCCTCAGCTCGGCGATCAGCAGGGCGAGCAGGGCTTCGAGGTCTTCCTGGCGGACCTCGCGGTTCCCCTCGACCGGCTTCAGCTCCTCGAACACCTCGATGACGAAGGCCTCTTCGCCGAGGCGGTTCCAGTCGGCCTGCAGGGAGCGGTTGCGGTGGCCGCCGAAGCGCAGCTGGGCACGCTGGCCGTTGAGGCCGGCCGGCAGGTTGCGGCTGGCGCCGAGCAGCAGCTTGCCCTCGACGGTGTTGCGCACGATGTAGATGCCGGCGGGCTGCACGGTCTCCTTGTAGGCGCGGATGAGGTCCTTGCGGTCGTTCATGTCGTCCTCCGTCGAACAGGGTTCGGCCGACGGCGGGGCGCCGGCGGCTTGGCGTGATGCGGCGGTGCTGCGGCTTGGCTCAGGCGGAGCCCGGCATCACGAGACCCGCGAAGGCGTCGGTCTCCCGGTAGCGGGTGGGCAGGGGGATGTGTCGGCGGTCGGTCATGGTCGCTCCTGTTCACGACGATGATAGCACCCGGCCCGGTGACGGGCCAGCCGGTTGTCCGCGGCGCCGATCCCCCTTACAATGGAATCAGCTTCGAGGAGGGCGATGAGCACCCGTACGACGCTGACTTGCCTGTTCGCCGCGGCCGTGGTCGCCGCCGGCTGCATCCTGGATTCCGATCCCGAGAACCGGCCGCCGGTGATCTCGGCGCTGTCGTCGTCGCCGGCGACGACGGCAGGTCCCGGCGATACGCTGAGCGTCGCGGTCCAGGCGAACGATCCCGAGGCCCGGCCGCTGTCCTACGCCTGGAGCGCGACGCGCGGCGACTTCCCCGGCGGAACCGACGCACCTGCCGTCGCCTGGGTCGCCCCGGCGCAGGCGGGGCCGTGCACGCTCGGGGTCGCGGTGGACGACGGCCGCAACACGGTCTCGGGAACACTGGTCCTGGAGGTGTCCACGCCGGCGCCGCCCGCGCTGGCGATCGAAACGCCGCAGCCGAGCTTCGGCCTGGTCGGCGACCGGTTGGCCGTCGTGGTGCGCAATGTCGGCGACGGCGCGCTGGGCTGGACGGCGTCGGTGACCACCGGCGGGAGCTGGGCCGCGGCTTCGCCCGCCGCCGGGACCGTCACGAGTAGGGCCGACACGGTGTGGGTGACGGCCGACCGCGGGGGTCTCGCCCCCGGCGTGCACTACTGCGCGCTGGTGATCGTGCCGGACACGGGCGGCGCCCGTACGGTCGCGCTGCGCGCCACGGTCGCGGCCGAGCCGGCTCGCGGTGTGCGTGTGGTGGCGTCGTTCCCCCACGATCCGGGGGCCTTCACCCAGGGGCTGGCCTGGGACCGCGGCGCGCTGGTCGAGGGCACGGGGCACTACGGCGAGTCGGAGCTGCG
>Ga0172375_10002374_pt1 | contig 29366 bp, 26 predicted proteins | sample LakKiv1m_FD_114537 | JGI IMG/M metagenome (GOLD analysis project Ga0172375, IMG submission 114537) | Freshwater microbial communities from Kabuno Bay, South-Kivu, Congo - kab_092012_11.1m | ecosystem: Environmental > Aquatic > Freshwater > Lake | place: Democratic Republic of the Congo... | reverse complement strand
TGGATTGGAGGGAGAGTTTGGCGAGAGCGCTGAAGGCATTTTCGCCGCCAGCTTTCTGGGCTTCCAATTCCTGAAAGCCGAGCTGATCGCGGAACCAGGTGGTAAGGCTGCCTACTGTGCCGAGCCCGCCAGCATAACCGTACTGATCCGGGTACATCAGTCTGAATCCTTGAACGTGTTTTCCGGTGAATTGGCCATCAAAGATCATATAGAAGATATTGGAAGAGCCGTACATCTGCATCATATCGCCGGGGTCGGTGACGCCAACTGACACGGATTCAGAGCTGGAATCGTTGCAGCCGCCAGCAATAGGGGTGCCCTCAGCCAAACCGGAGAGCAGCGCGCCTTCCTTGTTGATTCGGCCTGCTATTTCGGAAGGCCACACACAGCGGGGAAGCATGGCGGGATCGATATGGAAGTAATCGAAATACTGGGGATTCCAGTCGTTCTTATTATTGTCATACAGCGGATAGAAGCCCATGGTATCCAAAACATTCTGGGTGATCTCACCGGTCAGCTTCATGATGACATAATGATGACCGCTGAAGATGTGTTTGGTCTTTGCCCACACCTCGGGCTCGTTCTTCTGCACCCAGCGTAGTTTGGGCGGAATGTTCTGGTTGGAAACGAAAGTACCCAGGTCGCGCTTGACCTCTTCAACTTCTTCCGAAGCGCGGGTATCCACACCATACAGAATACTGGGGCGCAGGGGTTTGCGGTCTTTATCCAAAAAGACAATGGCAGTGCTGATAGATGAAATACCCACACTGATGATCTCTTTGGGATCTACACCTGATTTTGCCAATAAATCCTTGACGATGAACAGGAAGTCCTTCATCCAGACACCTTCAGGATCGTGCTCCATCCAGCCCGGTTTGGGGATGGAAACATCATGCGGAATGCTGCTCTGGAACAGCACTTTGCCATCTGTGGTAACCAGCACGCCCTTGGACGAGTAGGTTCCTATGTCACAGCCCAGTAAATACCCTTTTTCCATACGTCACCTCTTTTATTTTTAGTTTTATTAAATTAAGCGCGGTCATAAACAAAAACTTATCCGCGGCTTTGTATCGCTGAAATGCGGTGCATGAGGTCCTTGTTGATGGGGTAGAGCTCGCGGTAGATCTGATAGAGCTCGGTATATTTCTCATGCGCTTTGGGGTTGGGGGTGAGGACCTTTTCGATCTTGACCCATTTTTTGACATCCGAGCCGCTGGAATAGAGGCCGATGCCCTTGGCAGCCAGGAAAGCGTCGCCATAGCAGGCGCCAACCTTGACCTCGGGGATCTCCTGCGAGAAGTTGCAGATATCGCAGACCATCTGCATCCAGGGCAGGTTGAAGACGCCGCCGCCGATGGCGACGATGTGCTTGGGATACTGGTTGTCATTCCAGAAGTCTTCCATGTTGTGGCGGATGCCATAGCCGACAGATTCAAGCAGGGCGCGGTACATATCGGCGCGTGTGTGGCGCAGGTTGAGGCCGAAGAACATGCCGCGGGCATAGCCGTCGAAGATGGGATTGCGCTCACCGGAGAAATAGGGGAGGGCAACCAGGCCGTTGGAGCCGACGTTGGATTGGAGGGAGAGTTTGGCGAGAGCGCTGAAGGCATTTTCGCCGCCAGCTTTCTGGGCTTCCAATTCCTGAAAGCCGAGCTGATCGCGGAACCAGGTGGTGAGGCTGCCCACAGTGCCAAGGCCGCCGGCAGTACCATATTGATCTGGATACATCAGGCGGACAGAATGGACATGCTTGCCATTAAACAGTCCGTCAAAGATCATGTAGAAGATGTTGGAAGAGCCATACATCTGCATCATGTCGCCAGGATCGGTGACACCGACGCTAACCGACTCGGCACTGGAGTCGTTGCAGCCGCCGATCACCGGTGTGCCTTCAGCAAGACCTGAAAGCGCTGCGCCTTCTTTGGTGATATGTCCGGCGATATCGGTTGTCCAGACCCTGCGCGGAAGGATGGCTGGATCAATGTGGAAATAATCAAAATATTCTGAACTCCAGTCATCATTATTATTGTCATATAAAGGGTAATAACCCATCGTATCCAACAGGTTCTGTGTGATCTCGCCGGTCAATTTCATGATGACATAATGATGGCCGCTGAAGATGTGCCTGGTCTTTGCCCAGACTTCGGGCTCGTTCTTCTGCACCCAACGGAGCTTGGGAGGGATGTTCTGGTTTGAGACGAAAGTGCCCAGATCGCGTTTTATTTCCTCAACTTCTTCCGAAGCGCGAGTATCCACACCATAAAGAATGCTGGGGCGTAAAGGTTTAAGGTCTTCTCCCAGCAGTGTTGTTGCTGTACCGATCGAGGAAATGCCCACACTGAGGATCTCTTTGGGATCGATACCGGACTTTGTCAGCAGGTCCTTGGTAATGAAAAGAAAATCATGCAGCCAAACGCCGTCAGGATCATGCTCCATCCAGCCCGGTTTTGGGATCGAAACATCATGCGGAATGCTGCTCTGGAAAGCCACCTTGCCATCGGTGGTGACCAGCACACCCTTCGAAGAATACGTCCCAATGTCACAGCCCAGTAAATACCCTTTTTCCATGTAGCGCCTCGATTAATAAATGAATTTTTTCAGAATTTAATTCTGGTTCTTCTATTTCCTTTTTTGGATCGCTGAAAGACGATGCATCAATTCCTTATTCGCAGGATAAAGCTCACGGTAAATATCAAAGAATTCCTGATATGCTGCGTGGGCTGCGGGATCGGGTTCTACGATTGTCTCGATCTTTACCCATTGCTTAACATCCGCGACCTTTTCATACAAGCCAATACCCACGGCAGCCAGGAAAGCATCGCCGTAGCACGAACCGATCTTCTCGACCGGGATCTCCTGGCGAATATTGCAGATATCGCTGACGATCTGCATCCAGGGAAGATTATGTACTCCACCGCCAACAGCGTAGATGTGGTCGGGGATAAGGTTATCAGCCCAGAAAGGTTCAAGGCAGTGCCTGATGCCGAACCCAATGGATTCAAGCATGGCGCGGTACATATCGGCACGTGTATGGGTGAGATTTAAACCAAAGTACATTCCTGTGGCGTTACCGTCAAAAATGGGATTTCTTTCACCGGAAAAGTAAGGCAGCATGATCAGGCCATTAGAGCCGATCCTGGATTGGCCGGCCAATTTTGAAAGAGCGGCAAATGCATTCTCACCGCCTGCTTTTTCTGCCATAAATTCGGGCACACCCAGCTGGTTGCGAAACCAGGTGGTGAGACTGCCCACCGTTGCCAGACCGCCGCCAGTTGCATAGCGGTCTTTGGTCATCGAGCGCAGCGATTTAATATGTTCCCCCTTGAATGGGCCATCGGTGATCATGTAATAAATATTGGATGAGCCGTACATCATCATCATATCGCCGGGGACTGATACGCCGCCGCTGACGGCTTCAACTGCGGAATCGTTGGCACCGCCCACCACGGGCGTTCCCTCAGCCAAACCGGAGAGCAATGCGCCTTCTTTGGTTACGCGGCCGACAACATCAGTTGTCCAGACCAGCTTCGGCAGGATCTGGGGATCCACGTTGAAATATTTAAAGTAATTCTCATCCCAGTCCAATATCGAATCGTTGTAAAGCGGGTAAAAGTTATGAATATCATTCAGGTTCTGATTGATCTCACCAGTCAGCTTCATGATAATGTAATGATGTCCGCTGAAGATATGACGTGTTTTTGCCCACACTTCAGGCTCGTTCTTTTGCACCCAGCGCATTTTCGGGGGGATATTCTGGTTGGAGACAAAGGTTCCCAGGTCTTTCTTGATCTCTTCCACTTCAACAGTGGTGCGGGTATCCACACCATATAGAATGCTGGGGCGCAGCGGTTTCCGATCTTCATCCAGGAGGAGCATAGCACTGCAAATTGAGGAGACGCCAATACCCAAGATCTCTTTTGGATTGATCCCGGTCTTGGCCAGCAAATCTTTGACGATGAATAGAAAATCATGCATCCAGACATCATCCGCGTCATGTTCCATCCAACCCGGATTGGGAATTGAAACCTCGTGGGGGATACTGCTTTTTTCTACAACTTTTCCGTCAGTAGTGACCAGGGCGCCCTTGGAGGAGTACGTGCCGATGTCCACTCCAAGCAGGAAACCTTTTTGCATTGAATGCCTCCGGTGTAGAGAAGAGATAACAGTATTTTACTAATAAATGCAGGGAAAAACTACCATTTTTGCCGGTATGAATGTATAAATAAGTAAATCCTTTACCAAAATACTATTAACTGGAGGCAAAGATGTTAAGTACGGATAAGCGCTGGAAGCAATTTGGGGATGTCCTGGCCAATTACTGCTGCGCGGTAAAGCCGGGAGAAAAAGTGGCTATCGCCATGTACGAGCCTGAAACCTGGTCGCTGGCTTTGGGGGCTTACGAAGCTGTTATAAAGGCAGGCGGTTACCCGCAGATCCAAATGAAATCTGAATACCTTCGCCGCGCATTCATGAAATACGGCACCGAAGAACAATATGGCTGGGTGCCTGAGCTGGAACTTCTGAGCATTGACTGGGCAGATTGTTATATGGCCCTGCGTGGTGGTTATAACCTGGATATTTACCACGATATTCCCGCCGAAGTGCTGGCGAAGAACCAAAAAGCGCATGGTGTTGTCTCAGCCAACCGCACCGAAAAGACCCGCTGGGTGGTCACCCGCGTACCAAATGAAGCATTTGCCCAACAGGCAGGCAGCGATCTGGAATCGATCACAGATATGTATTTTGATAGCGTGCTGATGGACTATTCCAATGTTGGTAAAGTATGGGATAAATGGGCAGACAAACTGAATGGTTCGTCTGAAGTGCATATCTTGGGCAAGAATACTGATTTAAAAATGTCCGTAAAAAATCACCTGTGGTTCGCTGACCATGGCGAATCCAATATTCCCGGCGGAGAAATTGCTTCAGGACCGGTGAACAGCACGCTCAACGGCCATATCTGGTTTGAGAATCCGGCCGTCCTTGGCGGACGCTTGATGCACGACACCTACCTGGAATGGAAGGATGGCAAACTGGTCAAAGCCACAGCCTCATCTAATCAGGATTACCTGCAAAAGATCCTGTCTTCTGATCCCGGCGCGAGCCTTTTGGGAGAAGTTGCCTTTGGCACCAATCCTGGTATCACTCAATTCACCAACGATATCTTCTGGGATGAAAAGATCTACGGCACCATCCACATCGCCCTCGGACGATCGTACGCGAATGCGATGGGAGATACCAAAGATTACAATTACTCAGCCATCCACTGGGACATGATCAAAGACATGCGCCAGGAAGGCGAAGTGATCGTTGATGGTGTAACGGTTATGAAGGGCGGCAAGCTTCTGTTCGACGAAATTTAAGCAACAAAATCTTATAAAAAAAATGAGGCTGCAATCATATGCAGCCTCTTTCGTTTCTGGTTGTATTGAAAAATTAGCCTTTATTGACAGAGGAAGTGATCTCAAACCAATGTCCCAAAACATCATAAATGATGTCGCGGGTTGCATCAGCGATCTTGCCAAGCGCCTTGGGCGAGGTGGCAATAATCTCGGCAGTTTTGGCCTGTGCGGGGGTGATCCAGTCATGGAAGACATTGATCTTGCGGATGCCGAGGGAGACTGCTTTGCGGATATTGTCGTCACCGGTGCCGGAACCGCCGTGTATAACCAACGGAATTGAAACCAGCTTGTCGATCATTTCAAGCACTTCAAAATCAAGATGGGGTTCACCTTTGTATTCGCCATGAACTGTACCGATGGCAACAGCCAGGCAGTCGGTTTTGGTGAGTTCTACAAACTTCTTGGCTTCTTCAGGTTCTGTCAAATGGGCTCGGGCATCATCTTTCATTAAATAAGAGCCTTCGACCGCGGTGCCAACATGACCAATCTCTGCCTCAACTGAAACGCCATGCTTGTGGGCATATTCAACAACCTGGGCGGTGAGATCCACATTTTCCTGGAAGGACTTCGAGCTCGCGTCCATCATAACGCCGGTAAAGCCTGAGTCAACAGCTTCCTTGCATTCCTCTACAGTTGTGCCATGATCGAGATGCAGGCATGCGTCAATATTGTATTCGTTGCATTCATCAAGGATGATCTTTGTCCACTTGTCAAACGACTTGGTGGGGGACAAGGCGCGCATATGTTTGGTGTAGCTGAGGATGACTGGCGCTTTTAATTTTTCAGCTATTTCGAGTTGATACCGAATTGAGTGCATGGTGGTGTAATCGGGTGCAACGACGGCATAGTTCCCTTCATCTGCCTTTTTTAGAATTTGTGCTAATGTTACGAGCATGACTGCCTCCTGAAAGAATTTTTATTTATTCATTATTCACGCAAGGCAAATTGAGAAATTGTGTGAACAGGATGAACCATTAAATTATAACAAAATGTTCAATAGTTTGCATCAGCAGTCATTTTTTTGGCAGGAAATTTAGACCTAATGAATTGATAATGTCAATTTGAAAAGTTAGTGACAATATTGGACAAAAAAAAGCTCAGTTGTGTATAATACCGTGAGTTTCTATTCTGAGCTCGGCAATCGCTGGAGGATCTCAGGGAAGAACTTCAATCCCGGACCCAAACCTAATTTGAATTTGCCTGCCAGATCAACTTAGTCAGGTAATGAGGAAGTGTGCATTGTTAAAACCAAAAGATATTGATGGAAATGAAATCAGATTAAGGGATCTTTTTAAGACCTGGTGGCCGATCGCTATCAGTTGGGTCTTGCTGGCACTTGAACCGATGTTCTTCTCTTCAGTTATTTCCCGCTTTCCAAATGCAAAGGTAAACCTTGCAGCTTATGGAAATGTAGCATGGATGATCCCAATCGTAATTCAATCACCCATAATGCTGATACAGGCAGCTTCAGCCACATTATGCAAAGATAAGGAAACTTTTTATAAATTAAGGAAATTCGCAAACTGGATGAGTATTGGGCTGACCGCTCTGCATGTTCTTATTGCCGTTACTCCCCTGTACTTTTTTGTTGTACGGACGATCCTCAACGTTCCCGAGGAAGTGGTCGGCGTTGCCCGCCAGGGATTGATCTTCATGATCCCCTGGGCAGGGTCCATTTCCTATCGCCGGTTTCACCAGGGAATCCTGGTGCGTTTCGGACACACCCGCCGGATGAGTTTTGGGACAATTTTGCGTTTGATCTCGGATGTTGCCTGTGTCGCTCTTCTTGCCTTGATACCTGGTATCAATGGTTTGGCTGTGGCAACGGCTGCCCAAGGATTTAGTGTTTTTCTTGAAGGTGCATATGTCGGTATCGTTACTCAGCCAGTCATTAAAAAAGAATTGAAATCCAACAACGGTGCCGAGGTGATCAGCTGGAAAAGTTTTGCGAAGTACTACACACCCTTCATGCTTAATTCGATCATTTTTATTCTTTATAATCCGATGAATAGTGCCGCGATGGGAAGGTTGCCCTTTGCACTTGCGTCTTTGGCAACCTGGCCGGTCGTCAACGGTTTTGCTCATATGATCAATAATCTGGGCCAGGCCAGCCGGGAAGTAACTTTGACCTATATCAGACACGAAGGTGCTTTTCCGGTCATCCGAAAATTCTGCCTGATCGTCGGAGTGATCTCAGTGGTTATTCTCGGACTGTTCTGTTTCACACCTTTATTTGATTGGTATCTGAAGGTAGTAGTTTCCCTTCCATCAGATCTGCTGCAGTATGCAAAATTAACCTTGATGCTTTTAATACCAGTTGGATTAACTTTCTCTTTGTCCAATATGTTCACAGGATTGATCGCGTTCAGCGGAAAGACAATATCGCTGTTGACTTCTACCGTCGTCATGCTCCTGGTAGTTTTTGCGGGTTTAATGGCCGCAATTTTTGTCCAACCCTTTGAAGGGATCTATGTTGTGGCGGGGGTTTACTTGATCGCTTCAATAGTGCAGCTTGGGTGGCTATATTGGACGAACCGGGATTCGGTGGCTAACCTTGAATTTGACAAAGCATGAAAGCAAATTTGGATCAGATAAATTTTAAGGTGATATTCTTGACATGTCTGTTAGAAATGGATATAATGCTTCATGTGTGTGATTTAAATTGTCTCGAAATGAACATTTACTCCAGTTCCGGAGTTTTATTTTCCAAGAAATTATTGAGCCCGACCGGCGCATAAGGTGTTAACAATTCAGAGAAACAGTTACTCGGAATTAACATCAAAAATCCATCGTACAAGAACATAGAGCCGGAATAGAATTCTCTAAAAAATTTGAAAGGAGGTTTATGGCAGAATAGTAAACAAATTTTCAAAACAAAATTTTTCACCACAAAACAAACAAATTTAAGGAGATAAGATGTCTAAGAATAAGTGGTTTATTGTAGCGCTCGTGTTCGTTTTCGCTCTGAGCGCCTGCGCAGCCCCCGCTGCCGCACCTGCTGCTGAAGAAGCTGCGCCCGCCGCTGAAGAAGCTGCGCCCGCCGCTGAAGAAGCTGCACCCGCTGCTGAAGCAGTTGATATGTCCGAATGGACCTTCGCATCCTGCGTGAAAGCCATCGGCGCCAACTGGTTCCTGCGCCTGGAAACAGGTATCAAGGACTACAGCGCTGACACCGGCGTCACCACCTTCCTCTGCGGTCCCTCCAAAGGCGACCCCGCGGCCCAGGTTGGCATCATTGACGAAATCATCGCGCAAGGCGTTGATGGTATCTGCAATGTTCCCTTAGGTGTAGAAGAACACGAACCCATTCACAAGAAAGCCATGGAAGCTGGTATCCCCGTTGTTCTGCATGAAGCTCCCCAGGCCAAGAACGCCGATTACGACGTGGAAGCCTTTGACAACTGTGCTTATGGCGCGCGGATGATGGATCAGCTTGCCCAACGCATGGGCGAGACCGGCACCTATGTTTCCTTCGTCGGCTCCTTGACCAACGATACCCACATGATCTGGCAGAAATGCGCTTACGAACAACAGCTGGCGAAATACCCCAACATGACCCGCCTTGGCCTGTATGACTCCAAGGAAGACATCGAAGTCAGCTATCAGATCTTCAAAGACCTGCTCAAGACCAACCCCGAAATCACCGGTATGACCGGCTCCTCCGCTGGCGATGTCGTTGCCATCGGCCGTGCAGTTGAAGAAGCTGGCCTGAACGATTCCATCCATGTTGTCGGCACCTCCATCCCCTCCTATGCTGGCGAACTGATGAAGACCGGCGCTATTGACCTGTCAATGGCCTGGGATCCCGCTGCGGCTGGCTATGCCTGCAACCGCCTCCTGGAAATGGTCAAGAAGGGTGAACCTGTAGTTGACGGCATGAACCTGAATATGCCTGCCAAGTATCCTGGTTACGAAGCGATCAAACTCACCACTGGTCCGAATGGCGTCAAATTGGTCACCGGCGCTGCCTGGATCGAAATGACCGCAGAAAATATGGCGGACTATCCTTTCTAAGGATCAAGAATATTTAGCAAGAAATTGGGTAGCTGGCAACAGCTACCCAAATCATTTTTTTGAACGGTTCAAAGCTATCTCATTAACTTTTTTAAATCTGGAATTATTGTGAGGTAATAGTATGGCAGAAGAGATTTTACGGCTCGAGAAGATTAACAAGCATTTCGCGGGTGTGACCGCCCTGGAAGACGTGGATCTGACCATCAATAAAGGGGAAATCGTCTGCCTGTTAGGCGAAAATGGATCCGGCAAATCCACCATGATCAAGATCATTTCCGGTGTTTATACATTTGATTCCGGAACAGCCATTATTAATGGCAAGGAATTTAAACACATAACTCCGTTAAGCTCCATTCATGAAGGCATCGAAGTCATTTACCAGGACTTCTCCTTATTTTCACATCTTACCGTCGCTGAGAATATTGCTATTTCAGAGATCGTTCTGGAAGGCGACAAGCGCATGGACTGGAAAAAAGTAGAGCGGATCGCAAAAGACAAGCTTAAACGACTAGGCATAGATATTCCGCTTTATGACCAGGTTGGAAAATTTTCCGCTGCAGACCGCCAGCTGATCGCAATCGCAAAAGTTCTTTTGGAAAATACCAAACTTATTATTATGGATGAGCCTACCACAGCTCTTTCACGCAAAGAGATCGAAGCGCTTTGCAAGACAATTAATGACCTGAAGAATCAGGGCATTTCCATCCTGTTTGTCAGCCACAAGCTGAATGAGGTCCGCGACCTGGCTGAACGCGTTGTCATTTTCCGAAATGGTAAAAAAGTCTATGATGAAAAAGTAACCGCAAAGGATTTCAACTTCGACGAGGTTGGTTTTCTGATGACAGGCAAGCGCATCGACACTTCAAAGATCGAATATGGTGTGCCCGATCTAACAGCGACCCCGAAAATGGAAGTCGATAACCTTAACCTAAAAGGCAAGCTTGATAATGTTTCCTTTAAGCTCTATCAAAATGAAGTTCTCGGAATCACAGGCCTGCTCGGTGGCGGACAATCTGACCTGGCTTTGGCATTATTTGGTGCAACCCCGGCAGATTCCGGCACGATCAAGATCGAAGGCAAGAAGGTCAAAATTAAAGATATTCACACGGGTGTTGAAGCTGGGATAGGCTATGTTCCCGCAGACCGCATCCGGGTTGGTCTTTTCATGCAGCACCCGATCAAGGATAATATCGTGCCCGTGATCGTGAACAGCCTTGTCAGCAAACTTGGCTTCCTGATGCCCAGAAGAATTAAGCAAGTTGCGCAAAAATGGGTAAAAGAGCTGGCAGTCAAAACTCCCAATGTCGACCTTCCTGCTCAAAGCCTCTCCGGAGGCAACCAGCAGCGACTGGTGCTGGCAAAATGGATGGCAGCTGACCCAACCGTGCTTATCATGGACGGACCCACAGTTGGTGTGGATATTGGATCAAAAGCGGAGATCCACGAACTCATGCGCCACCTCGGAAAAGAAGGCCGAGGCGTCATTCTGGTCTCTGATGATATTCCCGAACTGCTCCAGGTCTGCAACCGGGTTTTGGTGATGCGCGATGGAAAAATCATTGATGAACACCAGACCAAGGAAATAACTGAAGAGGTTCTCTATAACCAACTGGTTGCCAGCTGCTAAAGGCAATACTCTTAGAAAACGACTGGAGTTTTGTGATATGAAGAAAAGTATTTTCAAGACGTATGAATTCTTTCTTTTTCTTTTGCTTGTGGTCATTATATTGGCCATTGGTTTAATTAACCCCACCTTCTTTTCTATTGGGACCATTTTTGATGTAATCAGAATCCAAACGATTTTTATTTTGATGGCTTTTGGTCTGCTTCCGGTTGTGATCTTGGGCGGTGTCGACATTTCCTTTGTGGCGATCGCGGCGTTGGCTACTTTCCCGGTTCATACTCTGCTGTTGAAATTGAATTACGAAGGCGGTATCTGGCTTTATTATTTGGCCGGGATCATAATTGGAGTTCTTGCCGGATTATTGATCGGATGGCTGATCTCTACATTTAAATTAGGCATCTTCGATCTATCGCTTGGCATGAACACCATGCTTTATGGATTTGTGCTCTTTTTTATCGGTTCAGTGACCAACTTTGACATGCCAACTGGAATGGTTGACTGGCACTCCCGCTATTTGATCAGTGTGCAATCTGTTGTGGGGCAATCCTTCCTGCATATTTCATTCTTGTGGGTGATCGGCGCTGGTATACTTTTGCATATTTTCTTAAGATACACTACCCTGGGCAGGGCGATTTTCGCGATGGGTAGCGATAAATCCGTTGCAATTCGAACCGGATTCAACATCAAAAAGGTATATCTGACCGTTTTCCCGGTCATGGGCGCCATGGCTGCTATCGCAGGAGTAACCGATGCAGGGCTGCAAACTAATTTCAGGCCTTATCTTTTTCTCGGCAAGAATATGGCAGTTTTGGCGGCTGTTATCATGGGTGGTGCCTCGATCCGCGGCGGCAAAGGCTCTGTCTTGGGAACATTCCTTGGCGTATTGCTTGTGGGTATTATCAATCAGGCATTGGTTTATCTTAGGATTCCAACGGCTTGGATGGATGCCTTCGTGGGCGTAACGTTCATTGCATTTGCGGTCTATCAGACACTTGAAACCCGGACCAGTAAATAACACCAAGTGTCATTAATAAGTTAATAGAGAAATTCTTCGGAAGGTGAATCTATGGAAAAAAAGCAAAGCTTTCTTGAAAAGGCAAAAGAGTTTTGGAATATTAATGTATCAAAAAGCAGAACCGGTCAACTGATCCTTGTTCTCGTTGGCATCACCATTTTCTTTACGCTGTTGGAACCTAAGTTTATGAGGGTAAAGACCTATGATTCCATGCTGCTTCAAATGTCAGAACTGGGTATTCTTGCGATCGCAGTTTTTCTGTGCATTCTTGTTGGCGGCCTGAATATTTCGGTTATGGCGAATGCAAATCTTGCCGCACTCTTCATGGGTTACTATATCCTGACCAATTTCAAACCAGAATCAACTCCCCAGCAAATCCAGATGATCATTCTTGGAGGTATTGGCATAGCCTTGCTTGTAGGCGTGATTGGAGGGTTGTTGAACGGTTTGATGGTTGGATATGCCAAACTACCACCTCTGCTCGCAACACTCGGTACTGGTACACTTTTCACCGGGATCCAAAAAGGCTTAACAGGCGGAGAATCGGTAACCGGATATCCAACGCAGCTTGAATTTCTGGGCGGCGGTAAAGTGATGGGCATCCCACTGCCGTTCATTATGTTCACGGTGGTCTCGATACTGATCTTTATCATGCTTAAATTTACACAGTTTGGCTACAAGATCTATATGACCGGCGCCAACCAGACAACCGCAAAATTTTCAGGAATCGCAACGGAACGCATTACTCTTTTAACATACATCGTTGCCGGTGTTCTTTCAGCGCTTACATCCACAATCGTTCTCGGACGCACCATGTCTGCGAACCCTGATTACGGCCTGGCGACATATGTGCTTTTCACGATTTTCGTGGCAGTCATCAGCGGCTCCCGCGCGGGCTTTGGCAGCGTGGCGAATGTTTTCATTGCCATGTTCGCGCTGCAAACCTTGCAAACCGGTTTCAACTATATGCTTCAGACAGTCAAGGGCAACACCTATTTCCGAGATTTCATTTGGGGCCTGCTCCTGATCGTCTTCCTGATCATTAACTACTTTGCGAATGTTAAGAGTGTAGAAGATAACTGACAAAGGTATAAACAATTTTCTCAATCATTAATAATAGATCCCTGCGATTCTGCGGGGATCTTTATTAATAAGACATTAATCGGGAGGCAAGAATATGAAGGGAAAATTATTTAGAACTTATGAATTTTTTCTTGTCCTTTTACTTACAGCGATCGCAGTGGCTATTGGCTTGATCAACCCGGCTTTTTTTTCGGTTGGCACACTTTTTGATATCATCCGGATCCAGACCATCTTTATTTTGCTTGCATTCGGACTGCTGCCAGTCGTCATTTTGGGCGGAGTGGATATCTCTTTCGTGGCAATCGCAGCACTTTCAACATATTCAGTGCATGTTATTTTGATCAAGCTTGGGTATCAGGGAGGGATCTTGCTTTATTACCTCCTTGTCATTGCGATCAGTTTATCTTTGGGTTTCCTCATCGGCTGGCTCATTTCAAAATTCAAACTGGGAATTTTTGATCTTTCTCTTGGAATGAATACCATGTTATACGGGTTTGTGCTTTTCTTTGTTGGCTCACTAGGGAGGTTCGATATGCCAGCGGGATTGGTTGGTTGGAACCAAAAATGGCTGGTAACAGTTGATTCTGTGGTTGGAAAATCAGGCCTTCACATTTCATTTTTATCAATTTTCGTGGCAGGGGTTGCCCTGCATGTTTTTTTGCGATACACAACACTTGGGCGGGCAATATTTGCCATTGGCAGCGACAAGTCAGTGGCGATCCGCACTGGGTTTAATCTTAAAAGAGTTTATTTAACGGTATTCCCGATCATGGGGGTGATGGCAGGGATAGCCGGCCTTACTCAATGCGCACTGGCTGCAGTTTTCTCACCTGTGCTGTTGATGGGAAAAAATATGCAGGTTCTGGCGGCAGTGATCATGGGCGGCGCATCGATCAGAGGCGGAAAGGGTTCAGTTTTTGGGACTTTTCTCGGTGTTCTGCTTATTGGAGTAATCAGCCAGGCGCTTGTCTACCTGAGGATACCCACTGCCTGGATGGACGCGTTCGTGGGTGTTACTTTTATCGCGTTTGCCGTTTACCAAACGCTTGAAACCAGAACGAGCAAATAATATACGCTTATCAAAAGACTAATTATTTATAAAAAAATTACTGCGAATTAGATTAAACCAAAGATATTTGAAGGAAACCAAATTAATTATAGATAAGCGTGTCTTATAGATCTAGGAAATAAATATTCTTTAGACTTGGTCGACTAGGTAAAAAAGTTCGATAGATCTCATAAATATTTTCATACTTTTTAGCTCGCTTTCTTTGCCATAATTATTAACCTCCCCAATACAGTTTTATTTGGGTCGGCAAACTTTTCGAAAGTGACCAAATAATGGCAATTAACTTTTTCATTTGAAAAATTATTAACATAAAAAAGAATCTCAAATCTGGTTATAATTTATTCCTTTTTGAGAATCTTAAGAAATTTTACTGATCATGGAGAGAATTATTTATGCATAAAAGAATCTTCAAAACCTATGAATTTTACTTGGCGCTCTTACTCGGAGTCTTTGTCCTTTTTATAGGTTATAACAATCCTGCGTTTTTTTCGGTAGGGACGCTTTTTGATGTTATTCGTAGTCAATCAGTTTATATTTTGCTGGCGCTCGGTTTGCTGCCGGTCATCATCTTGGGTGGTGTGGATATATCTTTCGTAGCCATAGGCGCGTTAGCTTCTTATCCTGTGCATATCTATTTATTGAGCCGCGGTTATGAAGGCGGCATTTTTATTTATTATATCGCTGCGATTTTTATAGGGCTTGCCGCAGGAACGCTGATCGGGTGGTTGATCTCGACTTTTAAAATTGGGATATTTGACCTGTCGCTTGGCATGAATACTATGATCTACGGTTTTATCCATTTCTTTGTTGGTTCTTATGAAAGTATGAAAATATCGCCAGGAGTAGTTGGTTGGAATACGGAATGGCTAGTTTCGGTCCAATCGACCGTAGGCCAATCCGGCTTGCATATTTCATTTCTGATCGTTGTTATTGTTGCTCTTGTCCTGCATTTATTTTTGAGCTACTCAACGCTTGGTCGTGCAATTTATGCCATGGGCAGCGACAAATCGGTTGCCATTCGCACCGGTTTTAATACTAAAAAAGTCTATTTGATCGTTTTTCCACTTATGGGCTTATTAGCTGGCCTTGCAGGGCTTACTTTCAGTGCGCTTGAAACAACCTTTAAGCCTTATCTTTTTATGGGTAAGAATATGCAAGTACTGGCGGCGGTCATCATGGGAGGCGCGTCCATTAAAGGCGGCAAAGGGACCGTTATAGGGACAATTCTTGGGGTTATGCTGGTAGGAGTTATCAACCAATCCCTGGTCTACTTGAAGATCCCGACTGCATGGATGGATGCATTTGTTGGTGTGGCTTTTATCGCATTTGCAATTTACCAAACACTTGAAACTCGATCAAATAAATAAGAAACCAAAAAATTGAAAAAAGGCAAAAAAGATCCCGAGTTAAAATTCGGGATCTTTTTTTGTAAGGATTAATCAGACAAACCTTTAAGAATTGCTACTACCAGAGCGCAGCCAGGATCTATTTTTCCCTCAGTGCGCTCACCCTGCCAGCTCGCACGCCCAACTTTGTTTCTTTGAGGGGTGACCTGTTCCAATCCTTTTTCGGCAGCAGCGATCATTAACTCGACTGCCCTTTTAACTTCTTCACCTGATGCGATCGCATTTGCATACGCTTCCACCGCGGGATGAAGGGCATCGAGCATGGTCTTGTCGCCCAGGTTGGCCTTGCCTTTTTCCTGAATACTTTGAACAGCTGCTCGAAGCATGGCGGTGATCTGAGCAGCATCGATTTCCGATCTGTCTTTTGTGATGCTTCCTGCTTTCATGAGGGCGATCGCCAGCAAAGAGCCCATTGTTGAAGGTGCTGCGCTGTTGATCTTCATGCCTGCGGTCATCACGAATTTTCCGATATCATCCTGAGAGATCCCCGAATCAATATAACTTTCCACAGCATCCGCGATCTTTCTGGCAGTTAATCCCAGGTCACCGTCACCCAGTGCTTGATCCAGGGTTATCAGGTAGTCGCTGTTTTCACGCAGGGCAGAGCAGGCTTTTCGAAAAACACTTTTTACCGATTCAAGGCCGAAATTATTATTTGGCATAGGATCACGCTTGAAGCTGGTGGAAGAAAGGCGTATCCGCTTCGGCTCCCAGCAGGTCGGCAAGTTCCTGATCTGCCAGGTGGAAAATGGTCAACGAGGCACCGGCCATTTCCATGGATGTGGCAAATTCGCCTGTGTAAACTTTGTGTACGACATTCCCGCGGCTTTCCAGGATGTCGTGGACTTTGCTGTAAAGTATCAGCAGTTCTTCGAGCGGAGTGGCACCCAGACCATTAAGCATCACTGCAACTTTGCCGCCTTTGGGAATACTCATATCAGCCAGGATGGCTTCGGTCATCCGTTCTGCGATCTCATTGGCAGTGTGAAGTTTCTCTCTTTTTATGCCAGGTTCGCCGTGTATTCCCATGCCGATCTCCATTTCATCTTCGCCGATCTGGAAAGTCGGGGCGCCTACTGCAGGTAAAGTGACTGGGGAGAGGGCAACACCCATGGTACGGATGTTATTCAAAGCGCGTTCTGTGACTTGGACAACCTCATCCATTTCTGCGCCCTGTGCTGCCTTGGCTCCGGCAATTTTGAAAGCAAAAACCATTCCCGCAACACCGCGGCGCCGGTCTTTTTCAGCTGGCGGAGCGGATGCGACGTCATCTTTGACCAGGATAGTGCGGGTTTTGATGTCATCCATCGCGACCATTTCAGCGGCCATGTCAAAATTCAGGATATCCCCACCGTAATTGCCATAGATATAGAGGACGCCTTTCCCCCCATCGATCTTTTTGGTGACATTGACGATCTGTTCGATGGACGGCGACTGGAAAACATCTCCTACCGCACAGCCATCAAGCATGCCTTTACCCACGTAACCAAGGAACACAGGCAGGTGGCCGGAACCTCCGCCTGTCATCAGGCCAACTTTTCCTTTTATTGGGGCGTCTGACCTTGCGAGAGAGTGCATATCATCGACTGGCTTGACCTGCTTTGGAAACGCCTTGTAAAGTCCTGAAAGCATATCATTTACATAATTTCCCGGTTGGTTCAAAATCTTTTTCATGGATCTTTTCTCCTTAAAAAATATTTTATTTTTATTCAGATGCCGCGCATCTGTAGCCGTCATAGTTATGAGAATTAACAATGCTGCCCAAAATTGGCGGGATATAACGGTGGCGGTAGGTTGAGCGTACAGGGCGCTCACTTTTTCGCCAGGAACCCCCACGTTCAACAAAGACCCAACCTGTCTCAGGACCCTGGGGATTTTTTACCGGTGATTTGGCATAATAATCAGGCGCGTAAAAATCAGCGGTCCATTCCCACATATTACCTGCCATATCCAATGCGCCATAAGGGCTTGCGCCTGCCGGGTAACTGCCCACCTTTGTTGTATCGCCGATATTCCCATCGTAATTCAATAATGTTTTGTTCGGCGGTTCATTTCCCCAGGGATAAAGCCGGCCGTCTGTACCGCGCGCAGCTTTTTCCCACTCGGCTTCCGTTGGCAGCCGCCTGCCTGCCCAGCGGCAATATTCATCTGCCTGGGCATGATTAACAAAGATCACGGGATAATCGTAGTATTCCGGATTGCCATAATATACTTCACGCGTACTTGAATCCACACGCAGAGCCGTATGAGCGCCTTGAACCGGCTGAGTGCAAACGCCTTCCTTCACACAAAATAGATACATCCTGTTGGTAATTTCAGTCTGATCGATCCAGAACGCATCCAGATAGACTGTATGCACGGGTATTTCGTCAGCCTTGCCATCGGCGTATCCCATTTCAAATTCGCCAGCAGGCACATACAGCATCAGCATGCCGTCTTTGGGAGATATCTTGGATGACCCGATGGACAATTCAGGAGTGGGTGTTCCTCCAGGAGCTGAAATGTCAAACTGCGATCTGTTTGGTTGAATATCTGCTTTAAATGCGCTTATCGATAAACTGATGCACAAGCATAAAATGATATAGCCAAAATAATTTTTCATTAACTGCGCCTCTGCTTAATAAAAAGAGTTTGTTGAAATAATGCTGGCATTCTTTGGAAAGGCTATTTTTTATGCTTGGAACGGGTAGCTTCTTTCATTGGCAAGCCAGTAGTGTAATCCAGCTGGCGGGCTTCATATCGCTCGCTTTCTTCCCTCTGGCGTGTATAGCCCTCGTTCTGAAAGCTTGGCTTGGGGGCATCTTTTCGCCACAGCCTGGTGAGCCAGTAATAACCGCGGAAAGGATCGCGAGTCTCATTCATCCAGGCGATGATGCGGTCATGCAGCTCGTTTCGAATTTCGGCTGTGGCCGCATCATTGATGCGATTTTCGGTTTCACCCGGGTCGGCATCCAGATCGTAGAATTCATCATTGTCGAGCAGGTTGATCACCAGTTTATGACGTCCGTCAAATGCTGAGCGGATGGGTTGAAAGCCGGTATAGCCGTCATGGTCGATCTCAAAACGTCCGAATTCCATGAAAAGCACATCCCGGTGATCTTTTTCGGGGTTCTTCATTGCAGGCAGCAAACTTCTGCCGCTGATTATAGGTGGGATCTCGGAATTGAAGTATTCCAGAATGGTTGGTGTGATATCCACCTGAGAAACAAGCGCGTCAGATGCGCAGTCAGCAGGGATAGACCCGGGATTGCGGACGATGAAGGGAATGTTGGTTATCTCTTCATACATCGCCGGGCCTTTTTTGTTCAGACCGTGCGCGAACATCATCTCGCCATGGTCAGAGGTGTAGATCACAAGCGCATCTGCGGCATTCTCGTCGATCGCATTCAGTACACGCCCGATCTCATCATCAACAAAGGCATTGCATCCAAAGAAAAGCTGGAAGAATTCTTCGCGAGTATAGTTGTAGGTGTTTTTAGAGTATTCAGACCAAGCTTGCTGATGGAGCGGCTTTTTAGAAAGATCATCCTTTTCATTAGAAAAGGTGATAAACGGCATATCCTTGTACATTTCAGAAAAAGGCCTGGGGCAAATGAAGGGATCATGAGGCTCATCATATGACACAACCAGAAAATAATCTTCTTCTTTGTGCTTATCAATGAAATCGATCGCTCGGTTGGAGCAGCGATGCGCGTAGGTAAAATCAGCGGTCAGGTCTGGATCCCGGCTGGTGGATGGCTTGCGCGAGCGAATGCGGTCATCGTCGGAAAGCTCTTCAAGGTAATTGCGCATGTCGTACCAATATTTTTCATCCCAACCCTTCGGACATTTGCCCATGCCGAAATAATCGCTCCCTTCCAAATGCCATTTTCCAATGTAGGCGGTGTGAAGCCCTTCATCCGAAAGCCGTTCTCCGACCGAGTGAACGTTGCTGTAAAGTGCCATGGAGTTTGCCCAAATGCCATTCTCATGCGGATAATTGCCGGTAAAGATCGCTGAGCGCGACGGTCCGCATACTGGTGAAACTGTATAAGCGCGGTTAAAACGCAGTCCGCCTTCTGCAAGCCGGTCCAGGTTTGGGGTAGGTGTGGGTTGGGAAGGAGTATTGAAAGGTGATCCGTAGCAGCCGACCATATCCTTGCGCTGGCTGTCGGTCATGATCAGGATTACTTTTTTGGGCATTTGGAAATCACTCCAGTGGAAAAAAGTTACCTAATTATAATTTGTAAATAACTTAAGGACGATCGATTGGGCAAATCATATTAATATAATATTTTTAGAACTTTGAATTTGTGGCAAAATAGGAAGATCAGTTAGCCCTTTAAGCTTGGAAAACTTGAATATAAAAGAATTAAAAACTTCCGGGAAAAAAGTTGAACCATCGCCGTGAAAATCCAATCTAACATCCAGGAATATTTTAGAAAGGCATTTCATTTTGATCTGATCGCAGGTTTGACCGTGGCGATGATCGCTATACCTCAAACCATGGCATATGCCATTATTGCGGGTGTAAACCCTATTTATGGTTTATATTCCGCTATTTTGCCTGCGATCATCGGATCATTATTTGGAAGTTCCAGTTTCCTTATCACGGGGGCGTCCAATGCCTCGGCGTTGGCCACAGCAGGTGTTCTTGCTGTATTCAGCCAGTCTCCGAACTTTTTAGAATATGTGTTTGCACTTTCAATTGTAAGCGGCTTAATAAAGCTTGTACTGGGATTATTAAATCAAGGCAAGATCATACGTTTCATTTCGAATTCTGTTTTGACCGGCTTTCTGACAGGTGTTGGAGCGCTCATCATTTTTAACCAATTGGCAAATTTTTTAGGGATCTCCAAACCCCAGCAAATTGGAACGATCGAATATTTTCTTCATTTGATTTCCAAAGCATCGTCCATAAATTGGGTGGTAACTGCACTGGGTGCAATTGTTATCTTGTTAATGATGATTTTTAGAAAATTGAGCCGAAAAATTCCATCTGCTCTGATCGTCATTTCATTATCTTCAATTTTCGTTTTTGTATTTAAACTGGGGGAAAAAGGTATTAGCGTTGTTGGGGATATATCTACTATTTCTAACTTCGGGCTGCATTTTTCCCTTCCCAAGATATTAATGGAAGACTTAAATGCTATATTATTAGGAGGTATAGCAATAAGCCTTTTCACACTGATCGAGACAATGTCAGTTGCTAAATCCTACAGCATTAAGGCTGGACAATCTTTCAACCCTTCGCAGGAATTTACCGCCCAGGGGCTTGCCTCAATCGTCGGCGGATTTTTCTCATCAATTCCTAGCAGCGGCTCACCATCGAGAACTGCTATTAACTTTGAAAGTGGCGCAAAAACAAAATACGCTGGAATATTTTCCGGAATCATTGTTTTAGCGGCGGGTTTATTGTTTGGTAAATTGATCGCCTATATCCCCATGGTAAGCCTGGCGGGGGTAGTGATCTATTCGGCCTTCAACCTTATTGATATTGAACGTATCAGGGACCTCTGGAAGACCCAGGTTGAAAGTAAGGTTATTTTTTTATTGACCCTGGTCGCGACGCTTTTCCTGGATATCCAGTATGCTATTTATTTTGGTATCGCCCTTTCCTTGATCGTTTACCTTTCTAAAAGCAGCCATTTAAAGATTTCACTTATCGATTTTGAGGATGGGGAGACGATTGAATATGACCTTTCCGAGATCGCGTTGCTCCATAAACCCTATGTGATCCTTAATTTGGAAGGCTCCTTGCACTTTGCGGCGATAGAGGAGTTTGAAGCAACAGTCAGGGAAGTGATTGAAAGAAAGTTCCCCAATATCATCTTACGCTTCAGAAGGACCGATCATATTGGCAGTTCAGGAATTTCTGCATTAAAACGTTTACGGAAGGAAGCAGAAATGCATGGAATTAATATGTATTACTGCGGACTTTCAAACCAATTGATCACAATGTTTAAGGATTCTGGTTTTGCCGGGGAGAATCATGAAAAATTCTTTTTTCCCAGGCAAAAGACTGTGTATTCATCCGTAAAGACGATAGTCAACCACATTTTGAAAAACTCACAAGCTGACAAAGAATAACGATCTTTTCAAGAAAAGAAGGATCGTATTTCTGATAATGGATGATTGGCACGGGAAAGCGCAGCCATCATCTTCATTGGTTTATCAATATGTTTAAAGAAGGCATAATACCCTGCACATAAATGGCTTATGGGAAAATCACCTTTTGCTGCAGAAAGAATGCGATTCTTTGGGCAATCGCCATTACAGATAAAGCGTACATCACAACGCAGGCATATTTTTGGCAGCCGAGTTTTTTTATTGTTACCGAATGTTGTTTGGGTTTGTGATGCAACCATTTCACTCAAAGAAATTTCATTGACATTTCCAAGCAATGCATCCGGCTGGACAAAATGATCGCAGGAATAGAGATCACCGGTATGCTCCAAAGCGAGACAGTCGCCGCAAGTTTCGGAGAACACACACATCGGCGCGGGCAGCCCCAGATAAATACCCAGGCAGGTTTCAAAAAGCTGCACGAAAACATTGCCGACATCATTTTGGATCCATTCATTGAAAATGGTGATCATAAAATTACCGAATTGGGTACCGGATATGCTTCTGGCGGTGAGTTTCTCACCTTTTTGGTTTCCTGATTTGTTGTCGCGTTCCACGATCGGGATGAACTGCTGATATCGCATTCCGAGCTCATCTCTAAAGTGGCGGTAAACGCCTAAAGGATCGCTGACATTGGAAGCGTTGACGCACGCCAGTATATTGGTTTCAATGCCATATTTTTTCAGGACCTCCAGCCCGGAAATCACTTGTGTATAAGTTCCCACGCCGCTCTTTGACTTTCGGCAAGCATCATGATATTGCTGCGGCCCATCCAGACTGATGCCAGCCAAAAAGTGATGGTCAGAAAGGAATTTTCCCCAATCGTCATTCAGCAGGATCCCGTTGGTTTGCAGGGCGTTCTTGACTTCCTGTCCGGATCTTTTGAACTTTCTTTGAAGCGCAATTGCTTTTTCAAAAAATGGAAGCCCCAAGAGCGTTGGTTCCCCACCCTGCCAGATAAAGGTCACTTCATTATCGGGCTGCGATTCAAGGTAAGAGCGGATAAGCACCTCAAGGGTATTATCCGACATTCTGAACAGGCTGTTGGGATAAAGCCTGGTCTTTTTGAGGTAAAAACAATAATCACAGGCCAAATTGCATTGCGACCCGGATGGTTTAATGATCAGACTGAAAGATGTGGGATTATGCGAATGTTGATCCAAAGAAACCACCAAAATTAATTCAGTACGACGATCAGGTCATTTATAATAAGGACTCATCTTACCATGCTTGGAGGAATTATATGGAAAAAGTAAATTGGAGCAAATTTTTTCCGGCGTCTATCACGGTAACTGACGCGGACGGCACGATCATTGAAATGAATGATGCGTCGATCAACAGTTATACAAAGGATGGCGGTGCAGATCTGATCGGTACCAACGCTATCGACTGCCACAAGGAACCAACCCTTTCAAAGGTTAAGAAATTGTATACTGAACATGGATTGAACGTGTACACAATAACCAAGAATGGAAAAAAGAAATTAGTTTATCAGGCATCCTTTTTTGTTGATGGGAAATTTTCAGGAATGGTTGAAATGTCTCTTCCAATTCCCGAAAAGATGCCGCATTATGACCGGGATAAGAAATAGAAATTTCCCCTGAATAATAAAAGGCGCTTAAGGTCAGACCTGCGGGTCCTTTCTCAAGCGCCTCTTTCTTTTTAATATTGATCGTTCTTACAGGATCTGGCTGAATTCAACTTTTTCACCTTCCGGACCGCGGATGGTGAAGTACTTGGTGCCTTTCGCCCAGATGTTCAAAAATACAGGGGCGGGATCTTCCAGCGCTTTAAATCCTTTGGCTGTCAGTTCTGCATACGCTTTATCGATATCTTTCACATTCAGTGCAACATGGTCAATATGGCCGTCTTCACGGGAGCCGATCTGCTTGCGCATATCGCCGCCCAGTTCAACCAATTCCAGAGTCAATCCGTTCAGTTCAAGAAAAGCAAGCTTTACTGCTTCAGGTTCTGCAGGAATTTCAGCAGCCAGTTTTTCTTTGAAACCAAATTGTTCATAAAACTCACGTGACTGTTTAAGGTTCGTAACGAACATTGCGAGATGTTGGATACCTTCCAGATTATCTTGAAGCAACATATAAATACCTCCGTGTTATTTTTTGGGTTGGTAATATTTTACCTTAAGCGATTTCCCGGAATGAAATTTCCTATCGAGTATTATAGATTGCCCCGAGACGCAACTGTAAATGAAAAAAATCGTAAATATTGTTGGATTTATAAATATGAAAGAAGGCAAATAAAATGGACGAACAGGAAAAAACACAATCTGAAAAACAGGAACAAACCGAAGAAAATCCAACACCAACGAGATTTGAAAGGCGAGTACGATCGCGCGGCAGAGATCCCTGGATTGTGGGGGTGATCCTGATCCTTGTTGGAATTGTATTTTTAATGCAGAACCTGTCTGGTTTTTATTTGAACAACTGGTGGGCGCTGTTCATCCTGATCCCTGCATTTGGGTCGTTAAGCCGGGGCTGGCGGGAAGTTCAGGAGGCTGGCGGAAAAGTAACCACACATGCCCGCAGTAATTTCATCGGAGGCGTGGTACTTACTGCGGTCGCGGCAATACTGCTCTTCAACCTGGATTGGGCGATCTTCGGACCCTTCCTGCTGATCGCTGCCGGCGCAGCCATGCTGCTCAGTTCCGTGCTGCCAAAATAACATCGAAAATCTGAATACGGATAATAAAAAACCCATGCTGTAAGTTCGTGCAGCATGGGTTTAAATTAACAAAATGAGTACTTTGTTTTAATGTTTTGTGAGATCACGCGGCGCTTTCATACGCCTTCTTGATCCAGGCTATCAATTCCGCATCAACATCCTTTTCATTGGACAGCCGCACCTGATACTGGCACATCCCTCCCGCTGGCATCTCCAACAGGCGCTGTGTGGCTGGAACGCCTTTCATATTCAAACCCAGGTCTACACGGGTATTTGTTGCAGGACCCAGCATTGCAAACTGACGTTTGCGGCGCAGACTTAAGTAAGTCTTCTTGGGTGCAATCTCAAACTCACCAAATTTATAAATTTCTGCCATGACCCGGTCGTGGATCGGGCGCAGCCCAGACTTGGGACCGGAATAAAAACCGGCCACGATTTCGTCTATGGATTGCTTTCCCTGCTTTTCAGCGTCAGGAGTCAGCGCTTTCAGCGCGGTGCTTGCCAGAACTGTCGCATCACCAAATCCCAGTCCAAGGTCGTTCTTCAGCATATCCCGTACCTGGCCGGGTTTTTTCAAACCGCTGGTTTGTACCAGTTCAAAAAGCTGTGCCAGTGTCTTACCCGTGCGCTTTTCAATATTTGAAAGCTGGGTTTGGGTAGCCTGATCAACAATATTCATTTTTTTCTCCACATTGATGGAGATATTCTACCAATCCACTCGGCCAACTTTTCTTAGCATTTTATAAGATCATTTTTTATCGCGGTCAAAATGCGGGACGTCATCAGGCAGGTCCAGCACCATTTCTACGATCCCGCTGAACTTCCCATCAATGAAATAGGGGGACTGATAAACCAGCTGCTTCTTTCCATTCTTGGTTATAGAATAAATATTGGCTGCCTGATCCTTATACAATTTGCGCACCTTGCTCTGTGTGGGTTCCTTATGGCAGGTAATGGCGTTGTGTCCTATAAGATCAAAGCCCAGCTGCATTTCGTCCCGATTTCTGGATTCGGCATTCATATTAACAATGATCCCGTTTTCATCAGTTACAGTGATCGCACCGGGAAATGCTTCGTACCAGGCATTCTTGTCCATATCTTCTCCTTTGGTTCGGCGCCCGCCGAATATTTTAATTCTTAACCAGGTTATACATGAAGTCCTTAAAGGCATCGCCATGAACTTCAGTAACAACCTTTGAATTGATCTCTAATTTGGCTGTCTCGAAGAATCCGACCCGCAGCCTGAAAACGGTTGTGCCGCGAGTATAGACTCCGCCTAATTCAATCAGCGTCTGGGCATTAAACGTAGTTTTTATTAATGCAGGATTTGAAAAAACCGCATATGCAGCGGCATCCGGCAGATCAAGTTCCTCATGTCCGTGGACTTTTTTTGAAAGATCGACAACCGCCTGATTGCAATCCACGCAAAAAGCCGCAGGACCGCCTGCTGCTTTAAATTTAGCAATTTCTTCAGCATTCAGTATCGCATGATCAGACTGGCAGGCTTCCAGCGTGACCATTGTTATGGGAATACCAAACTTGAAGACCACATCCGCTGCTTCAGGATCGGTCATAATATTAAATTCAGCACTTACCGAATGGGGATTGCTGTAAAAATGCGCACCTCCCATCATGGTTATCTGCGGGATCTTTTTCATAACATTCGGTGCCTGAAGCATGGCAGTTGCAATATTTGTCAGTGGTCCCAATGTAACAAGTTCGATACTGCCATCACCGTTCTCAATTAATCGGATCAAAGCGTCCACGGAATGTTCGTTTTCGGCTTTTTGGGCTGGCGTTCCAAATCCCCATTTTCCCATTTCATCCACGTTATGTAATTGAGCTGCTTCAACCAGATCACATACCAGGGGTTTGCGAATACCCTTGTAAACGGGCGGCTTGTATGAATTGGCATTATCAATTGCTATCAGTGCGTTTTCGGTGGCCTGATCAACCTCAACATTTCCTGCGACGGTTGTAACGGCGATCACTTTTACTGAAGGATCGCGCAGTGCCATGACCAGGGCGACGGCATCATCAGATCCTGTATCTGTGTCAATAATGATATTTTTCACTTTTTTGGTTCTCCCTTGTCAATCTACGATCAGGCTGAAGATATAGTCTTTGTATGCGCGGCTATTGAGCTGATAGACCACTTTACAGTTGAATTTTCCGATCGCATCATCTTTATTTGCGCGGAAAGGATTGTTTTCGCGGGTGCGCCGGTCATTGACCGTTGTGCCGTACACATATTCGCTGCCTTTTGTTTCCACGCGCGTATAGCTTTCAAAACTGCCGGTGATCATTTCGGGTTTGACAAGCACTGCGATAGCGGTCGGATCGGGCAGCGTAAATGAGCGAATACCCGTATCTTTTTCAGTAAGCGTGTAAACCGTCCGGTTGCATTCCATGCAGAATTTGGCCAGTCTGGAACCAGAATTGATCAGCCGGTCCATTTCGTCGGCAAAGACCTCACAATCACCGCGGCAGGCTTCAATCGCAGCCATGACCACTGGCACGCCAAATCCGAACATAATGTCGGCAGCTTCGGCATCCTGCCAGATATTGAACTCGGAAAGCGGGCTTGTGTTACCCTTGAAAGCTGCGCCGCCCATAATGGTAATGCAAGGCACCTTTTTCATAACCTCAGGCGCTTTGATCATCGCCATACCGATGTTGGTCAGCGGGCCCAGGGTCACCAGTTCAATATCACCAACACCTTCATCGATCAGTTTAATAATTGCGTCAACCGCATGCAGTTTTTCTTTGGTAATAGTGGGTTCCTGCAAATACCCCAGATCGCCCATGCCGTCATTGCCATGAATAACTGCGGCGTCGTGATGCTCGCGGAACATCGGCTTGTCCATGCCTTCATAAACTGGCGGTTGGTAACTTCCGGCATACTCCACGCACATTAAAGCATTTCGAGTCGCTTTCTTTACCGACACATTGCCCATTACGGTTGTTATGCCAACAACCTGCAGCGCCGGCTCGCGCAGTGCCATGACCAGGGCGACTGCGTCATCAGAGGCGGTATCCGTATCAATAATGATCTTTTTCAATGGAATTTCTCCTGATTTGCATCTTTAATAATTGCGTCGGGAATTATATCCGAGAAGCGATGATCACCTAAAGTAATATGATATTTATCCCGACTTGATCGATTCTGTTGTGTGATTGATAAATGTGGTTTAATGATCATGTCAAAGCAAGGTTACAAGAAATCCTTTTAATGGAGGTTTATGATGAAAGACGAAAAGCGAGAGAAATTATCACTTGAAAGCAAAATGGTCTATTATCCGCCAGAACCAGGATCAATGTCGATCAGTGATCCGATCTATATGGCCAGCAATTATCAATATACTGAAGAGATCTATCAGCGTGTTTTGGATGGCGAACGAAAGACGGTCAATATCTATTCCCGCTGTGGAAATCCAAGCGAATATAAATTTGAAGACCAGATGTGCTGGATCGAGAATGGAGACGCCTGTTTGGCGACCGCTTCAGGGATGGCTGCGATCGCCATCACGCTTTTCGGCCTGCTGAAAAGCGGTGACCATATCATTTCGGACTGGACCACTTACAGCACAACGCATGAATTTCTGGACCATCGTTTTACAGACTTCGGTGTAAAGACTTCTTTTGTGAATACAGCTGACGTTGAGAATGTGCGCAAGGCTATTCAGCCCAACACAAAGGTGATCTATTTTGAAACGATCGCCAACCCGACCATGAAGATCCCGGACATGGAAGCCATCATCAAACTGGCGCACGAGAAAGGGATCATTGTCATTTGCGACAATACCTTCGCAAGCCCGTACGTCTTTCGCCCTCTGGATTGGGGTGCCGACCTGGTGCTGGAATCTGCTACCAAGTTCATCGGCGGCCATAACGATGCTTTGGGCGGGACGATAACAATGAAGTCCAAGATCCTTCCAGAAGACACCCTGGAAAAGATCCGCTGGTCAACGCTAACCAAACTTGGCGGTGCCTTATCGCCTTTCAATGCCTGGCTTTTGCTGCGCGGCATTCAAACACTGCACCTGCGTGCCGAACGCATGTGCCAGAACGCAATGGTCCTGGCAAAGCATCTTGACAGCCATCCCAAAGTCCAGCGCGTTTGGTACCCGGGCCTGCCATCCCATCCGCAGCATGAGATCGCGAAAAAACTGTTGCCAAAATTCGGCGCCATGCTGACCTTTGAAGTGGGTGATGAAGGCAAAGCGGTGCATGTGCTGGATGCGCTGGAACTAAGTACTTTTGGCGCCAGTCTGGGCGGCGTGCGGACCACCACACAGGTTCCTGCGACCATGGCCTTCCTGGATGTTCCCCCGGAACAGAAGGCCCAAATGAATATCCGGGACGGGATGATCCGCATTTCAGCGGGAATTGAAGATGCGGATGACCTGATAGAAGACTTTGATGAAGCCCTGAAAAAGATCTAAAACCACTACTTTAAAACCATTATAGGAGGAATGGTCATAACAAGTAATTATGACATTCCTCCTGACTTTCTTAAAAATAGTTGAATTTTTTCGTAAGAATTAGTATTATCATCGAAACCATTGCGCAATCGTATTTATTGGAGGGTTCGATAGCGACGATAAAGGAAGTTGCCAAAAAAGCAGGTGTTTCAGTGTCCACAGTGAGCCATGTGGTAAATGGAACGCGCTTTGTCAGCGAAGATTTGCGCAATAAGGTGCTTCCTGTGCTTGACTCCCTCGATTATCAACCCAACCGTCTGGCTATGGGTCTGCGCAAAAAATCCAGCAGTGCCATTGGCCTAATTGTTGCGGACATCACCAACCCATTTTTCTCAGAGATCGCCTGGCGAATTGAAAACCTGTGCAATCAAAAAAATTATTCTGTGATGCTCTGCAATACCAATGGCAGCCCTGCGAAAGAAGATTTTTATCTCAACCGGCTGAGCGAGTGGCAGGTTGACGGGATCATCATGGTCTCATCC
>Ga0172375_10002372_pt1 | contig 29403 bp, 27 predicted proteins | sample LakKiv1m_FD_114537 | JGI IMG/M metagenome (GOLD analysis project Ga0172375, IMG submission 114537) | Freshwater microbial communities from Kabuno Bay, South-Kivu, Congo - kab_092012_11.1m | ecosystem: Environmental > Aquatic > Freshwater > Lake | place: Democratic Republic of the Congo... | reverse complement strand
CGTAACTCGTTTTGGCGAACTCGAAGTTCAGAGTTGAACCACGCCTTCGCCCTCATTCTATCACCATCCACCAAAAAAGAAAAGACCAAGAGAATTATCCCTTAGTCTCAGTATACGAAAAAAAGAGCTGACAAAGTCAGCTCTTGAAATCAATCCCCTACAGAGGGCAAATAGTACTGGGACTCGGTATCGAAAACCGTTCTGGCGACAAACGCGAAATCAGAATCCATGTCGTATTTCTGAATTTGCGAGTAGGAGACCGTATAGATCATGTTGTCGATCATGACGGTTCTTTCGATGGAATCATAGTACCAGTAATAATATTCCTGGGATTCCTGATCGGGCATATTGGTCAGTTTGGTAAGCATTTCCAGGTCGCCGGAATACATGACCTTGAACACGTAAACGTTTTGCGCCGAGTTCCAGTAATCGGCATAGTACTCATAGACCGGAATCGCCACGTACATGAAGTCGGCGCCCGTGGGTTCGTAACTGGTAAACGCCTTGTGGTCGTAGGTGACCGGTGAATAGCTATATTCGCCTTCGACAAGATAGGTTTCGAGATTGATCGGGTCATCGCCGGTAATGTCATAGAGTGAAACCTTGACGCCCGTGAAATGGGTCCAATCACCCTCCGTGACAGCCTGACGACCGACACCAAGCAGCAGATTGTCGGAAATCTCATGCAGGTAATCGGAAACCCCCTCTTCATAGAGTTCGCCGAGGATCGCTGGGTTATCGGGATCGGAGAGATCGAGTTTGTACAAAGGATCGGTGTTGACGAAGGTGACCACATATCCGAAATCGCCGCTGAAACGGACCGCATAGATCCTCTCATTGGGCTTGCCGAGTCCGGTCAGTTCGGACACCGGTTCGATCGTACCCTCCGTAGTGGCGTCGAAGATCGAAACCTTGTTGGTTATCTTCCAGGTCGTTTCGGTATATTCGTAACCGGTCGTCGCAATCCGGAAGTATCCGTCGTATTCGTCCATCGAGAACTGGTTCAGCGGTTGTCCGTCGACGGATCCGATCGCCTTGTAGACGAGTTTGTGGTCTTCGATGGCGAAGCGGATGATCATGGTTTCGTAGGAATAGAACATCAAGGCTTCGTCGTACCAGTATCTGTAGACGATCGTATAAAGGTTGTCCTGGCTCATGAAGATCTGGTAACAGCTGCCAAGATAGGCGTTGACATCGGCCGGTTCGCTGTCATCCACCGAGAACGACACCAGCATCAGGTAACCGAAGGAAAGGTAGTTGTTAGGCATATAGAAGATGTTCTGGGCCGGAAGTTGGATCAGTTCGTCGGAAACGGTGCTGTCCAGATACTCCGGAACGAAGGTGTCCTCGTTGTAGCCGTAGTTCGAGGCGTAGTTGTTCATGACAAGATAGACATAACCATCGATCATCCGGCTCTCCGAGAGATAGCTGCCTTCGAAATAGAGGCTTCTGGATACTTGGATGTCGGATCTGTCGGTGACGTCCAGTACCGTGATTCTGGCACCGTATGTGAACCTGACGTAGTAATAATCCCAGTAGATGCCGTCTGCTCCCGTCTTGGTGGAAACCGAATCGTCATAGATGTAATGATATTCCTGGGATAAGAGAACGATCTTGTTCCCATAGCGATACATGCCATAGACGTAATTGTCGTCCATCTGGAATGTGTCGGTGATTGTCATGTCGTCAGCGTTCACGATCACGAACTGGTTGCTGGTGAGGACATAGATGAAATATCCGTCCGTAAGGATCCGGTCCGCCTCGTAGACGCCTTCGACCTGGTTGTTGGTCTCGCTGTAGGATTTGTCATTGGCGCCGTAAGCCGGGATGGCGCTTGTGGCTACGGTGGTTGTCATCGCTCCTTCAGCGACTGAATCGAAATAGTAATCGGTCCTGTAGGAGTCGTTTTCGGTGTAGAACTGGTCAAGATAGTCCTTGAGTTGCGCGTAATTCTCGAAATTGCCCACATCTTCGACTTCCTTGTAGTCAAGCGGCTCGTAGGTGGTGGCCTGGTCGCAAGCGGATAGTCCGACGATGACAAAAAGGGCAAAAAAGGCAATCAATAGCTTTTTCATCTAATTTACCTCCCTGTTTCACCAATATAAACAATGTGTGCGGGGCTTTTATTGGCGTTATGTTCGATTATTCCGTCAGTTTCAGGAACAGTTCCACATCTTTTTCCAGGAGTTTGAGCGCGCCTTCCCAGAATTCCGGCTTCGTGACATCGATACCGGCCAACATCGCGGCGTCTTCGACCATGTTCTTCCCGGTCGAAGCCAGAAGCTTGTCATACATCGGGACGAAAGCTTCCTTGTCTAAAAGATATTTGGCGTATAATCCCTTGGCGAACAGGAGTCCGAAGGCATAGGGGAAATTGTAGTAGCTGAGCTCGCCCGAATAGTAATGGGGCTTGCAGGCCCACATGTAGGGATGCAGATAGTCGGGATCCAATCCGTCTCCATAGGTCTCCTTCTGGGCTTTCAGCATGAGTTCCTTGAGTTCCGTCTCGTCGAACAAGGTTTGCTTCCGGCCTTCGAAAACGCTCTTTTCGAACAGGAAGCGGCTCATGATGTCGACGATCACCTGGGTATAGTCCTGGAGTGAGGATTCGATGAGGTAGATTTTCTCCTCGTTGGTGGTGGCGTCCCTGAGGGCGGCCTGGTTCACGATCGTCTCGCAGAAGGTCGAGGCGGTCTCGGCGACCGGCATCGTGTATTCGGAATTGAGGATCGATTCCGTGAACACCGCTTCGCCATGGAAGGCGTGGCCGAGTTCATGCGAAAGCGTGATCACGTCGCTGAAGGCGCCCGTGAAATTGGTCAGGACGCGGCTTTCCCTGATCGCATGGATATTGGCGCAGAAGGCGCCGCCGACCTTGCCTTTCCTGGGCAGGTAGTCGACCCATCCGTCCCGGAAGGCCTTGTCCGCCATCTGATACAGTTTTTCACTGAAAGTGCGGAAATTCCTGAGAATGTATTCGTTGGCCTCGGGAACCGTGAAGGTTTTGGCCACATTTCCGATCGGAGCGAACAAATCATAGAAGGGCAACCCGCCCTCATGCCCGAGCAGTTTCGCCTTGCGGCGGAGATACTTCCGGAACAGGGGCAGATATTCCTTCATCGTGGCAAGCATCGCCTCCAGCGTCGTCTTCCGCATCCGGCTCTTGGAAAGCGCCTCATCCAATGGAGAGAGATAGCCTCGCGCTTCGGAGAGGGTGTTCACTTCGCCCTTGATCGCATTCAGGGAGAAGGCGATCGACTTCTCGATCTTCTGATAGGTCCGAAGTTCCGCTTCATAGGCGGCCCTTCGCACCTTCTGGTCCTGTTCGTAGGCCAGGTTCCTGACCTGGGAGAGCGTGATCTCCTTGTCTTCATATTCGACCGCTACGGTCGAGGTGAGCAAGGCCTGGAGTCTGGACCAGGCGAACGATCCGGATTGCTTCAGCTTGCTGACGAGACTTTCGGTCGCGTCGTCCAGGGAATGCCTGGCGTTTTCTTTCTGTTCCTTGATGATGAATTCATGTTCCTTGAAGAGATGGTCCTTCTTGATGGTTTCGTCAAGATCGGGATATCCAAGCAGCCATTTGCGAAACAACGTCTCGACCTTGGTCAATTCGGAGACCTTGACCTGCAACGAGTTCATGTTCTTGATGGCTTCCTGATCGGTGGAATCGGTCGATTCCCTCAGACTGGCATAATGAAAAAGCTTGTCGGCAAGAGTCGTGATGTCGATGATTTTCTTCAGGTGGTGTCTGAGTTTTTCCACCTTGTCGTCATAGTTTTGGAAAGTGCTTTCTTCCAGTTTGGCTTCATCGATCAGCCGGGAGAATCTTTCCATGTCCCTCCGGTAACTTTCATCCTTGAAACTCGGATAGAGCCTGTCAAGGTTCCATGTGTTCATAATTCTTCCTCCTGTTTGGATATTGGGTTTTATTCATTTCATAATAAAAAGAACGTTTTGATTCGTTGGTCAGTGTCTGGTAGTCGTCTTCCTTGGCGTACACGAACCCGCATTTTTCAATCACCCGGCGGGATTTTTCATTGCCGATGAAGTGGGCCACGCGGATCAGTTCGGTAGCAGTCTCCTCGAAGACATAACGGATGGCCTCCAAGCAGGCTTCGGTCATAAGCCCCTGACCTTCATATGGCGTGGAAAGCACGTAACCGAGCGTTTTTACATTCCTGCCCTTCAAATCCTGGAAGGCATGCATACCCACCGATCCGATCACTTTCAGGTCGGACTTCAAAACGATCGCCCAAGTGTCGTCGGCCGTGATGAAACGGTCCAGGATGGCCCAGCTTTCCTCAAGGCTTTCGTGCGGCTTCCAGCCGGCGTTCGGGCCGACCGAATCCAGTTTCGCGTATTCATAAAGATCCATCAGATCGGCGGGTTCGAAGCCCCTGAGGATCAGTCGATCCGTTTCCAGCGTTTTCACTTGAAAGCCTCGGCTACGGTCAGTCCAAGACTGCGAATGTCCAGGGCGTCATCGGCCGCAATCGTAATGGTCTTCCGGTCGGCGATCGCCTGCTTGACCATCGGCATGTATTCCAGTTTCTCCTCATACTTCTCCGCCCGGCTGATTTCCGGCCTGATCACGGGGCTCTTGGGAACATAGACGGCACAGCAGTCCGAGAACGGACGGTTGGAGATCTCGATGGTTCCCAACTTCTTCGCCAGAGCCATGATGTCGACCTTGTCGTAACTCGCAAGCGGTCTGATGATCACCTGGTCGGTAACGTTCTGGATGGCACGTAGGCTTTCCAATGTCTGCGAAGCCACCTGTCCGATCGAATCGCCGGTGATGATCGCAAGCGCTTCGGTTTCCTTGAGGATGCCATTGGCGATCCTCACCATCATCCGGCGCATCAGCGTGATGAGATAGGCTTCCGGAACCTCCGTAAGCAGGCGCTCATGGATGTTTGTGAACGGCACCAGATGCAGGCGGATCCGGTTCCCCGGAAGATATCTTGCCAAGATTCTGGCGATATCGATCACCTTCTGCACCGATTCGATCGAGGTGAGCGGTGTGGACTCGAAATGCACACATTCTACCTCGATGCCTTTCTTCATCGCCAGGTAGGCGGCCACGGGTGAGTCGATGCCTCCGCTCAGGAGCACCAGGGCCTTGCCACCGACCGGAACGGGAAAACCGCCGGTGCCCATGACCTGGTCCAGGAACAGATAGGCACCGTCGTTTCTGGCTTCGATGTGCAGGATCGTATCGGGATTGTGGACATCGACCTTGAGGTTTGGCATCCGGAAAAGCACTTTACGGGAGACGAGCTTCGAGATTTCCATGGAAGTTTCGGTAATCGTCTTGTCGGCCCGTTTGGTCTCGACCTTGAAACTGGTCTCCCGATCACCGATTTTTTCATTTATCATATCGATCGCGGTCGTGGCGATAATCTCGTAATCGAGATCGCATTTCGATACCAGACTGTATGAGTATAGACCGGTGACATATTGAAGGCGACTGATCACCTCGAGGTGACTTACGCCATCGAGGATGACGTAGGCCCGGTCGTGGCGGAAGTCGAATCCAACCGCCAAACCGGAGAGTTTCTCCTTGATCAGATCGTTGACCAGTTTGATGAAATACTTCTGATTTCTGCCTTTGAGGACCAAGTCCCCGTACCGGATCAGTATGAGTTCGTTCATGATGATCCCTCGCTTCCGATTCATAACTATTTTATCATATATCTTGTGAAAAGGGCGCAGTTATTTTATAATGAGGCGGGTGATGAAAATGTATGCTGTCAATACCGACGACCTGAGTGAAAAAGAAAAGGAATCCCTGTTTCTCGAGACCTTGAAGGGCTGGCTGGACAAACGCCTGGAAACCGTGACCAACCTGGCGAACATGGCGGCGATCATCCACGCCTTCCATCCCGACCTCAACTGGGCCGGATTCTATCTCTTCGACGGCGAAAAGCTTTATCTCGGACCCTTCCAGGGCAAACCCGCCTGCACGGAGATCGCAATCGGCAAAGGGGTTTGCGGCACCGCCGCCAAAACCATGTCGCCCCTGATCGTTCCCGAAACATCGCTTTTCCCCGGGCACATCGCCTGCGATGGCATTTCCCGCTCCGAACTGGTGGTCCCAATCGTTCATGAGGGCAGGCTGTTCGGGGTCCTGGACCTCGACAGTCCGGATGTCGGGAGATTCGGAAGAAAGGATCTCCAACTGTTCCTGAAAGCCGTGAATGTTTTAATTGACATTTTGTAGGCTTTCCGCTATAATACTACTTGCGCATGTAATAAAAAGCAGTTGTTTCCGGAAGGCAATATTATGTGATTGTTCCTTAATTGGTTTGGAAGTACTGTGAACTGCTTCACAAGAAACCATCAAAACAATCCGGGTATTCGATCCTGAAACTCCTCGATTTTAAGCGTAATATGATAAAAGGAGGACAATATATGTCAAGATTCACAGGCTCGCAGTGGAAAGTCTCCCGTCGCCTCGGATATTCCGTATCCGAAACCGGAAAAGAACTGAACAAGCGCCCCTTCGCTCCGGGACAACACGGACAGAAACGTTCGAAAATGTCCGAGTACGGCACGCAGCTTCAGGAAAAACAACGCGTCCGGTTCACCTACGGCGTCAACGAGAAACAATTCCGCAAAACCTTCAACGAAGCGAAGAAAATGGCCGGCAAACAAGGTGCGAACTTCCTGTTTCTCCTTGAATCGCGACTCGACAACCTCGTCTATCGTTCCGGCTTCGCCAGAACCAGACAACAGGCCCGTCAACTCGTGAACCATGGCCACATCCTGCTTGATGGCAAAAAGGCATCGATCCCCTCGATCCGCGTCAAGCCGGGCCAGGTGATCTCGATCAAGGAGACCTCGAAGAATCTTCAGGTCATCAAGGACGCCCTTGAAGCCGTCGTCAGCCGGATGGAATTCATCGCTTTCGACGACAACAAGGTGGAAGCCACCTACATCAGACTTCCCGAACGCTCCGAGATTCTGCCGGAGATCAAGGAAAACCTGATCGTCGAACTTTACAACAAGTAATAAAACAAGATGTCGGTTCCTCTGGACCCGACATCTTTTGTTTATATCGTCCGGAAGTTCTTCAACAACAAGGTGTTGCCGAAAAACAGTAATCCGACGAAGCCTAAAAGAATCGCGGCCTGAGGCAGGACCTGGACGATGTCCACGCCTCTGGTCATAAGTGCGTCCAGGGCGTCGCAGGCATAATAGACCGGACACACATAGGCGAGATTGCCAAGGCCTAAGGGAATGAGGTCGATCGGAATCATTCCGCTCAGGAGGATCTGAGGAACGATGATGATCGGTATGAACTGGGCGACCTGGAATTCGTTCTCGGCGAAAGTCGATACCAGTGATCCGAGAGCCACCGCCACGAACGCGAACAGGACCATGATCAAAAGCACGGGAATGATCGAGGAAGCGAAATGAAGCCCCAGTACATATTCGACAAAGACGACCATCAAGACGCTCTGGATCACGGCGAATAAGCCGAATCCGAAAAGAAAGCCCAGCACGACGCTGCTTCTTCTGATCGGGGACAGCAGGAATCTCTCCATGGTGCCGAGGGTCCTTTCGCGGACGAACGAGACCCCGGCGATCAGGAAAACGAAGAAGAACGCGAACACGCCCAAAAGGATATGGCCAAGACTCTCGAAGGTGGTTTCCGCCTCAGTGCCGTAGATGTAGTCGACCTGCAGCATGTCGGCGGCGGGGAACACCGCCTTGATCGCAGCGGACACCGCGCCGGTAACCAGTTGCACCTTGGTCGAATCCATCTCCAGCATCAGGATGACCAACTTCCCGGAATCCATATACAAGATGGCATCCAAGGTTCCGTCCTCGAGCAGGGAGTTGTCGACCGAGGTGAGTTGGGTCAGTTCGACAGTATCCGCTTCCAGACTTGCCGATATCGCCGGATTGATATCGACAACCCCGAGTTTGGGAATGTAACCGGAATCACCGAAGATGAAGAAAAGAAAGGTCATGACGACCAGCGGCACCACCATCACGAGGACCAGCGAGCGCTTGTCGTTAAGCAGTTGTTTGAAGATACGGATCGCCACGGCCATCATGCGGCTTCACCTCCGAGCGCGAAAAAAAGTTCCTCGATTTGTCCGGAAGACGTTTTCGCTTTCAGTTCGGGAATCGTGCCCGCGGCCAAAATCCCGCCTCTGTATAACAGGGCGACCCGATCGCAGTGTTCCGCCTCGTCCATCACATGGGTGGAGATGACAAGCGTCTTGCCCTGCTCGGCCAAGGCCCGGAAATGGTCCCAGATCTTCTTCCGGAGCACCGGATCGATGCCGACCGTCGGCTCGTCCAACAAAAGATACTCCGGATCGTGCAACAAGGCGATGATGAGCGACAGCCGTTTTTTCATGCCTCCGGAATAACGGGAGACCAACCGGTTACCATCCTCCGTCAGACCGATGAATCCGAGCATTTCCTCGACCCTCGCTTTGAGTCTTTCGCCTTTCAGGCCGAAAAGACGCCCGAAAAAGAGCAGATTGTCATAGCCGGTGAGATCCGGATAGAGCGCATCTGATTGCGGCATGAAGCCGAGTCGGGGGAACAGAGCCATATCCGGCACCTTGGTGTCATCGATCCTGACTTCGCCCCGGTCGGCATGCAAAGCGCCGGTGACGATCCGGATCAGGGTGGTCTTTCCCGAACCCGAGGGCCCGATCAGACCCATGATCTCATGGCTGTTGACCTTAAGGCTGAGGTCCTTGATCGCTTCCACTTTCGGAAACTTCTTGGCGACGTTCTCAATCGTGATTCCCATCTCAATTCCTCTTTTCTTCACCAACTGTATCATACACCCATCGACTTGCTTTCGCAACAAAAAAAAGCGCCTTCCGAAGGCGCTTTGCTTGTTTATGAAGCCGGATTCATTTTGGACAGGATCGAGTAGAAATCGATTAGTGAAGGATAGTCGGGATCGTCGGAATAGCCCTGGTAATAACTCTTGCCTGCGGACAGGAAGTTGATGAAATAATCAGGTTCGACTCCGCCTTCGACCGTGGTGTAGTCGGAATAGGTGATGGCTGTCGGACTGGACATCTGGAAGATTGCGCCGTTCGGCAAAACGATGTATTTGACGTAGCAGGCGCCGCCGCCGCTCTTCGATCCGATCGTCTGGGCAAGATCCATTTGGGTGGCCACCGCGACCGTCAGGTTGGCGGCGCTGTACGTGACGGCCGAGGTCACGAAGTAGAACTGGGCGTCGAGCGCCATGTCGCCTTCGATGGCATAGGTTTCCGAAATCTTGGCACCATCGTTGTCATAATAGAAGGAAATGTCGTCGTTCGTCAGATAATTCAGGAGATACAGGACGCCGTGCACGAAGCCGCCGCCATTGCAGGCGAGGTCGATCACGACATACTTGGAACCCGCTTCGGCGATCTGGGCCATCTTCGGAGCGATGCTGTCGTTGAGATCGGCCGTGAATTCCGTGATCCTCAAATAGGCCATATCCTTATAGAAGGACAACTTGAAGTTGCTCGGGTTCTTGTAGCACTCGCAACCGTAATACTCATATGAATAGTCATAGATGTATTGCGGGGTGATCCCGTAGTAATACCCAGGATTGTTGTGCCCGTAGGAGAGCACACCGGTATGGAGATCCTCGAGCGAGTCCAGGAAGCTCGTGAACGAGTATTCGAACACACCGCTTTCGAAATACTGGTTGGTATAGGTTTTGAACGAGTCGATGCCCTTGTAATCCTTCAGGCCGTAAAAGGTGTCGAAGGTCAGTTCGAGGAAACGCCTCGACTCCTGTTCCTCCGCCGGCGTCACGTCGGCATTCAGGGCGACAGCGGCGTTGAGCGGGGATTCTTCGTCGGTGACGTCATAGATCTGGAAGATGTCGACACCATACAGGGTGTCGCCATTGTTGATGACATAATAGTTGGCCCCGGTGAGAAACAATCCGGCGATCGACAGGGGAATCGTGAAATGCGTCTCTTCCCCGACCACCAGCTTGAAGAACATGAAGTCGTAGTCGAGCATGTCGATCGTGAGCAGGGGCATTTCCTCTTCGGTGTAACTCACCATGTCGATGCCGGCGGAATAATCGGTGGCCGATTCCCCGGTGAAATAATCGGAAGCGTCGACATTGGTGGCTTCGATCTGGGTTTTGTCGAAGTCGAAGAGCACATAGGAGAGGAATGAATCCTCTTCGATGTTGTATTGTTGCTTTTCTTCCTCGGTGTAGAAATATTCCGTCCAGACCTTGACGGTGTTCCCAGTGATGTCCACCTGCACGGTGTCGTCGATCAGGCCCAGCATCATGGTGACGAATTCGGTGATGTCGACATAGGGAACGCCGTTCTTGTAGGCGTTATAGTAATAGAACTGCAAATGGTCGATCGGATCAACCTGGGTGAATTCCTCGGAAAAATTGACGAAATCGATCTCCCGGGCCGAATAGTCCAGGGCGCCCATGGTCGTGGTCGTCGCCGGAACCGTGGTCGTGATCGTGGTTTCCGTGCCGTCGGACGAGACCGTCGTCGAGGTGACGTCGGTCGGTGTTCCGGTCGTGATTTCGGTGCAGCCGACAAAAATCGTTCCGAGCAAAAGCAAAAGGAACAGGGCAAGGCTTTTCTTCATAAGTTTCTTCCTCCAAAAAAGTTCGTTATTTATAAATCATATCACAAATCGACGTTTTTGGGTAGACCAAAAACAAAAAAAGAACCGGAAGGTCCGGTTCTTGTCATTTCAATCTTTTTTTGGCGGCGTTCGCCATATGGATGAACTTGTCCGGGTCGAGCGAAGCCCCACCGACAAGCACACCGTCGATGTTGGGCATGGCCAGGAGTTCGTCGATGTTTTCCGGTTTCACGGACCCGCCGTATTGGATCCTGATCGTGTCCGCGACCGAAGCGCCGTACATGTCCCTGACGACCTGGCGGACATAGCCGCAGGCTTCGTCCGCCATCAGGCTTGTCGCCGTCTTCCCGGTCCCGATCGCCCAGATCGGCTCATAGGCGATGACGATCTTCAGCATGTCCTTGGCGCTGATGCCGGAAAATCCGGCCTTGATCTGGTTCAAAAGCACCTGGTTAGTCAAGTCCTGTTCCCGTTCTTCCAGATGTTCGCCGATGCAGACGATCGGCGTCAGGTCGTTCCTCAGGGCCGCTTTGACCTTCTTGTTCACATCGAGGTCGGTCTCACCGAAGATGTTGCGGCGTTCGCTGTGGCCGACGATGACGTATTCGACATTGTAACTTTTGAGCAGGCTTCCCGAGACTTCGCCCGTATAGGCCCCTTCGTCCTCGAAATAGAGGTTCTGGGCTCCGATCCGTAGATTGTCCCCCTGCCGTTTCACCAGGCAGCGCATGAGCGGCGCCTGCGCGCAGACGACGGTGTCGATCATATCGATATCCGGCATTTCCGGAGAGACCTTGAGGATGAAGAAAAGTGCCTCATCCCTGGTCTTGAACATCTTCCAGTTACCGGCAATGATTGGTTTACGCATCGAAAATCACCCGAGGAGCTTTTCGATGTCCTTGATCGCTGCTTCGGCGGCGTCGCCGGTGGCGACCAGCTTGACGTTCTTGCCTTGGGGGACGGCAAGGCTCATCAGTCCGAGGATCGATTTGGCATCGATCGTGACATGTTCGTAGACGAGTTTGATGTCGACATCGTATTTGCTGGCGGCCTGGACGATCTTGGCTGCCAATTCCGCGTGCAATCCCGCGGTGGATTTTATGATCAGGGTTTTTTCCATTCTGATTCTCCTTCCATGATGCTTCTAGAACATTGGCGGCGTGCTCACCCAGAGCACGACAGCCTTGGTATTCGCCAGATTTTCCATCTGGTGTGTCTTGTTGGATGCATAGTAAAACGTCTGGCCTTTTTCGACTTTGAATTTCCGTTTGCCGATCCGAAGCGAGACCTCGCCTTTCAGCACATAGCCGAACTCTTCCCCGGCATGGGGTTCCTCGTCGTAGGCGACGCCTCCCGGGGCGATGTCGAGCAAAATCGGTTCCATCTCGTACTTCTGGGCGTTGGGAACGATCCAGCGGATCCGGACCCGGTTCGTCTCATCGATCTTCTCGAAGAAATCCTTTTCGCTCCAGACGTTCACTTCTTCGGAATCGTCGCTGAAGAATTCCGACAGATTGGTGCCCAGAGCCTCGAGGATGTCCTGAAGCGTCGAGATCGAGGGGCTCGTCAGGTCGCGTTCGACCTGGGAGATGAAACCTTTGGTCAGTTCGGAACGGTCCGCGAGTTCTTCCTGGGTGAGTCCGTTCTCAAGCCTAAGCTCCTTGATCTTGCGACCGATGAAATCCATGGATCAATGGCACTCGCAGTCGTGGCCGCAGTCGCAGGCGTCCTGATCGGTCAGGGCCTCGACTCCCGGCAAGGCTTTGCCTTCGAGATATTCGAGCGAGGCGCCGCCACCGGTCGAGATGTGCGTGAAGCGGTCCTGATAGCCCATCTGAATCGCCGCCGCCGCCGAGTCACCGCCGCCGATGATGGTCTTGCAGTCGGGCAGGTTGGCGAGAATCTCGCAGATCGCCCTGGTGCCTTTGGCGAAATTCGGAAACTCGAAGACTCCGAGCGGCCCGTTCCAGACCACGGTCTTGGCACCCTTCAGTTCCTTTTGGAACAGATCGATCGTCTTGGGACCGACATCGAGGCCCATTTCCTCGGCCTTGATGTGTTTGTAGATGGTCACATGGTAGGGAGCGTCTTCCTTGAATTCGGTCGTGACGACGACGTCGACCGGGAGTATGATCTTGCCTTTGCCTTTGGCCAGCAATTCCTTGGCCAGTTCGAGTTTGTCGTTTTCGCAGATCGAGGTGCCGATCGGATAGCCTTCCGCCTTCATGAAGGTGTAGGCCATGCCGCCGCCGATCAGAATCTTGTCGGCCTTGGCAAGCAGATTTTCGATGACGCCGATCTTGTCGGAAACCTTGGCTCCGCCCAGAATGGCGACGAACGGCCGCACGGGATTGTCGACGGCGTCGCCGATATAGCGGAGTTCCTTCTCCATCAGGAATCCGGCTGCGGATTCGAGATGGGAAGCGATGCCGACGTTCGAGGCGTGGGCCCGGTGTGCGGTTCCGAAGGCATCGTTCACGAAGACGTCGCCAAGACTCGCCCAATAGGCGCCGAGAGCGGGATCGTTCTTCGATTCCTTCTTGCCTTCGATGTCCTCGAAACGGGTGTTTTCGAACATCAGGACTTCGCCTTCCTTGAGTTTGTCGATGGCGTTTTCGAGTTGCGGTCCTCTGGTTTCCGGAATGAATATGACTTTCCGGCCGAGCAGTTCTTCAAGTCTTTTGGCTACAGGCGCGAGCGAGGAAGTCAGTTTGTCCTCGACGGTCTGGACTCTGCCGAGATGGCTGAAAAGGATGATCTTGGCCTTTTCCTCGATCAGATATTTGATGGTTGGAAGCGCCTGGACGATCCGGTTGTCATCGGTGATGACGCCGTCGGCCATCGGAACGTTGAAATCGACTCTTACAAGTACTTTCTTGCAACATACCTGCAAATCTTCGAGTGTTTCCTTTTTCATATTAAACCTCCATGGTGGATGATTTTGATAACACGGTTTATTATACTATTTATCGGCTGAAATTTCCACTTAATTCGATCATGTAAACAGGTATGAAAACATTTTCTCAGCGGCTTCATTGCTCCTTGAGATAAGCGGCGACGCATTTGGCCTTCAAATAGGAATTCTGAAACGAGTCGAATCCGTCCGCCAGCATCTGGTGGCCGCCATGGAACATGACGACGACCTGTCCCTCGCCGTGTTTATGATAGGAGGAGACGGCATGATAGTTGAGATAGAGGGCCCTGTCGGACCGGAGTCCGCGAAGCGGAAACAACAAGGTGTTGCGGTCGCAGGGCACGGGGATCTTCGCCTTGATCGCCAGGACTTTCCTGACTGCCTCAAGCCTCCCCTTCAAAGTCGAAAGTCCCCGCAAGGCAAGCGTTTGGAGATACCTTGATAAGGGCAAGTCGACAATTCTCACTTCCTGGTCCTCGCAGACCTGGATGAATCCTTCCGGAGTCTTCCTCACATATTCCAACACGATTGATCACCAGATAAAATATACCATGACTATCCCGGAAATCCGTTTGAAAAAAACCGAAAAAAAAGCCACCGGCCGGTGGCTTTGACGATATTTATTCGGGGCGTTTGAAGTCCTTGGTGATCCGGAGTTCCGATTCGGGATCGAAATAATGCGATTTGTTCATGTTGAAGGCCAGTTCCAGGGTGTCGCCGATATGGACGTCGCTTCTGGCGTTGACCTTGGCGATCAGGTTCGTGTTGCCGATCGAGATATGGATGTTGGTTTCGGCGCCAAGCAGTTCGGCGACGTCGACCAGCATCTTCGCTTTCGAATCCGCATGGGCTTCGAGGGCGACCTGTTCGTCATGGAGGTCTTCGGGACGGATGCCGAGGATGATCGGACGCTCGATGAAATCCTTGTCTTTCAGGACTTTCAGTTTCGGTTCGGGAACCTTCAGTTTCAGGTGTTCGCAATAGAAATAGCCGTCTTCCTTGACCGTACCGGCCAGGAAGTTCATCGCCGGCGTGCCGATGAATCCGCCGACGAACATGTTGTTGGGATTGTCGTAGATGTCCTTGGGTGCGCCGATCTGCTGGATCCGGCCGTCTTTCATGACGACGATCCTGGTGGCCATGGTCATGGCTTCGATCTGGTCATGGGTGACGTAGATGGTGGTCGTCTCCAGACGTTCGTGCAGTTTGATGAGTTCGGCGCGCATCGCGACTCTCAGTTTGGCGTCGAGGTTGGACAAGGGCTCGTCCATCAGGAACACTTTGGCGTCGCGGACGATCGCTCTTCCGAGGGCGACACGTTGTCTCTGGCCGCCGGACAGGGCTTTGGGTTTACGGTCGAGATAGCCTTGCAGGCCGAGGATGTCGGCCGCGCGCTTGACGCGGATCTCGATCTGGTCTTTCGGCATCTTTCTCAGCTTGAGGCCGAAAGCCATGTTGTCATAGACCGACATGTGGGGATAGAGGGCGTAGGATTGGAAAACCATGGCGATGTTCCTGTCTTTCGGAGCCACGTCGTTTACCAGCACGTCGTCGATGTAGAGTTCGCCTTTGGTGATCTCCTCAAGACCGGCGACCATTCTCAGGGTGGTCGATTTTCCGCAGCCGGAAGGACCGACGAAGACGATGAATTCCTTGTCTTTAACTTCGAGGGTGAAGTCGAATACCGCCTGGACGCCGTTGTCATAGACCTTGTCCAGTTGACGGAATGATAATGTAGCCATACTTACCTCCAAAAATGTGATTTTGCTTCAACTACAATTATATAAAAAAAAAGCCCGATCTCCTATATGCAAAATGCACAAATCAGGCTTTGTATAGCAAGTGGATGGCATAGGCGCCCCTGAAGGTGCGGACATCGATCGAGGTCGTCCGGATGAAATGGTCGAGACGGTAATTGAGGGTGTTCCGGTGCAAAAACAGCGCCTTGGCCGCCCGGGAGGCGTTCATGTCCGCTTCGATGAAACCGAGGAGCGTCTGGATCGTTTCCGTGCCGAACTGGTTGTAGAAATAATCCCTGAGAAACGCTCTGGCCTCGTCCAGATCCATAAGGACGATCCGGGGGATGATGCCGGAAAGGTCGTAGACGCCGGGATTCAGTCTCGGCAACACTTCGACGATCGGTGCCGGATCGAAACCCGGCAGGTCCGGTTCGATGAAGGCGGTGAAGTCGACATAGAATTCCTCCAGCGTCTTTTCCCGGAGATGATTGACATCGCCTTCATCATAGGGATCGCTGTCGGTGATGGTAAGACCGCTTTCATGCATGGACAACACTTCGAACTCCGAATATTCGTGGAAAAAGGAAACCATGGTTTCCTTGTCGAAATGGCGGAAATAAAGATGGATGGTCCGTTTGTTCAAACAACCACTTCCCTACAGTACGTAATCGCCGCGGTAGCTCAAAAGCACGACTTGGGTCACGCCCTCCAGGTTTCGGAGCGGATCGACCTTCTTGGCGATGTCGACCTTGCCCCTGACCTCGAAGGTGAATTCGGCCTTGTCCTTCGCGATCGATTTGTTACGGACGGAATATTTCTTGTATACTTGCTTCACGGCTTCGAACATCTTGTCCTCGTCATAACCGCCCGAAGCGGATATGATCAGGATGTATGGCGTCGTGAAGAGTTCCATGGATTGGATCAATAGGATGGCGACGCCGATGACGGCGCTGCCGATGATCGCCAGAACCGAGGAGTTGGCGCCGACAGTGATGCCGATGCCGATCACCCAGAACATGAAGATCGTATCGAGCGGATTCTTGATCGCGGTCCGGAACCGGACGATGGACAGGGCGCCGACCATGCCGAGCGACAGGATGACGTTGCTGGAAACCGCCATGATCACCATGCAGGTGACAAGGGCGGAGACCGGCAGACTCATCGCAAAGGACTTGTTGTAGACGGTCGTCTGGTAACTGAGCCGGTAGACGATGAGCACCCAGAGGCTGATCAATAGCGCGATCAGAAGATTGAGGATGATTTCTCCGACTGTGAGTTCCAATGCTTCCAGTTCGCCGATGATGTCGATTATCGATAAGATTGATGTCATTTTCCGACCACCTATTCTAGAACATCAACAGGAGCCAACTGAGGTAATATTTGGAATTGGCCACTGCCTGAAGTTTCTTGTAAAAAATCAATTTGCGGATGAATTCCGGCAGAATCTCCGTGTATTTCACTTCCAGGATCATGGTTTGCGGTTCGAGGATGTTCCTTCTGATCTGGAGGTCGCTATGGTACCTGTAGGCCGTGATCTCCTTGTCGAAGGTGATCCGGACCTCTCCTTGCGGGAAAACGTAGGCTTCCCGGATGTAGTCGATCCCCAACGACAGTCGCATGTCGTCGAGCTTCATCCGCCCGATCAACTGGCCGATCAGGGGATTGTCGACATATTTGTAGATCACTGCGAAATCGGATTCGATCAAGGCTTTTTCCAACTCCTTGTCGACCCAGAGGCCTTCCTTGCCCGTCAGGTTGCCAACCTTGGTCTTGAGCTCGAGACGGGTCGATTCCTCCCCGTAGTTCCGGAGCCTGAATTTCTGGTGGTATTCGATACCGTCGGCTTTCTCCTGGACCCGGGAATCATAAAGGTCGTCGAAATAGAGGCTTTTGACAAGATAGCCGCCCTCTTCCTCCTTGTTGTGGGGATCGGGTTTCAACGCCACGGCCAGCTGACCTTTGAGTTTGTAGTATTCCTCGGTTGTGATCAGGAATTTGAGTTCAGTGCGGTAGAGGTCCATCCGGTTCACTTCCTTGCCCGTTAGCTGTTATTATACCAAAAAACAGTGATTATAAGAAGATTATTTCATGAAAAAAGACCCAATGACCGGAATCATCGGGTCTTCAGGCGCCAACCGGAAAATCAGGCTTTGATGAATTTGTCCACATCAAGTACGAAAATGGTAGCTCCGCCAACCTGGACTTCGACGGGAGTCGAGGAGAAAATGCCGAATTCGCTCGAAATGGCGTTCGGCACAAGTTTGGTCCGCCGGCGGGAAGTTTCGCTGATGACCTGGATGCACTTTTCCAGCAACTCGTCCTGGACACCGATGATCATCGTGGTGTTGCCACTCATCAGGAATCCACCCGTGGTCGCAAGTTTGGTCACAAAGAAGTTTTCCTTGATTAGGGTTTTGATCACTTTGCTGGCGTCTTCGTTCGATACGATCGCCATCACTAGCTTCATGACACATCACCATCCTTTGGCCTATTCTATCACAAGAAAACGCAAATGTTAATAGATTATGCAAAAAACCACCGTCGCAGCGGTGTTTTCGATCAGCCTATCGATCCGGTCATCTCGAGTTTGATCAGCTGGTTGAGCTCGACAGCATACTCCATCGGCAGTTCTCTCGAGAAGGGTTCGATGAACCCCATGACGATCATTTCCGTCGCTTCGGCTTCGGTAAGACCCCGGCTCATCAGGTAGAAAAGCTGTTCTTCGCTGACCTTGGAGACCGTCGCCTCATGTTCGATCTGACCCCGGAAATTCTTGACGACGTTGGTGGGAGTCGTATCGGAACTCGATTCCCCATCGACCAGGATCGTATCGCATTCGACCTTGCTTTTCGCATCGAAGGCGTTTTGTCCCTGGCTTACAAGGCCCCGGTAGTTGACCTTGCCGCCCCTGGTGGCGATCGATTTCGAGATGATGGTCGAAGATGTGTGCTTCCCGAGATGGATCATCTTGGCGCCGGTGTCCTGGTATTGGCCCTTGCCGGCGAAGGCGATCGAGATCGTCGTTCCCTTGGCGTAATCGCCTTTCAAAACGCAGCCCGGATACTTCATGTTGAGACCGGAGCCGATGTTCCCGTCGATCCATTCCATATGGCCGTAACTTTCGACGATGGCGCGCTTGGTGACCAGGTTGATGATGTTGGTCGACCAGTTCTGCACCGTCGAATAGCGGCATTTCGCCCGTTCCTTGATAAAAATCTCGACCACGGCCGCATGCAGCGAATCACTCGAATAGATCGGTGCCGTGCAGCCTTCGACGTAATTCAGCGAAGCTTCGTCCTCGACGATGATCAGGGTCCTTTCGAACTGGCCCATTTTCTCGGTATTGATCCGGAAATAGGATTGCAGGGGTTTTTCGATCCGGACGCCCCTAGGCACATAGATGAACGATCCGCCGCTCCAAACGGCGGTGTTCAGGGCGGCGTACTTGTTGTCGTTGTAGGATACGGCTTTGCCGAAGTATTCCCGGAAGATCCCGGGATGCTGTTTCAGGGCCGAATCGGTGTCGAGGAAGATCACCCCCTGGTCCTCAAGTTCCTGGATCGTGCTGTGATAGACGGCTTCCGATTCGAACTGGGAGGTTACCCCGGCCAGGTACTTCTGTTCGGCATCGGGAATCCCCAGTTTTTCGAAGGTGTCCTTGATCGCTTCGGGAACGTCCTCCCATTTGCCTTCGACTCCGGTAGAGGATTTGATATAGTAGATGATGTCGTCGAAATCGATCATCGAAAGGTCCGGCCCCCAGGTCGGATTCGGTTTCGCGAGAAAGGCCTTATAGGCCTTGAGCCTGACATCGAGCATCCACTCCGGCTCCTGCTTGAACCGGGAGATCTCGGTGATGATCGCTTCCGACAGTCCTTTTCGCGTCTGGAAGACGGTCTTGGCCTCGGTCCGGAAACCATATTTGTAATCCTGGACGATCGCGGATACGTCCTTGTTCTTGTCGGCTTTTGCCAAAGGTATCACCCTTTCGGTTTCAGCGTTTCCAGAAACGCCTGCCAGGCGATGGAAGCGCATTTGGTGCGGGCCGGAAACTGACGGACGCCGGAAAAAACCTCGGCTTCCTCCAGATCGACAGAAGCGTCGAAGGGTTCGTTTCGGACCATATGGAGATAGTTTTCAGCTACGTTTTCCGCCTCGGAGACGGTTTTTCCGGTCATGATCTCCGTCATGACGGAAGCGGATGCGCAACAGATCGAGCAGCCTGTGCCTTCGTGATGGCAGGCCTTCACGACGCCATGTTCGACCAGTGATTCGACAAAGATGTCATCCCCGCAACTGGGGTTCTTGATATGATGGATGTGGTAGCCCTCGCCCCGGACCAGGCCCTTGTTCCGGGGATGCTTGTAGTGTTCCATGATGATTTCCCGATACAGGTTTTCCAGTTGTGCCACTATATCACCTCAGAATCCGAGCGTGCGGAAGAACTTGACGGCTTCCTTGGTCGTCCGGATCAAAAGATCCGCATCCTCGTAGTTGTTGTAAAGGAAGAATGATGCCCTGAGGCAGGAGGAAATGCCAAGCCACTTGGTGACAAGCATCGCGCAGTGATGACCCGCACGCAGGGCGACGCCGTTGTCGGCATAAAACGATACGGCATCATGCGCAGGCACATCCTCAATGTTGAAGGCGATGATGCCCATGTCGGCATCGGGATTGTAGATCGTGACGCCTTCGATCTTCTTCAGTTGCGCCATGGTGTATTTATAGAGTTGGATACTTTCGCGGTGGATGTTCTCCAGACCGACTTTCTCCAGATATTCGATCGCCTCTGTCAATCCGATCGCGGCTGCGACCGGCATGGTTCCCGCTTCGAACCGGGTCGGAGCTTCTTTCCAGGTGGATAAGTCCTTGCCGACTTCGTCGTTCATGTCGCCGCCGTATTCGAGCGGCTCCATGGCATCCAAAAACTCCTTCTTGCCGTAAAGGACACCGATTCCGGTCGGAGCGAGCATCTTGTGGCCCGAAAAGGCCAAAAAGTCGGCCCCCAGGTCCCGGACATCGATTTTGAGATGCCCTACGGCCTGGGCGGCGTCGACAACGACGACGACGCCACGTTCGTGAGCAGAAGCGATGATCTCCTTTATCGGCGTCTCATACCCCATGACATTCGATACATAGGTCAGGGCGACGACCTTGGTTTTAGCCGTCAGGACGCTTTTGAAATTGGCCACCGTGATCCTTCCGGACGAATCGAGTGGTACGAAGCGGATCCTGGCGCCGATTCGCAAAGCCAGCTGTTGCCAGGGCAAGAACGAGGAATGATGCTCGAGTTCGGAAGTGACGATCTCGTCGCCTTTTTGGAGCTTGCTTGAGCCATAGGACAAGGCGACCAGGTTCAGGGCCGATGTGGTGCCCCTGGTGAAGACGATCTCTTCGGGAAGGGCGTTGATGAACAGTGCCGTCTTCTCCCTGGCTTTTTCATACAGGTCCGAGGCCAAAAGACCGGCCCGGTACATGCCGCGGTGGATATTGACGGAAAGGTCGCGATAATAGTGGTCCACAGCCTCGATCACGTTATTCGGCTTGAGACTCATGGCCGCCGTGTCGAGGTAGGCTTCATTTTCCCTGATCTGGGGGAAATCCTGTCTCCAGATGTTTTTCATGGCTACTTCCCTCCCGCGATCTTGCTGGCGATCCTGGTCCTCAGGACCCGCGCCAGCTTGCTGTCGGTAATCTTGTCCAGATAAGGTTCCACATATCCGGAAACGATCAGTTTCTTGGCTTCGTTTTCCGACAGCCCCCGGCTTTGCATGTAGAACATCTCCTCTTCGTTCACCTGGCCGATCGCCGCCCCGTGCCTGGCTTCGACGTCGAATTCGTCGATCAGCAGTTTCGGTTCGACCTGGATCACGCTTTTTTCCCCCAGCAACAAGCCGCGGTTGTCCTGGACACACCTCGACTTGGAGCTCGCCTTGGCGATATGGCCGGTAACCTCATAGTCCAATCTGGCCAAATGGCCGGCGATCAGACGATTGTCGATCTGGGAGACGGTCGCCTGGTTATCGTGCAGGACGTTTTGCCTGATCGTGGCCCGATCCGATCCGGAAGCGACATCCAAAAGCTCCAGTTTCAGGTTGGCGCCAGATCCGGCAAGTTCAAAGCGCTCGTCAAGTTCGCATGCACCGCCATGGACGATGCCGGTGTTGATTTTCAGGGTGCTGTTTTCCCCAAGGATATGGTCGGTTCTGGTTTTCAGGACCTGGTTATGGAAAGATATGTAGGAATAGATGATATCCAAATGGGAAGCGTCCGCGAGGCGGAATTCGAGGTTGAGGTCGATTCCGCTCCGGGCATAGACGATCAGATGGAGTTTCCCGGTGACGCCTCGGGTGGTGACGAATGTCAACGACTGGCTGCCATTCGGAGCGATGACGAAAGGAATCCGTTCCGCAGTGTCCTTGTCGATTGTGACCGTGTAGTCATCATATTGCAGATCGGCGTGGTTGCCTAGAAGTCTCTCCTCGAAGATGACAGCTCCCCTGAGGCGGGATAGATATGCCGGCAGCGCCATCAGTTTCGCTCCGCGACTTTCTGGCTGGCGGCGCAGGAACCCAACGAATACTGGGTCGGTTTCTCCTCGAAATCGTCGATCCCGAGTTCGGCTTTCAGCCAATCGAAACCCTCGCTGTCGATCTTGGCGATCAGTTCCCTGCCGCCGGTCCTGACGATGTCTCCCCGGATCATGATATGGACGATATCGGGTTCGATATAATCGAGAAGCCGTTGATAATGGGTGATGAGGACAAGCCCCAGTTCAGGAGATTTCATTCTGGTCACGTTTTCGCCGACAAGTTTCAGCGCGTCGACATCGAGTCCCGAATCGATCTCGTCCAAAAAGGCGATCTTCGGATTCAGAAGCGACATCTGCAGGATCTCGTTGCGTTTCTTCTCGCCGCCGGAAAAGCCTTGGTTAAGGAAACGATGGGATAGGCCCTGGCCCATCCTGAGGGCCCTTGCCGCATCTTCGAACCTGAAGATGAACTTGCCGATCCTGAGATGCTCGTCTTTCGCCATCCGGGCGGACACCGCGGTCTTCACGAAATCGAAATTCGTCACACCGGGAACCTCGACGGGATTCTGCATCGCAAGAAACAAGCCCTTGCGGCTTCTTTCGTCGACGGTCAGCGGAATGATTGATTCGCCGTCAAGCAGGATGTCTCCGGCTTCGATCCTGTATTTGGGATGGCCCATCACGATGGCGGCCAGGGTGGATTTTCCGGTTCCGTTCGGGCCCATGATCGCATGGGTCTCGCCGCCGTTGACAGTCAGGGATATGCCGTTCAAAATGATCTTGCCTTCGACGGAAACGACCAGATCCTTGATTTCGAGTTTTGCCATGATATTACCTCCAGATTGACACCATCTATTTTACCTTATTTGGCCTCTTTATGCAAAAATAATGATAAAAAAAGGAAGGTCCGGAGACTTTCCTACTTTTCGATTACTTCGGATCCGAGGATCTCGGGGCTCTTGGTGTGCTTGATCGAGGTCGCCTCCAGCAATCTGCGAAAACCCGTCAGGAAGAGGAACGAGATGAGACTCAGGATGATGCCGATCCAGTAGCCGCCCATACCGAAACAGACTCCGATCATGGCCGCAAGGAACAAGGTAGCGGCGGTCGTTAGTCCATAGATACCGTTCGAAGTCTTGAGGATGGTGCCGGCGCCTAGGAAACCGACTCCGGTCACGACCTGGGCGATGACCCTTTGTCTTTCCAGGTTGACGGTGACACCCTGATTGGCCATTTCGACAGCCATGCCGAGCGCCTCCTTGAAGAGCGCGTCCTGAAGGATGGCGATGCCGCAGGCGCCAAAGGCGACCATCAGATGGGTGGTAACGCCGGCGATCTTGTGCCGCATCTGCCGCTCGATTCCGATCAGACCGACGAAAAACGCGGTGAGACCCATTCTCAGGATCATTTCCAGGATGCCCGGTCCGTCCTTGAGATAAGTATCGAATACTCCTAGTGCCATATCATTCACCTTTTTTCCCAGAAAAGTGCGTAAAAAAGAAAGCGCTTTACTATGTAAGTAGATATTATAGCAGATATCATTTTGGATTTCAATAGCGAAAAAAGAAAAGGAGCTCTATGCTCCTTTCGTACTCTTGAAGGGATTGACATGCACCATGCAGTGCTTGACGGTGGGCATCCGTTTTTCGATCTCGTCGTGCAGCTGGTGCGAGATCGTATGGGCCCTGGCAAGCGAGAGATTGGCGGCGACGGCGATCTCGATGTCGATATAGAGTTTCATGCCGAACATCCTCGTCTTCAGGTCGTCGATCGCGATGATTTCCTGGTTTTCCGCCACGATCGCCCGGATTTCATTCAGGACTTCTTCGCTCGCGGCCTGGTCCACGACCTGGCTCACGCCCTGTCTGATGATGCGGTAACCGACCCTGGCGATGAAGAAGCAGATGACGATCGATGCCACCGGCTCCAGGAACACCCAACCGAGGATGGCGCCGCCGATACCGATGACGGCACCAAGCGATGCCAGTTCGTCGCTGCGGTTGTCCATGGCCATGGCTTCCAAAACCTGCGAACGGGCTTTCTTGGAACTTTTCTTGGTGAATTGGTACATGACTTCCTTGATGATGATCGTGGCCACGGCCACGATCAGGGCGATATAGCCCGGCTTGACGATCTCGGTGTCATTGACGAAATAGTCATAGAGCATCGTGGCCGCGCCCCGGCCGATCTCGAAAGCGGTGATGATGATGAAGACGCCGACGAACACGGATACCATGCTGTCGAACTTCTCATGCCCGTAAGGATGGGAATCGTCCTTCTCCTTGCGGCTGAAACGCCCGAACACCATCACGACCAGGTTGGTGAGCACGTCCGAAAGCGAATTGACGCTGTCGGAAATGATCGCCGTCGAATGGCCGATGACGCCGGCGATGATCTTGATCGTCGCCAGGAATCCGTTCAGGATCATCGTCCAGACGGATGTCTTGGTGATTATTTTCTGTTCTTCGACGAGCGTCATTTTTTCCCCCTGGCAAATGACGTGGAATCGGCGGCTTAGTCGCCGATATTCAGGACCTGATTGTAATAAATGGCTCCGATCATCCCGACATTGTCAATGATGTCGGTCGATTCGAAGGTGAACTGGGAATCCGCCACCGGCAACATCGTACCGGACTGGATGAGATCGGAGACGATGAAATTGATCGAACCGATCACATAGAACGAATCATTGATGTCCGCATAGTAGGCGTCGATCGCCTCCTGGACCCGGTAAGGGATCTTCGGCAGGGTGACGCCGTATTTCTCCAGGGCGGTCTCGCTGGTTCCGTAGACCATTTCGATGAACCGGTACTGGGCATAGATTTCCATCTGCGACAGGGAAAGCATGTCGTCGGTGTTGTCGATGCCGGCGGTGTAGTTCGGTTCCATTTCGGAATTGTAGGTCATGGTGTACTTGGCGGAAGGCTTCGAGAAGGCATCGCCTTTGGCGACCTTGAGAATGTGGACACCGAACGATGAAGCTACCGGCTCATCATACAGCATGGATGTCTTGTAGGAATTGTCCGGCAGGATGTATTCCTGATAGGCCTGTTCCAGGCCAATAACGAAATCGGGATCGTAGGAATCCTTGGCGGTGAGGTAGGTCAGCGAAGCATCCGCACTCAGATCCTCGGTCGTCAGATAGAAACCGAAATCCTTGAAGACGCCCCAGACGGGATCCGTGTACTTGGCCTTGGAATAGGCAAGCACCAAGTCGGAGAAAGTATTGTCCGGATCGTCGAGATAGGTGTAGATAGCTGTTTCGAAGTCCGCCAGCAGATTGTCGTATGCGGTCCGGTCGGCGACTGTGTCCAGAAAATCGTTGTAATCATCGGGACTTCCGTCCTCGTTGCGGTCGATGTAGATCAAAAGATGGGTGACGTCAAGGCTGAAGTAGTTGTCGTAGTATTCGGTGACCCGGGGAGCGAGAAAATCTTCCAGGATCGCCCAGTCGTCGGCTTTGAGCTCGTCATAGATCAGGAACGGCTGCAATGCGGATTCGACATAGTATTTCTTCAACATGTCGTCTTCCGAAGTGGCGCCGTAGGCGAGGAAAATGTATTGTTCGAAGGTGTAATAGTAGCTGTAGTAGCTTTGTTCGAAGCTGGTCTTGAGGCTCGTTAGCGCCGTCCGGTGAGCTTTCATCTTGTCGGATTGGTTCGCGACGATGTCTTTGATACAGGTGGTATCGGAATCACAATACAATTCGGCGAAATACTTGTCCATCAGGACAGGCATCTGGGCGGCATAGACGAGATAGAGCGAAGCGTTCTCGTTCATGGCGTAGTAGAAAAGATCGTCCGCAGTGATTTCGGTGGCGTCGTAGGTGGCGACCAGAGTCTCGTCGCCCACTTCGTCCAGAACATAGTTGCCATCAAGCGACTGGTAATCCATGCCGAGGTAATAATCGTAGATTTTGAAGTTGTGGGCTGCACGCAATTCCACGAGCCGAGCGGAAACATAACCCGAGTCGTCCTTGTTGGCTTGGATGAGCTTTTGCTCGATCAGGTCGTAGGTGTCGGCACCGATCAGGGTCTTGAGCTGGTCGGCATCGCCATCAAAATCGGAAACATCGGCATTGACTCCCTTTTGCAGATTGAGGATCATGTAATAGGAAGTATCCTTGCCGGTATAGTATTTCACGGGAACATAGGTGTAATAAAGCGCTGTGGTATCATCCTGGAGATAGGTCTCCATGTCGCCCAAAGTCCGGTACATGAACACATTGAGGTTGGCATTGGCCGCCCGTTGTTCGTTGTAGTTGATCTTGAGGTCGGGATTGGCGACAAGATCGTCGAAAGTCGCAGTCTCGGCAAGCGGCGTGCGATAGGATCCGTAAACGACGTTGTACATCTGGATGAACGCCAGAAGCAGATCGTCGCCTTCGAGCAATACGGTGTTGGTGTCGTCGAAACCGTCACTGGGGACATCGCCGATCGGCTTTATACCCGTATAACGATACAAGTGTCCAAGTCTGCCCACCAGATTCAAGGATTTCATGACGTCCTTGCCTTCGGTCTCGCTCATGAACCGGATCTTGATCGTGGAGATGTCCTGGTAGTAGCTGGCCGAATAGTAGTCGGCGATCGTCGAAGGTCCGACATACCAGCTTTCGGCGTTGTTGTCGTCGAGCGACATCTGCGCATAGGCATAGTTCTCTTCGGCCACGAGTTTTCTCGCGTAGTCCGATTCCTGGCCGGCGTATCCCGCCAACTGCAGGGTGTTCTGGAAGGCTTGATCGTAATCGGCCTTTTCCGTATCTGTCAGCTTGGCGATCTCATCGGGGTCGCTGGTGCTGTATTTGAGGAAATTTATCTTGTCGTTGATCTCTTCTTCGCCGACCTGGTCGATATAGGAGGCCAAAAGGATGGTGTCCACCATGTCGAGAAGCTTGTTGAGACCGTCGTTGGTCTTCAGTTCGTCATAGAGATCCCCGTAAGTCACCTGATAGGTGCCGCCATCAAAAAAGACCGTGTCCGGAGCCGATATGGCGGGAATGATGGCGTCGGTCTCGACGATGATGTCGGAAGTGGTCGTGTTTCCCTGACAGGCGATGGCGGTCATACCGAAGATCGCTCCCAGGAAAACAAGCATCGTTTTCTTCATAGCATGTAATCTCATGTGTCTTTTCTCCTTCATAAATTGCACTTTCTTATATTATATAACAGAATAGCCAGATTAAGCACATTTTTTTATAGCGACTCGGAGTATTATAACAATATTTCATGCGTTTTTTGTGAGGAGATGAAAAAAGACGGTGCCTTGCGGCACCATCTTCATCTTAACTTGTCTCAGATGACCTCGGAATAATCCATCGCCTGATAACGCTTGTACATCTGGTAACGACGTTTCGCGTCCTTCAGGTTGTGGTCCAACAGTTCCTTGGCCTCGTCGGGATTGACCTGGACCAGTTGCTGGTAACGGTTCTCGTTCATCAGGAAGTCATGGTATTTGGACCAATCGGGTTCCTTGGAATCGAGCTGGAACGGATTCTTGCCCTGTTCGATCAGACGCGGATCGTAACGGAAGACTGGCCAGTAGCCGCATTCGGTCGCCAGTTTGGCTTCCTGATGGGAATTCGACAGGCCGCCGTTGATGCCGTGGGCGATACAGGGTGAATAGGCGATGATGATCGAGGGTCCATGGTAGGATTCGGCTTCCTTCATCGCCTTCAAAAGCTGGGTGGCGCTGTAGCCGTGGCTGATTGTCGCGACATAGACGTGTTCGTAGGTCATGGCGAGCGAAGCGAGGTCCTTCTTCTTGTTCGGCTTGCCGCCGGCGGTGAACTTGGCGATCGAGCCGGTGCGGGCAGCCTTGGAGGACTGGCCGCCGGTATTCGAGTAGACTTCGGTGTCGAGCACGAGGATGTTCACGTCTTCGTTGTTGGCGATCACATGATCGAGACCGCCGAAACCGATGTCATAGGCCCATCCGTCGCCGCCGATGATCCAGTTGGAGGCTTTGACCAGGTATTCCTGAAGCAGGGCGATATCGGAGGCGAGCTGGGATTTGTCCGCTGAAAGCAAGGGAATGATCTTGCGGGCGAGTTCCAGGGTCTTGTCGCCATCCTGACGGAATTCGATCCACTCTTTGAGCAGGGATTTCAGTTCTTCGTTCTTGACTTCGCCGTTTCTTTCGGCGATCATGTGCTGGATGCGGTCCCTGATGGTGTTCTGGGCGATCACCATGCCGAAACCGAATTCGGCGTTGTCCTCGAAGAGGGAGTTGGCCCAGGCGGGTCCTCGGCCTTCGGCATTCTTGGTGTAGGGTGAGGCCGGGAACGAACCGCCGTAGATCGAGGAGCAGCCGGTCGCGTTGGCGATCACCATGCGTTCGCCGAAGAGCTGGGTGGCGAACTTGATATAGGGAGTCTCGCCACAGCCGCCGCAGGCTCCGGAGAATTCGAAGAGCGGACGTTCGAACTGGACGTTCTTGTAGGTCGTCTTGCCGACGAGATTGGCTTTCGGCGTGACTTCATTGTAGAGATATTCGGCACGCAGGTGCTGATTGGCGGCGATCTGTTCGGTGATCGGCGTCAGTTTCAGGGCTTTTTCCTTGGCCGGGCAGGTGTTGACGCAGACGGCGCAGCCGGTGCAGTCCAGGATCGAAACCTGGATGCGGTATTTGAGGCCTTCGAGTCCGCGGCCGACGGCCTTGAGCCAGACGGTGCCTTCGGGAGCCTTGCTGGCTTCTTCTTCGGTTGCCAGGATCGGCCTGATGCAGGCGTGCGGGCAGGCGTAGGAACACTGGTTGCACTGGATGCAGTTTTCCGACATCCAGATGGATACTTCTTCGGCGACACCGCGTTTTTCATAGGCGGCGGTGCCGTTCGGGATCATGCCGTCCTCATAGCCGAGGAAGGCCGAGGTCGGCAGATCGTAGCCTTTGATCGCGTTGACGACGTCGACGACGTTCTTGATGAAATCGGGACGGTCGGTCTCGACATGGGTGTTTAAAGGCAGGTCTTTCCATTCGGGTTTGACCTTGATCTCGATCAGGTCGTCCGCGCCGCGGTCGACGGCTTCGAAGTTCATCTTGACGACTTCCTCGCCTTTTCTGGCGAAGGTTTTTTCGGCGGCTTTCTTCATGGCTTTCTGGGCTTTTTCGTAGGGCATGATCTGCTCGTTCAGTTTGAAGAAGGCCGATTGCATGATCGTCGAGACCATCTTGGCATCGCCGATCTCCTTGGCCAGTTTGTAGGCGTCGATGATATAGAAGCGGGCATGTCTTTTCGCCAAGACGCGTTTGATGTCGTTCGGGAGATTAGCTTCGATCTCCTCGGGCGAATGGCTGGTGGAGAGCAGGAAGATGCCATTCTTTCTCATGCCGCGCGCGAGTTCGAAACGATGGACATAGCTTTCCTGGGAACAGGAGACGAAATGCGGTTCGTTGACGAGATAGGTGGAGCGGATCGGGTTCTTGCCGAAGCGCAGGTGGATTCTGGTGACGCCTCCGGATTTCTTGGAATCGTAGGAAGCATAAGCCTGTCCGTAAAGGTCGGTATAGTCGCCGATGATCTTGGAGATGTTCTTCACGGCGCCGACGGTTCCGTCGGAGCCAAGTCCGAAGAACAGCAGTTCGGTGGTGTTGGGATCGGCGACATCAGGAGT